>Ga0302280_1000189_pt1 | contig 53897 bp, 54 predicted proteins | sample III_Fen_E1_1_FD_198771 | JGI IMG/M metagenome (GOLD analysis project Ga0302280, IMG submission 198771) | Peat permafrost microbial communities from Stordalen Mire near Abisko, Sweden - III_Fen_E1_1 | ecosystem: Environmental > Terrestrial > Soil > Wetlands > Permafrost | place: Sweden: Abisko... | reverse complement strand
CTTCCAGATATAATTGCCACGCCTGGCGATGATTTTTTTGAAGTTGCCAACGCTCACAAAATCATCCGTGTTCATGTTGATGAATGTTTCGAAGCCGATCACATTTGTGATTGATATCAACCGGAAAGAATCTTCATCGTCTGTAGGGACGTGGTAAACAATCTTCATCACGAAATTGCTAACGGGATAATCTGAGCCTCTTGCGCCTCTGGTATAGTAAACACCCTCATGCTCATAGATGCCGTATTTCAGGGCATTTAAAATGTCGCCATCAAATCCATCGGGAAGGCCGGCATCTTCTGTGTTGCTGTATTTCGCCTCCAATTTTTTCTTTGCGATCTCAGCTTCCTTTTTCGCCTGTTCATGCGCCAGATGGTCTTTTACCTGCTTCCGCAGCAGGTTATTTTTTATCTTATTGCGCTTTTGGACAAGTTCAATATAGCTGGAGCGCTTGGTTTCATTTTCTATGCAAGCCAACATTTCTACAATATCATCCATCGCTTCAGCCTGGTCGTCCGGGTCTTTAGCCTTGGTCCATAATTTCTGCGATTTCCAAATGATCGCGTCCTGAGTTAATGAGACAAAAAGTTCTTTGATCGAAACCGGGTTAGTAGCCATCGTAATTCTAAAGGGTCGTTGAAAAAAATAACTAGAGAATGGCTGATTCAGCAAACTTCAAAGCCAGTTTGTAAGCATCATTCAGTTGCTGGAACCGGTTCACATCCCCGCCTTTTTCCGGATGATGAACCGCAGCCTGTTTGTGATATGCCCTTTTTATTTCTGAAACATCTTTCGTTGATGCAATGCCCAAAACAAACCAAGGGTCAAATGAAGAGATTGCGGCTATCTGTTTGAAGCCAGTGAATGCCCGTTCGAGGAATTCGCTCACGCCATCACGAGCCATCATGCGGATGCCTTCCACGGCCCTGGCAAGCGCATAAATGTTTTCCCATGGCTTCTGGTATTTATCGCAGCACATGGAAATATCCTTATCATTATATCTGAAATAAATGGCAACACCGGGGTCGCTTATTTTTGAGTTGCACATATCAGCATACAAATAGCCGTCATTCCTGACATTCACATTGCTGCTGATAACCAAATTCTTGGCATTTAACCGATAAATTTCATCTCTCAAAAAAGTTTGTGCTTTTTCAGAGGTTTGTTTGAACCGGCTCTCAGTCCTGATGCTGCTGCGTTTATAGCCGACTGGCCACTGAAGGGGATATGATTTGTACATATTCAGTAGGTTTACGCTACTTTCAATGATTCAATAAATGCCAGGAAATCGAAGAATTGTGTTCGATAGAAGTCTTGTGGCCTCCACCTTAATCAAGCCACTTTTAAAAGAGTGGCTTTTTTTTTGAATTATATGACCAGATTCATTGTGCCCGTTGATTGGCATCAGCCTTGTAAAATCCAGTGATGGTAATTTCCTTTTTTATTCGATAATTTTATGTCTTATCACAATGGAATGGTTTCTAAATATTATTAGATTATAATGATCACTAACGTACAACAGTTTGAAGCGCTATTTAATCATGCCACGATTGGTATTATCATGACTGATAAAGAAGGAAAGATTGTCAACATAAATAAATATGCCGAGACCCAATTCGGTTATTCGAATAAAGATTTGATCGGGAAAACTGTGGATGTGCTGGTTCCCGATAAAATTCATTCAGTCCACCACAAACTGCGGGAAGGTTTTTATCAGCATCCGGAGCCGCGCAGGATGGGAGAGGGGCGGGATCTTTTTGCACAAAAGAAAGATGGGACAGAATTCCCGGTTGAAATAAGCCTGAGCAATTATGAAATTGATAGTAAAATATTCGTGATTGCTTTTGTGATTGATATTACCGTGAGAAAAAAGAACGAGAAGGTGGTACAGGAGCAGACGCGTGAACTGGAAAGGATAACGGCGCAAATCAAAAAGCTGAACATTGAACTGGAGCAGAAAGTTGAATACCGCACCAAGATGCTTCGGGAAACACTTACTGAACTGGAAAAATCAAAGAATGAGTTAAGTGAATCGCTGGAAAAAGAAAAGGAATTGAACGAATTGAAGTCAAGATTTGTTACCACCGCTTCGCACGAATTCCGAACGCCCCTGAGCACGATTCTTTCTTCGTCTTATTTACTGGAAAAATACAATGATATTAATGAGCCCGCTAAGAGGGAAAAGCATATTCACCGGATAAAAAATGCGGTAGCGGATATGAAAAGCATATTGGAAGATTTCTTATCTCTTGGCAAGCTGGAAGAGGGGCTTATCAAAACCAATATCGAAGAACTAACACCTGATGAGGCACAGCATGAAATAAAATATATCATTGCCGAGATGGAAAGCCTTTGTAAAAAAGGCCAGCATATTTCTCTTAACCAGTCAGGTAAATCATCAGTTCATTTTGACAAGATGCTTTTTAAGAATATCCTTATCAATTTAATATCAAATGCCATCAAGTTCTCCTCGGAAAATGCGGTTATTGAAATTGACTGCGAACTTGCGGAAGATTATCTCCAGGTTTCAGTAAAAGACAAGGGTATAGGAATTTCAGATGAAGACCAGCAACATTTGTTCGAGCGATTTTTCAGGGCAAAAAATGCTGTGAATATTCAGGGCACTGGTCTTGGGCTGCATATCATTTCTAAATATCTTGAACTGATGAATGGGTACATTGACATAAAAAGCAAATTGAATGAAGGGTCTGTTTTTACATTCACTATTCCACAAAAAATAAATCAGTAAAATAAAATGAAAAAGATTTTAGTTATTGAAGACAACGAAGAGGTAAGAGAGAACATAGCGGAGATACTTGAACTGTCAGACTTTGAAGTGATGCAGGCTGGTGATGGCAAAGCTGGAGTAGGATTGGCTTTGAAGGAATCCCCTGACCTTATCATTTGCGACATTATGATGCCCGAACTCGATGGATACGGCGTACTTCACCTGCTCAGCAAGCACAAGGAAACATACGGCATACCTTTCATTTTCCTGACGGCCAAATCCGAAAAAGCGGATTTCAGAAAAGGAATGGAACTGGGAGCGGACGATTATATCACGAAGCCATTTGACGGCACGGAATTATTGAACGCTGTTGAGATAAGACTGAAAAAAACAGAATCACTGAAAGCACACCTTGTCGCCGGCAACGATAAGGTTTCCGATTTCATAAATACAGCAAGACAGTCGGGAAACATTCAGCTTATTTCTGATGAAAGAGAAGTTTATGATTTCAAAAAAAAGCACGTAATATACTCAGAAGGACAGAGGCCTAAAGCTGTATATTATGTAATGACCGGAAAGGTGAAGATATTCAAAGTGAGCAAGGATGGAAAAGAGCTGATCACGTCAATTTGCAGCGAAGGTGATTTTTTCGGCTATGCGCAACTGCTAGAACAGATGAGCTATACAGAAAATGCGCAGGTATTGGAAGATGCACAGTTAATGCAGATACCCAAGGAAGATTTTATAACGCTTGTTACCAATGATGCACAGATTGCGAGACAATTTATAAAGATCATCACCAAGAATATACTGGAGAAAGAAGAAAGCCTGGTGAATCTTGCTTATAATTCTCTCAGAAGAAAAGTGGCATATGGCCTGATTCAGGTGCTCGATAAATATAAAAAGGACAATGCTAAAAAAGAAATATTGGAATTGTCGCGGGAGAACCTCGCACAGGCTGTAGGTGTGGCCACCGAATCTCTTATCAGAACGCTTGCAGATTTCAAATCGGAGAAACTAATCGATATACAGCCCGGCAAAATTGTCGTCCTGAATGAACAAAAGCTTAGAGATCTTCCTTACTGATAAACCGAATAGTCCGGATGCAAATCCTGAAAAAATTTATCTGATTATTTATTTGAAATGACCGCTTATCTGCTCGCCTTCGTCATTTTGATCTCCCAGTTCCCAATCTTCAGTCAATGAAGTCTCAACCCACACATTGCCCGATTTCCGGAACACATGCGCAGAAAGCCCAAACATATTTTCAAAATCTTTGGTCACTTCTCTGACGCTTCTCTTACTGTCAACATCTATTTCTCTTCCCTGATAATAGCTGTCCAGATGCTTTAATGTTTCGGCCGTATTGAGAATTTCCGCTCTCAGAATAGGTTTATTTTTTGGGAAATTCTTAAAAAATTCAATTTTCAGGTAGGGATAATAATCGTTGAATTGCTTTTGAATATTGAGTACCGTAGTATCTTTATTTATCGTGAGTTTCATTATTTTTTTGCTCATAAGTTATTTTCGAAAACTTCTTTCAGGATTGATCTCCTTATCCTTGAAGAACCTTTGTAAATATGGTTTATAATTCTTTTGTATACTATTAAGAGCAGAACCGAAAATAATTGTCATTTTTGAATACTGCCGGTTGCCTGATTTTCTGCAGCTTGGTTATCATTGCAGCACAATCCATCACAACCCGGGCATTTTTTCACGTTATGCGTATCGGAAGCCTCATTTCTCATTTTTATTGAATCGATTCTACGAGCAGGCACAGCCAGCACAGGTAAATGAGAATGAAGTATGAGTTGTTTGGAATGGCTGACATGGAAAAGTTTTCTTAAAAAGGAGTACTTGCCAGGGACTACAATCAAAAGATCTGTTTTTTTTTGCTCCAGAAAATTAAAGATCCCTTCCTCTACATTTACATTAAGAATGGAGTGAAACCGCGGGCTGAATGCTGAAAAGCGATTATGTAAAAAGATATTTCCTGATAAGATTTTCAGGCTGGCATCTTCTTCATTGTTCAAGTGCACAATATCAGGTTGCACATGAAAGTAATTGAGCCAGTCTCTTATAGATTGTATGGTCGTATTTTCACTGATGTGTTGTGAATCTGAAGCGATCGCTATATTTTTTATTCCGGCGAATACCGCTTTTTCGGGAATGATGAGGACAGGACAATTCAGGTAAGGGATAATTCTCAACGCAGTACTGCCTAAAAAAAATTTTGAAGCCTGGGCATTACTTTTTAATCCCAATACTATTGCCAGTGCCATATGTTTTTTGCACAGGTCTTCCAGTGAAGTTTCTGCAAATCCGTATTTAATTTCTGTCCGTATAGTGATCAGATTATTTGTGTAAAACAACAATTGTTCTTTGATCTCGGCTAATTGTGAGTTAACGCTTTCTTCAATTTCTTCAAATTCCGAGGCCGTTAGCGGCATTGGCAAAGGAGCAAGCGGCACTTCGATAATGTGGACCAATATAAGATGAGCCTTCAGTTCTGCTGCTAAAGCGGATGCATACTTTGAAGCATTTAAAGCAGCTTTTGAAAAATCAATGGCCACTATGATTGTTTCCATAAAAATATTTAACTGCTGAAATTAGATGATGCCTTCAAAGAAGGGCATGACGGTAATCAGGCTTCTTGCTGACAAGAATCAGTTTTTGTTGATGAAACTCAATAGATCATATGAGTATTGTCAATAGCAAAACGGTTATAAGAATGTAGCTTTATTATAAACATTTGAATACATGTTTGGAGAGTTAAATGATAACGAAATAAGAGGAATGTTAGGAAAGCATTTTATTGGCCATATAGGTTGTCATGCGAATGGTAAAACTTATGTTGTGCCTATCAGCTATGCATTCGATGGCGAATACATATGTTGTCACACTCAGGAAGGAATGAAATTAAATATGATGCGGGAAAATCCAGGAGTTTGCTTTGAAGTGGATGCAATGGAAAGCAAAATAATATGGAAAAGCATAATTCTATGGGGAAGTTTTGAAGAAATCATTGACCCGCTGGAGCGAAGGAATGCCTTAAAGACATTATTGGATCGCGTATATCCGTTTATAATCAGTAAAAAAATGAAATTGGGGGCATATTGGCCTTTCCCGCCTGATGAATTAAATAATATCAAAGGCGTTGTATTCAGGATTAGAATAGAAGAAATGACCGGCAGGTTTGAAGAATATGACAATCTGGAAACAATGCAGGCTGGGTGATGAATATCTTTTTAAAGCCTCCGATTAAAAAAGCAATGAAAATTCTCCCTTCGATGCCCTCCATTATTACTGTAACACTAAATCCCGCTATTGACAAAAGCACATCTATTGCATCGTTGATCCCGGAGAAAAAATTACATTGTGCGCAACCATTGCTGGAGCCCGGCGGAGGTGGTATAAATGTAGCTAGGGCTATCAAAAGGCTCGGCGGAAATGCGCAGGCTATTTTTTTAGCCGGGGGATATAATGGTGATTTATTAATGAAATTATTAGATGCCGAAGAAGTGCTTTACTGTTGCGTTCCCATCAGAAATGATACCAGAGAAAATATTGCAGTCGTCGATAAAACCACTAATCTCCAATATCGTTTCCTTATGCCGGGATCTGAAATTTATGAATGTGAATGGCAGCAGTGTTTACAGACAATTGAAAGGCATGATGGTGCTGCGTTTATTGTTTCAAGTGGCAGCTTGCCAGGCGGCGCTCCTGTTGATATATATGCAAGGATTGCTGCTATAGCAAAAAAGAAAAATGCCAGATGTATAGCCGATACTTCAGGTGTGGCATTGCAGCTTGCTTTGGACGAAGGCGTATTTCTTATCAAGCCCAATTTGAGCGAATTGAGCGCGTTGGTAGGTAGGAAAGAATTGAATGGGAAGGAAGTTGCAGAAGCTGCAATGAATATTATCAATTCCAAAAAATGCGAAGTGATTATTGTTTCAATGGGCGCGGCCGGGGCATTGCTTATAACAAAAGATACAGTTCAGCAAATAGCAGCGCCACCCGTAAAAATAAAAAGTACTGTGGGCGCAGGAGATTGCTTGGTGGCTGGCATTGTGCACAGCCTGAGCAATGGCGAAAATATTAATAAGGCAGTGAAGTTTGGGGTGGCATGCGGTACTGCAGCAACTTTGAACGAAGGAACAAGTTTGTGTAAATTAAATGATGTTGAAAATCTTTTTTCCGGTATTGCTGCGCACTATTTGATATAGCGTAGCTTCTTTCAAACCTGGTCACTCCTTTTCTCTCCACTCATCTCCCTCTCCCGTTTCGTATTCATTTTTATGAACAACCGGAGCGCTCATAAATTCACCTTCTTCGTTTTGCTTTTCCAGGCTCCAGTTGTCTGTCAAGGTCGTTTCTATCCAAAGGCTTCCCGATTTCCGGAATAATTTTATGGATAAGTCACATATTTCCCAAAAATCCTTTTCCAGGTCTGCCGCAGTTCTTTTATTATCAATGTTAATAATTCCGGATTTCAGAAATTTTTCCGATTTGCTAACAGGCTCAACCCCCGTTGTTTTTTCGGATTTCAATAGTTTTCTTTTTTGTTCAGGAAAAGGCAATTTAAAGAATTCAATCTTCAAAAATGGATAAGCCAGATTGAACTCTTTTTGCGTGTCCTTTATCAAATTTCCTTTTTCAATCCTCAGTTCCATACTTTCATAGTTTAAGCAATAATATTTTTTTAGTAAAAGCAGCGCTGCTTCTGCAAACCGATTGTGTAAGCACAAACTTGTTTATCTGCCGCCTGTGTTATTTTCATTAGCTTCCGATGACATAAGCTTATGAATCTTATTTTTATTCAGTGCCTAAATCTTTCTGGCATAAAGCCCTCATTTATTTTATTATCGAGTAAACGCCTTACCCCTCAAATATATAAATGCTCGCTTGCGTTTTTAGGGATGGAAGTCATATTGCAAGATGAGTTTCGTCAATGTAGTTTATTGCAACAGTATTTGCTTTTCATCAATGATTTTGAGAAAGGCAAGAAGAATGGGATTAAAGAAATGATGCGCGAATGTTGACAATTTAAAATCTATCCCGACCTTTTACGGTAATTTAAAATAGCCCATCCATTAAAAAACAGGGCAAATCCCACCAAGGCGAATATTTGATATTTTATATCTGAAAGCCCGCTGCCTTTTAATACCACCATGCGCATCACTTCTATAAAATAAGAAACTGGATTGAATTTAGTGATGATTTGCGCCCACTGAGGCATGCTTTCTATAGGTGTGTACAATCCGCTCATTAAGTTAAATATCATAGTAACAAAAAAAGATACCAGCATAGATTGCTGTTGGGTTTGCGCGTAGGTTGACATGAGTAAACCTAAGCCCAGCACCGCAATAAGATAGATGGAAGCGAAGATATAAATAGTGACGTAATGCCCGAGCGGCACAATGCCATAAACAAATCTTGCTATGAGCAAGCCCACTGTAAGTACTGTCAATGCAAGCATCCAGAAAGGGATCAGCTTGCCTAATATGAACTGTGTTTTTTTGATGGGGCTTACGTTGATCTGCTCAATCGTTCCCATCTCTTTTTCACGTACAATATTGTTGGCGGCAAATGAGGAACCAATCATTGTTACGAGCATTACTAATATACCGGGTACCATGAATACCCGATAATTCATGTTGGGATTATACCAATCGGAAGATGTTACTTCAATGGTTGGCTGCGGGTCAAACCGCGGGAATTGTATCCATTGCATGCGCACATCCTGGTTGTAATCCGTTATGATGCTCTGGATGTATGCGCCGCCCAAACCTGCTTTCACGCCATTGATGGCATTTACTGCTACTAGTAAAGGGGCTTTGTTGTCTTTTATGAGATCGCGCTCAAATTGAGAAGGTATTTCCAATATCAGATCTGTCTTGTCTAATTCAATCGCTTTTAATCCCTGAGCGAAACCGGTACTGTAATCCTTCAACCTGAAATAACCTGATGAAGTTATCTTATTTACAAGTTTGCGTGAATATTCCGAATGATCATGGTCTACCACTCCAAGATTGATATTCTTGATTTCATAATCTGCGGCAAGGGGCAATATCAGAAGCTGTATCATCGGCATAATGAACAATATCCTGAACACAGCTTTGTCGCGTGATATTTGCCGCAGTTCTTTTTGCAATAAAAATTTCAACGCTCTCATGCCAGCCTGATTTTAAAATTTCTGATACTGATCGCAAGCAACATAATTGTCATCCCGATTAAAATCAATGTCTCTTTCCATACAGCACCAAAGCCCAGCCCTTTGATCATCACTGCCTTCACTATAATATAAAACCATTTTGCCGGCACCACATTAGAAATCAACTGTAATGCAATGGGCATATTTTCTACAGGGAACATAAATCCGCTGAATAACAGCGTAGGCAAAAACAAACTCATCAACGAAGTGAACTGCGCAGCCTGTTGTGTTTTGGCTGTATTTGAAATCAATATGCCAAGCGAAAGAGAAGTGATAGTGAACAAAATGCTTTCTGCCATCAATAAAAATAAATTCCCGCTGATAGGCACATCAAGGGCATACACGCTCAACAGCAATATGCTTGCTATGTTCAGCAGAGAAACAAACAGATAGGGAATTGTTTTCGCGATGATGATCCTGAATGGTTTTAACGGAGAAACAAGAATGACTTCCATTGTCCCCATTTCTTTTTCTCTTACGATAGAGATGGAAGTCATCATGGCGCAAACCAGCATCAGCACCATTGCCATCACACCCGGAACAAAATTGTATGCGCCCTTTAACTCGGGGTTATACAACATGCGTACCTGGGTTTCGATTGTATAAGGCAATTTTTCATTCTGATTAATGGCTTGCTGGTAATCGTTGATTATGGAAGATGCATAATTAGTAAGTGTGTTAGCGGTATTAGGGTCTGATGCATCGGCGATCAATTGAATCTGCGCATGATTGGTATGTAAAAGATCATCCCGAAATCCATGCGGAAAGATTACTGCCAGCCTTATTTTGCCCTGCCTGAATGTCGCTTCAATATCTTTATAGGAGTAAACATTTTTGTACAAGCTGAAGTAGCGGCTCGCAGCCATCTCATCGGAAATGGTTGTCGATGCTTCATCTTTTGCCTGATCAAATATCGCGAACTTTGAATTTTTTACTTCGTTCGTTAGCGCAAAACCATACAGCAGTATTTGTACTATCGGCATCCATATCAGGATAAACAATGTGCGCTTGTCTCTCCAGATATGAAGCCATTCTTTTTTTACGAAAATAAAAAACTGTTTCACTTTAATTAAGTTAATATGTTTATTGGTTGAATGGTTGATAGGTAAGACTCTGTCAACTGTTCAACTAATCGCCTGTCCTCACTGCTTTCCTTGCCAAATGCAAAAACACTTCATCCATTGAGTTTGCTGCATAATCTTTCATCAGGTTGGAAGGGGAATCGAGGGCATCGATCCTTCCGTCGACCATCACTGAAACGCGCTTGCAATACTCTGCTTCATCCATATAATGTGTCGTCACGAATATGGTGATGCCTCTTTCTGATGCTTCATATATCAGTTCCCAGAATTCTCGTCTTGTTATCGGATCAACGCCGCCTGTCGGTTCATCCAAAAAAACAATAGCCGGATCATGCACGATAGCGATGGAAAAAGCAAGCTTCTGTTTCCATCCAAGCGGCAATTCACGGACTAGTGTTTTTTCTTCGCCTTCCAGATGCAATTGCTTTACTAAGAAAGCGGTTTTTCCCTTTATGCGTTCATCCGTAAGCCCATAAATGCCTCCGTAAAATTGTATGTTTTCCCGGATTGTTAAATCTTCATACAATGAAAATCGCTGGCTCATGTAGCCAATATTTTTTTTGATGAGTTCATTTTGTTTGTAGACATCAAAGCCTGCTACTGTTGCTGAACCTGAAGTTGGTAATGATAGCCCGCAAAGCATACGCATGGCAGTTGTTTTACCTGCTCCGTTGGCGCCGAGAAATCCGAAGATTTCACCTTTCTCAACGCAGAAAGTTATTTTATCGACAGCGATGAAGTTCCCAAATCTCTTGGTCAGATCTTTTGCTATGATCACTTTTTCTTTTTGCATCTTTCATTCTTTCATTAATGCCATAAAACAATCTTCAATATTTGGCTCAATGGAATGGATATCCACCTGAGTGTAATTCCCTTTTTGTGCGATTTGTTCAAGCAGTTCTTTGCTGTTTTCTTGTGATTTAAAAACCACATGGTGATACTGCCCAAAAGGATAACAGCTTTCAACTGATTTATTCTCTTTGATTGACTTCATGAGCGGGAACATTTCATTTGCTCTGATTGCCCATAGAGGTTTTCCAAATTCACTGATTACGCCTTTGGGTGTATTGATAGATAAAATTTCTCCTTTTTGGATCAATGCCACACGGTCGCACAAGCCTGCTTCATCCATGTAAGGTGTTGACACGAGAATGGTAATACCCTGCAGTTTTAATCGATGCAGCATTTCCCAGAATTCTTTGCGCGAAACGGCATCAACACCCGTTGTCGGTTCATCTAAGAATAGTACAGATGGTTTGTGAATGAGCGCACAGCTCAATGCCAGCTTCTGTTTCATGCCGCCTGATAATTGTCCAGCCTTACGTGTTTTGAACGGCTCTATTTGCTGGTAAATGTCTTTGATGAGGTCATAGTTTTCTTCGATGGAAGTATCAAAAATGGTTGCAAAGAATTCGAGGTTCTCTTGCACAGATAAATCGGGGTACAATGAAAACTTTCCTGGCATGTAGCCAACCCGGTTGCGTATCTGTTTATAATCTGTCACCACATCAAAACCATCTACGGAAGCATAGCCGCTGTCTGCCAGTAATAATGTGGTGAGTATCCTGAACAACGATGTTTTACCTGCTCCATCAGGACCGATGATGCCGAAAATTTCTCCTTTATCTACAGTAAAAGAAATTCCTTTTAATGCACCCGCTACCGTTTTTTTTGTACGATAAGTTTTGATAATATTTTCCGCAATAACAGCCTGCATATTTTTTAGTTGAACTTTACTTCACCATACATCCCGATTTTCAGGTAACCATCATTCTTTACATGAATCTTGATAGCATAAACCAGGTTTGCCCTTTCATCTTTTGTCTGGATTGTTTTGGGAGTGAATTCTGCTTTATCAGAAATCATGGTTATGACTCCTTCGTATTTTTTGTATTTAGTCGCGTTGCTGTCCACCAGCACGGTCACCTGCTGATTCAGTTTTACCTGCGCCAACTGTGTCCCGGTTATATATGCCCGTAATGTGATGACGGAGAGGTCTGCAATTTTATATAGTGCTTTGCCTGCTGAAGTTATTTCGCCTGCCATCGCATATTTGGTCAGCACCGTTCCATTGATTGGATTAGAAATATTTGCCCGCTTTAACTGGTCATTAATCTGCGCAACTGATTTCCGTAATGGTTTAAATTCGCTCATCACCGTACTGTTCTGCGTTCCTGTTGTCGTTTCCTGCACTTTTATCTGTTGTTCGTTCACCGCGATTTGTTTTTGCAGCACATCTATTTGTGTGTTCCAGTCATCTAATTGTTTGGTTGTAGCAGCATCTGCTTTGATAAGGTTTTCAGTTCTTGCCTTTTCATGCAATGCGTTATCCAATTGCGTTTTCAGTACCGCTATCTGATCCTGCAGCAATTTTATTTGCGGTCTCACATCCATTGTTTTTTGATGCAATGCACCGATAGTAGCCTCCACCTGGGCTTTTTGCAACTCAAGCGGCACCGAATCTATAATGCCCACCATGCTGTCTTTTGCCAGAATAGATCCTTCTTCAAGATTCAGCGACAATATTTTTCCCGGTACTTCTGAAGATACTACCACTTCGTCTGCTTCAAATGTCCCTGACGCATCGGATACCTGATTGTTCAGGTTGCAGCCAGATATTATTGCAGTAAATAGGCTAACGTATAAGCATATCTGAAATTTCATAACCTTTTATTTTGCTTTGGTTGACTATTGAGTTTTAATGTTTCCGATGGTGTTCTGGTAACTGTACTGTGCCTGCAATAGCTGTACCTGATGCAGGATCAGGTTTTGCCTTGCCTGATCTTCAGCATTTACCTGTGTCAGATAATCATGTGCGCTCAGTACGCCATTCTCCAACTGTGCATTGGCGGCATTCTTGACGGACTCCCGCAATGAAATGATTGCATCATCTTTGCTCATCAATTCGGCATATTTTGCAATGTCTGCGCTTTGCTGTGTTTGCGTAAGATGAGTGTTGAAAAGAAATGTTTCTTTTTCAATATCGAGTGAGTGCCTGCTGATATCAAGTATCTGCCGCTGTTTTTTTAATGTGTACAAACTACCAATGCTCCAGTTTAGCCTGAGGCCTCCGATATAATACCATTCAAAATTATTGCTCAAAAGATTTAGTCCGGGTCTTGCATAACCGCCCTGAAAGAAAAAATTGAATTTAGGCCTCAACTGTACATCTAATAATTTATCCTGCAGGTCAAAATTTCTTTTTTGATAATCATATAACAGAAGCTCTGGCCTTGTGATTATATCTGTAATGGCAACGGCTGCAGGTTTTTCAAGAATTGTATTTTCATCTAATGAAAGATTTACAAACAGCCCAAGCATGCTCAGGTAGGCTTTTCGCATTGTCAGCAATTCAACACGTGATTGATCTGCCTGCAGCAACTGCGCGGAGAGCTCATCAGCGCTGCTGCGATAGGCTGTTCCGTTCGCAACCTGCGCTTTCACTTTATCGAGGCCGTTTTGTATGTCTATTTTTAATAGATCATTTTGTTTGAGCTGTTCATCAACTAACAATGCGCCAAAGTACAATTGGTTTACCCGGTCGAACAAAGCATATAGCTGTACTTCGATATTTTGTTGCTGTATCACTTCATTTACTTCAGCAGATTGCTTTTGCGTTTTGATATTGCCCCCATCATAAATCACCTGATCAACTTCGCCATACACTTTATATTGATCTTTGCTATAAGTGGGCACGGCGAACCCGGGGATTTTAAAAGGGAAATTGGTCACATCAGATTGGTATGTTGCCTGTCCGTTAATGTTGAGAACCGGCAAATAACCCTTTGCAGCATTCGATACGGAATACTCTTTTGTTTTTGTGATAAGGTCTCTTTGCTTTATAAGCGGATAATTATTTCTTGCGAGATGATATGCTTTTTCAATAGTAAGGCTCCCCTGCATTTGTGCATAAAGCACTTTTTTGGGAAGTATAGTAAAAATGGCAATGAGCATCAGCGAACCTGATCTCCTTAGCCAGTCAGTGAATTTTACCATAGAAACTATTTTTTTATTGACTCAATAATTAATTTAGGTACTTCGGTTTTTCTCTGCTCCATAAAGAAATTAAAATGAATTTCGTCAATCCCGCTTGCCAGCATCCACATCGGTTTGGCAATAAAAGGGAAAATGCATAATGAAATCATGTTGAGAAATAATTGGCCCGGGTTCACAGGTTTTATTTTCTTCTTTTTTATTTCTGCCTCGATTTGCACCACAAATTTCGAAAAGGGGAGTTCCCTGTTCTTTAATATCTTTTCTTTGAACCGTTTTGGCTCTTTAGTGACCTCATTCAATACAAATAAGGGCAGATAAGCGTTTTGCTGCATCATGTTAATATATTCACTGCAGAAGCGTTCTATCTTTTGGAACAAGGGGATATCTGAATCTATAATATCCGTAATCTTAGGGAAAAACTGTCCGGATGCTTCTTTAAAAATGGTCTCAAATAATTTTTCTTTGTTGCGGAAATAATAATGCAGCAATGCTTTATTGATCCCGGCTTCATCCGCAATATCCTGCATACGTGCGCCCGCCATCCCTTTCACCAGGAATACTTTTTTTGCTGCCGTTAATATCCGTTCCTGCGCAGAGTCGCTTTTGATTTTTTTAACCATATAGTTTAACCAAATGGTTAACAAAGATAATGCGAATATATTTTTATAACCAAAAAACAATTTCAAAGGAATTGCTAACTTGTTGCTGAATCAATGACGGACATCATGAGCTGTTTTGATATACATCATTTTACGGCGTATTCCAAATCACCTGTCACCATCAAATGAGCAGTTATTTTGCATCAAATAATACTGTTTGCAATTTCACAGTAAAAAATAAACACTAAACACGGAGAAATGTTTAAAACCTTAGAAGAAGCTGTTGGCCTTATTAAATCAGGCAGCAATATTTTTATTCAAACCGCAGCAGCAGCGCCACAGCAACTGATCAAAGCACTGACTGCGCGAGCGCATGAGTTAAGTGACATCACGGTTTATCAAATGCATACAGAAGGTGAAGCACCTTATGCTAACCCTGAATTTGCAGATGTGTTTCATGTGAATTGTTTTTTTATAGGGGCAAACCTTCGCAAAGCCGTGCAGGAAGGCAGGGCTCAATACATACCAGTATTTCTCAGCGAGATACCTGCATTGTTCAGAAAAAGGACCATAGAGATTGATTATGCGCTGATTCATGTGTCGCCCCCGGATGAACATGGCTTTTGCTCTCTCGGTGTGTCAGTTGATATTGCACCCGCTGCTTTGGAAACGGCGAAACATATTATTGCACAAGTCAACCCCAATATGCCCCGGACACACGGCGGTGGCTTTATTCACAAAAAATATATAGATGCAATGGTAGAAGTGGATGATGGTATTCTTGAAGTCGAGATAGGCGCACCTGACGACGTCACTTACAAAATAGCGGGGCATGTTGCTTCTTTGATTGAAGATGGTGCTACTTTGCAAATGGGCATTGGCAGCATTCCCAACGCAGTTCTGAGCATGCTGCAAAATCACAAAAAATTAGGCATTCATACCGAAATGTTTTCGGATGGCATTATCGATTTGATTGAATCCGGCGTAATTACCGGCGAGTTGAAAAAGAAACATCCATATAAAGTGGTTTCAGGTTTTATGATTGGAACGAAGCGGCTTTACAAATTTGTGCACGACAATCCTTTTATCGAAATGCTTGACATTGGTTATGTGAATGAGACGCATGTCATCAGGCAAAATCCCAAGGTGACAGCCATTAACAGCGCAGTCGAAGTGGATCTCACCGGGCAGATTTGCGCGGATTCCATTGGCCCGAAAATGTATTCAGGCGTTGGCGGACAAATGGATTTCATGCGCGGAGCTTCTTTGTCTGAAGGCGGTAAGCCCATTATAGCAATGCCTTCCATCACGGCAAAAGGAGAAAGTAAAATTACAGCCACATTGAAACCCGGAGCTGGAGTGGTTACTACGAGAGCGCATGTTCATTACATCGTTACAGAATATGGAATTGCTTATGTCTATGGCAAAAATTTAAAAGAACGGGCCGAAGCATTGATCAGGATATCGCACCCATCACATCAGGAGCGTCTGGAAAAAGAAGCTTATTTGTTTGCCAGAATGAACAGCCATTTTGTTTGAAATAAAGTTCCGAAACCAATATGTCGTTTTTTATCTTACTAAATAAAAAGTACAGGATTTTATTTTCTTAAATCCTGCGCTTTCAGATTCATGGTCTTTGTTTATTTTATAAAGAAGCTTGCAATGATTACCCCAAAATCAATTAAGATACCAAGGAAAAAGAACGGTATTGTATAGCGTGTTTGCATAGCCGCCAGATTGGTTGTCACAACTAAAACCAAAGATACCATAGCCGCAACGATAAGCCCGAATGCTGCACTATTCATGAGTATGGCCGCCATGGTCAAAGGGAATATAATGGCCGTCATAATGGTTACTGAGCCGCCAACCCAGGCAATATGATGTTCCTTGTCCTCATTTGTTGCCCACTGGATAAAGCGACCAAACAAATATTTTTTTTCCTGAATATTGTTGTCTTGTTGCAATGCTTCTAGTTGCGAAATAATATAAGTCATGATATTTTTTTTAGGAAGCAAAGTTTAAAAACCTCCGAAGAAGCTGGAATGATTTCAGTCATATCAATAGCTGACCCTCGTCAATAATCGCAGAATGATACGAATCATCTGAGACAGTATTTTCAGTCATATCTGAAGAGGTGTGCAAATGATAATTTTGACTAAACTTTTTTTATGCGGAAAATATTATTGGCGATGGACGCGCAGAAAGTCAAAAGCAGTGCAATAGATTTTGCGTGCTATGTTGCCTTATTGACCAAATCCAGGCTCACAGGTGTTTTTCTTGAGAATCTGTTGTCTGAAGAAATACGCGAACTGGCAAGCACTTCATCAAATAGCAGCCAGATAAATTCAATTGAAGAAAGAAATGAAAGCACGGAAGAAAATATCCGCTTTTTTCGAGAGGCTTGCGAGAAGCGGGGTGTGCAGCCTAATATTCACCGAAAGCGAGGAATACCGGAAGATGAGATGATCGAGGAAAGCCGGTTTGCTGATATGATTATTGTAGATACGGAGACATCTTTTAAGAAAAAAATAGAGAGTGCACCTTCCGGTTTTGTGAAAGAATTGCTTGAGAAAGCTGAATGCCCGGTTCTTATTTCTCCCGAAAGTTTCGAAGGTATTGATGAGATTGTTTTTACGTATAATGGAAGCGGGTCTTCTGTTTTGGCTATAAAGCAGTTTACTTATTTATTCCCTCATTTCCACAACAAGAAAATAACACTGCTGGAGGTTAACAGGGAAAATGAAATTGCGATCCGTTCGAAGCCAAAAATATCAGAATGGCTCAGGGTTCATTATGAAAGCATAAATTTCAAAGTGCTTAATGGTATTGCTGATGAAGAGCTTTTTAAATATTTTCTGGACAGGAAAAATTTGTTGCTGGTCATGGGTGCTTACGGAAGAGGGGTTCTTTCTTCGCTCTTAAAGCCAAGCAGGGCAACATTGATTTTAATAGCAACCAATTTCCCTATTTTCATAACCCATCATTAAATCCTATAGCTGTAAAAGCGCGATTCTTTATTTTTAAAATATAATTTATGAAAAAAATACTTTTTGTTTGCGATGGGGATAATTTCCCGAAAGGTGCAGTGGATTTCATAAAAATGATAAATGAAAACGAACCTGTACATGTGAAAGCTCTTTTTTTTGCACCGGTGGATTTTCAGCAAATGATTCCTGTAAGCTATATTCCAGTTGCGGAACCTTATGTTAGACTTAAAGAAAGCGAAAAAAAGCTGGTTCATAAAAGCATGGAACTATTTACCAGCTTGTGTGAGGCAAATAACATAAAATACCAGGTCAATGGAAACGATGAAGTAGACAAAGACTTGCTGATAAAAGAAAGCCGCTTTGCAGACGCATTGGTTATCAGCGAAGAGTTGTTTTGTTCTGATTATATGAGCTACCAACCTAACGTGTATATGAAAGAAGTGCTGCACGGCGCAGAATGCCCGGTAGTGGTAGTTCCTGAAGTATTCGCAAGGCCTGACAGGATTGTTGCTGCTTATGATGGCAGGAAAGAAAGCATGATTGCGCTGAAACAGTTTTGCTACTTATTTCCACAGCTAACTGAATTGCCTGCTGAATTTGTGTATATAAAAAATGATGAGGGTGAAGATGTTCCCGATCAGGGTTTGCTGAAAGAATATGTTACGGATCACTTCAACAGTTCTGGCATCGCAAAACTCCATTTCGATTCTAATAAATATTTTACAGCCTGGGCTGAAAAGAAAAAGAATATTTTGCTTGTTGCCGGCTCTTACGGGCGTTCTGCTGTTTCTGATTTATTCCATAGCAGTTTTGCGGAACAAGTGATTCATGAGCATAAGATGCCTGTATTTATTGCGCATCATGGCTAAGAAATGTTAAGGCATTATATGAAGTTGAAAAAGGATATTGCGAATAGTAGTCTTTTTTATTGTATTTTTTTATGTAGCGGACATTTTATTTACTTTGTCTGGTTAATAGATATTTTATTTATTTTACCATTACAAATAATTCATGAAGCCTACTAAGCAATACATAGCAGATAAAGCGCCACGCTATCTCGACCATAATGCGGAAGCGGGCCCGCTCGCAAGATCAGTGATGAATTCAAATCCAAAGAATTTGCAGCATCAATATCATGACCCGTTGTTTGGCGATATCATGCGCAACGTAGGGCCGAGTGTTTTCGTTCGCTGTCTCGCGCGCATGCACGAAGCCACGCGTTTGTACACGATGCTGAATCAGTGGCTCGGCGAAATAAATGTCGATGGAGAATTCTATATAAAGCCTGAAGAACTTGATGGCAAAGGGTTTGGCGCGACAGAAGCAGTCCGTGACGCATTGGCGCATTGGGTGGAAATTGAAAATGGACTCATCAAAAATTATCAGATTGTTGCGCCTACCACATGGAACATCGGCCCACAGGACGATAAAGGAAATCCTGGTGCTGTGGAGTCCGCGCTCACTGGTTTGGAAATTGAAGATGTGAACGACCCTGTGGAAGTCGGCATCGTTGCCCGTTCTTTCGATAGTTGTTTGGTTTGCACCGTGCATGCGCACCGTGTGAAATCCGGCAAAGAACTCGCGAAGTTTAAATTATAGTTTTTTTGAACCACAGAGACACAATCAGGACAAAGGCTCACGGAGAATTTTCATATATAACCGCGCCTCTGTGTCTCGGTATTTCAGTAAGAAATAGAAAACATTTTCTAAGCCCTCCCTTTTCTGCATTTCCCCTCCAGTATTTAAGCGTAACTTATCCAGAAATTAGAGATTCGTAAATGCATGAGATATCTTTAGTAATGAATATTTTCAAGACACTGGAGGATGAATTTCCCGGGGAGATAGAAAAAGTACGAGGCATTTATCTGACAGTAGGCATATTGAGCAACGTGCAACCCACCCTGATGCAAAGCGCTTTTGAAGCAGTGTTGGAAGATGAGCCGGTTTATAAAAACACTTCATTGTATGTAGAAGTGCTGCCCGTTCTGATTCATTGTGATGAATGTGATAAAACCAGTGAGGTGAAAGATTATAAATTTGTTTGTAGTTGCGGCAAACCAAGCAGGAATATTGTGCAGGGAGAAGAGCTGTTAATAAGTAAGGTGGAATTTGAGGAAGTGTAGAGTGGTAAGTTGTTGGTGATAAGAAAGTTCAAGAATTATTATTTTTTAATTATTAATTCTAAATTCTACATGGCTACACCAAAATCAAACCGGGCGCCGGTCGGATCCGTGCAATGCGAGAATACCACATTGAATTTGCTAAAAGCAAATGATTATGTTGCGAAAGTTATTCGTGAAAGATTAACAAATATGCTCGTCGTAAATATTTGTTCTTCACCAGGAAGCGGAAAGACAACATTGATGCAGGAAACGGGTAAGCTGCTTAAAGGTAAATTGAATATGGCTGTTCTCGTCGGTGACCCTGAAACTGAACGAGATGCTATCCGCATGAAAGAAGTTGGCATCAATGCGTTGCAAATTGTAACCGGCGGCATGTGCCACATAGAAGCGCAAATGATTTTGCAGGCGCTCGACCATATCAATCTTGATAGTGTCGATATGCTGTTTATAGAAAATGTCGGCAACCTTGTTTGCCCCGCTGCATTTGATTTAGGTGAAGATTATCGCGTGACAGTCATCTCTACTACTGAAGGAGATGATAAGCCAAAAAAATACCCTCGCATGTTTTTGACCAGCGAATTATTGCTCGTCTCAAAATCCGATTTGCTTCCTTATTTGCCATTTTCAGTTGATGCAGTAACACAAGACGCAAGAGATATAAACCCTGATTTGGAAGTGATAACTATTTCAAGTGTAAAAGGTGAAGGGTTAGAGCAATGGTGTGATTGGCTAATGAAGAAAGCAAAAATCAAGCAAGAAAATTTAGTTATGAAAGCAGTTTAACATTATTAATTTTTGATTATTAATTCTTAAGTAATTGTTGGAAACACATCACATACATATCAATGGAATAGTGCAGGGTGTTGGCTTTCGGCCGTTTGTATATCAGATTGCAAAGCAAATAGGGCTAAATGGTTATGTGAAAAACGGAAGCGATGGGGTTCATGTTTTCTTCAATGCTTCGAACAAAATAGCTGATTCATTTTTTAAAAGGATAAAAGATGAGGCACCTAAGCAGGCAAAAATCATTTCATCTTATTTACATAAAACAGATAAAAATCATTTCAATGATTTTGCTATAGTTGTTCAGGAAGATAATTCTGAAAAGACCGTATTATTGTCCCCTGATAAAGCGATCTGCGATCATTGCAGAAGCGAATTGCATGATATCAATAACCTCCGTTTCCGTTATCCGTTCATCACCTGCACACAATGTGGTCCACGATATTCCATCATCAATGAGTTGCCGTATGAAAGACACAACACTTCGATGCAAAAGTTTAGCATGTGCAAAAGCTGTAATGATGAATATAATAATGTCGCCGATAGAAGATTTTTTTCTCAGACGAATTCATGCAATGAATGCGGGATAAAGCTGGGTTTATATGATAATGTTTCAAAAATATCTTCAAATAATGCTGACGAAATTTTATCGGGAATAAAAAATATTCTTAAACAAGGTAAAATAATTGCTGTCAAGGGGGTGGGTGGTTATTTACTATTATGCAGCGCCGATAACCCTGAAACTATTCAATTGCTTAGAAGCCGAAAACATAGGCCGGCAAAGCCTTTTGCTGTTTTATGCCCCGATATCGAAACTGTCCGGAATAATTTTGAAGTGAATGAACTGGAAAACTCATTGCTGAAAAGCGCAGAAGCTCCTATTGTATTATTGCACCCAAAACAGTTGGCATTTAATAATCTTTCCATTAACAATATTGCTCCTGGTCTTAGGCGGGTGGGTATTATGATACCATATAACCCACTTCTGGAATTGATTGCAAAGGATTACAGTATGCCATTGGTTGCAACAAGTGCCAATATTTCTGGTTCGCCGATTATTTATAAAGATGAAGATGCGCTGGAATATTTAATTGAGATCGCAGATTATATTGTCTTTTACAATCGTGATATTATTATTCCTGAAGATGATAGTGTGGCACAAATTTCAAAATATTTCAAGCAACCAATCTTAGTAAGAAGATCAAGGGGATATGCACCACCATTTTTAAAGTATAAACCACATAAGAAAGAGTGTGTTTTAACAACAGGCGCATTTTTAAAAAGCAGTTTCACTTTATCTGTGAGCGGGAATGTTTTCATAAGTCAGTTTCTGGGAAGTGCTGAAAATTATGAATCGCAACAGATGTATAAGGATACATTAAATCACTGGCTAAGGTTGTACAAAGCAAAACCTGATGTAATCATTGCAGACATACATCTGGATTATTTTTCACATCAATATGCTATTGAAATCGCAGGTGAACTTGATACTGATGTGAAATTCGTTCAGCATCATGAAGCACATTTTGCTGCCGTTCTTGCAGAAAATAATTTGTTGCAGTCGCCAGAGGCTATATTGGGTGTGATTTGGGACGGAACTGGTTTAGGAAGCGATGGAAATATCTGGGGCGGAGAATTTTTAAAATATGAAAGTAATGAAATGCTTCGCTGTTATCATTTCGACTATTTCCCGGCTATTGCAGGTGATAAGATTTCATTGGAACCGCGCATTGCAGCGATGTGCACAACCAGTGGTTCATGGTTAGGCTCAGACAAGTTAAAAGGAAAATTCACGGAGGCTGAATGGAAAAACTATCAGTCATTAATTCAATCAACAGATCTTTTTTCTTCATCAGTCGGAAGGATATTCGATGCGGTTGCATCGCTATTAGATATTTGTGACAAACAAACCTATGAAGGCGAGGCAGCAATGTATTTGCAGGCACTGGCAGAAGAATATGTTGAAGAAAATGGTTTTTTAATGAATGATTCTTATTTCAAAGAAGGATCGCATTATTACAGAATCCCCACTGCGTCGTTAATGCAGGGAGTAATGAGTGATATTGAAAAAGGCGAGGCAAAAAATTATATAGCAGCAAAATTTCATTATTCTTTGGTTTGCTTAATTGAGATTGTTGCGAAAAATATTAATGTGAAAAAAATCTGCTTCAGTGGTGGTGTTTTTCAAAATGCTTTGCTGGTGGACTGGATTCAAAAGGAACACAGCAATAAATACGAATTGTCTTTTCATAAAGACTTAACACCTAATGATGAAAATATATCATTCGGGCAACTGGTTTATTATGACAATGATATCAAAACAAAAAATAAAGAGGGTTTAAAGGTTACTGAAACAGCAGCAATTCTTAATTCTTAATTATTCATTTTTAATTCTAAGAAAATGTGTTTAGCAATTCCAGGTAAAATACAATCAATCGAACATCTATATGGTGGCGCAGTAAAAATGGCAAAGGTTTCTTTTGGTGGCATCATTAAGGAAGCCTCGCTGGAAATGGTTCCTACTGCAGATATTGGAGATTATGTGCTGGTGCATGTAGGTGTAGCCATCAGCAAAGTGAATGAAGAGGAAGCGAATAGGGTGTTCGGTTATCTGAAGGAGGCTGGGGAGTTAGATGAATTGTACGATACGACGATATAAATCAAAATTGATAAAGAATAATTTTTTCGATTTGAAATTTCACCCGGTAAATGATTAACCTTCAATGGGAAAATTGTTAATTTTTAATTACTAATTCTTAATCAGACCATGAAGTACATATCAGAGTTTCGCTCGCCTGAAATAGTGGAGACACTCCTTAAGGAAATTAAGTTAACGGTGAAGGGCAACTGGAACATCATGGAAGTATGCGGAGGGCAAACACATTCATTGGTAAAGAATGGTTTGCTGAATATGTTGCCTTCGAACATACAAATGATTCACGGACCTGGGTGCCCTGTATGCGTCACACCTGTCAATTTAATTGATAAAGCTGTGAATCTTGCAATGGAGCATAATGTAATATTATGCTCATTCGGCGATATGATTCGTGTGCCCGGAAGCGATATGAGCTTGCTGGAAGCAAAATCAAAAGGCGGCGATGTGCGCATTTTATATTCGCCGCTCGAAGCGGTTAAAATTGCCAAAGAAAACCCTGACAGTGAAGTGGTTTTTTTTGCGGTTGGTTTTGAGACTACTGCCCCTGCCAATGCGCTTTCTGTTATTCATGCGCATCGCGAAGGGGTTAAGAATTATTCTATCCTCACTTCCCATGTGCTCGTTCCACCCGCCATGGAAGCGATTATGAGCGATGATGATTGCCGCGTTGATGCGTTTCTCGCGGCAGGTCATGTGTGCGCTGTCATGGGCATCAGCGAGTATTATCCGCTCGTTGAAAAATATCAGATGCCCATTGTCGTTACCGGATTTGAGCCGGTTGATTTGCTGGAAGGGATTTTGATGATGGTAAAACAATTAGAGAACGGAGAGCATAAACTGGAAAACCAATATACTCGTGCAGTTGAAAGCGAAGGAAACAAAAATGCCATCGCGATGATAGATAAGATATTTGAAGTCACCAACCGTGAGTGGCGCGGCATTGGCAATATAAATTTTAGCGGCTATAAAGTGAAGAATGAATACAGTAAGTATGATGCCAATAAAAAATTCAACATCGATATTACAGAAGCGCACGAAGACACAACCTGTTTAAGCGGCGAGGTGATGAAGGGTAAAATCAAACCCAACCAATGCCCCAATTTTGGCACTAAATGTACGCCTGTTAAGCCTTTGGGCGCACCTATGGTAAGCAGCGAAGGAGCATGTGCGGCTTATTATCATTTCAATTTAGTAGCAGAGGTAATTGAGAATTAAGAATTAGTAGTTAATAATTCTTTAATGCAAAAGCTGTAATTAAGTATTTCATTTATTTATATGATACCAGTTTCAATTTTTCATAGCGTCACTCCAATTCATTAACTGTTTTAATCCTTAATTATCCATTTTTAATTATGCAACTACAATGCCCACTTCCCAAGCTTGATTTTGATACCATTAATTTGGGACATGGTAGTGGTGGCACATTGACGAGCCAGTTGCTGGATACCGGCGTTTTCAAATTATTGGAAAATGAGTTGCTTAATAAAAAGCATGATGGCGCAATATTTAATCTTTATGGCAAGGTTGCGATGAGCACAGATACTTATGTAGTATCTCCGGTTTTTTTTGAAGGTGGCAATATCGGCGACCTGGCAATTAACGGAACGATAAATGACTTGGCGATGTGCGGTGCTGCTGCTAAATATTTATCATTAGGCTTTGTCTTGGAAGAAGGATTGAAGATGACAGAGTTCTGGGAAATATTAGTAACAATCAAATCAGCCTGTGAAGTTGCAGGAGTGCAGGTTGTGACAGGCGATACAAAAGTTGTTGAACGAGGCAAAGGAGACAAAATATTTATCAACACAACGGGCATTGGCGAAGTGCATGCAAAAGCAAACATTGATATTGATAATATCGAAGCCGGCGATAAAATAATTTTAAGCGGGCCATTGGCCAGACATGGCATCGCCATTATGAGCCATCGCCAGGGTATGCAGTTTGAGACAACTATCAGCAGTGACACACGGCCGCTTAATAAAATTGTTTTGCGATTATTAAATGAATTCGGAGAACAAGTTCATTTGTTACGTGACCCGACAAGAGGTGGATTAGCAACTGTTCTCAACGAGATAGCACAAGGGGCAAAACTCGGAATAGATATTTCACAAAAATATATTCCCGTTGAAGAAGAAGTATATGGCGCTTGCGAGATGCTCGGGCTTGACCCATTGTATGTAGCCAATGAAGGATTGTTTGTGGCAGTTGTGGGTGCATCAATTGCTGATCAATTTTTAGCGCAGCTAAAGCAATGGGAACATGGAGCAATGGGAAATATTATAGGAGAAGTGACATCTGAACATGCAAAGCAAGTTTTAATGCAAAGCAATATCGGCGGAAGACGAGTAATGAATATGCTGGCTGGGGAGCAATTACCAAGGATTTGCTGACTAGCTCCGGCCTTCAGGCCGGAGATTCATAATGACCTCAGGCACAAAATTATTTTTTAAAAATGATTGAAGTAATTAACATAAGAGATAAAAACTCAGGAGCAATACCAAAGAGCAAAGCCGCTTTATTTTTTGTGGCGATGAGGGCAATCCTTTTTTGGCTCCTCGTGGCTTGCAAACGGTTAATGGCAAATTGATAGTTGCAGATACCGCACAGAACAGGGTTTTTGTCTGGAATAAAATGCCAGCATCATGTTATGAGAAACCGGATGTGGTGCTAGGCCAATTGCTTGCAACAGATACACAAAGAAATTCAGGAGGCGAAGTTGATGCTTCTTCTTTATTATACCCATCGGGAGTTTGGAGCGATGGCAATAAATTGATTATTGCTGACGCATGGAATCATCGTATTTTAATCTGGAATGAATTTCCAACACAAAATGGACAACAGGCGGATGTTGTAGTTGGTCAGCCTGATATGCAACATAATCTGCCGAATGTAGAGGGAGTTGGAACAGCAGCAACAGCAAGAAATTTATATTGGCCTTATGGCGTCTGGAGCGGTGGCAAACATTTATGGATTGCGGATACAGGCAACCGCAGGGTATTATTCTATGAAAAAATCCCTTCAAAAAATTATCAGGCTGCTGATAAAATAATTGGTAAAACTGATTTTGCTGATAGAGATTATGAAAGCGAGAACGCTGTTTGGCCCTACTCAGTAAAGGTTTCAGAAGATAGCGTGCTGGCGATAACAGACACACAGTATTATCGGGTATTGATTTGGAATGACTGGAAAGATGCATTTGCAAAAACTGCAGATTTGATCATTGGTCAGCCAAATTTAGAAAGTTGCGGGCAAAATCACTATCGTTTAAAGCCAGGCGCAAATACATTGAACTGGTGTTACGATATATTCATAAAAAAAGGTTCACTATGGTTAGCCGATACCGGTAACAGCCGGATTTTATTTTTCAAAAATATACCTGTGGAAAATAATCAGCCTGCTGATGAATTGTTCGGCAATATAAACTTTGAAACAATCGGCGAGCACCTTGAAGTCGGGAAAGAAAGCAGTGAACGTTTATATTGGCCTTTTGCAGTAAGTGTGACGGATGATCAATTGATAGTTGCAGATACAGGAAACCACCGGATCGTTTTTTACAATATTTAAATAGCGGACATGTTTTCATTCCCGCTTTTGCTCACCATCTATGCCGGCTTCACACATGCATTTGAGGCCGATCATTTGCTTGCAGTGAGTGACATCATATCTCAAAGAAACAATACGTGGTTATCCTTGAAAGATGGGATTTTCTGGGGTCTCGGTCATGCTTCCACCATTTGTGCCATCGGTATATTAATGATCCTTTTTAAGGTAGGTATTTCAGAACATTACTTTCATTATTTTGAAGCATTGGTTGGTGTGATGTTGATTGCGTTGGCAACTTACAGGCTCATAAAATATTTTCACAGCAATAAAGTAATTGTACATGCCCACGCCCATCAACATGGGGAAGGCGGCAAGCATAAGCACTTGCATGTTCACGTTAGATTGGAAGAGGCGCATCGTCATACACATTCTCTTGCTTATGGAGTGGGATTGGTGCATGGCCTTGCGGGTAGCGGTGTTTTGATTTTAGTAGTGATGTCGCAAATCAAAGAGCCTGTTGATGGCGTGGCATATCTCATGATTTTCGGTATTGGGTGTATTGCAGGAATGATGCTTGCTTCAGGTTTATTTAGCATCCCTTTCTCAGAAAAAAATAACGCATGCAGGAACATTGCAAAGCATTTTAGTCATTGTATCATCGTCTCTCTGCTTTTTATTTGGAGGGAAAGTGATTTATGAAAACCTGATTGCATCATGATGACAGAAGCGCAGGAAATATTATTAGAAGCCTTGCAGTTTTATGAAATAGAAATAGTATCAGTTATCGGCAGCCATGTAAAAGTGCAGAACAATTATGAAATTGAAGTTGAATCAAACGGCTTGTACAAATTGCTTGATGATGGATATATTATTGCACCTTTTGATGACCTCAATGAATTGTGCAGGTTTATATTAATTTGAATTTCTACAGTTATTCAATCTCGTCAGAGTTTCGAAAATACCAATGAAGTGCAATTCCCTCCAAAGCCAAATGAATTGGATAGCACATGGTTCACTTGCTGGTTCTTCAGGAATATTGTTTCGGGGGCGAAAGGCAGTTCTTTCATTTGCTTTTCAAAGCGAAGGTTTGGATAGATGAGTCCATGCTTAATTGCGAGCACGGAGAATACGGCTTCGATGCCGCCACTTGCTCCCAAAGTGTGCCCGGTAAATGATTTGGTGGAGCTCATTTTCGGATATTTCGGATTGAATAATCTTTTTATCGCGGCGCCCTCTGCAATGTCATTGTTCAGTGTTCCGGTACCGTGAAGATTGATGTAATCAATATCTGCAGTTTGTAAATTACTTTGCGATAACGCTTTTTGCATTGCCAAAAATGAACCTGTTCCATCCGGCGATGATGCGGTTTGATGATAAGCATCATTGGCATTCGCATAACCGCTCAATTTGCAATATGGTTTTAGTTTTAGTGATGCTGCAACTTTCTCTGATACCAATACAATATATCCTGCGCCTTCGCCAAGATTCAAGCCTTTTCTGTTCTCATCAAATGGCTTGCAATATTGCGGATCCAAAATCATTAAGGTGTTGAAACCATTTAATGTGAATCTTGTCAATGCATCTGTGCCACCGGCAATCACCACATCAAGCATATTATGCTTGATCATCCTTGCGCCACAGAAAATAGCATTTGCCGAAGAAGAACATGCCGTGCTGATGGTGCTCACATAATTTTTTATTCTCAATTTATCTGCTGTTATTTCTGTAACGCTCCCGCATTCATGATGAACTGCATCTCTTAATCTTCCTTTCTGATTGTTATAAAGAAACTGGGAGAAAAAGTTTTCTGTCTTGTCCATTCCCCCGACAGTGTTGGCAGATATAAAACCTGTGCGCAGAGAAGAAAAATATTTTATTGATGCATCATGGAGCGCCTCTTTTGCTGCGACGGTGCTCAGCAGTGCAGTGCGGCTTATCTTGTGTGATAAGCCTGATAAACTTGCTAAAGACGTGTTGGACAATTTTACTTCTGCAACCGGGATTTTGTTGCGATGGATTGTGTTAAGATAAGTAATGTCGCTAATGCCTTCATGTGCAGTTTCAAGCGAAGCAATATTTTCAGCAGCATTGTTGCCAATGGCCGATATAATACCAACGCCAGCAACAAAGACATTTGACTTCATAGTTTAAGCGATCTTAGGCTGGTTCGCACGAATATAATCAGCCATTGTTTTTACTGAATAAAATACTTTTGGTCCGTCTTCAGCATTTGCCAATTTAATTTTATAAGACTGCTGTAATAATACAATCAGCTCCAGTGCGTCAATAGAGTCAAGGCCAAGCCCTTCGACAAAAAGAGGCTGGTCATCGCCAATGTCTTCCGGTTTTATGTCCTGAAGATTCAGTTGCTCTACTATTTGTTTTTTCAGGTCAGCTATGAGTGTATCCATTACTTCTGATTTATCTGATTCAATGATTTCATATTTTCTGCGGTGAACGCGACTGAGTTCGCTGCATTATTTTTTTCAACTAAAAATAACATTGCTTCATAAGCTTCTTTAAGCACATCAACCCATCCGCAAATACATGCCTGCAATATATTATTATTGACAAGATTGTTCACATATTGTTCAATAAATTCCGCATCGAATTTTTCCTGTATGAAAAATGCGTTCTCGCCTTTAAAATGATGGCGGATGCAGATCTCTCCGTTTACAACATTGGGAAGCGTGTACACAAACAACGAGGGGCTTGCAAATCCCTTTGTTGTTTCAAAATATCTGACATCTGTGTCTAAACTGGCATTTGCATTTGAGAGCACTACGCCGATTTCTTCAGATTTATAACTTTTTTGTTTGAATGAGTCATTGAGCATTATTTCAGCAGCGAGCCAGCCAAGTTTGCTCAGTGCATCCATTTTATAAAACTTCGGGTATACGAAATCGAAGCTTTTATAAGCGTTCAGCAAAAAATCATGCAATGTTGTACCCTTATTTTCAAAAACTCTTTTTTGATTTTTATAAACGATGGAATTGCTGATTGCGCAACTGGCAGTGATGAAATTTTTTTCTGGCAACGCTAAAAAATTAAACGCTGGTTATTTCAGATTTCTTATGGCTGTCACGATATTCAATCATAGAAGCAAGTTTGCTCAATGCGTTGTGATGAAACCGGACATATGGGTTATTCAAATCCCATACATAGCCTGCAAGCACAGAGCAAATCTGGCTTTTGATCTTCAAATCCTGATCATCAGCAAAGAAAATCGTATCGAGGGTTCCATCGTACCACGATTCAATATACGAGCGGAAGGTATTCACGCCCTGCATCATCGGTTCAGTGTATTCCTTTTCCCAGTCAACAGCTTCGCCTTTTAATTTTTTAACCACAAGATTTCCGGCTAGCTGGCTGGAAACTACTGCCAGCGTGACTCCCGAAGAAAATACCGGATCAAGGAATTCTGTAACGTTGCCCGTTAATACAAACCCATTACCATAAAACTTATCTGCTGTGGTTGACCAGGCTTGCAAAATTTTTGGAGGGAAAACAAATTCAACATCTTTAAAACGCTCGCGCAGATAGGGTTCCGATGCTATCAAAGCCCTTAGCTGCTCTTCGTCCGTCCCATTATACTGATCAAAAAACGCTGGATCGGCCACAAAGCCCAATGAAGTGATGCCGTTTGAAAACGGGATAATCCATATCCACACTGCTTTTTTATGGACTACAATAGTAATGCGGTTTGGTTCATCGGACATGGAACGGTTTACATCAACCGTGTGGGTAAACAAGGCTTTTCGTGGTGGAAGGGTAGAAGGCCTGTCCATTTTGAATAAGCGCGGGATGACCCGACCGTAGCCACTTCCGTCAATAATAAACCTTGCTTCAATTTGTGATTGATTACCGATAGTGTTTTCAACAGTAGTTAAAGAATCAGATCCATTAAATTGAATAGCCGTTACTGTTGTATCATAACTCACCGGAACACCCATGCTCTCAATAGTATCTGCCAGTGTTTTATCAAACTCGCCACGGGGCACCTGCCAAGTCCAGTTCCAGCCGGGAGTGAATTGATCGGCAAAAAAATAATCGCAAATCTTTCCATTCTTAACGAACTTAGCACCGAACTTTTCCTGAAAACCTTTCTCTTTCACGGCATCCAGAAAACCTGCTTCTGTCAGGGCTTCCATGCAACGCGGCAATAAGCTTTCCCCTATCACAAAACGTGGGAATTTAAGTTTTTCCACAATTTTCACTTTATAGCCTGCTTTGTTTACTATGGATGCAGCCACCGTTCCAGCAGGGCCGGCGCCAATTACGAGAACATCCACTTTTTCTGTGTTCATTTTTATGTTTTTTAAGTCGGAAAGTCTGGAAGACCAAAAGTCCGAAAGCATCTTTCATGATAAAAACCCTTATTGCTGACTTTCTGTCTTTCCGTCTTTAGGTCTTTTTCTGCATTTTAACAATGTCTGGCTCAACCCAATATTATCAATTTGTTCGACAATTTCAAAACCAGCTTTGTAAATACAAGGTAAAAAAATTTCTGCACTATACATCTGACTATTGCCATTGGCCAATGCTGCGAAGTAAATAGAAGTTTGATGTAGACAGAATGCCGCTATCTCAAATCTTTGTTTGTCCCAGAAAGGCTCCAGAATGAAAACCATACCATCTTCGTCCAGCGCATCATAGCATCTTTTTAAAATCGAAACAATTTCATCTTCGGAAAAGCAATCCAGGAACTGGCTCATCCATATTGCATCATGGCCTTTTGGGAAGGTCTGATTTTCATCCAGGACATTAACTGTACGGAATGATATGCGATTTGATAATCCCAGGTTTTCTACATTTTCTTTTGCTGCTTTCAATGGCCCAGGTAAATCCATGATGGTGATATGAACATCAGGATTGTATTTAGCTGAAGCAACAGCCCATTTGCCCGTGTTACCACCAATTTCCAATAAGTTCTTAATATGATTTTTATAAACTAGCGGCAACGCCTTTGGGAAAGCATCGTCAGAAAAATAATGATCGAAATTGAACCAGCTTTTTTGTATCGTTTCTGGCAATTGCGAGACGCCTTCATAAATGGTTGGCCAGTCGCCAAGTTCTTTCATGCCGGCGGCTTTGCCTGTCCGAATACTTTCTCCCAAATGAAAAAGCCCTTTATAACAAACATCGTTCACAAAATCCATGTTTACTTTTGTAAGCGGGTCATGCAAAATAAAATGACCAGTTTTCGTTATCGTGTACCTATGATCGTTGATAATTACAAGACCTATGCTCAGCCCTGACTCCAGCAGGACCCTCACACCATAATGTGGCAGCTTTGCTTTTTCAGTAATCTGTTCAAGTGTAAGGCCGTTTTCCCCGCTGTCCTCAATGATTTCTAATATCCCAAAATCTCTCAGCGCTTTGGAAACCTGAAAAACCACTGGACCAAATGCGATCCATTGTGCTGTTTCCTTAGCCTCCAAAGCGGTATTTTTATCTATTGAAAAAAAATTCATGAAAAAAATTCCTGTTTATAAAAAAATTTCAATGCTGGCTTTATCTTTTTTAACACCTTTTCAATAAGTCAATGCTAATCATTTCTCCAAATCAACGCTAAATTTTGCTGAATACCAGTGCAGCGTTGCATCCTCCAAACCCGGAAGCTGTCTTGAGGCAATTCTTCAATGCAGCAGTTTGCAAAGTACAGCAAATATTGATAGGTTTCGAGACGCCCGGGCTGTTAAAATTTTTTGTAGGCAGCACAATATTTTCATTCAGGGAATGGATGGAAATTACTGATTCAATGAGGCCTGCAGCACCCAATGTGTGTCCAAAATTCCCTTTGAGGCTATTCACAGGAACTGATTCCATATTGGCCAGTGAAATGGCCTTTGCTTCCATCTCGTCATTGTAAATAGTAGCTGTGCCGTGCGCCGAAATAAAATCAATATCAAGCGCGGATATTTGGGCATTGTTCAGGGCATTATTAATTGCGAGTGCTAATTCTTCTCCGGTCCGTGAAGGCCCGGAAATATGGTTCGCGTCATTGCTCACGGAGCCTCCGGCAAGCTTAATATCCGATGCATATTTTTTTTGAGAAGATAGTATCACTGTGGCCGCGCCCTCACCCAATGTTACTCCATCCCGCTCTGCATCGAAAGGTTTGCATGGGTAAGCACTAACGGCCATGAATGACTGAAAACCTGATAATATGAATTTGGTGATTACATCGCAGCCCGCAATGACTGCATTTTCATATCGGCCGGATTGTATTAATCTCAATCCCATTAAAAGCGCCAGCAGCCCGGAAATGCAGGCATTCGATACCAGCAAAGGTTTGTTGGCAGATTGGAAATGATCTGCAACGAGCCTTGCAGACTCATGCAATGCTACACGGTTTTTTAATTCTTCGCTGAATTTTTCTTTTTCTATTAAATTGATATTTCCTTTGGTTGAAGAAATGATAAGAACCGTTTTTCTGTCACGTATATCAATATCCGTGTTTTGCAAGGCATCACTGATGGATGCAATAAGCAATTGCTCAAATTTTGTATAAAAAAATGTATTGTTATTTCCCACAAAAACAGAATCGCCAGAGAAAAGCGATGCATAGAATGGGATAACTGAGAGCTCAGGGTTTTCGTGCCTGCTGATACCAGACTGATTTTTCTTCACTGCTGAAAAATTTTCTTTACTGGTAAAGCCAATGGGTGAAAATATATTATCTGCAGCGACAAACACTTCTTTCATCAGCATCTGAATTAAGTCAGCTTATACAGTTTTTTCCAGTCCTCAAAAAAGGGAGGATTGATGAGCTGCAGCATAGAATTCTTTGCGTCCAGGAACACCTGTACTGACGATCCTGTTGCGACCAGTTCATTGGTCTTTGCGTTGAATAAACGATAGCTGAATTTTATTTTAGCCGCGTCACAGGGAATAAAATTTGTTTCTACAATCACCTTATCTCCATATCGCAAAGATTTCTTGAAATCGCATTGAATGCTTACGATTGGCACAACAAATCCCTTCTTATAAAAATCGAGATAGCCAATGCCATATTTATTCCCAAAAGCTTCTCTTCCATCTTCAAAATATCTCACATAATGCCCATGCCATACAATGCCCAAAGGGTCTGCCTCATTAAAACGAACCAATACTTCCGTGCGATCACTCAACCCTTTTTGCATAAATTGGTTTCAAGCCCTAACTGTTGGCATATTTTGTTTTCCAGATGTTGTATTTTGTCTTCTGGATTTCATCGATAATATTTTTTACAGAAGCTGCAATGGTATTTCGCAAACCAAAACCGCCAGCTTTTCCCTGCATACGTTCAGTCATCAATACTTTGCGTGATTTCATATCAACGAGTGTGACCCAGATTGCTGTAGCTTTTTCTGACTTGCTGAATGCTTCAGCGACAAATAGAAGTCCTACCCCTTTTTTATCGCCAAAATCAAAGCCCCTGACCAAAGTTTCAACATCCGAGGCCTGGAACTTATGAAAATCTGCTGTGTTAGTTGATTTGATGTCTTCTGCATTTATTTTCGCGTTTCTTGTCATCACGGCGCCGAGATCATGATCAATAAAGCTTTTGTGAAAGGCTCCTTTCAGGTCATATTTTTTTGGCTCCCCAACAATCACATCATTTATGCCTGGGTAATACTTGTCGCGGATCTCGAATTCCGAAGTAGGCTCATCTATAATTTTTGCTTTGGTAAAATCAATGCCCAGATAAAGAATCGGCGTTTCACTGTTGCCAAATACATCTTTAGCGGTCTGTGCAAACGTTAGCGACTGGCATACAAAAAAAGCGATTGCCAATAATAGAAAACTGCGTTTGTTCATTGTAGCTGATTTCATAATAAAAATGGGGTTTATGATTTATTTGAAATAAAAATTTTCATTTCGCATTGCGCCAGTATTTTGTTTCCACACATAACTTTGCCAGAGATGACTGTGATATCAAAAATCTGGTTTTTTATTGTGATTTCTGTTTCCAGCAGAGCATTTATTTTCGGTAACGATGCAATTTCGAGATTTTTTACATCTCCTATATAACCAATATGTAGTATTTTTTTTTCTATTTTCGACAGATATCCTGACCTCGCTGCCGCAGTCTGCGCTATATTTTCGACAAGCCCGGCTTCAACAAGAACACCATCTTCCACTAAAATGTTTCCTTCCTGAACTAAAAAATTTGTTCTGGCTCTGTTGTCATCGCAATAAACTAATTTATCAACCATCACAAACGGTGGTTTTTGCGGGATGATAGATAATATGTCCATTTCAGGTTGGCTCATTCAGGTGAAGTTGTAATATTGTGATAATTGGAAGTAGGTTCTTACGTACTGCTTAAAGCTTAACACTTATCAGAAAGCCTTATTGCTCCCAGAAATCATAATAATTGTACCATTGCTCAGGATACTGGATTACTTTTTTTCCCATTTCAGCCACGAAATCATCTAGCACTTGGTTCATATAAATTTCTTTTGAAGGGTAATCATATTCTTTCGGTTTTGTTGCGGAGAAATGATAATGCAAGTTAGTTTCTTTCATTGCAAAAGTGAACGAAACCGGTACTTTAAATTGTGCGGCAAGGATAAATGGCCCCATCGGGAACCTTGCTCCGGCGCCTAAAAATAAGTGGTCGAATATTTTATTGCCATCCAAAAAGCGGTCTGCATGCATGCAAACCAATTCATTGTTTTTAAAGGCATCACTGATTTCATAAACATGCGAAAGACCGCTTCTGATAGGGATGATGTGCATATTCTTTGCACCTTTCACAGAATCCAGGTATTGCTTTATTTTCTGGTGCTCATCATCAAACATCACAATATTGATTTTTGTGTTGAGCCTTTTCAGCAGATGGCCTGCAATTTCCCAATTTCCTATATGGGCGCTGAGCAACAGGCCGCCTTTTTTTTGTGAAACCATTTCCCGGAGGTTTTCTTCTCCATCAAAATTAAAGGTGAATTTATTTGAGATATCGGCCATTAACACAACGCGGTCGATTAGCGATTGGCCAAATAGGTAATAGTTCTTATACAAAGAAAAAAATGATTTTATTTTCCCGTAGCCAATTCTTTTGCGGAAAAAAGAATAAATCGTTTTTGACGACTTATATGAAAACAGAAAGTAGTAAAAAGCTACCAGCCTGAGCAGAAAGTATGCCGGGTAAACGCCAAAGTTTTTTAAGATGCTTACAAAAATCTGATAGCCTAATGGGTTTGCTTTTGATTTACCTTGCCATAAAGGCATTATGCAGGTTCTTTTGAATGTAAACGGTTGATGACATAATCGTAAAAATTCTGAAAAGTAACGAGATCCACAAAATCATCGGGATCCACTTTGATGCCGAGATTGCTTTCAATGACTACCACGAGGTCAATATAGTCAAGGCTATCCAGTTCCAGCGTTTCCTTCAAATTAGCCTCTGGCTTGATTTTCGAAGCATCTACCTCAAACTCATCCACCAGGAATTTATTTATTTTGTCTACGATTTCCATGCTACAATAATTGTCAGTTTAGTTTTCATTAAATTTCCTCGCTATGAGCGAGGAGTTGGTTCCGCCAAATCCAAAGGAGTTTGACAAAAATACGTTTATATCTTTTTCTAAGGAAGTTTTTACAATATTCAATTTTGCAGAATCTTCATCCGGGTTTTCAAAATTGATATTTGGGGCAATAAAGCTATTTTGCATCATCAAAACAGAATAAACGATTTCGCTGGCTCCTGCCATCCAACACTCATGCCCGGTCATTGATTTCGTTGAACTAACGTAAGGTCTTTGTTTTCCAAAAATTTCATTGATTGCTTTGGCTTCATTTGCATCCCCGGCTGGCGTGGAGGTTGCATGTGCATTGATGTAGTCTATTTCAGATGCCTGCATACCGGCATCCTTGAGTGCCATCAACAGCGAACGAGCCGGTCCATCTACTGTGGGGTTAGAAATATGACCTCCATTAGAAGAAAAACCATATCCTACTATTTCTCCTAAAATTTTTGCGCCTCTTTGTTGCGCAGACTCAAGACTTTCCAGAATCACCGTAGCTGCGCCGCCGCTTGGTATCAGTCCATCACGGTCGCGGTCAAATGGGCGGGATGCCTTTGACGGATCAGATTCATGGACCGAAAAAGCAGATAGTGCGTCAAATGTGCCCATAGAATAATGATTGATTTCTTGGGCTCCACCGCAAATGATAATATCCTGTAAGCCGCTTTTGATAAAATGATAGCCAAGCCCAATAGCATGCGAGCCGCTTGCGCATGCAGCGCTGACGGTAAAATTCACTCCGCGCAATTTGAAAATAGTGGCAAGGTTCATCGTCACAGTGGAATTCATTGTCTGAAAAACCGCGCCTGAACCAACCAGCATTGTATCTTTCTTCTCCCGCATCACATCAATGGCCTCAATGATTGGCTTCGCCGAAGAGTCGTTGCCATACAATACACCTGTTTCCCGTGCATCAAGGAAATCCTGATCTATACCTGCATTTTTCAACGCTTCCGTGGTTGCCATATAAGCATACTCACCTTGTTCGGGTAGCGTGATTCTTGCCCTTCTGTCCAGCAGCCCTTTTAAATTAGGCCGTTCAACAAAACCAAGCAAACCTGAGCGATATCCAAATTCCTTACGCATGGGATCCAGTATGATGCCGGATTTGCCTTTGTACAATGAATCCTTTACCTCATCAAGGTTTTTGCCGATGCATGAATAAATACCCATTCCGGTTATCACAACTCTGTTCATAAGTAATCTGGCTAAAATAAGAAAAATGTAAACAGAACAGTGATTTTATTTAAGAATACAAACCTCCGTTAATTGACAGCACATGTGCCGTGATATATCCTGCTTCCGGCGATGCTAAAAATGCTACTGAATGCGCCACTTCTTCTGCTGTCCCAAACCTTTTTACTGGTATCATCGCCTGCAATTCTTTTTCATCGAGGCTCTCTGTCATATCCGTTTTTATAAACCCCGGCGCGACGGCATTTACCGTAATGCCCTTTCTGCCCACTTCCTGTGCCAATGCCTTTGTAGCGCCAATGATGCCCGCTTTGGCGGCCGAATAATTCGTTTGACCAGGAAGCCCTTTTAATCCTGAAAGCGAAACCACGTTTATGATCCTTCCATATTTTTTTATGAGCATTCCCTGCAGCACCAAACGCGTGACGTAAAAAAAGCCATCGAGATTTGTTTTCAGCACATTATCCCACTGCTCGTCTTTCATGAAAATCATCAGCCCGTCATCTTTGATGCCTGCATTGTTCACAAGTACTTCAATATTTTTTTCCGGATTTTTTTCTATCCATCCCCCCAGAATATTTTTTATTTCGTCACGGTTTGAAACATCAAAGCGAAGTAGTTCGCCATCGCTTCCATTTTCTTTTATCTGAGAAAGCGTTTTGCTTGCTTCTGCTTCATTGCCTTTGTAATTGATTAGCACATAATACCCCATGCCTGCCATCCTCAAACATACTGCCCTGCCTATGCCTCTGGATCCTCCTGTTACTAATGCAATTTTCATGTATACCATTTTTATTGAGAAATACCTGCCTTTGGTTTACTGATTTGTAACAATCTCTTTTGTGCAAAGTTCTGCAAATGAGACCTGATTTTTGTTAATCGGTTTTCAGTTATGATATTGTGATGGATGTTGGAACAAATGCCTTGGCAGATATAAGCGGTGCCGCACTTTCAAAAAAGTTTTTTATTCTTTCTATGTGCTTGTATTTTGGCGTGTCTTCAATAAACTTCGGAAATATTTCTCTCACCTCTGTATATAGGTCATGCGTTTTGGGCGAAAGCCTTGCTGCACAATCCAGATAGTCTATTGCCTGCAGCACGGTCATGGTTTGGATTGCCAGCACCTGAAACGAATTGTCTATGACTTTTTTGCACATCAATGCGGCGTTGCAGCCCATGCTCACGATATCCTGATTGTCATTATTGTTGGGGATGCTATGCACATACATTGGGAAAGACAGTGTTTGGTTTTCAGCAACGGTGGAAGTAGCAGTAAACTGAACCCCTTGCATGCCGAAGTTGAAGCCAAGCACACCGAGGTTCACGAACGGCGGGAATTTCTGATTGAGCTTCTCATTTAAAAGATAATTCAGTTGTCTTTCGGAAAGCATGGATAATTTGGTGATGGCTATTTTTAATTTATCCATTTCAAGAGAAACATAATCCCCATGAAAATTGCCGCCATGGAAAATGTTGTGGTTCTCGTGGTCGATCACTGGATTATCGTTCACGGAATTCAACTCATCCACCACTACTTTTTCTGCATTCGATATTGTGTCCAATATTGGGCCTAAAACCTGCGTGACGCAGCGCAGTGAATAATATTCCTGCACTTTGTCCTCAAACACTTCCTGATCAAGGTTATCCGGATTGTACAGATGCTCTGATCGGCTGCGGATCATTTTACTGTCATGCAAAACCTCGCGGAGCATGGAGGCTATTTTATTTTGCCCTTTATGATGTTTTACGATATTTAATCCAAGAGAGTAATGGTCGTCAAAAGCCTCAACGGCTTCATTTGTCATGGCAGATAGCATGACAGACCATTCTAATAATTTGTTGGCGCGGATGATATTCATCATGCCGATGCCAGTCATGGCAGATGTGCCATTTAAAATAGCAAGCCCTTCGCGTATATGGATGGAAAGCGGTTTTATGCCAAGCAGATCAAAGACTTTTTTTGTTGGGTGCACTTCGTTTTCATATTGCACTTCACCTTCGCCAATCAGCCCCAAGCCAAGATGTGCCAACTGAACCAGGTCGCCGCTTGCGCCAACGCCACCATGCTCATAAATGCAGGGATTGATATTTTTATTAATGAGATCTTTGAGCAATTCAACCGTCTCGGTATGCACCCCGGAATAAGCGCGCATCAAACTGTTCAGTCGCGCCACCATCACAGCTTTTATCAATGCCGAAGGAAGTAAGTTGCCACTGCCGGAGCAGTGGCTTCTTATTAAATTATACTGAAGCTGGAGCAGGTTCTCTTCGCTCACTTTATATTGAGCCATTGGACCGAAGCCGGTGTTGATGCCGTAAATAAGCTTGTTCTGAGAAAATTCTTTTAGAAAGAGATGGTTCTTTTCAACTTTCTTCAAAGCGGTTGCTTCTAAAGCTACTGGCCTTCCCTTGAACACTATTTCATTAAAATCACTCAGTGTGAGCTGATGTTCGCTAATAGATATCATGTATGTCAGGTAATTTTTCGGTAATGCCAAAAATATAGCAAAGATGGCAGATTATTATTTTAAACAGGATTTTAAAAAATAGATGATTAGCTCCTTTTATCAATAAATTTCACTGCTTTCCTCCCAGATTCCGGGAATTGCATTTTGATGATTTCTTTTGAAGAAACATATTTTATATGCGGGCTAACCCTCAATCTTGCCTGCAGGTAAGCCCTGATCTTATGATCGCACTCTTCTGATGAATCTTGCGGCACCAAATGCAGCAGCACTTCGTCCATGCCGATTTCATTAGAATAAACTTCGGCAACAAAATCTTTCACTTCTTCCATTTCGTTCAATAAATCGAACAATGCAGGCGGATACAACGTAGTGCCTTTGAATTTGATCATCTGCTTTTTCCGGCCTACAATGGGTGACAGGCGCAACGTGTTTCTTCCACAAGCGCATGGCTCATCATGATATATGCAAATATCTCCCGTCTTGTAACGCAGCAAGGGCATGGCTTCTACGCCAAGAGTAGTGATTGTCACTTCTCCCGGCTCGCCTTCTGCAACTGGTTTGTCGTTCTCATCCAGCAATTCCAATATTAATAATTGGGGATTAAGATGACCCCCATTGCCTTCACGGCATTCTGTAAACGCAGTTTGCATCTCGGTGGAAGCATAAGTCGAAAACAATTTGATGTTCCATGCTTCAGTGATTTTTTTTCCTAAAATATTTAGCGAGAAATCTGTGTTGCGGATGTTTTCCCCGATACAAATTGCTTTTTTTACTGATGATGCGTTAATGTCAATACCATGCTCTTTTGCAAAAGCAATTAATTTTAAAATAAATGAAGGAACAGCAACTATGGCAGTAGGAGTGATGCGCTGAATGGTTTCCCATTGCAAGGAAGGCACGCCTGGGCCAAGGCGGATGACACCTGCGCCGAGCTTACGGATGCCCGAATAATAGGCAATGCCTGCCATGAACTGCCTGTCCAGCGTAAGCATCAGTTGGTAAATGTCTGAAGGCAGGCCCTCTGTACAAACAAAAGAGCAGTACTCATTATAAGCAAGCCGGTTGAGGTCTTTGTCGGTAAGCGCAATGGTGACAGGGCTTCCCAAGGTTCCGGATGTTGATGTGTACTCAATGATTTTGCTTCTGGGCACACATAAAAAATCATCATTGCGTTGCTGCAGGTTTTCTTTGTTCGTAGTTGGGACGATCCTTAAATTTTCCAGCGTTTTTATTTTAGCAATATCTATATGATTAGCCGAAAACAGTTTCTTGTAAAAAGGGGAATATTTATTGAGGTATGATAACAGATTCTGCAGTTTTAGTTCCTGCAGCACTTTTATTTTTTCTGCTGGTTGAAATGATATTTCTGATGAATGCATGATTACTTTTCTATAACTACGATTGCAGATGCAATTGATTTAAGATGCGATAAAGAAACGGATATTTTTCCAGGTTGCAATTTATCAAAAAGCGATGCGGTATTTCCGGGTAAAATCAATCAGTAATGAAAAATCAGATAAGATCTCCCACTTTTTCATTCTTCATATTTATTTTTCATTTCTGCATTTTTCAATTTGCTGCTTAATGTAGTTTTCTTCTTTCTTTGTTGCTACTACTTTTGTCAATGCAGTTTGATAATCTCTTAGCGCATTCTGAAATTCTTTTTTCTTATACAAATAATCTCCTGCTAAAACATAAGTATGATAAAATTGAGGGTTGCTTGCTAACAGGCTGTCAGCGCTTATCTCTTCTCCGTCAGCAATGCGCTGTTTGAAATTTCTGTAAGCAAGAAAATTTTTATAATCAGTTGTTGATAAAAATACATCTGGAGCAATAGTCAAACCTGAGTCTATGATTTCTTTATCTTGTTTCATTCCCCGCAATGCGAACACTTTATTCAGGTCGTAAGCTACATATTCACCCAGTTGCCAGGGAGATGTGGAAACCCATACCAATAATTTTTTTGGCTCGAACACGATGGAGTGATGTGCTATTAATTGATTGATCGCTTTTTCATTGCCCATGCCGATGTCCTCATTGTGCAAGCCCTTCCTGTTTCTCAGGATAACAACAGTTTTTTGAACTGTGTTTTTCCCGTTGGAATCAAGCAACTCCATAAGGCGCTCATAGCGGTACGGCGAAGCACTTTCATTCATCTGTTCCAGATTCGATTTTGTATCCGCAAGACCCTTGCTTTGAAAATGATTTGTGCAAACAATGAAATCTTTATGCGGGTCGTACATGTCCAATGTGTCCGGAGTTTTTTCAATAATCACAGCTTTATTATCTGCCGCTGAACCAACAAGAAATGATTCCGACACAAACATTTTTCTCTTCTTCGCAATGTCGTATGCTTCGGAAATATTTTTTGCGTACTGCAAAATTTCCCTTGCAACTAAGGATACAGGTGTAGCAGAACCTGAAGGGATTTTTGTTTTAGCGGCATTGATTGTAACAGTAATTCCTTTTTCATTCATCCCTGAAACCGTGCCGATAAAACCTCCCCAGGTTACAGACATAAATTTGTACCCCTTTGCCGGATTGTAAAACGCCACGATTTTGTCTTCTGCAAATTTATCGCCCACGTAAAAGTCAAAATTGCGGCCGATGATCATTTCGCCGTCTTTCGATTTGGCACCCCATGTGCCGAAGGATGTACAGCCTACCAATGCCATACTCTGCAATGCATGTCCTATATCATGGGCTGCATGATAATTTAAAATGCGCTGGTAATTTGTTCCGATATAACCGTATTTGTCAGAGGCAGATTGCGAGATGCCATAAATTTCTTCTTTGTATTCCTCTGTGATATTTTTATCAAGATCGCGGTTGAACCATCCGACAAAATATTTCAGGAAATGCAGATAGAATCTGGATGGGATCATTTTGTTGATCTGTTCGCTGAAATGGTCTTCCTGTCTCTTTACTAATTCTTCAGTTAATTTTCCGTTCACTACGCCGCGTTCAAACGGTTCGCCTTCTACATATAACTCATACAAACCACTTTTACTTTTCCTGAACCAGCTATTTTTTAATGTGTAGAAGCCATTGCTTTGCTCTATGCGTTGCCATTGTAAACTGGATGTATCCGCCGGTTTAGGTGGATAGGCTTTTGAAACGATAAATAAATATATAAAGAGAATGAAAATCAAAGCCACAAAGCCTCCCAGTGCATATAAAACCCTCTTCCAGAATTTATTTCTTTTAAGCATTTTTTACTTTTTCAATTATGTTTTCATTACCCAATAATGCAGTGCATGTTGCCAGCGCAGTGATGGAAGCACCCAATATGCCATGCAAGTTGAGATTTTGCCCGGTTAAAAAGAAATTGGGCAATTTAGTTTGCGGCGCGATCAACGTTTTAACCGGATCCCTGAAATCTTTTACAATGCCATACAAGGAGCCATCGTCGCTGCCAAGATAATCTCTGTATGAAAGCGGTGTGGCAGCATAATACGAGTGTATGTTATTTCTTAATCCCGGGAATTTCTGTTCTGCGATGTTTAACAAGATTTCCGCCTTTTGTTTTTTAAAGTTATCATAATCTGTTCCTCTTGCACGTTCTGATGAGACGGTGTTAAAGGTGCTTTCCCACTTTTTTACTTCATCATATCTCATATATGTCATGATAGTAAGCGCATCAGCAAATTCTTTTGATTTGGATGAGGGTGATAAAAATAGTGCATATCCGAGTGGCCAGTTGTTTTCATGGTAATTCTGCAAGTTCCATATTGAGCCTTCTTTATGCCAGTAATAATTGTGTTTAAAATATTTGAAGGCATTTTTTTTAAGGGCTACATTCAGGCTGAAGCATGAGATGGAATTCTCTAAATTTCTTAGCCTCTTGCGATAAGCTGATTTTATCAGATCCGTCTCCAGCATCTCCATCGTTTTGGAAGGATGGAGATTAGAAATAAAATATTTTGCATAAAACATCGCACCCTCCTGTGTTTCAACGTGAACTGCTTTGCCATTTTCTTCTGTGATTTTTTTTGCTTCAAGATTGGTTAAAACAGTTCCTCCATTTTTGCGAATGTTTTTCGCGAGGATCTTTGCGATCTGCGAACCGCCGTCTATGCATTTCCACGAGCTTTCGATATAGCTGTTCAACACTAGTGCATGAATATAAAAAGGTGTTTTATCAGGCTCACCCGCATACAAAATATTGTTGCCTGCAAGAACGGCCTGCAATTTTTTATTGCTGGTCAGTGATTGAATGAAGGTTTTGGTATCTATTCCCAGTACATCTTGTTTTTCTTTGTATTCACCGCCAGTTCTCAAATTATAGAGCGGAAATTTTCTGCAAACGGATTGCATCGAAGCGCAATATTTTCTGATTGCGTCTTCTTCGCCGGGAAAATCTTGGGATAATGCAGCAATGAAATTTTCATAGCCTTGCGCTAATGAATATTCTTTTTCATCACTATCAATAATTATTTTGTCAAATGCATCTTCATCCATTTTTTCGAGCTTCAGCTTATCAATCAATCCGAGATATTTGAAAATCTGGTAAAGGTTCTGCCCTTTAGCTAATCCGCCGATATAATGCACCCCCGAGTCAAAGATCACTTTGTCGCGCACATAGGTTTGCAGACAGCCGCCGATCTGTCTGTTTTTTTCAAGCACGCAAACCTTGTATCCTTCCAAGCTGAGCAGGTTTGCACAGACAAGGCCACCTATTCCACTTCCGATAATGACAATATCATACTTCTGCATGAATGGCGGCAGGTGTTTTTTTTATTACGAATATCATGTTTGATGTATATTTTGAAGGATCGATTTCTGTGCATTGCATTTTTTGCACATCTGCAATCTCACGTATCAGACTGCCTGAAATATATGACAATCCATTTTCTGTTGTTTTGTTAAACCCCGAAAAGGTAGTAGAAAAAAACTCTGTGATTTTTGTGCCCCAGTGCCTTTCCGCTAAATCTTTATTGCCATCACGGATGATAAGCGTGCCATTGTCACTGAGGCTTTGTAAACACTTTTCTATTGCCTCTTTTTGTTGCAAAGGATGCAGATAATGCAGTATGTCAGCTAATATGATCCCGTCATATTTTTCATACTTGAATTGAAGTACATTGGAGCAGACGAAATTTATTTTTTCGTTTTTACTGAAACAATGGTTGGCGGTATTGATTTTAGTTTCGTCATAATCAATCCCTGTAATCTCTCTTTCACCAGATACAAGATGTAGCATATAGCTCATAAAGCCATAACCACAGCCTGCATCTAAAAATTTGCCACTTCTGGGTAGCAAATCATTAAAAAGTATGTAATTATTTTCGAAGCGCAACTTTATCCTCATATACCATTCGAGCACCGGGCCTTTGAAAATATAATTATAGATAAGCTGTTCTTTAAAGTAATCAGGTTTTTCAAGTTCGGTTCGCAACTGGCCGAATGATGTCCGGAAATATCTGCCAATTGATTTTGTTCTTTCTGCATAGCCTTTTCCAAACGATAAGTCTGAAGGTTTTATTCTTTGCAGGAACTGAAGCGTGATAGTTCCGTCTTTTAATAAAAAATCTCCCTTGCTCATCGTGTAGCCGCTTCCGTGGATCAATATCGGCAAGATATCAAGGCCTAATTTTTCTGCGAGGAAGAATGCTCCTTTATGAAAGCGTTTCATGTTGCTATCCACAGATCGGGTCCCCTCGGGGAATACAACTACAGAATATCCTTTCCGTATCCGGTCGGCGACCAGATCAATGCTTCCGTCTGCACCCTGCATCACGGGATAATAATCTGCCATGCGCACAACAAAGCCGAACACCGGCGAATTCCAGACCCAGTGGTTAGTGAACAAAATCATTTTTGGGGTAAGCATCACCGTTGATAAAATATCCAGGAAAGACTGATGATTGCAAATGATGACTGCGGGCTTTGAAAAATCTTCTTTATGCGGATTAATGATTCTCTTTTTTACATTTCCCATAATGTACATGAGCGACCAGCAAAATTTTGAAATACAGGCATGATAAGCCAGTTTCCCTTTTTCCTTATTGAATGGATTTAGTTTAACAAATACTAACCCCAGCAATGTTAAGACAAGGCTTGCGACAACAAAATAAGTGAAAGCGAAAGCAGATTTCAACAAGCCAAAAAACGTCAATGGAAAGCGCTTGTTCTTAGCTCTGTTATTGATTAAAATCTTAAAAAGAGTATGAATCAATAGCTCCGGGACGGTGACTGAAAAGACAATGCACGCAATAAAAATGATTGAGGTAGATTTTAAATCGGGCTGTTCCGGAAGTTTGAATATTCCGAAACCAGAAACGCAGGTAATGATCAGAAGAAGGAAGAATGAATTATATGTGATGTCTTTGCTTTTGCCTGTCTTATATTTCTGCAGTATTCTTTGTATAATGAAAAGGCTGTAAAAAGTGCCTGGGATCAGCATCAATGGAAATGTAAAGCTGTTGAGGTTATTTAATCGGAGATCAAAAATCCCTGAAACACCTAAAGCGCAAGCGAACGATATAAACAAAGGGAACATGGAAATCAGCGCGAGCTCTATGCGGCCGTAGATCACAAGTAAAAGGCAAAACACGAACATGAATGACAGTTGCAAAGTCTTTGAAATATCACGGTTGAGATGAAGATGTGTTGCCAGATAAATAGCAATGACTGATAATATGGCAAAAGAAATCCAAAATATTATTCGGTTCTTTTCAAAATAGCCAGATATGTCTAAAAAGATTTCTGCCAAGGTTATACTTTTGTTTTTCAGCCCGCAGGTACTGTCTTTTTCCTAAACACTTTAAGCAGCAATAAAGTTAACAAGCCACTTATAATTCCAGAAGATATCGCCAGCGTGATGCTGCCTAAAAGATATTGCTCCGCATTCCTTTTGATCACTGACAATGAAACATGCCAGCTAAACCGCATGTAAACTGAGTTCTCCCCCATCCAGAAAGCACCCGTCTTATAGCTCAGGTAAATAATCACCGGTATCAACGGTGCAAAACTCACATGCGCTGCAAGAATAACGAGTGCCTTATTCAACTTAAAAAGAATAGACAATGAAATCGCCACAATCAATTGAAAACCCCATATCGGCACGATGCCCATGAACACCCCGAACCCAACTGATATTGCTTTTATATGATCGGGCTGATTGATCTGTAAAAGATATTTGTTGACGTAGTCCCTTCCCTTTTCTTTATCAAACAACAAACGAAAAAAATTTCGGGGCCTGATGTAAAAAAAAGTGATTAGCACAAGTGTTGTATTCAGGATGCTGATCCGCATTGTATCTTTTAGGGGGCGGAAATGTGATATGCGTTCATCTGCAGGGGGATAATAAACCGATACGGGAACAGATTTTATGTTCACACCTTTCCATGCAGCGAGCACAAGCACTTCGATTTCAAATTCGTATTTGAGCGTTCTGAATCGGATTTCTTTCAGTGGTATTAGCGGATAAAGCCTGTAGCCGGATTGAGTGTCTTCTATTGTAATTCCTGTTTCTACTTTGAACCAGAAATTAGAAAACTTATTTCCGAAACTACTTTTGCCCGGTACCGTGGCCTGATTGAGGTCACGTTCGCCAATAATGATCGCATTCTTATCTTTTTCCAGTTCATCAATAAATTTGGGAAGGTCCTTGGCAAAATGTTGACCATCCGAGTCGATCGTTATAGCAAATTCATAACCTTTTGACACAGCGTATTCAAAACCCTTTCTCATTGCCATGCCTTTGCCTGCATTTTTTTCAAAGCTAAGCGACTGCAAAAAAGAAAATGACTCAATAATTTTTTTTGTGCTGTCAGTTGAGCCATCGTTCACCACAATAATATCATCCGTGTAATTGGCTACATCGCGTATCACTCCCGCAAGCATAGCCGCATTGTTGTATGTGGGGATAATCACGCAGGCGCGAAACTTTTTGAAACATTCTTTCAGCAACTCCGGGTTTTCCATTCGCATTTTTGATTTGACATTGTCAAATGTTTATAGGTAGCTATTTATTCAGCCTGTGAAATTACGATTATACGATGAAAGAGAGATGGGATGTTGCAGGCGCATTTTATTCTTTTCATGCGGCATTCGGGAATTCAAGTATAGCATCGTAGCAAGAACAGTTTTGTTCTTGTCGGCTTCAATTAAAAGCCGATAAAAATTAATCTGTGTGCTTGAAGTAACGCTATAGGGTATTGGATTCAACATTGAAATCACTAAAAGAATAATGCCTGCTTCTTTTGTACAGATTATGATAATTCACTTCACTTTCTGTATCTTCCCAGCATGCAAAAGCTGGATTTAAAGCAGTTTTATGATGTAGTAGTTATTGGCGCAGGAATTGGCGGGTTGACGGCTGCTGCTTTATTGAGCAAAGCGGGATTTTCGGTGTGTGTGCTTGAGAAAGAGCCGCATGCAGGGGGATATCTCGCAGGCTTCAGAAGAAAAAATTTCATTTTCGATACAGCCATTCACTGGCTCAATCAATGTGCTCCGGGCGGCATGGTGTTTAAATTGTTTGATGTGTTGGGAAGTGATTATCCTGTAGCGGAGCCGCAAAAGCGCATCAGGAGATATAAAGGCGAAAGTTTCGATTACCTGTTAACAAACAATCCGGATGAATTCCGCGACCGGTTGATAACAGAATTTCCTAATGAAAAAAATGGGATTGAAAGATTCTTTAAAGCATCAAAAAAATTAGGCACTTCATTTAAGAATTACAGCAGGGTCTTTCGTTCTGAAGAATCCATGAATCTGTTTGAAAAAATGAGGAATAAAATCCGCATGCTGAAATTCGTTATCCCTTTTATCCCTTACGTGACTTACAGCGGAGAAAAGGGGTTAAAGAAAGGGTTGAAGAAATTTTTCAAAGATGAACGGATCCACAAAATTTTCGCATCAGAAACAGAATTGCTTTCCTGCCTGATACCGATCGGTTGGGCTTATTACGGCGATTTCCAAAGTCCGCCAAAAGGCGGCAGCCAGATGATCCCGCATTGGTTGCAATATGTGGTTGAGTATTTCAAAAATCATGTTTATTTCAAATGCAATGTGCAGCAAATATTACTGGAAGAAAATACCTGTAAAGGGGTTCGTTTTGAGCATCGGGGAAATCATTATGAGGTGAAAAGCAATTACGTAGTAGCAGCCTGCGATGTGGAGACACTGTATGAAAGGATGCTGCCTGCAAATGCAGTTCCTGATAAAATGAAAAGCAGGCTGCGCAAGGCAGAGCTATACAGTTCTTCTGTTACTATCTCGGTAGCGCTTGATTGCCCTGCGGAGGCGCTTGGCTTCAATGAAGAACTGGTTCATATTGTTGACGAAAGCGAGGAATTCAATGCATACAGCAGCGGTGATCCGTTAAAAAGCGAGATCAGCATTCTGGCGCCTTCACTGAGAGATAAAACTCTCGCGCCGGAAGGGCAGGGCACACTTACCCTCTATATGCCCGCGATGATGGATTACAGAAACTACTGGCAGACTGAAAAAGACGGGCAGGGCAATTATATCCGCGGAGAAGAATATAAGAAATTGAAAAATGAAATTGCCGGGATTATCATTGACCGGGTAGAAAATAAAGTGGCTCCTGGTTTGCGGTCGCACATTTTGTTTTACGAGATTGCTACTCCGGTTACTCATTGGCGTTACACGGGCAACAAAAACGGTACCATGATGGGCGCCAAGCCGGGCCGGGAAAACATGCATAATAAAATAGCCCATTACCATACTCCTGTTAAGAATCTTCTGTTAGGCGGTCATTGGGCAGAGCTAGGCGGGGGAGTGCCTATCGCTGCGAAAGCAGGCGCTAATGCAGCTTTGCTGATATTAAGGAAAGAGAATAAAGCTGCGTTTAAATTGTTTTCTGCATATATGGATAGCAAGATTGGCTTAGATGAATTGCTTGCGAGCCCTTTCTTTAAGCCCTACGATAATTCATGGAAACACCCGCTCACTCCCGCTCAGAAACATGCAGCATATGTGCAGGCTAATGGAAACCCATAATAGTATTGCGTGAATCAGAGCATCAATAGGCTTTGTGTTCGCTACTTTCTTAATGCCAATTTCATAAGACTTAATTGTTTTTGTTGCAGGCCGCTATTAATTTATTAACAGAGTTGAATACATGCTAATCCGTATTATTGCAATACGAAAAAGCTGCCTGTAAAGCGTATAATTTTTAATTATAATATGGATAACGTTGTGATAAAGTTGATTTTTATATTATCTGGGGTAGTTTTGCTTTTGCTGGCGTTGAGTGGATGTTCTTTTTCGGATAAAGCATGCAAAAGATTATTCAATCAATCAGCAAACGAACAATTTGATTTGGTAATAATTCCCGGTGGCCCGTTTCAAAATGACAAATGGGGCAGGATAGTGAAGGGGAGAGTCTATTGGTCTAAATATTTATTTGATAGGGGCATTGCGAAGAACGTGATGTTCTCCGGCTCTTCGGTTTACACCCCATACAATGAAGCAATTATTATGAGTCTTTACGCCGAGGCCATCGGCATACCCAGAGAAAATATTTTCACCGAAACTAAAGCTGAGCATACTACAGAGAATGTCTACTATTCGTATCAAAAGGCAAAACAACTGGGGTTTGGAAAAATCGCTGTTGCGTCAGATCCTTTTCAGACAAAGATGGTCAGCAAGTTTACACGAAACAAAGTAAGCCCGGATATAAAACTGATCCCATTTGTTGTAGATACGCTGAAAGGAATGCAGCCTCTGATGAAAGACCCTGTTATAGATTATGCGCAGGCTTTCAACAAAGACTTTCAATCCATCACCAAAAGAGAAAGCTTTTGGAAGAGACTTAAAGGGACTATGGGGAAAAATATTGATAAGAATGTATATCAAAAAAGTTCAGAGTCCGGAGTTCTGCATCAGTGATCTCAACTTTCAACTCCCGACTCCATGGGCTTTCATCAAATTCAATATCGGACCGGTCATACATGTGGTTACGAGTGCCATGATCACCATCATCGTAAAAATTTCTGAGCTGATTATCCTCAGGTCATAACCAATATTCAGCACCACCAGTTCCATCAGTCCGCGGGTGTTTATCAGTGCGCCGATGATGACACTGTCCTTCCATGATTCTCCTGCAAATTTTGCTGCAAAAAAGCTTCCGCCAAATTTGCCTGCTATCGCAACGATCAGAATTGCTCCGCAAACCATCCATGCATTCATGGTGTTGAGCAGACCGATCTGTGTCCGCAATCCTGAAAACGCAAAGAAAAGCGGTAATAATAATGTTATGGAAATATATTCTGTTCTTTCGATCAAAAGCCTGCGGAAGCTATTTGTTGCTGGCATAATCACTCCGGCAAGAAATGCTCCTAACAATGCGTGAATGCCAATCAATTCAGTAATGAGTGAAGATACAAGCAGGATGCCTATTATAAGCGCAAGCATGTTTACCGTCAGGGTTTCTTTGTGAAACCATTTGCTGGTTATTTTTTGCAAAACCGGGCCGACGATTTTAAACATGCCAATTACATATAAAATGGACAATGCAATCGTGAATAATGCGCTCATTGCCGACCCTGCTTTTGCAATGGAAATTACTGCTGCTAAAATGCACCAGGCTGTAATGTCGTCCGCTGCAGCGCAGGTGATCGTGAGATTGCCGATTCTTGTGCTGCCCATATTCCGTTCTTTTATGATCCGCGCAAGCACCGGGAATGCGGTGATGCTCGTCGCTATGCCAATGAACAAGCTGAAGGATAAAAAATCTGTGTTAGCCGGCGCATATTTTTTATAAAGAAAATAGGCAAGCCCCATTCCCATGGTATAGGGGATGATAATGCTTGCGTGGCTGATGATGATGGCATTGCCTGCTTTTGACTTTAAAATTTTAAGATCTACTTCCATGCCTACCACAAACATGAAAAGAATCAGGCCAAGCTGGCTGAATAATTGCAAGGTGCCCAAAGAGTTTTGTGGGAAAAGAAATGCATTGCAGGAAGGAAAGGCTAACCCCAAAAGAGAAGGCCCTAAAAATATTCCCGCGGCAATTTCTCCGATCACTGCGGGTTGGCCAATTTTCCTGAATAAAAAGCCAAACACCCGTGCAGTGAATATGATTGCAATGATTTGTAGCAGTAAAATGGATAAAGATCCCGTTGCATTTTGCACGATGCGCTGACTGAAGATCCCGCCGAAGCGCGAAACCCCTGCGGTATTGAGCCTCATGATTTTCGATGTCTCGAGAAGCTTTCCTTCTCCCGCTATTTTATACATAACGAAGAGAAGGCTTGCTGTCACAAGCACATAAAATAAAATGTTCCGGTATTTTCTCATAATAGTTTAATCTTTCTTGACTATATCCATGGCAAGATTTAAAATTAGTTCCTTGCCGCGGATTCATGCTTTGGAAAGCAATATGAAACTATGTTGTATTCCTTTGTAATTATTATAGATCAGTATTTTGCTGAACTTTTTTTTTGCAGAGCAATATTTGAGTAAGTGCTCTGGGATAGATTGCTCTTTCAAAATATTGCACGCGAGCCAGACAGCCAGTGCCGATACAGTCGGATATTCGCCGAAAACATGCTTGAATCTCCCCACCGAAATCTCTTTGCCAGTCACTTTTTCACAGGCTTCATAATATTTCAAAAAACGACTGTCGCCGTTTTCACCCGAAAGCAATAAATCAATTTTTTCACCCGGATGTATATTTTGTTGAATAAATTTTTGCAGGATTTCTGCAACCTGATTTTCGTCCTCTGAATGCAGAATGCGAATACCCTGCATTGCAGCCAAAGCATTGCTCTGTACACTGCTTACTGAAAACATGGCAACGCCTTCGCCTGCAATCGTGCCCGGAGAATTGGATTCATACAAATTACTGCCTGATATTTTTTCTTTTTTGTACCAGTTGCCTAAAAGTTCAATATTGTAATTGTAGGCAGAAATTTCATCCACGCCTCCGAGCAGGTATTTGTTCGATGTATTTTCTTTCAACAGCATATCGACATCGATCACCGCATTTTCAAAAGCAAGCCCGCGGTGAACATGTGTGCAATTGTATCCTCTATTTGAAGTCAGCAATCCAATTTGCCCCGCAACAGCGTTCGTGGTGCTTTGCACAAAATTAGTCGGCGTTAACATCCCTTCGTCATATTCTATGATCTGGTTCAGAAATTTAATGCAGTCTTCCATTCCGCCGTTTGCAGTACCGATAATAATTCCATCCATATTTTGTCTGCATATTGGCAAAGCAGCGCCGACGGAAATTCTTACCGCTTTTCCCATTCTGCGGAGAATGTTCAGCGGGATGCTCTCATATACCGGCTCAACAACTAATAGCTTATTTTCCACAGGCGCTTTTGCATTTTCAATATCAATATCAGCAAAAGTTTTTTGTGGTGAAATACAGCTTGTATGGTGAATGTAAAACATAGATCACGCTTTGGAAAAAATCAATGAAGAACAATTGCCACCAAAACCAAAAGAGTTTGACATGACATGTTGCAGATCTTTTTTCTGATATGACCTCACCGGAGTTAATCCCGTTGTAACAATGGGGCTGCTGAAATTAATTTCAGGATATACTTCTCCGTTGTAAAGGCTTAAAATACTGAAAACGGCTTCGATTGCGCCTGCTGCACCCAGTGTATGACCTGTATAAGATTTGGTGGATATGAATGCCGGGATTTTTTCAAACAAGCGGATCATGGCTATGCTCTCTTTTTCATCATTATTTTCTGTACCGGTGCCATGCGCATTGATAAAGTCTATTTCATCCGCTGCCAGGTTTGCTTTAGTCAGCGCGCCTTTCATAGCAAGGTAGGGTCCTTCTCCATCGTCAGACAATGAAGAAGGGTGAAACGCATCGTTGCTGTTGCAATAACCGCTCAGTTCCGCATAGACGTTCTTGTTATGGACATTTTCTTCTTTTTCCAACACAAGGAATCCAGCGCCTTCCCCAAGGTTGAGCCCTTTTCTTTTTTCGTCGAAAGGAGTGCAGATTTCATCAGATAAAATATGCAGCGCATTGAATCCGTTGATGGTGAATTTTGCCAGGCTGT
>Ga0302280_1000184_pt1 | contig 54708 bp, 72 predicted proteins | sample III_Fen_E1_1_FD_198771 | JGI IMG/M metagenome (GOLD analysis project Ga0302280, IMG submission 198771) | Peat permafrost microbial communities from Stordalen Mire near Abisko, Sweden - III_Fen_E1_1 | ecosystem: Environmental > Terrestrial > Soil > Wetlands > Permafrost | place: Sweden: Abisko... | reverse complement strand
TGAGGTTGTGCTGATTGTATTTTTATATTAAAACATGTAATGTATTTTGGAATAATTATACAGAGAAACTCTCTCAAAAATTATGGTCTCCTATAAAATCAAACTGTATTGATTTCAGAACAAATGTATACAAACTTATTAGTTGATAATAGTATGTTACGGTCATGGATATCATTTGATTTTGAGAAACCTAAAACACAGATTATAAATTCAAATGATATTATTTATAAATTATTATCTTCATCTATAAAAGAAAATAGTTTAATAGTATCTCGTAACTCTGGATTAATTGTGAAAAAAATAAAGCTTAATCCTAATATGGAAGAAAAAGAAAAGCTACTTCAATGGTTTGGATGTTATAGATTTGTTTTTAGTTAATTAAAATCGTTGCCTTCTAGAGCCATTCTTTTAAGAATGCAAATATGTATAAAATGTATGCATTGATACAACATTGATCTAGAGTCTTACATAAAATCAAACTTATAAACAAGATTGTTAAGATATTCTTGACACACTTTTATATAATATTTTATATAAAAATCGTGCCAATGCCAGCCGCAGGCTGGCACATGGGCGAAGCGAAACAAGCGAGGCGGGAGCCGAGCGCAGTTGAGCGGTGCAATAAAATTAAATTGAAAAAATGTTTCATTCTTTCAATAATTAATGGAACCTGGTGTTATTCTTACAGGAGTATTCTTTCCAGTTAGTTGAAGTTTCATTTATTGTTCCTACCACGATTATTAAAAACATAATGATGTCATTATGTGATAATAATCGCACGAAAGGTCTCAAATTAATTTTACAATTAGGGATAAATTTTCATTATATTAATGATGCTTTATTTTGGGCGTCTATACAAAATTATCAGAAACTAGTAAAACTTCTTTTAAAATATGGTGCAGATATACATTACGACAACGATGTCGTATTAGTAATTGCTGCTGGAAATACTAATATTGAATTAGTAAAATTACTTTTACGTAATGGAGCAAATCCAATACCTGCTATTAATTCTTTAAAAAATGTACATATTGTTCGCTGTGTCGTTGATTTTATTGAAATTAAAAAAATATTACGAAAATATACCAAAAATCGCGCCAATGCCAGCCGCAGGCTGGAATGTGAGCGAAGCGAAACAAGCGAGGCGGAAGCCGAGCGCAGTTGAGCGGTGCAGTAAAATTAAATTGTTTCATTCTTTCAATAATTAATGGAACTTGATCTCACTGATCACTTTGTTAATTATCTTAACATATGGTCCCTATCAGAATTTAGTAAATGTATTTCTGATTTTAAAAGGTACTTTGAAATAGCTCGTAAACAAAGGAACTCCTTTAGACAAAGGATGCTTAGGTCAATACGTTTACAAACTCATTATATACGTTATTGTCTAGAAACATATTCAACTTTGACCAGAGGTCCCGGTGGGGTATTTATGGTAGATTACAAATCAACTAACAACTGGAAAATTGCTAAATCACAATACCAATGGATTATTACAATAAAAAATTGAAAAAATTAATTAAGACTCAAATACTCAACATGAGTTTTACTCCAGGTCAATCAGAACCAGATATTTTAGAAGACTCTTTTGTTATTAAAAAGAAGTATCTCAAATGGAGTTTTTTTGCTTTGGGAGTTGTTACTGCAGGTTACGCTCTCTATAAAACTAAACAATACGCTTTAATTGAATGGGATTCTTATAAAAAGTTGGTAACAGAGTGGAAACTTTATAGACCAACAGTAGTTTATAATGAAAATTGAAAAAACTTTTGAAATTTAAAACGACAAATGAATCCGCAATTCGAGAACCTTATTAAAGTGCGTGTTTCTTTAAAAAATCTACGTTCTATTCCAAAAGGATGGACAAATTTCACAGAATCTTTGTACAATAATCAAAAAAATTTTATGCTATTAACTGGAAAGAAAAATGGAATAATTGTTATCGATCTCGACAATAAAGAAAATAAAGAAGTTCCCGTTAGTGTAACTTGGTTTGAATCCGTTTTTGGTAAATTAGAATCGGTTGATACTTTAGTCACAAGGTCTCCCAATCACGGTTACCATGTCTTTTTCAAATACACTGACAAGATTAAGAATACTCTTAGCAAAAAGTTAAATGTCGATATCCTTTCAGATAATAAATGTGCATTTCAAGGAGAAGGGTATCCAGTACTTGTTGACAAACCAATTCGTGAATTAACTGAAAATGAAATTAAGGAAATTGAAAAAATTTAATAAATTGTCGATGTCAATGGAAAGAGATCTTACAGACAATTTAGTAAATTATCTAAACTATTGGACACAAATAAAGTTTGGAAAAGCGGTGCAGAAGTAGTTAATTGAAAAATTTAAATAATTATTTAATATTAATGAAGGTGTATGTAAAAAGTGTCGAATTTGGTGACTTCGGTGTTATAACTTGTCCTGATTGTGTTTTAAATTCTTCAAAAAGTGTTACCTCACTTTGTGAAATACATTCTAAAACAGAAATTGATAAAGCTAAAAGTATGATATTACAACAGGTGTATATCTTACAACAAAAGATTAAAGACCTAGAACTTGCAAAAAGTCCGGTTACTTTAACTAAAGAAAGAAATGATTACTGTTGCATTAATGAATTTTCATTTGAGTTAAATAATAACAACTTTTAACATTAATAAATGTTAAAAGTTACATTCAATAAGCTCCCAAGAGACTTAAATAATCTACTCATTACAAATATCAATACCGATATAAAAGATATTGCTAATCTTGATGCATGGAAAAATGAACACAATACAATTGTTAATTTGATTCGAAATAGATTTCCTAAAAGTGACTCGACTACTTTGTTTTCCAAAGTCCCGAACATATTATCTGAAGCAGCAGCTCAAGACATTTTGAAAACTCTTATTAAAGAGTAACGTTTTAACAAAAACAGTTCAACAGTACGAAGAAGAACAGGAAGAAATTCTTATAGCAGACGCACGTGAAGCAATTCTAAAACTTGTAGAAAGACAAAATGCCTTTATTGATAAAGAGTATCGCGAATTGTCAACCAAAAGTATCAAGGAACTAAGAGAATTTCTTGCTGAAAATCTACCTTCTTATCAAGGTAAAGGTGCACACACTAAAGCAAAGTTACTTGATTATATTCGTGTAAACTATCTCATTCCAAAGTCAAAGACTATAAAATAGAAACATTCTCATACGAAACATAAATAGAATCAGTTGAGTCCCAACTTAACTGAACACTCATTAAATTAGAGTTCATATTAAAACTTCCATTTCCTGTTGAAATTGTAGCACTACATCCCGGGTCTGTTAGATAAATCGTTTTAGTAAAACCAGAGTAGATCGCATATCCAAGTGTATACGTCCCTCCAGTGTAATCTTGAATCACCGAAGTTACCACATTAACACTTAAAGGACCTGCAGAAGTTAGAAATTCAAACGATCCTTCTGGTCGTGGACAATCGTTGTAATCAAACCGCGTAACCATTAATTTAAATAAACATAAAGAAACCCAGCTTACGCTGGGAAAAAAATTATTTAAGTATATCAATGGTTACTCGGTACGATTATGATGGACCTTGGGATGATAACATCGGTTACGAAGTGTTAAATAGTTCTGGTGCTATCAATCCTTTACTCAAGTATAGTTACCTAAATGGAGGAAGTACCTTTACACTTGCCAGCCCCGCATTTGGAAATCCGATTAAAGTTATTATTTCGAATATCAATGCGACAATTGTTAAACAGAATGGAACATTTAATTTAAATTCAACAACGGTTACTTTAATCTGGACAGGATCTGAATGGTTACCTACCACTCCGCAGAATTTTGCTTATGTTCCTAAAACCCAACAAGGAACCAAATTAGTTGGTACAGGGTACACAAATGTCGGTACCACTTATTATGGAGGATTTGGTAATTCTGTAGCAGTTTCAGGAGACGGCATAGTTCTCGCCACCAGTAATATAAATGATAACAATGGCGTTGGAGCTATTTGGATATTCACACGAAGTGGAACTGTTTGGACACAACAAGGAGCGAAGCTTCTTGGTACTGGTTACTCTGGTCTAGGCCAACAAGGATCTTCTTTAGCTATGAGTTACGATGGTAATACCCTTTTGGTTGGAGCTCCTAATGACTTTGGGGGTGTTGGTGCTTCATGGATTTTTACACGAAATGGAACTGTTTGGACACAACAAGGATCGAAGCTTGTTGGTACTGGTTACTCTGGTCCTGCTACACAAGGAACGGCTGTAGCAATTGGAGGCGACTCCAATACCATCGGAATTACTGGATTTTATGACCTTGGTAGCGTTAATTACTATTTAGGAGCAACTTGGATATTCACACGAAGTGGAACTGTTTGGACACAACAAGGAGCTAAGCTCCTTGGTACAGGTTACTCCTATGCAAGTGCTCCTAATAACGGTCAAGGAAATTCTATTGCTATTAGTCCCAATTCGAACACTCTTGCTATAGGTAGTGAATATGATCAAATCAATGCTGCTGGAAATATACCAGTTGGTGCAACTTGGTTATTTACAAGAAATGGAACTGTTTGGACACAATTAGGTCATAAGCTTATCGGTACAGGATATTCTGGTATTTCTACTTATGGTAATAAACAAGGAGCTGGAGTAGCTTTTGGTGACAACAACACACTTGCCTCAGCTTCTTTAATTGATTCAAAAATAGGAGCAACTTGGATATTTACACGAACTGGAACTAGTTGGACACAACAAGGACCAAAGCTTATTGGTACAGGAGCTTCTTCTGGAAATGGTATTTCAAATAATGTTCGTGCTGGTACGATTTCGCTCAGTGGAAACACTTTACTTATCGGAGGTCGCGATGATAATTTTACAGGTGGTAGCGATGTAGGAAATACAGGAGCGTTTTGGATATTCACACGAAATGGAACAGTTTGGACGCAACAGGGAACAAAGCTACTCGGTACAGGATACTCTGGCAATGCAGGTGGACCTGGAGCTAATCAGGGAAGTGGTGTTGCTCTAAGCGCCAATGGAGATCTCGCAGTAATAGGCGGTTACAATGATAATGATTACTTAGGTGCTGTATGGGTTTTTTATTAAATTAATTGTTGTGTAGTAGTAATGGCAGTAGTTCGTTCTGAATTTCCTAGTATAGAATCTCCTGGATTTCAAACATTTATTAATAATCACTTTAGACAATATAAATTAGAACCTGACAATTCCGATCCATGTGCAAAAAAAGAGAATAAAGCGTACCCTTATCAACTTTTTGTAGCCGAGTATCTCAAAAATTATCCTGGCTTACTGTTATGTTGGGGTCTCGGATCGGGTAAAACGAATAGCGCTATTCTTGTTCGACAAGCACTAAGTAGACGAACGTACGTTCTGCTTCCAGCATCTCTCAAACCAAATTTCATGCACGAAGTATTAAAGTATTATAAGGTTAACGGTCGACCTGTAAAAGACCCTGACACATTTGGAAAATTTATTAGCTACAATGCCGGAAACACAACCGTTGATGCTCTTAATTTAGCAGACTTTAATAATTCGTTGGTTATTGTCGACGAAGTCCAGAATATCGTTTCATTAATGATGTCTCAAGAGTCAAAAACAGGTGAACTACTTCTTAAGAAATTTAGAGAAGCAGAGAATCTTAAAGTGTTATTTTTGTCTGGTACACCGATGGTCAACAGTTCTTTCGAAATTGCAGTTATTGCAAATATTATTGCACGGAAAAAGATTTTTCCATATTCCGAGAAAAAATTTAATACACTTTCGGACGGTGTTATTCGTCACAAACTAAAAGGATTGATTTCTTATTACCGTGGCGCTGGAACTCTTGCTTATGCGTGGAAAAAAGAGATACCAACTGTTGAGGTGGTTATGTCAGATTATCAATTCGAGCGGTACCTCAAAGCCAGGAAACACGAAATTAAACGAGAATGCCTTAACAGTTTACTTGCTCGAAAAGGTCAAGTTCAACCATTTGTCAGAAACATAAAAGCTGTCGATCGTCAAAGAGTCCTTCGGGATTACACTATGGAAGAACTATTTAAAGTAAAGTCCCGGCAATACACTGATTTTGTCTTTCCAGAACGAGTCGAACAACTTTTTCCACAAACACAAGATGAAATTTCGGATGATACATTAATCGGAGAAACAGATAGCCAGAAGAAAGCAACCAAGGCTAGACATCAGAAGATGATTCAAAAGGTTAATGCGTTGTCTCAAGATGAACTTGAAAACCTTGCTGTTTACGGTCCAAAATTACTTGCTGTTTATAACCAAGTAATCAAAAGCCCTGGTCCTGTCTTTATCTACTCCAACTGGTTAACAGGCCACGGTTTACATGTACTTGCTAAATTCTTCGATCTAAAAGGAATAAAGTACGTTCTATGGACAGGAGAAATTACTGATCCTCAACGGAAAAAAATTATGGAACAGTTTAACGATCCAAGAAATATTAAAGGAGAAAGGATAAAGGCTTTTATGGCAACCAAAGCAGGAGCAGAGGGAATCTCGTTAATGAATATTCGCCAAGTACACGTCTTACAACCACATTGGAATGATGCTCGTATTAACCAAGTTATCGGTCGCGCTATCCGTATCTGTTCCCACGCTGGTCTTGATCGTAAAGACCAAGTTGTTGATATTTATCGGTACGTGGCCAAAATGAACACTCAACAATTAAAGATGTTTATTGGTGAAATACCGGATAAATTTCTCTTTCCGGTTGTTAAAACCGGGACGTACGAAAATAAAGTGGTATATCCTATAAACAATGGAAATTATAGAATTTACAGAACTGAAATAGTTATTCAGCCAGAAAGAATTAAAAACGAATCAGTGTTAATTCTTCCTGGTTCGCGTGAAAGAACACCTGATCAAATTCTCTTGGATTACTCGAAAAAGAAACAAATCGGTATCGATAAGATTCTTCATTTTATTCGATTGGAAGCTGTTGACCGTTACCTAAACGAAGCTGTAAATGGTCCTATTTCTGAACCAACTAAATATAGAAGAGCTCCAAGTATTTCTCCCAATTACCGTTTCAATAAACAAGTTCGAAAGTCTGATGACCAACGTAGAAATCTAGATGTTACTGTAAAAAGTCCACCAAAAGGAGTTTCTTCCAGAAAAGCTAATTCACTTTAAATTAAAATGTTACATTATCTTAATGAAAAGAAATTCATTAAGCGTTAAAGGTTCTAAAAAAGAGTCTCCTAAGAGGAGAAACTCAATGTCAGCTAGAATACCTCATTATATGCCGCTAATTAATGGAGATAAAATGGCTGCAAAATTGCCAGACGAGGTTCTTTTAAAGATTCTTTCAAAAGTTCCAAAGACTGTTCAATTATGGAATCATCCTAATAAAGATATCCGTAGAATCGCTCTTGATCGACAATGTATCGCCGAACGATTTAATAAAGGAGTAAGAATTGGTTCTTTGAATCAAGAAGAACATGACACTCTTTTTATAGAATCTGTTAAAAAAAATTATTTTGATCTAGTTCAATTTTTAATTACAGAAGGGTATATAAAGGTAGATGGAGATCCTATGACTAGTATTACTTCAGCAATTTATTATGAATTATTTAAGAATAGTGTAAAAGATTCTTCTATGTTAAAGTTATTGCTCAAGAATAAACTAAAAATACCAAATTATTTTAGTCCAGAAGAAATAGGAACACAATTTGGACCAAATATGGATACTGATTTTACAGAACATCGTAAGGTATTAAGTATGATACTTAAAGCCACGAATCGAAAACAATTTTTATATCAATATCAATTATTCTTATTAAAACACTATACATATGAAAATTTTAGAAATATTCACGATTTTGATAATTTAACACCTGCTATGTTTGATTTACCAAGAAAACATAAATATTTTATACTCATGGCCGATTACTATTATCGTATTCCACGTATATTAAAAGAGTTTCAAAAAAAATTAGCTTCTGTAAATGCAGAAATAATAGCGACAGTAGAACTGCACGACGATCCAACGATTTTTAATCAAAGTAAATTTGATAACTTCTTAACAAAATTTAGTGTTCCGTCGGAAGGAATTATAATAGAATTTATGGTTCCCGTTAAAATTACATTTAAACTAACAACTAAGTTGGTTGATATTAATAGAGAAATGCGATATTGTAATTGTTCAAGTTCTTATGCACCAACTTCATTAAAAAATGGAGTACCGTATTTATATCTGGATTGTGAATCTGGGTAATTTAATTAATTGAAAAAAATTAATTAAAAAAGGTTCAATCAATGGAACCTGTTTACGATTTAATACTCATTCTATCTTTCCAATACAGTGAAGTTTCCTTTTTAACACATTGTAAAAAATTAGATAAAGGGTTACTTCACTTAGCAAAAAAAGAAAAATTTGAATTTATTACTTTGTTATTAGAATAGACATGACGACCTTTTATTTTTTAGTGCATGCCAGGATAGTAAGAGTTCTTTTAATCTGATCAGATTAAATAATAGTGGAGCTTTATTTTGGGCTGCTTTAAATCGGAATATTGAAATTGTCAAAATATTGTTAGAATACAAAGCTATTATTCATCCAACATTAGAGCGCTGGGCTACTTTAAATCCAAATATTGAAGTTGTCAAAATATTAGAGCAGCATAGCATTTAATAAATTTCAATTTATTAAATTTTAATATGGTCGTTCTCGTTTGGTTCGTTTCGGTGAAACACTTTGAGCACGGCGCGTTGACTTACGCGCTTGTTGTTTAAGCTCTTGATTAATTTTATACTCCCACCACTCCTTACTTCCAATTGCCATATTCTTCGGGCTCGCTGATCTGCTTTTAGGTGAACGACTTCTGCTTGAAGGTAACGAACGACTACGACTCTTACTCGCTGATCGGCTTTTCGGACTTCTAGACCGACCGTAATCACTTAAACTTCGACCTGAACTTTTAGAAGAAACACTGTGACTTTTTGGAGTTACACTACGACTTTTTGGAGTTAAGCTCCTAGAACGTGAAGGTGAACGACTTTTAGAACGTTCCATTAATATTAAGAAATATTTTTTTCCCAGCGTACCTAATTTTCTTTATTTTTCATTCGAAGATATTTCAACGCAGCTTCACTTGCGTTATGATTTGCTTGTTGTTTCATCGAAGCAGACCCAATTCCAACAATCGTTTGTTGAAAATTAGGTAGTTGTATCGAACCTGGAGTTTCTGTATAAGAGTACCCCTCCAACGTTAAAAAGAGTCTTAGAGTGTCTCCCTGTTTTACTGTATTTGGTATCTCCAAAAATCGAAAATCGATACCTTTTGGTGTTTCAGAATACAATGACACACAAGTCTCAAACGTGTGTCGAATGCATCTCGTTTCCGTATACCCTTTTTCATTAACAAATTCTTCATAAACAGGAGAAGTTATCACTTGGTAAATTGGTTGTCCATAAGAGTGTCGCTGATAGTACTGTAAGAGTTGGTCATTGTAATTCGTATTTTTCTCTGTTATCTCATTGAAATCGACATAAGAGTCTATCATTTTCCAAATAAATCTACGACAAACCTGAAAAGCCTTTGCTGGATCGTGAAAAGAGTAAGTGTAGTCCCAATACAACGCTCCAATAAATGACTCAAAGATATCTCCTGCTATCTTCGATGGATTCTTTGCTCGTTCTAGTTTCTCTCGATCTTCTCCTTGAATTAATAGAAACTGATCCAATCCCAATTTCACCACAAATGAAGATAAATGGTCATTTCGTATAATCTTGCTTCGATAAATGGTTAACGTTCCTTGATCAATTTCTGGAAACTTTAAAAGAAGATACTCTGTAACAATACCGTTAAAAATTGAATCACCCATAAACTCTAAACGATCATAATTTTCAGTTGGTTGAAAAAGTGTTGTTTCTCCTGAAAGTGTGTCTGTTATTTCAAATTCTCCATTAAATGGCTCTGAATCAGAATCAGATGCAATTGTGTAACTCTTATGACAAAAAGCGTTAATAAAAAGTTGATGATTTTTAATAGGAACACCTACTATATTTTCGATATCTTCCTTTGTTATTATAATCCCCTTGAGATTATAATAAGATTGTTTAGGAGATCGTACATTTCCAGCCTTCTGGAAATTCTTTTTAGGAACTGTTGGTTGGACTTGAACCTTACTTTGAACCTTACGTTGAACAGGTTCAGAAATTTGGATCGCTTTTTTAACGTACTGGCGCTGCATTTTGTTTTTAAAAACCGCCAATTTTTTTTCAACTTTAGGAGAATAAGAATTTAATTTTTCCAGAATTTTCAAACCGTTCACTCTTAATGGCTTCTATCTTGTAGAGACATCCTGTCAGTTCTGTGACACAGATTATAGGAACAAGAATCAGATTGATTCTATCATTGCAGAAATGATTCCTAAAAAACTGATGCAATAGTTAACACCACAGACTCATTATTAGACCTCTGTGCCAAACTATAAAAAGAATAAGATGCTAACATTTTGATTTGTTCTGGTTTATTCCATGCCTTTAAATGGATAAACTTGACGATTACGCTCTGGATACTGTGCATGATCAACGATGTTTTGTAATCCACTTAGAATGCTGTAATATATCACACGTGTCGTATCAGCCTCCCAGTGTTCAAGTGTTCGATTGACGGCCACATCATTTCGGTTAAAATTAATCAGCGCGTTTTGGTAGATGGCAATCAGTGTATCCAGCTTGAACGACGTTGGTGATTTCCCCGTCAAGTCTGCGATGGCATCGATTATGCCTGCAAAACGCTCGTCACTTTGAACATCCACCGAGGTGCCATTTGAGTAATACGCTGGTCTGTTTGAACTGCTTATGACGTGAACACGAGAATTGCGGCTTTGTTTGCTCCCGACATGTCCAAGTAAAAAAATGAATTGACAATTCTTAAGAATTAATTTTTTTTCAATTTTCTTAAAAGTAATGTGCAGGTCCTCCTTGTCCCATATCTATATTAGGCTCCCAATCTCCATTACGTGGTGACCATAAAATAACACATCGATTAAACCCACCAATATGTTCAATGGTGTGTCCTTTCGATTTTACTGCTTTAATAAAATCAGGTGATAAATCACAAGAACAATTACAACCGGATGTCCTAAATTAATTGATTTAGAAAATTTTTGTTTACATTCTTCCGTATTTTTTAAAAGTTCCCTTGCTTTTTGTTCTTCTCGTTCTTTTCTACGTTCGGCAGTGATCACCAATCGTCGTGCATGCATCTCTTTAGCTGCGGTTTCTTTATCTGGAATATCCATTTGAAATAAAATGGATATTTATTTTTTTTCAACCGATCTAGGTTGTTTTATTGAATTTGCCCAAGACTCATCGATAATAGTGAATCTTGATGGTTCAGGATTAGATGGTTGCCAATTTCCAGGTATAAGTATTGATACCATACCATTTGGATGAACCTGAACCCCAATATCTTTTTTAGTTTCTTTAAGTTTATCCATTTGAAATAAAATGGATATTTATTTTTTTCAACTGATCTAGGTTGTTTTATTGAATTCACCCAAAACTAATAATGATTGGTGATTAGATGGTTGCCAAGTACCATTTAAATTGTTTTATGTTTATGCAATTTCTTCTCTTCTTCTGGCGACCAAGTTGGTGCTGAACTTCTTTTTCTATGCACTACAGATCGTGTTTTAACTTTACGTGATCCTGGTCCTAATAAATTTCTTTTAGAATATTCAAATCCCCCGGGACTTTTACTATTTCGTGGAGATCTATTGGTGTCGTAAACTCTATCTCTTAATTTTAAAAATAATAAAACAGCTTTTTTATTTCTATCATCACTATATTCGTATACATATGGTTGAACCCAATTAAGATCATTTTTCGTTGGTTTATATTTTTTAAAAATTAAGCTAATAACATCTGGTCTATTTTCTTGAAGACTAAGTTGAAATAAACTTTCTAAAGGAATCTTTTTATATTCCATTTCGTTATAAAATAAAAATAGATCAATCATTTTAATTGAACCTTTCTCAAATAATTCTTCCAAATCGTATCCTTGATCTGTCAGGTATTTGTTAATTATTGCTAATAACCCATTTTTTAAAAGTTTTTCAAATAATGTTATATCATTTTCTTTTACTGCGATATCGAATAATTTTATAAATATTTTATTCTTTTCATTAACTATTTTTACAATATAATGCGAATAATTATTTATAAATGTTGTAAAAGATTTACTATGTTCGTTATAAGCTTTTTTTAATAATTCTGATGATCTAGAATCCGGATTACTTAACCTAAGATTAGCATACCACAAACTCCATGCTACACAATACATCTCTTCCGATCCTTCTGTTCCTCCTTGAAATTTTAAACAAGGAAGTTCATGTATCTTATATTTTATTATATCCGATAATTTTTTTACATAATCAATTGCTTTAACAGAATATTCTCCCTCTGGTTCAAAATGTTCTATTATCTTTTCAACATTATCCAACACTACCATATTCTCATGTGCATAGTTTCCTCTTTTATCAAATAAAATAGGTATAGTTAACATTATTAAAAAAAATCTTTTTTTACAATTTTTTATCTTATCTATTAATCGTTGATTAATTTCTTTATCAATATATCCATCTTGAATAGATATACAATTGTTTTTATATTTCATTTTAAAAAATGGTAATATTCCTCCGGGAGATACATATTGTATTTCGAAATTTATATCAGGGTCAGATTCTATTTTAATATTTTTGGTCTTTTCTTTCCATTCCTTAAACGAAGAAGTCATTTAATATATCTAAATATATTAAAGTTGATTTACAATTGCATTCATTCTCTGTAAGAAGTAGTCAATCGTGATATTACGGATATCCATCTTCGAAAGGTAAATCGCTGCTTGATGAATCTCTTTTACACCAAAATTGGCTACTTCTGAAAGGTGATTATAAAACAGAGGGTACCCTTTTCCAAGGTACTCTTCTGTTGCCGGAAGTCTATTCAGTATAACTGGAGTTCTACGAATTATACACTCAATCACAGTGTTCACAGCTACAGCATCAACCAAATTTAGAAATACCACTGTTTTACTAAGTAAAGTATCGTACTCAGGGTCACTTAACTTTTGTATAATAGCAACAGATTCCCGTTCCGTTGTAAGCGTTTTATTAATTGTTGGTAATCCTGGTGGATACGTTTCTGTGCAATCTTCACATGCAATAATTGTATCTGACACTTTTCCTGAAGCGAATAGTGACGTCAACATGAAATTCGTTGCAGTGTTATTATGATGATGATGCGGTCTACACATTCTGTGGTGTTTCTTTTTAGAATTAAGAATTGTTGTTGCTGTGGCAGCAAAGTGTTCGGATTCTTTTAAGTGAGCATCAGGGATATTCAAATTTCCATTAACAGTGTAGAGGTGACACTCACATGGTCCGACAAACCCGTGTAAGTGTCTTAGAGCGTAATGAAAGTGATTACACCTTTTCGGAACGTGGTATCCATTCTTCAAATTCAGTTCGGTAAGTATATAAGAGTCTCCTGGTGACAATAACAATTTAGTAAACGGAGATTTGACTGTGTAAATAGCGTACGGATTTCTTAACCAACTTCCGATTTGCACAATCTGCGGTTTTTTTTGAAATTCTACAAAATCAAATGTCGCCTCTGTATTTTCCGTGGGATGATAAACTAGATGTACCGGAACTTTTAATTTGTTTTGAGACAAAGCAGATTCTACAAATTCTTTCAAGTTTGTGGACATCACTATTAACCCTTTACACTTCTTCAAACTTAAAAGAAACAAAGGCTCTTTAAAGAGAACCGCAGTGTTATAAGGAGAGTACTCTGTACTCGATTGGTGATGAATAAATCCGATCCACGGTTGAGTGTACGGTATAACACCTTTAGAGACTAAAGTGTCTTTATTCCAATGGAACGTGGAATCAAGGTAAAGGTCACAAAGAACTCCTGCAGAGTCTTTTAACGGTTGCAACGCTTTTACAACAAATTCCCATCCGCTTCGGTGTAATCCAGAAAATTCAAAAGAGTCCTGTAAGAAATTTAACCCTTTCGGTTTTGTTTTAAAGTCGGAGACTATAAAGTCGATCATATCAGAAATTGGAACTCCTTTTTTCAAATTTTCGATAAAACCGTATGTGTACTTATTGGATACACTACCTGTTAAAGAGTGTAATACGGTCCCAGAAATCACTTCATGTGGAATTCCCTGAGAAATCAACTTTGTTGCGTGTTCTTTAAGAACTGCTGGGTCTGAAAAGTTTGTTAACGGAATTTTTAATGCCTTCAACAAAGTATGATTTTCAGTATACAGGTCTATTGGAGAGCAACCTTTACACGCATTTATTGCTTCTTCAATCTTTTGAAGAGAATCGGTCTCTTTGATTACGTAAGGGTGATCTTTCACCAAAAAGGAAACTTTGGGTTTAAAAGCGAAACTAACAAATGGTGTACCCTGTATCATACAGAAGACATTACTATGGTATCGTACACAAATCGCCAAGTCAAGAGACCCAATTAATTCAAGCATTTCTTTTACAGTTCCTGGTCCATTGACTGACTTGAAACCAGGATACTTCTGGGTACTGTACAAGAAGTCTGATTCATCAGGTAAAGGACTTGTATTAAATGAGTAAAATGTGATCTCAAATTCAGATTGCAATTTAAGAAGAATAGGAGTTAAATCCGGAATTTCTATTCCGTTCGCTAAGAAAATACCTAGTTTCTTTTGTGTTGAATTGCTACGTGTTGTTCTTTCGAAAATAAACGTAAGATCAGGAATTACATGTACATTCTTTGAACCGATTAAATTCGTCGTTGACGAATCGATTGGAGTTCGATTCGAACTCCAATCGGTTGCATGGCAACTTAATTTACTTACTTCAGAGTGGTACTCAGAGTGCCGAAGATAAATTTTAGTAAAGTAACCTAGGTACTCTGTAGTAATCGTTGAAGGGTACGTTATTCCAATACCAATACCGTAAATGTTTCCATTGAAAGAAGACAGAAGTCGTTTAATGTGTTTGTGGAAATACTCATTAATCAGGTCTCCACCACCGATAACTACACTTTTCGTTCCGTCTGGAATCTTTTCAAGTTCACACGGATTCTCAAACTGAAGTTCTTCATTGAGGATTAAAGGAAAGGCTTGTTGGAATGCGGTGTCACCCAAATTAAATTTATTATAGTACCCAAGCACTAGGATCATTAAAATAAAGAAACATTATTTTAATTATATTTTAACTTACTTCTATTAAACTTAATTCATAAATATGTCTATCTTCTGGAAAATTTTATTTTATTGATTAATCTTAAAATGGTAGGTGGTAAATTAGCTAGTAACGAGGCTTGGTGTACGCATTGCCATAAGAAGTGTGTCATGGGACTTCCTCATGTTCGTCATGTCTACAATAAACGTACCAAGGGATATATTACGCTCTTGACTGGTACTTGCGCTAAATCACATAAAGTGTGCAGAATAGCACCAAAAGGAACTAGTTCAAAATTCTCCAGAATCGTTGGACGAAGAGTAACCACCCCTGAAAAGAGAATGATTGGTGGTCGCAAGACAGGAGGTAATCCTCTGGTTCTGGGCGCGGCTGCTGGTGCTGGATTCGAAGCTAGCCATCACTTATATCATCACTTTGTTCCAAAGAAGTCGATGCGTAAACAAACCGGTGGTGTAGGTCTTCTGGGTGCTGCTGCTGCTGCAGGAGCTGGTTTCTTTGTTGGAAAGAAAGCTACGCATCTTGGTCTCAAGAAACTCGGTGTCGTTAAGCCCAAGGTTGGTGGTGCTAAGAAACGAACAGTGAATTCAAGTCTGGCGTTACGCCGTCTTCGAAGTGCGTTAAAGAAACGTGCTGCGATGCGTCGTTGAAAAAAAATATTTTGAATAAACATTCAAAATGTTCTTTGTCACGATCACTAAACTCAACACTACTACACATGAAAAGAATGCTTATGTTACCACTCATGACACGTTATTTGGAGTTATTGTTTATCTTTCAGATTTATATGACGAAGTGTATGGAAATATTCCAGAGTATATTCCCGAATCGGTAATGGAATACATCGAATTATTCAAAGAGTCACAAGGAACCAGTGTAACGCACTTTGAAGCATCTATTGTGTCAGTTATTCAAGGTACAGCTTTATACCTGGTAGGTTAACTTAAATTTAAAAATTATTTAAATTTAAAGAATGGATCCTAGAATTTTATTAAAAAATGGTAACAATGATCCAGAAACGTTACGATCTGCATTAAGAGTAAACCCTTCTGAAACAATTGACATCCTAATAAACAGTGAAAATATTTGGTTACTCAATGAAGTACCAAGAAAGGTATTACTCCCTTTTATTGACAAAGTACCATGGAAGTTTAGATTGTCTCTTAAACAGTGTGAGAAAGAGATTCTTAAACTTTACGAAATAGAGTTCCATGACTCTTTAGCTCGAAAGGATATTGATCAAGAAATTGAACGCTCGTTTATTGAGTCGATACCGTACAACGAGGAATTTCTAAATAAAATAGGAGGAACATTAAAAGAACTTGAAATGCTTCTTATTTAAAATTCTTTAAATAATTATAATCTTCTTCTGAAACAATAGTGTAAGAAGAAACTCCTTTTTTAGAGTTAATTGGCAATTTAAATTCCATTTATTTATAAATGGAATTTTATTAACGCATCTATGGACTCCACCACCTTCCGCTGTTTTGACGCGTTTCATTGAAAGTGTTACCATTTCCTGGTTCTCCTGTTAAGTACAGTTTATCCATCGGAGTATAGTTACTATTTAAACTAATAAGAGCACCATCACTTCCGAATCGCTCCGTACCACCAAAAAAGTACATTAATGCAATCAATACAACTGCTGCAATTAAAATCGTTTTAGTCTTCATTGTTATTAATAAATAAAATTTATTTTGAAGTTATATTCTGATTTATCGAAATAATGGTAATCGCTGAATTTATAATAAGAATCAACCCAGTTGTTATTGTTATGAAGTCATTTAACCCTGTTGCTGTTACGCCTGGCATCACTTCAACTGATCTCGACTTTGCTAAAATAACCAATGAACTAAAAACAATAAATTGTAAAAAGATATTTAAACTTACCAGTATTACTAAACTTCGAATAAGGTCGTTAAGAATTCCTCCAGAAGAGTAAATACGAACGAGGATCGTGATCATGCTCTGAATTGCAGTTATATTCAGGAAATTTTGCGATACAGACTTTGTTGTCGCATAACTATTGAACGCTGTTTCTTTCTCAGAAACAATTGCTTGATGTTGCTCTGTTGTGATAGTGGCCATTTGGTCTTTAGGAGTTTAACTTTTTTTTCAATTTCCCTCCAATGTACCTAGCTGGAGTTCTTTTCGGAGGACTTCTTGGTAATCTTGAAATTTTTCGAGAACCAAGACTTACACTTTTTACACTTTTTACACTTTTTACTTTTTTGTCAATTTTCTTTTTAAGGTAGTTGTACACCGAAATATTGCCAGCTTTTTTAGCAATTATACACGCTTTTTTAACTTCTGCGAGTGTACAATGAACGTACAACAACGAAACAACTTTGGGAGTTGAAACCTTAGCAGCAACTTTTAATGCTTCAGGTATGTTATTTGCGTTGTACTTTAGAAACATCTCTACTTTCGTTGTGTTACCTGCAAGAATTGCATCTACAAATTCACGAATCGCTTTCGATTTGTTCATTTACTCTTGCGCTACATTAAAAATATCTTCTTCATTCAAAGTAATGGAAAAAGTGATCAATTTAAAGTCTCCTGCGGAGCAGCTTTTAAAGTCTCCTGAAAAAGCCGAGCCAAAAAAACAGAAAAGGAGAACTTTTACCGAGGAGAAACCCCAACTTAAACGAACACCTGAAGAAGAAGAAGAGTTCATGAGTAAGATGTTATCGAACTACATTGAACTCCCTCTTAATAAGTTGCCAGAAATCGAATTGGGAACTTCTATTCGGTACATTAATAAAAAAGGAGAGTTTAAACTTGGTGGATACATTATTAAAAAAGACCTTGATAACGGATTTCTCTACCTTCGAAGTCACTCTAATACAAAGATCGTATTTAAAATTGGAATCGAAGGAGTCACCTTTTACTATATGGATCGAGACCTCAAGTCGTATAAACTACATGAACAAGCACGTCTATTTGACTTTTTTGCAGAAAACACAAAAGGAGTTGACATTACCAAATTAATTGACGGTTTAGTTGATGGTACATTAAAGATGACAATTCGAAGAGCTTAATCTTTTTATTAAAAAGATTAAGATTCCACAGGAGACTTTAAAAGCTGCTCCGCAGGAGACTTTAAATTGTTAACCACTCATACGGATAATTTTTTATCATATTATTCACAATTATTATCTTCTTTATTTCTTGTTCAAAAGGAGTTCCTGGAACTATAACTTCATTTAGTAAATGGGTATAATCGTCTTCAAAGTACTTAATGTAATATTGAAAATCTTTTTTGAGAAGTGCTATACGATGACTTTTATGAAATGACTCTGGTAAAGTTAATTCTGGTAAATTAAACACTGGGTCCTCCTCAGGAGGACACTCTACTAAATTACCGTTGGAATCTTGTGTGTAGTAAACCATATTATTTTTATACCCACGTCTCTTCCATTCGAGTATCATTTCTGTAAGGTACCACTTGAGATGATCCGGCTTCGATTCCCACATTTTAACCGCCGGATGCGACCTCCAAGCTTTCGAAGTAGTTTTATTAGTAATAATATTAAGTATTTGGTACGCTTCTACGCGCTGTTTTCCAAGTCTTTTTCGATCAAGAATCTTAGCAGACTCTCTAAAAGAACGAACTGGGAAAAAGGTTTGAAGAAGAATTTGGAGTATCAATAATACATTCATTGAAAGTTTAACAATTTCAATTTTTTTTCAATTTTTCTTTTAGTTCTCGTAGTTCTCCTTGTGTTCCAGGATAAGGTCTAGCTTCGTTAAAAGGGATATCCAAAACTTCAAGATCATTCTGGGTTAAAAATATCCCGTTAAAGGAGTTATCAAAAGCAGACATTGCGTCTGGAACCAAAGGAGTAATTAAGTCCTTTATCGCTTGAGCAAGGATCCTAATCTCTTCTTGCGCTCCTGGTTTTAATCGAAGGTGCAAAAACTTCATAAGGTTGTTTAAATCCATCTGGACGTACATTACGGTGTATGTTGATAAAGGGAGATGGAAACGAGCCGTTTCACGTGCAACACCAGCTTCAATGAGTTTATTATAAATTTCAAAAGTTCTTTCGGTATGCGCAAGATATTCATTCCAAAGTGAATTAATTTCTTCTGGAACCTCGCCTGACTCAGATGACTGTTTATTGTGTGTGTTACCTTGCATACGTGGAGTTCCTCGATCGAATCCAAGTTGAACGGAATTGTAACGTTGAGAATATTCATTCACTCTAAAAGTCCGATGTCGTATTAATTGGTTCTTTACATGAATTGGAATTTTTACAACAAACTGAAATGACACTGACTCCAACGGAGAAGTGTGTTGATGACGAATAAGATACCGCAGAAGATTAGCATCCTCCTTAAGGCTCTTTAAACCGTTGGTAGGAGAATCGATGAAATTTGAGTAAGAAACGCGTGCTGATTGGACACAGCGAAATTCCATTGTACGTCCTTTGGGAACAATTCGTGGAACAGAATCAACTATTTTAACAAATCCTTCCCCAAGAATTGGAATTTGTTTGGTTTGTAACGAATTTAAGATGTCGAACTCTTCCATTTATTCTTAAATAAATGATTTATTTAAGTTAATTTAATTGCTATCTTCCAATAGACAAATGGTTAATACCATTGTATGAGCAAATGGACAATATCTATAAGGAAATCCCTCTTCAGCATAATTCATTTTATTAATCTTCTTCTGAATATTCAGAAGATTCTTCCAATAATTCTTCCAATAATGAATTAAATTCAGATTATTCAGAAGATTCTTCAGATTCTTCAGAAGATTCTTCAAGGGTTGCGTAATCAGATTCTTCTGATGAATATGATGAATATTGAATACGATTCGTAAAAGTTTTATCTTTAAATAATTCAAAAATATTATAATATGCCAAACTTATATGATCGCAGTCATGCTTGTAAAGTATTTTTCCGTAATGAATTCCCGGTGACACTATAATACTAAGGTCAGTATAAGCTAGTTTCATATAGCATATTTCCATAAAAAACTTGGGTTTATAAATAAACAAAGGTCTAATTAACTTTTCAAGTTTAATACCAAAACTTTGTTCATACTTGTCTAATGTAGTCTGTTTCAATGTAGGGCGTACTTTAATTTTACGACGTATTTGAGAGTAATGGTATTCTATTGTAACTTTAGAAAAGAGTTCATTAGGATGAATAGGGATATCTGTATACGGTGATAAAATAAAGACAAGGTCTTCATTCATTGAAACTTATTTCAATGAATTTTTTTTCAATTTGTTTAAAAGTCTTCAGAAATAGTAAAAGAAAGGTCTGCAACTGACTTTCCTGCCGAATGATTACTATACGATGTATTAATCGATTCAAAGAAATTGGTTTGACGTCCAAGAGATTGTCCCTCCATAAAAGGAAATGGACAAGTTGCATTAAATATCTTCGGAACCTTTAATTGTGTTAACAATCGATCAGAAACAAAACGAATGTACTCTTTCATTAATTCAGAATTCATTCCAATTAAGTTACACGGAAGAGACTCAGTAATAAACTCCGTTTCGATTTCCACTGCTTCTTTAACAATTTCTTGAATTAAAGTGTAATATAATTTATGTTTAATGTACTTTGTGTACAACAAAACTGCAAAATCGGTATGTAGTCCCTCGTCTCTTGATATGAACTCATTCGACTTTGTTAAACCTGGCATTAAGTTACGCTCTTTTAGCCAAAAGATAGCACAAAAACTTCCGCTAAAAAAAATACCCTCAACACATGCAAATGCGATTAATCTTTCAGCAAACGACCTTTCAGAAGATAACCACTTCAAGGCCCAATTCGCTTTCTTCTTAACAGCTGGTACCGTTTCAATTGCATTGAATAGTTTATCTTTTTCTAAAGGGTCTCGAATGAAGGTGTCAAGTAGAAGCGAATATGTCTCTGAATGTATATTTTCCATCATAATTTGGAATCCGTAAAAGAAACGTGCTTCCGGAATTTGAACTTCGTTAATAAAGCGTGAAGCCAGATTTTCGTTTACAATTCCGTCTGCATTACTAAAGAACCCTAATACATTCTTAATAAAAAGTTGTTCATTAGGATTCAAATTAAGAAAGTCTTTGTAATCTTTACTAAGTTCTGTTTGAATTTCTTCGGTAACCCAAAAAAGAGACACTTCCTTTTTATAAAAAGACCAAATGTCATGGTACTTGATAGGGTAAATAACAAACCGTTGTGGATTCTCCTTTAAAAGTGGTTCCATTAATATTAATAATTAATTTATATTTAAGAAATTATTATATATATACATAAAACTTAATAAGTGCCCCTTTTTATTAAAATGTGTTTCATCATATAATATTAATTCTTTTGGATAATCACAAAATAGAATAGTTGGATCGTATAATTTACAATTTTCATGATTTAAAACAAATTTTAAAATAGTATCCTTAATTACTAAACGACTTTCAATTCCATTTGTAAAATTAATTTGAAAAAGTACTTTTTTATTTTCTGGTATCAATTTCAAAAGTTCATATAAATCAGAATCTAACTCTTTAGCAGTTTGAATAACTGTTTCATATTTTTTTGGATATTCTCTATGAGGAAATAATTCATGTTGTACTTGATAAGAATCAATGGTATATAATTTTAATGAGCATATTTCAAATAGATAGTAATCACAATGGTCAAACTGACTTCTAATGTTTTCTAATTTAATATCTAAATCTTTGTCATCAATATTATTTTTACTCCCGTTGTATTCCCCATAAGATGTTAAGAATCTTTTAAGTATATTATCAGGCAATTTTTCTCCTTTAATAAATTTGATAAATTGTATATGCTGTTTAACATTATGTAATTTACCTAAAAAATTTACTCCGTAAAAACTATCAATCATGGAATGAATTGGATCCACCAAAGAGTGTCCACTACCAATTGTCGTTAATAGTCTACAACTACCGGAACAGAATATCTTCATTCTCTTATAAAGAAGATATTTATTTTTAAAAGGAGTAAATTAAAAGAGGAATAAGGGGCGGCTAGTTTTTTAAGTTTTTTTTGCATTTTTTGGAGGGGTCCTGAAAATCTGCACTCGGAGTGCAAGTTTTCAAGACCGGCAAAATAATTTGGAAAAAAACTCACCCTTCGAATCCTCTAAAAATAGTTTATCGCCATTTTTTAATGCAAAAAACAGGACTTTTAAAATGGGAAAAAAGAGGAATACGGGAGAGGAGCTACAAGGGCTCTTTTTTTAAAAAAAGAGCTCTAAAAGTGTCTAAATGGCAATTTCCATTTTTTGCAAAAAAGGCCTTTTTTGCAAAAAAGGAGGAAAATTTTTTGCAAAAAAGGCACTTTTTGCAAAAAGGATATTAATTAAGATTTGAGTAGTTTTCTATAATAAAAGTCATCTGTTTGGTTATTTCTGTTTCTGGAATTTGTTCTGGAATTAATGTACCAAAATTTTCAATTACGTTGATTTCTCCGTAAACAACCTTCTTTGGTTTATTAGACCAACTTTTAATTAACTTTTGTATATTCCGTTGTTCGAGTTGATCAACAATTGTGTACGAAATCAGGTACTCGATAATAGTAATTTTAATAGTTTCATTATTAATTTCAATAAATTGTAGAAGTATTATAAAGTACACCGAAGTACTTAGAACAAGGAGTAACTTCCATTTCCGAAATTTTTGAGGTGAGTAATTGTTTAGAAAAAACTTGGTTATTTCGTAAAATTGGGCATAAAACGTATTCATTACATTATAGAATATATTCGTATACAAAGTAAACAGAATGGAGACCGTACAATGCAACGCTACATTTAAAATTCTTATATAAAAGATTGTACTTCCAATAGTGAAAAACCAACAAATTACACTGACAATATGTATTCGAAGAATTACTGAAACTGCGTTTAATACCAAAACAGTTGCTTTATCGTTTGCAACTGAACTTGTTATAATCTTTTTTAGTACAGATTCTCCAACTGACATTCCTTAAAGAGACTTTGTTTATTTAAGTTATTGCTTTATAACAAGAATGGTCTTACTCAAGAAAGGCGCCCTTTTGGGATACAGTGCTAATAAACCTTTATTAGAGAGAAAAATCATTTTAAAAAAAGCAATTAAGAAATCCGGTGGAGTTACCGTGTTTAAACGCCTCAATTACATCGCGACATTACAAAAGAATAAAAACCCAAAAGTTAGTGCAATCTTTAAAAGAGACGCCCAGTGGGTACACTCCGTTTGTCTCCCTGCAAAGAAAGTTCATCAGTGCGGTGGAAAAACAAAAAGTGGTAAATCTTGTAAAAGAATGACCCACACAAAGTATTGTAATGTACATTCCCAGTCTGGTGGATTTTCCCTTTTTAAGAAGAAATCTAAAATGCCGACAAAAGAAGAATTCGAAGCTGAAAAAAGTCTTCGAGAACGTGCTCGGAACGAAGCGTTGAATGCTCAATTCAATGAAGTTACACCAGCACAACCAGGTCCACGACCAATGAACTTTGAATCCAGAGAGTACCTTAAACAGAAAAGAGACATCAAAAGAAGAATTGGGTATTCCGTTCAACCTTATTGCAACGACTCTTTCCCATGTGTAGACCGTAGACTTTCTTGTATAAAAGGTAAGTGTCTACCTCCGACTCCTCAAAAAGGTCCGGTTTTACCTACTAGAGATCACTAAGATTAAAAATTGGCTAAGCCTATTTTTAATTTACTTCTTCTTCAATACAGTTCTCTTTGCTGGTGGTGGTGCAGCAGCTGCAACTACAGGTTCGGGAACTGCAGCTGGAGCTGGAGCTACCTTTGCTTGTGCAGCACTTAATTCGTCGTCGGAGTCAGAGTCAGCTTGCTCAGGGACATCTGGATCAGATTCAGAATCACTTGGATGTGGTTGCCGCTCTGGTTGAGAGTCTTGTGAAACTGGAGTTTCATCATCTGAATCAGGAACAAATGCGTAATCCGGTAACTTTGTTGCCGGACTCAATTTCGCTTGTTGCAAAGACCACTTAACACCAAACGTTTTGTCCATAAACCAGATATAATCCAGCTGAATAATGAAACGACCACGTACGTGTTTCACTAGGTAGTCAACTGGGTCAACCTGTTTCTGGTTTTCATCAAACACACGCAACCCACGGAAAGTGACTCCAGACTCAGTTTTGCTTGAGTCGACCTTGAGCTTAAAAGTGGGTTGGTACTTATCATCTTTAGGTTGAACCAAAGCACTCGTGAACAAAGCATCTACAGTTTCACGGCTCATCTTCTTTCCAAACCATGAAACTGAATTCGTTGCTGCGGCATCGACCACTCGTTTCTCAATTCCCTCTACAAGGTCGTACAACTTGCTGGTCTTAGGATTCGTTTCACGGTCATTGAACGAAAGTTGGAAAGAGTAGTTCATGTTGTCTCCAACTACTGGCTCCTTCGGTGGCTCTCCCGTTTTAGAAGGTTTGGGAACATAACGGGATAATCCAAAAGGACTGGACATTAATGGAGTCTGAAGAAGAACTCGGTTACCACGTCCACCACCTGGTGTCTTTACATTAGCGTAAACCTTCTTTTGACTGTTTTTCCCCTTGATGACGTCTGATAATGTGATCTGATCGCTGGTCAGCGTATCCACGGTGTAAGTGACTACTGGAACGGTATTCGGTGTCGTTGTTGTTGTTGACATTTCTCGCTTGCTTACTTATATAATTCTTTTTTATTTAAGTCGCGTGAACGCGACCAACCCCAATTAGCCTTTAGGCTAATTGGGTTGTTTCACAGAAATGTAAGTCGCGTGAACGCGACCAACCCCAATTAGCCTTTAGGCTAATTGGGTTGTTTCACAGAAATGTAAGTCGATTAAACGCGACCTTTAAGTATATCTTGAGATAAGTTCTTGTACGTTATTATACTGTGTACTCAAAAAGGTTTCGTGTTTTCTCACTTCTGTTTGAGTAAATCTACTTAATGAGTAAACTATTCTATCAGAGTAGTATTGTAAGGAATATATAATTCCCAATTCAAGTTGAAGGAAGTAAGGAAATCCTGTACTAATAAGGTAAACTCTTAGTGGAGTCATCACGTAAAAGTAAACACTTAGCATTAGGTAGTATCCAGAGTATCCAGGTACAGAGTGTACGATTGTTTCATAAATTGGAGAACCAAGAGTATAAAGAGTTACTCCCCTTGTAATGGTATTTGAAAATAGACAAACAGCAGCGACACTTAGTAATACGATCATTGATAGTAATGACCCTCTTTATTTAAGTAAACTTTCGAATAACTTTTCAAAGAAAGGAAACATCAATTTAAGTTCTGTTTTAGAATCAAAATCAGTTGCTAACGTTTCCATTTTGGTAAAGATTTCTATTTTAATCCAAGAGTAACAACTCTTGCTATTTCGAAAATGTGTAATAAGTTTCTTTTGTTTCATTTTTTTACAAGCAGAACATTCTAATGTATTTAATTGTGAAATCATTACTTCTAGAAATTGGAGGTACAACGTTAACCTTTGTGTACAAGTTAATCCACCATACGTTAATCCGATTTCTGGTTTAATCGTTTCTCTTAAGTCATTTTCCAATTTTGAAGGTGGAGATAAAATTAGATCCGATAAGTCTATTTTATTTTCGTTACAAACTTCAACTAGTAACTTAGTTGGAATCATTACTCCATTTTCTAAATCCGTTAAAGTGAGAATTACTTTACATTTCGAATTTTGTTGATGTTTCTGTAATTTTTTTGCAGAAGTGAAGTCTGTTTCACAAACGCTGCAGGTGTACTTTACTGCAGGTGGAGTGTACCTTCGTATTGATTCGATGATACACTCATTAGATTCGCATATTTTAGTATCTTGAGAGTTACTTTCAAAACTTTTTTGACAAATTTCACACTGAAGAGTGTAAACTAATTTGAGTACAGTGTCTCCAGAAATGATCTCTGTACTTTTTGGAACTTCTCCTGATAAAATTCCCAATAAAGTTTCCATCATTGCACGGTTCATCGTACAATGGGGTATTAAAAAGAAATTGAAAAATTAACTCTTATACTAAAGAGGCAATGGACCCTATTTACGACTTGATAGTACTATTTGAAAATTACTTTAAAAGTCGTATATTAGTTAGTGAAATTACTTTTAGAATATGAACTTATAAGGTCGACGTATATTATGGATAAAGCAATTATGAGAGCATGGATTAATGGACATAAAGAAATATTGGATCTTCTTTTGGAAACCTATTGGAAATTGAAAAAAAATAACGAATTCATTTTGAACAATGAATGAAGCTCGTAAGAAGTGTCTAAAGGTTTTTAAAGCAATTGAACTTGCAAATCCAGAATCAATAGAACTACAATTTTTTAAAGAATCGGGTGGGGATATCCGACAGTACAATTCGAAGTACCGTCTCTTTGCAATGGAGCAGTGTCCAAAGTACCGTCGTAGTCTTATGAGAGACAAAATTAACGATCTCGTGAAACAGCACGGAGGTACCGAAAACTTTACACGTGAACTTGAAAATACGATTTATAACAAAACAAAAGGGTCCTTTAAACCTTGGGAACCTGACTTTATCCGCGAATACAATAATGCAATTTGGGAAATTTACTGTAATATCAAAGATGCTCCTAGACTAATAGAAGTCCCTGTATCCGAGTTACTTGAAATGGACCGGTACACTCTTCAGCCAGAGAAATGGGAATCGGTTCTCAAAATTTCTTTGAAGTTAAACGAAGACCAACTAAAGGCATTCGAACCTGGTATTCCCAAAGAAACCATATTCAAGTGTAAGAGGTGTATTGCAGCTCGTTGCACAAAGTGTGTTTCAGTTAAGTACTCGTGGACCGATAATTATAGCATGCAGACACGAAGCGCAGATGAAGCCTGCACGGTGTGGGCTATTTGCAAATGTTGTAATCACAGATGGAGAGAACAATGATTACGGGATTATTCTATACATATCCGGATACTAATAAATGTATTTAAAATTATCCGATGCATTTGCTGTGGTAATCGTTGGAAAGAAGGTTGATTTAATATTTATAAAAAATATTAAATTAAGTTAAAAAAGCTAACATCGCATCAGTTCCGCTTTTAATTAATGCCTCACTTTGTTCTGGTGTTAATGAAAACTGTGTTGTACTAATCCCCAAAGGGTCGATAAACACAGTTCTAGAAGTGTACCCTTCTCGAATAAATCCTCGATCAATCTGTACTAAGAAAGTGTCTATTAATCTTTCGAGATAAGTTTCTATTGAATTAATTTCCTGAAAGTCTGACGAGCTAGAATGAAATTTCATTCCGAGTGTCTTTGACTTTGTATAATCGAAATTCGGATTGTAGTGACCTTCCAGAATTCCAGAATCGAACACTTCGATAGGGTAATTACATATCGTTCCTCCATCGACTATTATTTCTGACTTCGTCGGAACAATTTGAGTTCGGTTCGAACTCAAATCGGTCGCTTCGCGACTTACATTACCATTATAATTTACAGCTGCAAAGAACCCAGGAATACTCATCGACATTCGAATGGAATCTCTCAGAGAAAGGTCAGGGTACTTTTTGTAATGGAAAAATAATGTTTTGGAAGTGTTCAAAGAAGTTCCAGTTATTACTACTTCTGTATTAAAAGTGTCATAAATTTCTTTTAAAGTAATCGCCCCATTTCCAGTTTTTATTTCAATTAACTTTGAAATCCAATTTAAGAAATAGTCTCCTGCATAAAAACCGTAATGAGTATCCAAACGAATAATACCTGTAAGTCCACGATCTTTAAATTGTGTAAAGTCGGTTTGGGATAACACCGTTTCCATCTCTTCCGGTGTGTACCCAATTGCAAGAAGTCCTGCTACTATACTTCCAGCACTTGAACCAGCAAACTTCCGAACTCCTTTAAGACGTCCAACAGCCTCAAGAACCTTTAAAGCACCGATGTAAGCAATCCCTTTTACTCCTCCTCCAGCAAATACAAGAGAGTCCATTACTCTTAAGCTAAGATACTTTTTTCCAAATAGCTGCAGTGGCAGTTGAATCAGCTAATACATAAACTTCCTTAGCATTTATATCAATCCATGTGTCACCAACTTTGTAATAAGCAGTTGAATCATCCGTGAAAGTTGGTGATCTTATTCTTGAATAACATATGATCAGCACCTGTATATCCCGGTCGAAAAATCAATGGAGCATTATTAAAGGATACTCCCGTATTTAATAAAAGATTACCTACAGTTAATTTAATTGTCTACTCATTAATATAAGAATTTATATTAATTAATTTGTTGAGCTTGGAGCTACCACAGGAACCGGAGTTGGGTCTACAGGAGCAAATGCAGGAACTGGGTCTACAGGAGCAGGTGCTGGTGCTGGTGCTGGTGCTGGTGCTGGTGCTGGTGCTGGTGCTGGGGTAACTACAGGAGCTACTACAGGAGTAACCGTGAGATTATCTATTGATACTGGAATAGGTGCTTTCTGAAAAGGATTCGCCGCCTTACGTTGAGAAATAAGGTCTTTGATTCCAAGTCCTTGTGCTTTCATTGAATCAAGTGTAATCAACATCGCGGGATTTGTTGCTTGATTCTGAGACCATGCCGCTTTATACGCAGCATAAGTCTTAGGGCTCTTGTACTTATTACCTAATTGACGGTAACCAGCACTAGTTGTTGGCGGAACTTTATGAGTTACTGTAGGTACAGACTTTTCAGGAAGTGTTGTAGTAGGTCTTTGAACACGTGAACTTACACGCGGAGTGTGATTTTGTACCGGAAATGTTGTTCCAGGTGGTGCTGGTCGAAGAGCTCTTGTTCGAGTTACTCCAGGAGCTGTTTCAGTTTTACTTGCTTTGTACGCATTAATATTCGCAATTAAATTGGCATGTACATTTGAGGTAACTTGTTTTTGAACAGTGGTCACAATCCCTTTCGGATTTACGACTTCGGTAGTAATGGTAACTGGTTTAGGTGGCGCTCTTTTCGATGAAATTACTAATGGAGCCATTCTTAGAATTAAGAAACAAATTAATTTAAGAATTCAGATTGCCAGCATACACAATGGGGTCACCTGCAGCATAAGTATCTGAGGTTGGGTAAATGACTCCTGTGTAATTTGCATTATCATTAAAGTACGCTTTGTTATCGATAAAGTATCCGCTGCAACCAATGTTAGTATCGATGAAACCATAATTGCAAAGAATTGCACGACACGAATCGATTGTTGTAATAAAACCAGCCGCGATATAAAATCCGACTCCAGTACCATCATAATTTTGTACACTGTTTGCGTTACAATTAATAAAGGCTGTTGGGCCACACGGATGATAAACACTATTTACCAAGAATCCAACAACGCTGCCATCGGATAATCCATTTTCGGTTCCATGGATATTCATTACGTCACAATTCTTAATTTGGACTCCGTAATTATACGTATCTGAATAGATACCGCCACAATCGTAAACTGCAAATCCATATGCAAGAGAAACAGCATCGTCATCTCCAAATGTAACTACACCATTCACTCTGCAATTGGTGATAGTTATATTTTGACAAAACTCTAACTCAACTCCACATGCAGAGAGGTAGCACGACAATCCATTAGTGTCACAATTGTCGACAGTTCCACCGTATACTTGTAAGAAAATTCCTATTACTTCAGATGGCAATCCTTGTGGCGTGTAAGAATCATTTTCGCAGTACAAATTCTGAATGACACAATTTTTAATCACACAGGAGTAATTGACACTTTCTGGAGGATTAAATGAATCGACATTCTGGAAGTAAGCAAACTGGCCATCGAAAATTCCGTTTACGTACGTTTCTCCGTATAAACTGTTAAATACACAATTCGTTACAGTAACGTTATTACAGTTCTGGAAATTAATACCGACTGATGTTGATCCCCAATTTCCTTTAATCGGTTCGGACATTCCGTAATTTCCGTAAGATTCTAAAGCAATTAGCTTACAATTGTCAATAACAATACCAGAAGCAATTTCACCATAAATTCCAGCTACGCTACCATATTCAGCATACATTGAATTAGATTCACAAGAGTTATAACTTGCCATTGCTGAATTGTCGAAATAGGTATCTCCAGAATCATTTCCTGAAATATAAAATCCAGTAGACATAGAGTAACTTGAAGAGTAATTTGATGCAAGACCAAGATAGTTACCCTGTGATACACAGTTGGTATACTGTGTGTTATATGTATTCATGCTACTAAATCCGGAAACTACAACTGTGATCACATTATTTGAGTACATCTCTGAAGAACTAATGGTTTGGGTGGTATCGATTGTGTACGTTCCTTCTCTTCCTGTCGTTCCAGTAAGTTGGCTAAGAATCGTGGTTGTAGCAATGGTGTCTCCGTTCACAATTTGACCTGCTCCAAGGTACCCTTGATGTAAACTACTTACAGTAAGTACGTTACCACTAACACTGCCTGTGTAACGAGCAAATGTCGGAACACCGTAAGCCTGAGAGTACGTACTTGTACAGTTTTTATGTGTTGCACTGTATGTATCTTGTACTAAGATACCAGCACTTTGAGCCGTAAATGTTGCTGCTGGGTAATAGGAGTCGTAATTCTCCAAATTTAATTGAATCAGATTACCCGAGCAATTATCAAAAGAAACATACTCACAATCTTGTACTTTAATACCGCATGCACCAAATCCAGTAACATAGTTTCCTTGGCAATTGGTCAAAGACACTCCATAAGAGTCGTAAATATAAATTCCGTTAAAAGAGTAAGAGTCTCCGAAATTGGTATGTTCCGTCCAATCAACCTGAGTTTCTCCTGTTAAAGATACGTTTTGAACGACTACATTTCTTAACGTAACAATTTCTGAGTCGTAAATAGTAACTCCAGCAACTGGAAGAGGAGAAGATACTAAGTAGTCGGTTGGGAGAACGTCATTCACTGAGACATTTTGAATCAGAATATTACTTCCACCGTAAGTAATTATTCCCAACGTTTTATCAAGACTCACATTTTGGACTGTGACATTATCTGAATTACCTACAATAATTCCGTAGTAAATACTGTTGGTAATAATAAAATCTGTAATGAATACATTCGTCAGCGACCCGACAATGTAAATAGCTATGCTTCCAGTTCCTTGAAGATCGAATGTACAACCAGCACCTGAAATATAAACGCCAGAAGTTGCGACGGTAATTGCATTAATGTTGGGATTGTTCCATGTTAAATTACCATTGAGATAGTAAACACCTGGATTGCTAATTGTTAATCCAGCAGTTCCAAGACTTGCCTGAGTAATTTGGATTTGGCTACCAGGATTGAAATTTTGACCGCCTACATTTAAGTTTGTAGTAACTGTAAAGGTATCTGCGACGATGTTAGTAAACTGTCGCTGCATTTGAAATAAACAAATAAATTAAAATTGAAAAAAATTAGTTACTTATAAGAAAGTAATGTCTCTGGTTCCAAAAAAAGAGAATCAATTTTATCTCGACATCGCAAATGTATTTAAAGACCCGGCAGTTCGAGACTTCTTTGAGAAGTACTTTAGTGATCCTCTCGATGCAAAATTAATGATAAAAATTTCTAAATTGATCATTTTCTGTTGTAAAGGGTACACAGAACAAACTGGTAAAGAACTTGATATGGAAGTGATGACTTCTATTATTCACAATACACTTACTAATGCAGAATCTCGACGCAAATTGCTTTTTGACTCCGAATTTGAAAAACTTATTTCATTTAAAAAAAGGGATACTTTAGAATTCAATGGAACTTCAAATTCTTCCTGACAATCCTGAAATTGCTGCTTTTTACTCCAATTGGAGCAACGAACGAGAAGACTCTGGTTTTGATCTCTACTGCGCAGAAGATCAAGTTATCCCCGCAGGAGCTTTAGGTGTCGCAATTAAATTTGGTATTAAGTGTGAAGTTTCTCTAAACACCACTTTTAAAGAAGACTTCACTAAAGTCTCCTCCGGAGCAGCTTTTATGCTCCTTCCTAGATCAAGTATCTCTAATACTCCTTTGAGGATGAGTAATAGCATCGGTTTGGTGGACGTAGGTTATCGTGGATATATCATGGCCAAGGTTGATAATCTTTCTAAAGAAGACTTCACTATTCATAAAGGTGAACGTTATTTCCAACTTGTATTTCCAGGTTTAAAACCTTTAGAGACAGTTAAAATCGTTGATTCTTTATCCGAAAGTTTACGTGGAATGTGGGGGTTCGGAAGTACTGGAAGGTAAATCGCTACGCGATCTAAATTGGACTTAAATAAGTTAAAATTATTTAAGAAAATGGCAAATACAACAATTGTTACGATGTTGGTAGACATCGGACGAGAATCTTGGACAAAGTACCCACGAAGTTACTCTGAGTACCTTGCTAATCTTAGTCACTTGCTAGGTCTTGATAATAACATTGTTATCTTTATAGAGGACGCCGGAATTCCATTTGTAGAAGAAAAACGGAAACCCTTTAAGGATAAAACTGTTATCTGTAGAATAACGAAAGAAACACTCCCTGTTTATAAGTATCTCCCTCGATTTACAGAAATTATCCATTCGGAATCTTTTAAAAAAGGTCAATATAATTCAGATTGTCCCGAAATGAACAATGAGCTTTACCATCTTGCTGTTCATAATAAGGTTTATCTTGTAGATCAAGTTGCAAAAGCAAATCCTTTTAACAGTAATTACTTTATATGGTTCGATTGTGGATTGGGACACTCGAAGGTGATTTATCCAAAAGTTTTTAACCCGAAAGGGTTAATAGAGAATCATTTTAATGAAATTGCTGTAATTCAGCTACAAAGTATCAATCCGCATTACGCCGATATGTCTTTCTTTTTTAAAAGTCACCTTGATGTAATCGGAGGAGGATTTTTTGGAGGATCGAAAGAAGCAATTTCAAGGTACGCTTTAGAGTACGACAGAATTCTTAATAAGGCGATGGATTCCGGTTTAATTGATGATGACCAAAGTATCACTCTTTTTGTTTATTTTGATAATCCAGATTTATTCTTTTTACAAAGAGGTACATGGTACTCAGCTTTAGATTTTGATTGTAAATAAATTGAAAAAATTATTTCATTAATGATTATTAATGAATTTAGTCGATGATCTTTCAGAACTCTTTGTTAATTATTACGTACAAACTTCTGCGTCCGACGTTCCCGTGAGCACGGAAACGGAAACATATGTAACACGCACTGCGAACAATTGCGTCTTTGGCGGTGTGGGACGCGCGGAATTAGAAGAAATGGAGAAAAGAATTTTAGCTGAAATTACCAAACAATTAGAAATAACTAACAAACACATCGGAAATTTGACAGAATTAACAGTGGCTACACACGTTTCAAAGAAACGCGGTGATGATTTTGTGAGACCTTTTAACGTTGTTGATTTTGTGAGACCTTTTAACGTTGTTGATTTTGTGAGACCTTTTAACGTTGTTGATTTTGTGGGTCTTATTAGACTGGCGTTTCCAAAGCAAACAGTCGAGCAATCGGGAATTGGGCATGTTACAACAACCCGGAATGCCAAAACTCTTCTGGATTATGTTTTTTCGAAGCGACTGTATGTGAAATCGATTCAATCACTCCTTAAATTTACAGCCAGTGTTTTAGAAAAAGAAAAGATACCGAATCAAGATATCAATTCGGACAACGTACTTCTCGAAAACCTTTATAGCGAAAAAAACATTGATCGCAAGCACACGCAATTGATGAAAGCTGTAATCGACAGAATTTCTAAACACAAAGAGGCGATAATTTCAAAGAGGCATCGTTCTGGATTGGCGATAAACAACAATTGTAATCGCATTGGAAATTGTGTCCAGATTTTGCGGAAGTTTCTTGATAAACTCGAGTATAAACTCGATTCTAGCTCGACGTCAAATCCAAATCGCGAGGTTGATGATTTTTATTCGGAGAACGGTTCTCTGTTATTATTTGCGCAAACTCTTATGCCCGACAACGACATAAAAAATTTTATAACAACCAGCATTCAAATCGATTGCGGGGGATCGTTTACTGATGTCGACGGCGTTCTTGTTTTTGAAATCGGCGAAATCAAGTCTTCTAGTAAAGGGATACCTAAAGTCAGGCTTCAATTAGAGCTCATATTGAAATTGATTCACAGCGCGCGTTGTGTTGTAGATAAAAAATCGACAAAACAGATCGTGTTACGCGGTGTTATCTATTATTTGTCTGGTAACTGCAAGATCAACGAAGAAGTATATATCGTCAACACAGACTCCGACGTTGTTGCACCCGATACAAAATAAAGAATTGTTTTTGTTTCTGTCACAAGCGGTGTTTATAAATCGCACTAAACACACGATCACCAGATCGCTGTGTTTAGATTTGAGTTGGCTAGGTGGTTCCAAGCGCGCGTTTACCAAAAAACACAAGAAGCGGCAATAAACCTTCATTGCAAAAAAACAAAATTTATAAAACAATAGAACAATGGTGGCGTGCACAAGTGAGCGTGGAACTCGTAAGTAGTCATTAAAATTACACACTATTAATTTTAATTTTTCATAACGCAAAAGTTGAAAAAAACGGTTTTTTTTATACGCGTATAGTAATGGCTGCTATACCGAAAACTGGTAAATTGTCGCCTGAAAATATGACTCACGCAGAACCGCCGTGGCAAAATACGCCACCCGATGAGATAATAACAAAGGAGAAAATACACGATTACTTTTGTGGCTGTGGTGATATATACGGAAAAGATGCCATTCGATTAGCAGGCATTCGTTTGGGATTCGATGATTTGCTTATTATCGATCACGTAGAGGCGGCTCAACAAGAAGGATACGATTTGTTTAAATATGCGCAAATCATGGAAAACTCGTGGCGAAAGATGAATGAGTCGTGAGATAATAAAATTTTTAATTCGATGGAGTTCAGATCAAGAAATAGGATAAAAATGTCTTTCGTGTGATTGAAACGCAAGTTCGTCGTTCTCAAAATTTGGTGGAACTCAGCTTTAGATTTTGATTGTAAATAAATTGAAAAAATTAGTTTCATTAATGATTATTAATGAATTTAGTCGATGATCTTTCAGAACTCTTTGTTAATTATTACGTACAAAGAACGAATAAGTCTTACGGAAATAAGTTTCTAGTAAATAGTTATTTCTTTATTTTTGTTAGACAAAAGATTCAGTCTGATCGTATCACTTTCTTAAAGGGAGTTGATATATATTTATATCAAAAATTAAATGACGACCAAATTGTATTTTTAAATGAAGCATTTGAAGCAATATTAAATTTTGATTCTTCGAGTAGTCAGTATGAATTTGACTCTTTTAATTCCCTTCTAGGATGTTTCCCATTTATTTCAAATACATTAAGTATATTAGAAAACATTCCTTTGAATAAAAAAACTGTTTTACTTGCGAAGAAAATTTATATCGAAGAGTTTCTTTCTTATAATGAAATAAATCCACCTAAAGTTAATAAAAAAACATTATTTAGAATCGTAAGTAGCAGTGACTTCATATATGAAAAAGGGGTGACTCCAGAAATATTAAAAAGATTAATTTTAGGAGAAGTAAAGTCCCAAGTACAGAAATACAGAACTCTTAAACCATTTCATAAAGTTTATGCAAACGTTAATTGGTCATGTACAGATACATTAAAGGAGATTATGACTAATTACTTCATTGAAATTAATAGTTTTTATTTACGTAAATTTTACTCACTCGATTTCGATTTCTTTATAAAAGAACAAAAAATTGATGAAGAGGTACCTCCTGATCTATTAGAAAAATTAATACTTGATTATGAAGTTGTAAATTTTAGATGGTGTGGTTCAGAATTAAAAAGAAGGATCAAAGAAATTGAAAAAAATTAGTTTCATTTGGAAATGCAAATGAAAATCGTTGTCTTATTTTCTGGACATGCAAGATCACACTACCGAGAATGTTTCGAGAACATAAAAAGAACTATATACGATCCTCTTTTAGCAAGAAATTGCGAATTTGATACGTATTTCTCTATTTGGGATGAAGTTGGAGACCAAAATGAACCTCTAAGTAAAGTTGATATAACCGACTTTAGACAAGCCACTGAAATATTTGGAAATGTTATTATTGAAGTTGAACAATCCAATCGTGAGCACTTTTTACAAAAGTACTACACCAAAGATTACAATCAACGTTATTCCGGTCCTTGTACTTCTGGAGACTCTGCTTCAATGCACTATAAAATTTGGAAATCGTGGTTATTATTCGTAGATAACAAAAATAGATCCAATGCGACACCGCATCTTATTATTCGTTTACGTCCTGATATTCTTTTTGACTCGGTGATTAACCCTGATTTATTCTTTGAGGCAGCTGAAAGTGGTAAGATTTATATCCCAATCAGTCACTTTAAGTACCTTGAAGTAACAAAAGGGATGACCGATCAATTTGCATTTGGAGATTCCAATGTAATGGTGTACTATCTCACTGTTTATCCAGAAATTATCTTAATGCTAAGAGATCCTCGCGTTGCTAAAACAGGAGAAGGGTTTCTATTTAAACAATTAGAAGGAATCGATCTTGTTCGATTTGAGTGTCATTTTTCTCTTCGACGGAAGAATTCCATTGATAGGATTGTTTAATTGAAAAAAAAATAAGGTCGTTAAACTTCAATGAAAACTGCTATCCTTCTTTCAGGAAATATTCGTAACTTTCAAAAGTGCAGAGACTCCTTTATTTCCCAATTCAAAAAATTTGATCCCGACATTTATGTTATCACTTACGATAAAAGGTACTCTCTTCATCCTTACCAACAGTTAATGAATCCTGTTCAAGAAGAAATGATTGATCTCGAAAAAGTTCAAGAAATTCTTTACCCTTTGCAGTGTAAAAAGATTGAAATCGTTAATCAATCAGAATTAATTCTTTTTATTGAAATGTATTTTAAACCAAAATTTGATCCAGAAATAAAGTGGCCATATCCAGGAGGAATGGACATATTTTGTCAATACCTCTTATTTCAGAAAGGGTTGAAGTTAATTCCTAAAGAGTATTCATTAATTATTAAAACACGTTTTGATATCATTTACACTCAAGAAATCTTGCACTCCGCAGGAGACTTTGAAAGCTGCTCCGCAGGAGACTTTGAAAACAAAATTGGAATCACTGATGGAGGTACTCCTCACGTTTGTGATCACCTATTTATAGGACGTCCTGAACTTATTTCTGAAATTCCAGATGCCGTTTTTAAGTGTTTTTATCACAAACCTCCTGGTGCAGAAAGTATTCACTCTTTTCTTGAAAGCTCCTTCGCAGGAGACTTTAAAAGGAACATTACTTTTGTAAATGTAACTTCAAGTTACGTTAATCGAAACTACCTTAAATAATTAAATTATTTAAAGAACAATGGAACTTGTTCAAGAACTTTTTGAAGAAATAATTAAAACTAAAGAACCTACGGATCTTCCGTACCTCGGAGGAGAACTCCTTCCGATTAATACAGAACTTTGGTTACTTAATAACGAATTTTATGATACTATCCACAGAAGAGTATTCTATACACTTTTCCAACAGTATCAATGTACTTAGAATTATCTTAATTTGAGTAATTTCTAAGATAGTACTCTAGATCTTCTGGTGTTCCTATTCCCCACATCCTTTTACAAGGAACATTCTTAATTTTTAATGAGTCCGCAATTGCTTCATTAAACACCGGACAAGTGTAAAATTCATTATTGACGCGAATGTTTTTCTGTATCATTCTTTCAGCGTACTTCACAAAGGAGCTCCCATTCTTCCAGAAATAAATCCCGGTCGTTGCTGTATTACTAATAGGATTTTTCTCTGCTACTGAAGTAACAAGGCCTGTGCTCGGATCTGTTTTGGAGTACGACCACTTTGGGTGTATCGCTTCAAATGTTTGTATGGCTCCGTCAGTCCCCATTGCTTGGTGTATAAATTTGTGGATGTCAAACTCGACGTACTGATCACTATTAGCGAGTAACAAGGGAGTTTCATTATTAATAAATTGTTTCGCCAAAAGAATACTACAAGCGGCTCCTTCTGTTATCCGAGGAGCAACTACCACTTTACAATTTGGACTTATTAATCTTAGAGTACTTTTAATATTAAATTTACGATCGTGCTCTTCATTAATTACAAAAATAAATTGGGCTTGACCGTTTGTTTCGATATTTAAATTCTCTACAACTAATTGGATCATCATTTTTCCATTCACTTCGATAAGAGGTTTTGGAAATGTGTACCCTTTCTCAGCAAATCGGCTTCCTAATCCCGCCATAGGTATAACGACATTTAAGTTCCCATCCCACTTGAGACCTTTTGAAATTTTATTAAGGTAGTATTCCAACAAAGACAACCTTAGGTCACTAGGAGTAGTGACAGAAATAACAGTTGCACCAGAAGCGTATGCCGCTTTTTTGCCAGTAGGAGAATCCTCGACAATCGCTGTTTCCAAAGGCCCGATTCCAAAATGTGCCATCACTCTTAAATAAATTTCAGGATTCGGTTTTGGTCGAATGTTTTCACACGAAAGTATATAGTCCATGTAACCTAGGAACCCTTTCTTTTCAAGGGTCTTTTCAAGAGTTTCTCTGATACTATTACTCGCACACGCAAGGAGATATCCAGATTCTTTTAGTATAGAAAGAATCCCGATAATTCGATTGTCCGGAGTTTCTTGTTCAATTAACTTCATTGTAAAAATTTGTTTAAAGTCGTAAACAGTTTTGTGTAACTCTTGAGGAAGACCTTTATATTTCGTAAGTAACTTTAGTTTCTCTTTTGTAGGAAGACCGTCGTACGTGCTTAAGTGTTCGGTATAAGAAATGACGTATTCCTTTCCAATTGTTGCTAAAGCGTTATTAAGAGAATGGTAATGGATGTCTCGAGAATCCACAAGGACGCCATCTAAATCGAAGATAATTAATTTCATTTAACTTTTGTTTTTATTTTAAAAACAAAATTTTAACGTTCGACTTTAGTTTTTATTTTCATTGTAGGAATTAATGAATGTTATCTTAGGAAACTCTTTTACTGTTTATAATGATTTAAGTGTACGTGTTACACGCAAAATGGATCGTGAATTACTTCTAGTAGAAAACTTGGGAGTGACTAATATATTTGGTATCGTTTTTAAAGATTCCGAAAATAAATTTGGAATTTGGGATGATCATACCGAAAAGTTAATCGGAGAGCTAACTTTTAAAGAACCTGTTCTTTCTGTCCGTCTTCGAAAAGATCTTATTGTTATTACTACTAAAAATTTTACGTATCTTTATGACCTAAATTTAAAGTGTAAAGGAACTTATTCTTCAAGTGGTCCTGCAGAAATGAATGACTCCTATGTAATTATTCCTTTAGAAAACGAGTTGCAGATTATTGATTCTCACTTCAATCTAAGTAAAATTAAGGGAGCGAATACTCGTATTCGGTGTGCAGGTATTGGAAAAACAATGGTGGCGTGCACAAGTGAGCGTGGAACTATTATACGTGTATTTAAATTAGAAAATGGAGAATCCAAAGAGTTCCGTCGATCTATTGAGCCAGCAGTAGTTAACTGCTTAACTTTTAATGAAACTGAAACTTTTCTTGCAGTTAGTTCTGAAAAAGGTACTATTCACATTTTTAGTTTGCAATCTGAACCAGGATTTCTTAATTACCTTACAGAAGAACGATCTGTAATTTCATTTAATATTAAAGAACCGAAGAAGGTTTCTTTTCGTTCAGAAAAAGGGGACATTCTCTCCGTTATTATTTACTCAGAAGGTCTCCTAAGTATTGTTAACTTATCAAAAAAGAACTGCAGAGTGTTAACAACAAGTTGCATACAACTAGGAATCTAAGTTCGTTGATCACATCGACAAATGGGACATCGTACATTAACCTCGGTTAACCACTTCCGAATACACTCTGGATGAAATGTGTGTTCACAACGTAACACCTTTAAAGGTTCTTTGGGTTCATAAGGTTCTAAACAAATGGAGCACTCCGTTTCAGTAGTTTGATTAATAAAAGGGAATTTGGAAATGTCTTTTAAAGTTACATTTTTTGGTTCTAAATTAACTAATGTTTCATACTCTTCATTTGAAGCTTCGTTAATTAGATCAAGCAATGAGTGTCTCAGAAATTCTAAAGTGGGATCGAGAAGTTGTTGATCAAGATCATAATCAGCCAAAAAGAGAACACTTCCATTAGGAAGTCTCTCAACTATAAAGTCCATTAATAAATTTACAATTTATTAATTTTTTCAATTTTCGCAGTTTAAAGTCTCCTGTGGAGCTTTTATTGCGAGTTCGCAGACATACTGTAACTCAGCGGAGCACCTACACAGTCACCACCACGCATCACACGACGGTGTGAACGGCGGTGCACACGACGACCACCAACCAATTTGCGCGTCACCTCAAGAGGGTAGTTAGCAAGATCCGTTACTACTTGGGCAGTCTTGTTCACAGTGGATTTCAACAGCGTGCGTTTACCACCACGGAAAGCACGGCCTGGTCCCTTCAAGCTACGACGAGTCACACGGGGGTGACGAACAGCGAAACCTAAAGCGAGACGGCCAACAGCGTTGGAAACTGATTTACCCTCCGCACCGTAGTTACGGAAATTACGACGACGGAATCCGTTATTACGCAGACGAACACAGCCACTCAACTTCGTGCAACGGCCACCGAATTGCGGAGCTGAAACAGCGTGCGTAGCGTGACGATTCTTGTGCAGACGAGCAATCAACATTCTCTGTGATCCAGTCGGAACAAACGGTCCCAGTTCAGGACGACGTGATCCAATTTCGTGCAGACGCAGACGGCGCGAGCCTACAGCGCGTGAACCACGGACACGGCGAGATCCTACATGACGCGAAGCACGTGAACCTACGCGACGTGAACCAACACGGCGTGAACCAACACGGCGTGAACCAACAGCGCGTGAACCAACAGCGCGTGAACCAACGTGACGACGACGACGGTGTGCTACTTTACGTGAACCAACACGGCGTGAACCAACCACTTTACGAGTACGCGACACAAGTTTCTTAACCATTCCTGACAGAACACCAGCACGAGTAACTACTTTGTGTCCAGTTACCTTGTGTCCAGTTACCTTGTGTCCAGTTACCTTGTGTCCAGTTACCTTGTGTCCAGACGTGCGACGGCGAGATACACGTCCTGAACGCATTTTAGCTAAAATTAAACGAGCCAAAGGGCTCACTAGGTGTTTTGTTTCTCCGGCAATTGTATGGCCTTTATGACTAAACGCTCCTTTCGGCATCTTTATTTTATAGGCAATAAAATAAATTAAATTTTTCGTTTAGGAGCCTTTACAATTTTCCGTTTTGGAACTTTTATAATTTTTCGTTTTGGAATCCGTTTAGGAACTTTCCGTTTTGGAATCCGTTTTGGAACTTTCCGCACAGAATTGGTTCTTTTTGAACCTTGAGAAGAGAGATTAAGAACTTTTAATTTAGGTAATTCTGATTCAGGATACAATGGGATGTCCTTAATAGGAACAATTGCTACTTTTACTTTGCAGTCATCTACTCCATACGAAATTATAAAATTTCCTTTGTCCTTTACTAAACCAGCAGAGAATTCAATAGCATCATTTCCAAATGAAAACGGATTTGAAATCCGCATAACTTGATAATTCTGTTTCGAAATAGTATAAAAGTAACTGATATAAACTAATCCGGCACCATGTACATTTGAGTATTTCTTAAGTTTGGTATACTCAGGTAAAAGTTCTTCTCTGGTCTTTACTACTATATGTCCAATAGCAATATATTCTGTAGCATTAAATGAAATAGCAGGACTACCTCCGCTAAATCTTATGGCTCGACATAGTGTTGCCATTTGTTTAATTCCACTTACAGTATATTCCGTAAGTATTTTGTTTTCACAATTATCTTGTTTAGAGTAATTAGTTACTTTATATACTGCCATCTTACCTGGATTTTTGTAAGAAAATCTTAACACTTTATTTCCAGGTATTGGAACCCAATTCTTTTCTTTGTTTGTTGTGTGACCACGACATAAAAGCACACCGGGATCCTTTTCAAGGTATCCGTTAATCCGTGAAGTGTACATCATAAAAGAATCAGGATCACTGATATTTTGTTCTGGTTTTGGAGTAGTACCTGATGTTAAAGCACGAATTCGTTCTGGATGCGTGACAAATTTTGTAAATAACATTCTAATTGTATTACCCACTTTAAATAAGCGAGTATCTTCTATGTCTTCCTGGATTAAATTTGATTTTATAACTTTCACTTTTCCATTAATGGTATCAATAGTTATAACCGCAACACCAACATTATCTATTCCATCCCAAGATATTTGAGATCGTGGAACTTGTCGGTTTCCCCATGGATGTACACGAGGACCTCTACTATCAATCCAAACACGATATACAATTAGATATTTATCACCGCTTAATTTAATTAAACCTGGATTAAAAATAATGCTGTCATAATTCGGTAATTTTGAAGTGAGATCAATGACTTTCATTAAATTAAATAAATAAATTAATTTAAATTCATTTCTGGAATGGTAAATTTCTTAATTCGGCACTCGATGTCATTATATCCGTAAGAAAGAATAATTAGATTCCCTTGTTTAATAATTCCCATAGGAAAAGTGATACTTTGTGCTAAAACAATTGGTTTCGAACTCATTTTAAGGATCTCTCCAGTTTCTGGATTAAATGTATAAAAAAAGAGAGCATACACATTCCCGGATGGATGTTTACTTTTGCCTCCTTTCGAAATAACAACGTGTCCTGCTGCAAGGTAAACTCCCTTAAATGGGATTGCAGGAGTTCCTCCTCCTAATCGGTACCCAGGACCCCACGGAACTTTTCCTGAAAAGTTTTTAATTTCTTTTGTACAAAATTCGGTATTATAATCAGTTACAGTAAATATCTTATGTGGATAAAAAGTCGGGTAAGTAAAATACGAGATGTAATCTTTTCCTTTATAAACGAAAGGAGACCAGTTTTTTTCTTGAGACGTAGTTTGATTAATACATACTGGAACTGCTTTACTTGCAACAAAGTTGCAACAACCAGGTTTCGATTCGAAACCTGGTTGGTTGCTGCGCAACTTACTTGCAACGAAGTTGTTGCCGCGTAATTTAATCTGAGAAGTGTACATTAAGTGTATCATTCCGTGATAAAGCTCTTTCGGTTTAATACGATGTAAGTCACTTCCTATTTTAATATTTTCAGGACTTGAATAAGCATTAAAGATTATCCGAATTCTTCTTTTTGAATCCCTAAAGAGTCTGCAATCTTCAGGACCCGAAAGGTCGTTATCAATCTGAATTGGAACTTCGCTTTTTGAAAGAATCTTAAAATCTTTATCTAATAGTGCAAGTCCCAATGCGGAATCTGCATTCCATCCTGAATTCCAAGGGTGTACCTTACTTTTATAAATTCGATAACTCAGCAGATACCCTTTTTTATACTTTATAATACTTGGATTAAAAGCTCCTTTAGGAGTTCTTAGTACTTCCATTACATTATCACAATAAAATTGAAAAAATTTATTTAATTCGTAATGTTAATGGATTCTCGTTGGGGTAAAAAGGTTGCGAGATACTCCAATTCTGTTGGGTTTTCCAAAAAAAATAAATTCAAAGATCCAGAGTTACGATCTAGTTACATAGTAGTGTACACTAGACATCGAAATGGAATTTACATTTTATTGGGATACTCTCCGGAGTATAATAATCTTAGTATACCAGGTGGAGGTCAAATGAAAAACGAAACACCATTAGATTGCGCTGAACGCGAACTGTACGAAGAAACCAAAGGAATCTTAGGAGAACGCACAGAGATCAAACAAAAATTAATGGAGGCTCCTTTTTTTACAACTACTGTTAATCGCCAAGTGAAAAAGAATAACCATGAAAGGATATTAAAGAATATACTCATTACAGTTTACTTTTTAGAACTAGACCTTCCACTGGAATTAACCGCATTTAGTGAAATAAAACTCGTAGGGAAAAAGTATAATGAATATTCCGAATTACTTTTTGTTACTCTAACCGAATTCAATAAACTAATACATTCTAAAGGTGATGAAATGTACTCTGAACGCAAAAATATTTTTAAAAACATTAACGTACGTTCTTTTTTAAAATTTAAAAACTTTAGTTAAATAAAAGTGACCTTTATATAGAAATGGCAAAGAACTCCACTAAAACGACGAACCAATCAACGACCCTTCCAGTAGTCCCCGCAGAGACCGTAAAAACTCAGGAAACTCCCGCCAAGAAGACCCGTAAAGCTGCTGCAGCAGCTCCGGTTGCTGTAGTAGTTGAAGCTGCAGTTGCTCCTGCAGTCTCTCCTGCAGTCTCTCCTGCAGTTGCTCCTGCAGTCGCTCCTGCAGTTGCTCCTGCAGCTTCAGCAGAAGTTCCTGTTGAGAAGCGTAATAAACGCTCAAAGAAAGAAGCTGCTGCAGTTGCTGCAGCAACTGAAGCTCCAGTTGCTGCTGCAGTTGCTTCAGTTGCTCCAGTTGAGACTGTTCCAGCTGTTGGAGAAACCCTTGAGGCCTCAAGTGAATCCGATACTCTGTTGTCCTCCATTACAGGAGTTAACCGATCTGACATTCAGGCTCTCTTAGATCAAACTGTAACGTTGGAGAAAAGCTTAGTTGCTCATCGTGTTGCTTTACGCTCAGTTCTGCGCGGATTCGATCGTGCTACGAAAGAACTCCTTCGCTTGAGTCACAAAGTTGAGTCATTAACCGAGGAGCGAACTTCTCTTAAGGCTCAACTGGCAGCTAGGCCTACTCCCCCAGTAAAGAAAGAGCGTACTCCGAAATTAGATGCTGATGGTAATCCGGTTGCTCGTCCTGATTCATTTTCACGTCCGTGTAATTTGAGTGCTGAGATGTGTAACTTTATGGGCGTTCCTGTAGGAACTGTTCTGTCTCGCACAGAAGTAATGAATCATATCCGTCAGTACATCAAGAGTAATAATCTGCAAAGCAAGGTTGAGAATTGTCACTGGCAGTTTGTCCCTGACGCTAAGCTGAAAGGACTCTTTGGTGAAGCTCGTTTCCCTCTGCGAAACCATCCTCGTGAGAACCTCCGTGTACTGGACCTTGGATACTCTTATTATAATATCGCTAGCTATTGCAAGAATCACATTTTAAAGACGGTTAAACCGACTGCTTAATTGCCAGAACATTTTCTAAAATAATTTAGAAAATTAGTTTCCTGCGAACCAAAATAAATTTAATTGTTGGTTACTATTAATGAGGTATCAGGTGATACATAAAGACCCAGAGATAGAATTGGATCTTTTTTTAATCAAGGGGAATCAATGGATTGATATTATACTAGACAATAAAATGCAAACACAAATTATTATAACGGAATCGAGAGGGACTATTGAATCGGAAGGAACTATTAAATCTATAAAAAAAGGTAGTTCAATTAAATTTCCTGTTGGTGTAGAAACTATTAAAATTAATAATGTAACTACAAAATTTATGAAAATCTATGTTATAAAACGTTCTTCGCGTTAATTTTAGTAAAAAAAAATAGTAATTAATTCAAATGATCTCTAAGAAACTAATTCGAGAGTACTATAGCAAACACTCCGCGACACGTGTTTCAGATGAAGCAATTCATCACGTTTTCTTATTCTTTCGATCAGGAGTTTTTAGTAGTTTAGATGATCTCGATTTTGTTATTGAGGGTTCTATTAAACAGATGAAAGAGGCGAAGAGAACCACAGTTTTGTTAAGAGACGTTGAGAGTATCACCGAGTCAATGACATACGGTTTAAGACAGAGCACCAAGATTATTGAGGCTGCTTCTGGAGGTATTGCTGGTCGAAGAAAACAACCAGAACCCGCGGAAGTTCCTCAGGAACTTCCACAAGCAGAAGAGCCAATGAAAAAAGGACGTCCGCGTAAACCAGCGGTTAAAACTTCCGCAAACTCCGCAAACTCCACAGAAGAAGCCCCTGAAGAACGAGCTGTTCGTTCAGTTGAACAAACTGAAGTTCCACGAGCTCGCGGAAAACCTAAAACAACTGAGCAAACAGAACGAACGGAACGAAATGAACGTCCAGTTGAAAGAAGTTCAGATAAAAAAAAAGTTACTATAAGTAACTCTGATATAGAGTTAGATTCAGATGAAGATTGAAAAAAAAGAAATTCCATTTCAAGCTCAAATGAGTTTTGAGCTTGAATCTAAAAGGTGGTTCACTCCTACCATAACTCAGAAGTGTTTAACTGCTAGTTCATTTAGCGAATATTTGGGTAAGAATCTCGAATTTGAAGTTATTCCCGAAATTAACGAATTCTTTGATTTTATCGGAAAAGGTATGCCAGAAGCCTTTTTGTCTGATCTTAAAAGAGTTTATCAAGAAATGGATTCTTTATTTATGAAATCGTTATTAATCGACTTCAATATGAAGTGTATGCACATCTCTTTAAATAAAGAACTTCGCTGTTCTTCTTGTGGAAACTTATTTTCAATTGGATTCATTTCTAATGGGAAATTTTATTGTAACCAAAAGGAGTTTAAATCACGTGGCGAAGTTATCAAAGACAGGTGGACCGCTTTTACTACATCTAAAAGGATGATAACCAAATTATTTTACGAATATCTCAAAAAGAAGCCTGAATGTATAGATATTTTTTTAGAGTTACTCTACACTAATCTCTTAAATAAATAAACTCTTTTTAAGAAATGCTTGACAATTACGATGGTCGTATAATTGACCTTACACTATTCTTTAAAAAGGGAGAATTTTTAATTGCTTGTCCATGTTGTCATAAACTTACCGAACTAGTATGGGAAGATTACGTTGAGGTACCTATGATACATCATTGGGGTTGTACTCCTTTTAGTTTAACCACACCACACCTGTTTTTAACTTTTGATCCTCCAACAGACAATATTAAGTTATTAAGGAAACTTCAAGAAAGATGTGACGTAAGACAAACTATTCCTATGGTATTTACCATTAAGGGTCGTTTCCTTTTTGTCGAACGAGTCATTTCCGATAAGCTCACTATGTTAACTTCTCAACACCAACTTAGTGATCAAGAAATTCGGAATTTTATTCATGAATATCCAAAAGAGTATTGCGAAGAATCTAAAGAATATCTTAATTCCAGAGGCATAATCTGGCATGATTATGAAGAAAAAATAGATTACGGAAGTAATTTTAACCTTAGTCTACCATGTGGTAGTTACTCTACCGAACACCCAATGATCCCCTATCCTGAAAATTATACACTGAACCATGACGGAACTGAAGTGATGGCTTTACTTAGAGACTATCCAGTTCCTGGACAAAAGAGATGGGTATATTATACTGGAGACTAACTTACTTAAAAAAACAAACTTTTTTAAGTTCAATGGAGTATCATAAAATTTATAAATACTATACACAGAGAGGTATAAAGAACATTATAGTCACAAAGGTGAGCAGTTTACTTACGATTGTTATTTTAACTGGATTGGCTTCTTTTTTGATATCTAATATTTCGTATACTATTCTCTTTACAGAATTAGATTTAGGTAAAGCACTTCTTCCTGGTTTGACTTCGTTTAATATAGTGATTATCGTATTTGTGTCTATTTACTTATTACTTCAAGTCCTTGTTTTTATTTTAGTAGAACTAAAAGAAGCATTAATCATTAGAAATGAGTATCAAACCTTAGGGATCACAGTAGATAACTCTTGGCCTGAAATAGTTTCTTACCTTAATAAATCAGCATACGATATTGCAAGAACTATTTTAGTACAAGAGAATTACTTAATCGCGATGCATCTTCTTGAAGTTTTTAATGTTCATTACTACTTTCGGTACACCAAAATGTTCGAATGGTGTATTAACTACACACTTTTTAATTACCTTGGAAATAAGAACTGTGATCCAGAAGTTCTTCGACGTAGATTTAGATTAACTGGAGTGATTACTCTTATCTGTTCTCCAATTATTGCTTTATTCTTAGTAGGGTACTACATTATTCGGTACACTTACGAATGGAGAAACAATCCAGGGAGTATTGCTCTAAAGAACTGGACACGAGAATCTGATTATACACTCCGTGATTTTAATGAACTTCAAGGAATCTTTGAAGAAAGAAAAGCATTTGCTTACAAAAAAGCGTGTCAATATGAAAAGAGTAACCCTGTGATTGGAGTGATCACAAGCTCGATTGGTTTAATTTCAGGTGCAATACTTTCGATTTTAATTATCGGGTCACTCATTAATGAAAAATTATTGCTCGAAGTCAATATCGTAAACGGAAAATCTGGAATTTACTTCATTACACTCTTTGGAGCAATATTTGGAATTTGTAAAAGTTTTAGTTCGAAAGAGCATCCTAAAGACCAAGGTACTTTAATGGCTGAAATTATTAAAATTACAGGTTATAATCCTCCACACAAAAAGTATTCTGATCTCCATTCAGAATTTAAAAGGGTTTTCAATTATAAAATTCTTAACCTCTTTCAAGAATTTATAGGAGTATTTGCTGTACCAATTTGTATGCTCAAACTTGACTCTGAAAAAATTGTTTCGTTTATTAACGAGTCAACTGTGTACGATCAAACAATCGGTAAGAGTATAACTAAGTACTCTTTATTCGACTGGAAAGAACCAAAACTGGAAGCTAAGCTTGAACAATCGAGTTTGAACTTTAGTTCATACTATCGATCTCAAAAAATTACAGATTCAAATTACCTAATTAATAAACCATTTCGTCCAACAGAGAGTACTCGATTACTTTAAAGCCCGCGGAAATTGAAAAAATTTGAAATGAAAGTTCATTTCAAATGGAACCTTACGACCTTCTGGTAATCTTTAGAGAATACCTTCCGGAAATCTTTATTAATAGTTTTCTTATCAAAGTAAATGATAAAATGTTAATATATTCTTCAGAAAATAATAACCTCGAAGGAATGAAACTCTTATTAGAAGCTGGAGCAGACATTCATGTATGGAATGACGTACCATTACGAAATGCATCAATCAGAGGTCACTTAGAAGTAATTAAAGTTCTTTTAGAAGCTGGAGCAGACATTCATTCGTGGAATGAAGCTGTATTACTAAATGCATCATACTGTGGTCATCTAGAAGTGGTAAAACTTCTTTTGAAAGCAGGGGCAGACATTCATGCAGATAATGACATGGCATTACAACATGCATCATATGCAGGTCATCTCGAAGTAATGAAACTTCTTTTAGAAGCTGGAGCAGACATTCATGCAAATAATGACCAAGTATTACGATACGCGTCGAATAGAGGTCACTTAGAAGTAGTAAGAGTCTTGTTGAAAGCAGGAGCAGACGTTCATGCAAACAATGACGAAGCATTACGATGGACATCATGCTTTGGTCACTTAGAGGTAGTGAAACTTCTTTTGGAAAATGGGGCTGATCCCCGTGCATATAATAATTCTGCAATACAACTTTCGTTACAAAGAGGTCATACAGAAATCGCTAAATTACTCCAAGAAGTAAATTGAAAAAATTTGAAATGGACTTCTATTTCAAATGGAACCTTACGACCTTCTTTAAAAAGTACCTTCCGGAAATCTTTATTAATAGTTTTCTTATCAAAGTAAATGATAAAATGTTAATATATTCTTCAGAAAATGGTAACCTCGAAGGAATGAAACTCTTATTAGAAGCTGGAGCAGACATTCATGTATGGAATGACGTACCATTACGAAATGCATCATGCTATGGTCACCTTGAAATAGTGAAACTACTTTTGGAATATGGAGCAGATATTCATGCAAATGACGACAGTCACTTAGAAGTAGTAAAGGTATTATTGGAAGCTGGAGCAAATTCAAACAACGACGAAGCATTACGAAATGCATTAGACTCACACAGAAATTGTTAATTTACTTCGAAGGGAAATTAGTCTCTGATTGTAAGTCTTGTGTAATTACTTCCAGTGTAAATGAGTTACTCATTCCATTAAAATTATAAGGATTTTTATCTGGTCTAAGGAAACGAACATTTAGTTTACTAAGTTTTCCCATCGGTGGAGAGAAGTGTTTTATATTCCGCAAGTCAATACGGTGATTATAATATTTAATAGCTCCTTGAGCTACATCTAAAGTAATTTTTGCAAAGATATCTGAATTTCCGGTACCATCAATGTTGTTAAAGTTTGTAATACTAAGATAAAGGTAACTAGTCCCATTTAGATTTGGTATTCCTTGAGAAACAATAGGAGAACCTGACAGATTAGAAATCCCGAAACCGAGGATCTCTCCGATTGAATTAGGAGGATACACTGGCCGAGTTCCATAAGCGTACGGTTCTGTACCTCCGTCAAAAATTAAATTAAAAATGTTACTCCCGCCTGCTAAATTTGAAGTAATACTCACTAATCCCGTTAACGAATTTTGTGTAACAGTGTACGTCGAAGAACCAACTGTATTCAAAACCAGTTGAACTGCAGTAAGAAGTGCACTAACAGTGTAATTTCCAACTGGAACTGTACCTGATAAAGTGACTCCATTCGTTTCTTGGAAGTAAATGGTGTTATTATAACTATTAAGAATGTACTCCGTCTTTGGTATTTCAGCACTAACAAGATTAATAGAAACTACTTCTTTATATTCAGGTGAAATTTCAACAACATAGGTGTCTGTACTCGGATAATTCTGTGTATTACGATCGTTGCTATTAACTACTAAAGTGTACGGAATTCGATTACTCGTACTATTGTTATTCTTAGAGTACTCTGGAATTGGTTTAATAGGTGTTCCTGTTAAAGTGGAGTCTTCAAAAACAGTCTCAGATTCTCCCGCATTCCGTTTTTCAAGTATTTCTTGGATCTTTGAATCTGGACGGTAAAGGTCCAGCGGTTCTGAAATACTCGTCGATATCGAATTTAACTCTGAGATAGTTTCTTCTGTTGGAACAGGCACAGCTATTCCAACATTACGACTTTTAAGATAATCTTCTACATCAGAATCTTTCATCTTCAATTCTGTAACTTTCTCAGTTAACTCAACTGGAATTGGTCTCGGAGTTTCTTTCGGAGCTCTTTCAGCTTCCTTTTTCTTATACATCTTTGAGATGTTCCCGTTCTTAGTCGCAACAGGTCTCTGAATTGAAGTCGCTTCTTTTAACGTCTTAACTAATGTTGGAACAAAACGGTCAACAGTTGCTTCATTTAATTTCAAAATGTAATCATTGTCCCGTAACCCCTTCGGTTTCGGTAGAGCGTGTTGTGCTATGTGTCTCATACTGCTTCCGAGAGTTTCTTTATAGGAGTCACCAATATCTAATTTAGTAGACTTTTTAACAAAATCTTGAACAAATGAATAGATTAAATTAAAATTTTGCTCCGATGTGTATACAGAAATGAGTTTTCGGTGAGAATCCATTACAATACAGTAATAAAATTTAAAAAACGGTACACGCGGAAAATTAATTTGATTATTTTAAAAGTTAATATCAATGACTACAAAGCCACAATTATCCCAAGCACAAAAAGATCTTCCAAAAGAGTACGCTAGTTACATAAGTTCTTTTTATGACAATTTAAATCAATCTCCACAAAAGGATCTCACTTTGGTCGAACATTTCATCAGTGTTGATTCACGTCACCGCGATCGAGTTGCTTATCCGAATCCGAATAAATACGCTGTTCATTTTAATCCTGCAACATCAACTAATGGAGCCACTATCCAAACTCTCCATAAGAATATTAAGAGTTTAGAACTTGTTGCTGGTCGTCTTCCTAATGTCAATAGTATTCTTGATCAAAGTTATCTTAATCTCGAAATAGAAGAACTTACAGGACCGTACGATGCAACAGGAACGGGTACTCAAAAAGCGTTTGCCAAAATGTACTTCAAAAGTGTGATTGGAAACTTTGTTACAGTTTCATTAGATGGTTTGTCTTATAATCGTAAAGTGTACCAAGATGGAGAAATAGCAGGCGGGTGGAGTAAATGGATTATCAAAATTACTGATGCAGATGGTAATCTATTTAATTTCGGTACAGACAGTACACCTCCTACTGCTCCGACTTTAAGTTTGCAAAATTCATTTACATTCCGTCTGTTAACAGAGATGCCAGACACTTCAAAATTAGGAAGACGTAATATCTAAAAGCTGCTCCGTAGGAGACTTTAAAAGCTGCTCCAAGTTAAAAGCTGCTCCGCAGGAAATTAATTTAATTAATTAATTAAATTAAGACATTTTGTATAAGTACTTATTCATCGTGTTTATATCAATACCCTTTCTCGACTTGGGTAATAGGTCTACTAGGTAACACGGTAAAGTAAGTTCTTGTTTAGGGTACCTCTTCACTTCTTTTCCAAATTGTTGATAACGTCCAACCAACCAATCAACTACACTGTCCGACATAATTGGGTATAATTTTCTATCAAGCAGTAAATATTTCTGCAATCTTCCAGGACAGTTTACAATGCGACCGTTGTAACGAGCAACTACATTCGCTAAAGCAGTGTGTTCATATGTAAAAGTTTCGGTTGAATTTCCAGCAGTGTAGAAACGATAAAGATAAATTATCACTATCACTGCCACGATTGCAATAAATACCTTTTTGGTTTTAGCCATTGATATATCCAAATAAATTAAATCTTTGGTTGTGATGTTGAATAGTCACACTGAATATCAGTATCAGTAATATCGTAGCAATAAACTATATATGGATAAATTGAAAATACTTTTAATCCTAAAGGAACAAATGAGTTAATCATAAACCAGTCTATTGAGGTCTTGACCCCATTTGAAACACTCTTTAATAATTTTTCGGCACCTGATCGACTAATACCGTAAGCAATTGTACTTAAACTTGTATGACTTCTTTCAATCGTTTCTTTATTTGGAATCATCAATGAAACAGTCGAGAGTCCTTGAATCACTCCATGCACCATCTTACGATCACTAAATGCACACGGTCCACCGAGGTATAGTAGGTCCCAGTTCTTACTCCCTTTGAAATGAGAAAAAAATTCTTCAAATTTACTTTTAAACTGGGAGTCGAATGAAGCGTCATCCTCAAAAATAAGGAAGTACTCTTCTTTCGATTTTAATAAAAGATTCCACAAAGAGATATGAGATTCAGCACATCCTAAAATACCGTTGCGGTAATTAAAGTCATTACCAGAGTACCTCTTTAATTGTTCTGGACCTAAGTCTGTTCCTTTAATAGCATTAAATCGTGTAACTTGTTCTAATGGAAAGTCTCTTTTAAAACGGGCTAGACGGTCTACTCTATTTTCTAAATTGATAACAAAATTCATCTATTACTTAAATAAATAGAATATTTAAGTAACAATGAAACGAATATGTTTCCCTAATTTTTGGCTAAATTTTTCCCAAACAAATAACTTCTTTTACAATTTATTAAAGTCTGAAAAAGATCTTATTATTGATTACACTAAACCAGAATTGGTTATCTACTCTGTTTTTGGAGATTATCATACAAGGTATCCCGAAACAGTTTATCAAAAAGTTTTTTACACTGGTGAAAATATTAAACCAGGGATACATAAGAGTATCTCTTTCGAACCAGATTCTGAAAAAAATCTTCGTCTCCCATTATGGGTTCTTTATATCGACCACTTTGGAATACCTCAAACAGGTAATAGCCCTAGTTACTTGATACCTAAAGAAGATCTTTATAGAAAAGTAAATAATACCCAAGAACATTTCTGCGGATTCGTTTTTAGTAACACAGCAGGAGAACGTGTAAATTTATTTAATAGTTTGTCAAAGTACAAAGAGGTCACTTCAGGAGGGCCTTTACTAAATAATTTCCCATTAATTCCTAAAGGAGAACTAGAAAAGATCTCTTTTCTTAGAAAGTGTAAATTTAGTTGTTGCTTCGAGAATTCTAGTTCACCAGGGTACACAACTGAAAAATTACTCCACGGTTTAGTTTCTGGAGGAGTCCCTTTGTATTGGGGTGGAGAAACAGATGACTTTAATCCAAAAAGGTACCTTCGAATGAATACAGATACTGATTCTTTTGTTGACTTGATAAAACAAGTGGACACCGACTCTGAAATGTATAACGAAATTTTAGCACAACCTATTTTTACGCCAGATCAAAAAGTTAGATTCGAGGAGTACCTTCCACGTACTAAAAACTTTTTACTAAAGGAATAAACTTTCTTAATGATATATTATAATATTCCGACAAAAATATTATAATTTTCCATTTTCTAAAGAGTATATTAACATTTGTTCTGATAAGAAAACTATTTGTAATGTTGCTATCAAGGTACTCCTTAAAGTCGTAAGGTTCCATTTCAAATTTTTTTCAATTATCTTCAAGTACTTTCACTACTTCTAGATGACCATTTTTATTTGCCCAATATAATGCTCCTTTCACACGATTTGCTCCAAATTCCAAAAGAAGTTTCACTACTTCAAGATGTCCACGGTGAGATGCCCAATATAATGCTTGATCGTTATTTGCATGAATATTTGCTCCAGCTTCTAAAAGTAGCTTTACTATTTCTAAGTGACCTCTGCTTGACGCAAATCGTAATGCTTCGTCATTGTTTGCATGGACGTTTGCTCCT
>Ga0302280_1000183_pt1 | contig 55038 bp, 30 predicted proteins | sample III_Fen_E1_1_FD_198771 | JGI IMG/M metagenome (GOLD analysis project Ga0302280, IMG submission 198771) | Peat permafrost microbial communities from Stordalen Mire near Abisko, Sweden - III_Fen_E1_1 | ecosystem: Environmental > Terrestrial > Soil > Wetlands > Permafrost | place: Sweden: Abisko... | reverse complement strand
TTTACGTGTTAAAGAAATCGGCATCCGAAAAGTGTTGGGAGCATCTGTAAGCAGCATAGCTTCTCTCATTTCTAAAGATTTTATAAAGCTTGTTTTCGTCGCATTCATCATTGCTTCGCATATTGCCTCGTATCTTATGAATCAATGGCTGCAGGATTTTGCATATCGTATAAATATATCATGGGAATTATTTTTAGTTTCAGGTTTGCTTGCAGGGTTTATCGCATTAGCCGCCATCGGTTTTCAGGCAATCAAAGCAGCGATGGCAAATCCTGTTGATAGTTTGAGAACGGAATGAGTTAGTCATCAGTTGGCAGTTAACAGTCCGCGGTCAATCCCTGATAATGCATCTTTATCTATCAATCACTAACTGAGAACTTTTAACTGCCAACTGACGGCTATTTTGTTTCCAGCATCAGTAACATTTCCCAACATCCTTGCGTCTCGCTCTTATACAGTTACGCGTATTTCAGCTTTAGGCTGCAAATTGGCGGCTTCATATTAATCCTAAAAAATATTTAATAATAAAGTTTTGCTGGAAAGCAACATTTATTTTGTTCTCAGCGACCTTATTGCCAGGCAATAAACCAAACTCATCAGCATGCTAAAAAACTTCTTCAAAATTGCTTTCAGGAATCTTTGGCGCAGCAAAGGGTTTTCTGCTATTAACATCATCGCCCTTGCAATTGGTATGGCAAGTGCTATCATCATTTTATTATGGATACAAAATGAAGTGAGCTACGATCAGTTTCATGAAAAGAAAGACCGCATTTATGAAGCCTGGAACCGGGCAACGTTCGATGGCAAGCTGATGAGTTGGAGCACTACACCAAAAGTGCTGGCACGCACACTCGAAAAAGATTTGCCGGAAGTGGAGCAGGCGGCAAGAGTGCAATGGCCAAGTAATTATTTGTTTAGCATTGACGATAAAAGGTTAACTGTTCCAGGAAGAATTGTCGATTCAAATTTTCTGCAGATATTCAGCTTCCCTCTTATCAAAGGAAATCCATCAACTGTTCTAAATGATGTACACAACATTGTGCTCACCCAAAAATTAGCCATCAAACTTTTTGGAAAAGAAGAGCCCATTGGAAAAATCATCAAGATCGATAACTCAGACAATTTCAGAGTAACGGGTATCTTAAAAGACATACCGGATAATACCCGTTTCGATTTTGAACATTTATTGCCTTGGAGCTATTTGCGCGAAAGGGGCGAAGATGACAATTACTGGGGCAGCAACAGCACAAGAACCTATGTACTGCTTAAACCAAATGCCAGACTGGCTTCAGTAGCACCAAAAATAAAAGTGTTCAAACAAAAGTATAATGATGAAGCCAAAAAAGATAACTGGCAGATGTTCCTCTACCCCATCAGCAGATGGCGCCTGTATTCCAATTTCGAAAATGGTTATGAAACAAATGGCGGCCGTATCACATTTGTAAAATTATTCGGCATTATCGCTGCTTTCATTCTTCTTATCGCATGCATCAATTTTATGAACCTTAGCACTGCACGTTCTGAAAAACGCGCAAAGGAAGTGGGGATCAGGAAAGTAGTTGGCGCACAAAAGAGTTCATTGATCAGCCAGTTTATTGCAGAATCTGTTTTGCTTGCATTCCTGGCAGGCATTATTGCGATCATTATCGTGCAGTTAAGCCTCTCCGGTTTTAATGCACTTACAGATAAAAAATTATTCATCCCTTATAGAAGCCTTTATTTCTGGCTCACCGGAATTGGCTTTGTAATATTCACCGGCTTCTTAGCAGGAAGTTATCCCGCTTTCTTTTTGTCATCTTTCCAACCAGTGAAAGTGCTGAAAGGCACATTTAAAAAAGCAAATGCATTGGTCACTCCACGCAAAGTACTGGTAGTGCTCCAATTCACATTTGCCATTATCCTTACTATCTGCACGATTATCGTAAAACAACAGATCGACTACGCAAAAGATCGGGAAACGGGATATGATCGCAATAATCTTATTTATCATTTTCTAACCGGTGATATTGCGAAAAATTATCAGCTTATTAAAAATGAATTGCTCGCATCGGGTGTTGCCGTATCGGTGACAAAAACCAGCGCACCGCTCACGCAAAGCTGGAGCGATGGCTGGGGACAGGAATGGGAAGGAAAAGACCCTAATGACAGAACCGATTTCAGAAGATATAATGAGGATGGAGGGCTTAGCAAAACCGCAGGATTGCAATTCGTTGCAGGGCGTGATATTGACGTGCAACAATATCCGACAGATTCATTAGCGATGATCCTTAATGAATCGTCTTTGAAAATCATGAAATTCAAAAACCCTCTTGGGCAGATTGTGAAAGACAACGATCAGCAATGGCATGTAATTGGCGTTATCAAAGACTTCATTCTGGAATCCCCGTATGAGCCAACAAAACCAATGCTTATTTATGGGCCGAAGAGCTGGTTCAATGTGATACAGATGAAGCTCAACAGCAAAAACTCAACTGCTCAAAACCTGAAAGCTGCAGAAGCAATCTTCAAAAGATATAATCCCGAATATCCATTCGAGTACAAATTTGTGGATGAAGAATATACGCAAAAATTTGAAGATGAAAAACGCACAGGCACTTTAGCCGGTTTATTTGCAGGTCTCACAATTTTTATTTCCTGCCTCGGATTATTCGGTCTTGCAACATACATGGCTGAAGCAAGAATCAAAGAAATTGGCGTGCGCAAAGTGCTTGGTGCATCTGTAACAAGCATTACTGCATTGCTCTCAAAAGATTTTGTGAAGCTTGTAATCGTATCCATTCTCATTGCATCGCCGATTGCCTGGTTTGCGATGCATAAATGGCTCGAAAGCTATAATTACAGAATTAGTATCAGTTGGACTGTGTTTGTAGCATCTGGGATTTTAGCAATGTTGATTGCATTGTTGACTGTGAGTTTTCAGGCAATCAAAGCGGCAGTTACAAATCCTGTGAACAGTTTGAGAACGGAATGATGTCTGAACGGGGATTTGGGGAGATGTTTGGGATTGATAGGATTTCGGTGTGCGAATTTGTAAATGATGAATGTGTAAATTATGGATGAATAAAAATTATCATGATGATTTCAACTAGCTCCGGCCGGAGCCGGAGATCGCCGATTAAAAATTTTAGTAATAAAAATTTATTTGTGGAGTTCACATTGCCGGGTAGAAAATAACGAATTAAGAGCCCATAAATCGTTTGTATGCTTAAAAATTATTTCAAAATCGCCTGGAGAAATTTATTGAAGAATAAAGTATTCTCCTTCATTAATATTGCCGGGCTTGCCTCGGGAATGGCTGTTGCAATGATCATCGGTTTGTGGATCTATGACGAAGTGTCGGCGAACAAACATTTCAAAAATTATGACACGATGTATCAAGTGATGATGCATCAGACTTTCGACGGAGTGCGTTACTCGCAGCAGGCTTTACCATTTCCCCTGGGTGATGAACTGAAAACCAAATACCCTGATTTCAAAGGTGTAGCTATGTGCGATTGGGGAAGCCATCATTCTCTTGTATACGGCGAAAAGAAGCTCAGCAAATACGGGCATTTTTTGGGTGAAGATGGTATTAATATGTTCTCGTTGAAAATTCTCGAAGGAGATAAAAAACCCTTGCATGAACCATATTCTATTGTGCTGACAGATGAAACGGCAAAAGCAATTTTTGGAAAAGAAGATGCGATCGGAAAGCTGATAAAGCTGGATAATGAAACGAATTTGAAAGTGACTGCCATTGTTCCAAAACAACCGAAGAATAGCTCGTTCACGTTTGATTATTTAATTCCTTTTCAATTACAGGAGACGATTTATCCATGGGTAAAACAATACCACAAAACAAATTGGGGAAATAATTCGTGGCAGGCTTTTGTGCAATTGAATGACAATGCAACTGAAAAAAATGTGGATGCAAAAATAAAAAATGTGGTTATATCCCATTTCACCGATGAAAACACATTGAAACATATTATACCGGAAGTGTTCATTCACCCAATGACGAAATGGAGGCTGTATAGCGATTTTGAAAATGGAAAAAATACGGGCGGCTTTATCAAATATGTTCGCATGTTTGGTATGCTCGGGCTGATCGTGTTGCTGATCGCTTGCATCAATTTCATGAACCTATCAACTGCACGCAGTGAGAAAAGAGCAAAAGAAGTAGGCGTGCGAAAAGCGGTAGGTTCAGGAAGAAGCCAACTCATCAGCCAGTTCTTAAGTGAGTCGATGCTGATTGCAGCGCTTGCGTTCGTGCTGGCATTAGGAATTGTATTGCTTTCGTTGCCCTATTTCAACAAGCTTACTGATAAATCAATGAGTTTTCAGATCACAAATCCATTGTTCTGGCTGATCATGATTGTGTTCACAATTCTCACAGGTTTACTCGCCGGAAGCTATCCGGCATTTTATCTTTCATCATTCAATCCGGTGCGTGTGCTGAAAGGAAACCAGAAGGCGGGCAAAAGCAGTTTATTGCCAAGAAAAATATTGGTAGTGATCCAATTCTCAAGTTCAGTGATACTGATGATCGGGACGATTGTTGTGAACCGGCAAATTCAATTCGGAAAAAATCAACCTATTGGTTTTAATAATAAAGGATTGATCTCTGTGGATTGGTCAGGTGATATCGGCAAACATTTTGATGTCATCAAACAGGAACTGCTGAGCTCAGGAGCCGCGACTTCAGTTTGTCAGACGAATTCCCCGCCCGCTGACATATACAGCAATAACAACGGATGGGAATGGAAAGGAAGCACTCCTGTCGAAAAATCAACTGTGTTCTCAACCATTACTACTACTTACGACTATACGAAGACGTTAGGAATCAAAATATTGGAAGGAAGAGATTTTTCAAAAGACTTTGCCGATTCGAATGGTGTTGTGTTGAACCAGGCATCTGTAAAAAGAATGCGTCTGGAAAATCCTGTGGGGCAACAATTGAAATGGAATGATAAGCCAATGGTTGTGCTGGGTGTGATCCAGGATATACAAATGGAATCACCGTATCGCCCGATATCTCCGCTCACAATAGTATTCAACAAGGACTGGGTTGGTTGTGTTGACGTCCGGCTGAACCCTAATATGTCTGCGTCGAAAGCCATTGCAACCATCAAACCGATATTTGAAAGATACAATCCTGCATTCCCATTCGAATACAAATTTGCAGATGAAGAATATGCCAAGAAATTCAATTATGAAGAACTGGTTGGGAACCTGGCTGCCATCATTGCTGTGCTTGCCATTTTCATTTCTTGCCTCGGGCTATTTGGACTGGCATCATTCACAGCAGAGCAACGCGTGAAAGAAATCGGTGTGAGGAAAGTGCTTGGTGCAAGTATATTGAACTTGTGGCAATTGCTGTCAAAGGATTTTGTGATCCTCGTATTGATTTCTTGCGCAATTGCAATTCCCATAGCATGGTATTATATGAATGAATGGCTAAAAAGTTATAAGCTCAAAACTACGATCAGTATCAGTGTTTTTATAATAGTGGTATTTGTTGCAATTACGATCACATTAATAACTGTGAGCTTCCAGGCAATCAGAGCGGCAGCGGCGAACCCGGTAAAGAGCTTGAGGAGTGAATAGGAAATTTGAAAATGCGCGAATTGATGAATGTTGCGCGTATGGATGAATAAAAATATGATGAAAGTTTCTACTAGCTCTGGCCTTAAGGCCGGAGAAGTAAAAATTTTTGTTGTTGCTGGTTGTGAAACTGAAGTCAAACAGGGAACAAAAAGTACAAGTGAGTGATCCGCCGCCGCCGACAAGCTACAACGATGCCAGAACAATGGACGATGTAGGCTATATAAAAAATTAATAATTGATAATTAGTAGTTAACAATTCAGGGGAAATCGCACATCATAAAATCAAAAAATCAAAATTTCCTTCTTATGTTCAAAAATTATTTCAAAATCGCTTTTCGGAATTTATGGAATAATAAAACTTCTTCTGCGATAAATATTTTCGGGCTCACCATCGGGTTAACCAGTTGCTTGTTGATTGCGCTTTATATAAAACACGAACTCAGTTACGACGATTTTGAAAAGAATGTAGACAGGATGGCACGAGTGATTATGGAGTATAGTTTTGACGGCAGTCCTGCAACAAATGGAGGTAATTATACCAGCGTGCGTGTGGCATCAGTTTTTAAAAGGACATTCCCTGAAGTGGAATCGGCAATCAAAATGATACTTCGTGAACGAATTGTAAACTACAATGAGAAATATATTGATGAGAAAAAAATCATGTTTGCCGATTCCACATTCTTCGAGATATTTTCTTTCAAACTGTTGGAGGGTGACGTGCATACTGTATTATCGGGGCCTTACAAAGCGGTGGTGACAGAGTCGGCAGCAAAAAAATACTTTGGCAATGAATATCCAATCGGAAAAACATTTCGTTTTGGTAGCGATAGCAATCTTTATCAGGTCACAGGTGTGATGCAGGATTGCCCGAGCAACTCGCAGATACAATTTAATTTCATGGCATCATTCTCATCCCTCGGTATTTCCAAAGAACATGAAAACAGCTATTGGGACGCGAACTTTACAACATACCTTTTATTGCGGGATAAAAAATCAATCACTTCATTGCAGGCGAAACTTCCTGCATTTATGAAAAAAGAAATGCAGGGAAAAGGCGCTACAGTGAATTTTTATCTTGAGCCGTTTGATAAAATTCATTTGCACTCAACTTATGCAGGATTTGTACCGAATAATAATATCAGTTATATCTACATTCTTGCTGCTGTTGCATTGTTGATTTTGGTCATCGCCTGTTCAACATATATTAATCTCAGTACGGCACGTTCAATAGAAAGGGCAAAAGAAGTTGGTGTGCGAAAAGTGATTGGCGCAGGAAAAAAACAATTGTTCTGGCAATTCATTGGCGAATCCGGATTGATGTGCTTGATTGCTGTGATATTAAGCCTGATCGCTGCAGCACTCATACTGCCAGCATTCAATCAGCTTACCGATAAAGAACTTCACGCATCATCATTGTTTTCATTGTCATTTATTCTCTTCCTGCTTCTTATAGTTGCATCTGTGTGCTTAATTGCAGGAAGCTATCCTGCACTGATATTAACCGGATTTCAACCTGTGAAAGTGTTGAAAGGCTCATTTAAAAATACCGGCTCAGGTCAATGGCTTCGCAAATCATTGATCGTTTTTCAATTTGCCATTTCTGTTTTTTTAATTGTGTCAACTTTTATGATACAAAAGCAGCTTTATTTTATACAGCATAAAAATCTGGGCTACGACCGAGACCATGTGCTTGTTTTACCAATGACAGACGCAATGCTTGCAAATATAAAAGTGCAAAAAGAGCAATTTAAACAAAACCCTGATGTCATCAGTCTTTCGGCATGCAGCAGATCGCCCGTGGAAGGCGGCGGCGGTTATAACATGCGTTCATCTGTGATGCCCCAAAACCAACAAATTGCTGTAACGGCAAACCCAGTTGATGAGGACTATGTGAAAACAGTCGGTTTAAAACTCATAACTGGGAATAATTTAACAGAACAGGATATTAAAGATGCGGCATCTGAAGATCAGAGCAAAAGAGTTTATCATTTCATATTGAATGAATCTGCTGCAAAACAACTGGGATGGACAGCCGAAGAAGCTATTGGAAAAAAAATGTTTTTAGATGAATCAAGGCCGGGCTTTGTGAGAGGCGTTGTTAAAGACTTCCATTTTCAATCTTTACATGACCCGGTCAAAGCATATGTTCTGTTCCCCGAAAACTGGAGCAGGGAATTGCTTATAAAAATAAGCGGGCAGAATCTGCAAAATACCATTTCGTTTTTGGAATCGAAATGGAAAACACTTGTGCCAACCCGACCCTTTGAATACCATTTTATGGATGAAGACTACAATAAATTATATAGCGCTGAGCTGCGCCTCGGCAAGGTGATGAATTTATTTTCGACTGTCGCAATCATACTCGCATGCCTGGGCTTATTTGGATTATCATCATACACCGCACAACAGCGCTTCAAAGAAATTGGAATCAGGAAAGTGCTCGGCGCATCTGTAAGCAGTATAGTAATTGCTTTGTCTAAAGATTTCATTAAGCTTTCCCTGATTGCTATCGTAATTGCATTTCCTGTTGCATGGTGGGCTATGACAAAATGGTTGCAGGATTTCGTTTATAGAACGGATATGACCTGGGGCATTTATTTCATCGCAGCGTTTGTAACAGTTCTGCTGGCTGTAATCACCGTAAGCATTCATGCAATCAAAGCAGCATTTGCAAACCCCGTGAAAAGCCTGAGGACTGAATGAACCTAATGTGACAAGATTTATTTCCTCAGCATCGTAACATTGGTCAACGATATTTCGTCAGATAAAAGAGTCACGGAGGCACAAAGGATTCATTGTGTCTCCGTGACTCCGTGGTTTAATTAAATTCACAAACCAATCGCCATGCTCAAAAACTATCTCAAAATAGCCTGGAGAAATCTCCGCAGGAACAAGGTTTTCTCATTCATCAATATTGTCGGCCTGGCGATTGGCCTATCATGTTTCCTGCTTATCTCCGTGTATGTGCTGGATGAATTGAGCTTTGATAAGTTCTATAAAAATGCAGACCGTATTTATCGCATCAATGCGCACATCCGTTTTGGCGGCACCGACCTGAACTTTCCTTTCACCTCAGACATGATGGGGCAGATGCTGAAAAAGGATTACCCGCAGGTTGAAGAATATGCACGGGTTTACAATTCCAACGGAAACAAATTGGTCAAGAAAGGCGATGTCTATATCAATGAGTATAAAGTTTGCCATGCGGACTCCACTTTCTTCAGAATATTCGATTTGCCTGTGATTGCGGGTGATGTAAAAAATGCTTTGAACGAGCCGAACACGGTAGTGATAACAGAAAAAATTGCAAAAAAATATTTCGGCACTCCGAACGCTGTTGGAAAAACGCTTGAGACAAATGACAACAACAAAACTTTATATAAGGTAACCGCTGTGATCAAAAATGTTCCCGACAATTCGCATTTCAATTTTGAATTTTATTTCTCCATGAAAAATGTAGATTACGAGTGGGGGCAGTTCCTGAGCCATAATTTTCATACTTATCTCTTACTAAGACAGGGAGTCAGCCAAAAATCAGTTGAAAATAAATTCACTGAGTATATTGACAAATATTGTATTCCCCAGGCCAAACAGTTCATGCAGATAAATTCTATGGATGATCTCAGAAAATCGGGGAACAACATTGAATACTACATGACGCCAGTAACAAAAATTCATTTGTATTCCACGCTGCAATATGAATTTTTGCCGGGCGGCAATGTGCAATACGTATATATCTTCTCAGCCGTAGCTCTGTTTATTTTGATCATTGCCTGCATCAATTTCATGAACCTCACCACGGCACGCTCCGCCAACCGGGCAAAAGAAGTAGGCATCCGCAAAGTGCTGGGTACTGAAAAGAAAGATCTTGTTTCACAATTTCTGGTCGAGTGCACATTGATGGTTCTCATTTCCATGTTCATTGCCATAGGCATTGCATATCTTGTTTTGCCTTTGTTCAATAGCGTATCATCCAAATCAATGAGCCTCCTTAATCTTTTTTCGCCTGTTATCCTCCCGCTTTTGATCTTATTGCCATTTGTTGTGGGATTATTGGCAGGATCATATCCTGCATTTTTTCTTACATCATTCAAACCCGTTGAAGTGCTGAAAGGAAAATTAAAAATGGGAAGCAGAAGTGGCGGATTGAGAAACCTGCTGGTGGTCTTTCAATTCTTCACTTCCATTTTTTTGATCATCGCAACCATCGTCATCTATCGCCAGCTTCATTTTATACAAACAAAAAATCTTGGCTTTAATAAAGGCCACGTGCTGATCATCAATGATGCGTATGCTCTAAAAAATAATTTAACGCCATTTAAAAATGAGATACTTCAATTACCAGGAGTAACAAGTGGTTCCATCAGCGGCTTTCTGCCGGTGACCAGTTCGAATCGGAGCGATAACACATTTTCTTCCAGCCCGGTTATGGACACGAAAAATGGTTTCGATATGCAGACATGGGCAGTGGATTATGATTATATCAAAACAATGGGCATGCATATAACGAAAGGAAGGTGTTTTTCAAAAGATTTCGGCAGCGATTCAAGTGCTGTGATCATCAATGAAGCCACAGCAAAAAATCTCGGCAGGGATGATCCGATCGGAAAAAAAATTTACAGCACTTACTATAGCCCGAACAATGACAGGATCGGATACACCATCATCGGTGTGGTCAAGAATTTCAATTTCGAATCGCTGAAACAAAATGTGGGCCTGCTTGGGTTCTTCCTGAAAAGCAGTACTGGCCTCGTCTCTTTCAAAGTAAATGCTTCCAATATCCCGGATGTGCTGAAGCAGGTGGAAAATAAATGGAAGGCTATGGCTCCCGGCATGCCATACAGCTACCGATTTCTGGATGATGCTTTCAATGAAATGTACAGCTCCGAGCAAAAGATCGGAAAGATCATTTTAATATTTTCCACACTTGCCATATTGATTGCATGCCTCGGCCTCTTCGGTCTTTCTACTTTTATTGCAGAGCAAAGGACAAAAGAGATCGGCATAAGAAAAGTGCTTGGCTCAAGCGTGAGCAGTATCGTTCAGCTTCTCTCAAAAGATTTCATCAGGCTCGTTGCTATCGCATTTGTGTTTGCTGCACCGCTTGCATGGTGGGCTATGACCAAATGGCTGCAGGATTTTGCGAACCGCACAAGCATCACTTGGTGGATATTTTTGCTGGCAGGTGTATTAGCATTTGTGATTGCAATCGCTACAGTAAGCTTCCAGGCAATCAAAGCAGCGCTGATGAACCCGGTGAAAAGTTTAAGAACGGAATGAGCATTCAAACCAGAAATGACAGATCTGCCATGTTGAACGCAACTATTCGGGAAACCAAATTCTCTATTGGCTGATTTTTCGCTGACCGATGGAGGAAAGTCACGATATTTCTGCATATCTCCCCTAGCTTGCGCCAATTGGCTTTGCCATATATTTTTAAACCAGAGCCTCCTTATTGTACTTCCTCTTATATTCTATCGGCGACATCCCTGTGATCTTTCTGAACACCTCACGAAATGCCTTAACATCCGAATACCCAACTTCATACATCACTTCATTGATTGTTTTGCGGCTTGTTTCAAATGCTTTTTTTGCCGTTTCAATTTTCACCCGTTGCGCGTATTCAACAGGAGTGTTGCCTGTAGCTTTTATAAATCTTCTGTCAAAATTTCGCCTGCCAACTGAGAACTTTGAAGACAAGTATTCAATTGAAATCTTCTCGTCCATATTGCTTTCGAGATATGCCTGTGCTTTTTTCACCATCTCATCTCCGTGTTTTTTCTGTCCAGTAAATATGCTGAATGCTGACTGGCTGTTCCTGTCTATTTCTATCTGAAATACTTTTGCGCAAAAAATCGCTGTTTGCCTGTCAAAATATTTCTCAACAAGATAGATCATCAGGTTCAGGAAAGAATAAGCGCCACCATTGGTGTAGATTCCATTTTCGTCAGTGATCAATGCATCAGTTTGCAAATTCACTTCTGGGAACATGGTTCTGAAATTTTCTGCAGCAGACCAATGGGTAGAGCAGTTTTTTCCATCCAGCAAACCAGTAGATGCAAGCAAAAATGCCCCTGTGCATATGCTTGCTATTTCCGCGCCATCTTTATATTGCTGAACGATCCAATCAACCAAAGGCCCGTTTCCCTTTAGTGCTTTTTGATAATTGTGATTCAGTGACGGGATAATAATAAGATTCGTTTTTTTGATAGCTGAAATATCTGTATGAGGCCTCACAGCAAACAGGCCTTCATAGAATTCCACTTCGTTTGAAAGGCCAGCCAACTGAATCTTAAATAATTCCTTTCTGCCGGTTTCCTTCCAATATTTATTAGCTCGTGTAAATATTTTGTAAGCACCAACAATACTGCTTAAGTTATTCTCTCCCTCAGGAACTATGATGGTAAGATGTTTCATCTTTTTTTTGCAAAGATATAAATACATCATGTCCAAATCAACCCACTACAAAGTCCATTTTGCACCCCAAACAAATAATATCCGGACAGTACATTTGTTGTGTAAATTTCCAAATAATAAATAAATGAGCATATCAGATTTCACTACTACCCTGCTGGTAGATCAAACTCCGGAAAAAGCATTCAATGCTATCAACAATGTTCACGGATGGTGGACAGAAAATTTAGAAGGCAGCACGCAAAAACTAAATGATGAATTCACCGTCCGTTTTGGGGAAACATTTATTACAATGAGAATAGCAGAAATGATCCGAGACCGCAAAGTAGTTTGGCTTGTCACTGATTGCTACAAGCATTGGCTAAAGAACAATAAAACTGAATGGACGGGAACAAAGATCATTTTTGAAATCTCAAGAAAAGACAAAGAAACAGAGGTTCGCTTCACTCACCAGGGCCTGGTTCCTCAATACGAATGCTTCGATATCTGTTCAAATGCATGGAGCCAGTATATACAGCAAAGTTTACGGAGCCTGATAACTACAGGTCAAGGCGAGCCAAATTCTAAGGAATGAGAGATTAAGTTTCGCAAAAGTGGGCAGGGAGGACTGCTTATCTCGATTGGTTGACATCCTTATCGCTCGAAATTAAAAAATCATAAAGGCTCCCATATCTTCAAACTCAGAAAGCATTTATGCTTCAACAAAACGATCAGATCACGATCCCCGACATCACATCGGTGTACACCTTCTGCCTTTCTGAGCCGATGACAGCCAGGCGGCAGAAATATTTCATGCCCGGCTACAGGGCTGCTAAACTTCAGTGAGCGGTAGTAATCACTACCCACTAATAGTTTGAATCATTCAAACAAGTTATACAACGTTTTTTCCAGACAGTACCTCCCCCAGGGAAAACATTACGCATTGAACTGCTTCCCATGAACAAAACGCTCGAAGCCTATGACTTTTAGCTCATAGCTCATCCCTATACTGTACCAAAACCGGACACAAACTGTATCAAAAACGAACTGATTCGTATATGATAGGTGGCTATTGCATTGTAAATCACCTTTATTTCATTCCGGCATGCTTGTGGAAGCAGCATTTAAGGATATTCTGTGTATTTAAGTCGGGAAGCGGCACTTTCATTTCCTCCAACATCAATAAATCAAACATGCTAAAAAACTTCTTCAAACTGGGTTTCAGGAACCTCTTGAAAAACAGGCTGTCTTCCGCCATTAATATCGGCGGGCTTGGGCTGGCCGTTGGATGCTGCCTGGTGGTTTTTGTGTTCATTGATTGGTCGGTGAACCAGGATGACTTTCACACAAAACGCAATAGGATTTATGTGGTGGAACGCATTGAGGCAAAAGAAGGCAACCAGCAATTGTGGGGTAACTCACCTGCGCCGATAGGAGCCATGATGAAAAATGACTTTCCCCAGATAACCAATTCGACCAGGCTGGACCGCATGGAGGCTGTCATCAAACAGGGCGACAATGTATTCAGGCAGTCGTTGAGCTTCGTTGACAATTCTTTTTACGACATGTTCGATTTCCCCGTGAAATGGGGCAATAAAAATACATTCACAGAGCAGGATGGCATCGTGCTCACAGAGGAACTTTCAGAGAAATTGTTTGGCAAAGAAAACCCCATCGGTGAAAATGTGAACGCCAGGTTCAATGTCAATGACAGAGAAATCTCGGAGAATTTCAAAGTAAAAGGAGTCCTGAAAAAGCGGCCGGGTGAGGCTTCTTTTTATTTTTCTGCATTGATCCCATTCTCTAAAATGGAAACATTGGGGATCAATAAAACGGATGATTGGGGGCAATATGTAAATATCACTTTTCTGGAAACAGCAGGAGAAAAAACGGTATTGCCAGATGGCAATCAAAGCAAAAAATATGTGGATCTGTACAATGCCTCCAATAAAGATACCAAAATTGTCTCTTATCATTTCCAGCCGCTCAAAGGCATGGAGTTTCATGCGTATAAAGTGAATTTTACTCAATTTAATTCTTCGGATATAATCGGCACCATCATGCTGCTGGCCATTGCTGTTTCCATTCTGATGTTGGTTTGTTTTAATTACATGAACATTGCCGTTGCTTCTGCTTCCGGGAGGTTAAAAGAAATCGGGATAAGAAGAGCTATGGGTAGCAGCAGAAAGCAGATCATTTTTCAATTTCTTCTGGAAAATATGATTCTCTGCACGGTGGGTGTTGTGTTTGGGCTTTTCCTGGCAAGAACGCTTTTTATACCTTGGTTCTCACAAATCTCTAACTTTGATTATGCAGAAAAATTATTTTCGAATGCCCGCATTTGGATAGCATTGCTGGCCCTGATTCTTTTAACTGTTCTTGGAGGCGCGGCATATCCGGCTTTTTATATTTCATCCTTAAAGCCTGCTAATATTGTGAAAGGCAAACTGGTGCTGGGCAGTAAAAACCGTTTCAGAAAACTGCTGTTGGGTCTTCAATTTTTTCTCACATTCCTCGGCATTTCCATCACGCTTGCATTTATACGGGAGAATAAAATTACCCGAGCAAAGCCATGGGGCTACGATCCGTCCAATAATGTGGTGGTGAAAATGGATGGTGCGGCAAATTTTGATTTGTTCCAGGCGCAGTTGAAAAACAATAGTAAAATCAGTGCGGTGACCGGATCGGTGCAACCATTTGGCAACTGGGCGAAACAGATGCTTATTAAAAGCGAAGGCAAAGAAGAAACTATTTTGGGATTGCAGGCCTTGCCTCATTTTGCGAGCCAGTTAGGAATTAAAATAACCAATGGCAGGGATCTCAGCAATGAATTTGAGACTGATAAAAGCGCTTCTATTTTGGTAAACCAGGCATTCCTGAAAAAAATGAATTGGTCAACTGGCATCGGCAAAACAATCGAATACGCCAATCAGAAATATACAATAGTCGGAGAAACCAATGATTTCCGTTTTGAGGATTTTAAAGATAAGGTGAAGCCGTTTATCATCATGGGCTGCAAACCCGAAGAGGTGAAATTCGTGTACGCTAAAACCGCATCAGGATTATTTAAAACTGCACATGCCACAGTAGCAGGCATCTGGAAAAAAACTTTCCCCAACCTGCCCTTCGACTATTATTATCAGGATACTGTTTTTGAAGACTACTTCAGCGGATTTACACAAGTGGTGCAAGTGATGAGTGCCACATCTTTCATTATGATCATTGTTGCCATTTCTGGCATTTTTAGTCTCGCATTATTGATCCTCGGGAAAAAGATGAAAGAAATTTCTGTAAGAAAAGTGCTGGGTGCCAGCGTCGGCAATATTAGTTTTCAGATCATCAAAGAGTTTTTATATGCTATCGGTTTTGCAGTGCTGGCAGGTTTCCCGGTTTCTTATCTGTTGGTGAAAGCGGTTTTCGATCAGGAAAGCCCTGAATCGAAAATATCGTTGTTGCCATTGGTGAACACACTTGTTGGCTTAACTATAATGACCGGATTCAGCGTGTCATGGCATTTGTATAAAGCATATACAGCCAACGCTGCGGAGTATTTGAAAAATGAATAGGAAGTTCTGGCAATAATCCGGCGGTTGTAACCTGGTTGGGAGTTTGAGAACGGAGTGAAGAAATGTGAAAATTCCAAAATGGCTCAATTTGAAAATGAAATAATAGCAGGAATGTATAACCGGATATTGGAAATCATATTGCAAACCGTAAACAGAATTGTATGCTGAAGAATTATTTCAAGATCGCATGGCGGAATTTATTGAGGAACAAAACTTCTTCCATTATCAATATCAGCGGGCTTGCAGTTGGTATGGCCGTTGCCATGCTTATCGGGTTCTGGGTTTGGGATGAATTATCATTTGATAAATATCATAAGAATTACGATCATATTGCACAGGTGATGCAGCACCAAAAGGAAAATGGGAAAATCGAAACATTTTTAAGCATGCCTTTTCCGATGGGCAAAGAATTGCAAACCCAATACGGAAATAATTTCAGAAATGTGGTAATGGCTTCACACCCGCATGAAGTAATTGTTGCTTATAACAATGAAAAGTTTTCGGAAAAAGGCATTTACATGGACAAAGAAGCGCCGGAAATGTTTTCATTGAAAATGATAAAAGGAAATTACAGCGCTTTGAATGATCCGCATTCAATCATCATTGCAGCTTCCGTTGCAAAAGCTATTTTCGGCAACAAAGAGCCATTGAATGAGCTAATGCATATTAATAGCCTTCGCAAGCTTGATGTGAAGGTAACTGGCGTGTACAAAGACTTGCCACACAATACAAGTCTTTTTGGGATAAACTTCATTGCACCATGGGATTTGTATAAAATATCGGAACAATGGATTATTAATTCAGACAAAGAAAATAAATGGGACGACAATGCATTTCAAACCTTTGTGCAGATTGCTGATAACACAGATTTTGAAACTGTTGATAAAAGAATTATCAATTCCAAACAATTGCGCACTAACGAGTATGACAAAAAATTTGATACTAGGATTTTTTTGAACCCTATGCGCGACTGGCACCTGCGTTCGCATTGGGATGACAATGGGAACAGGGCTGGTGGATTGATTATTTATGTAAAGCTGTTCAGTCTCATTGGCATTTTTGTGTTGCTGCTTGCATGCATCAATTTCATGAATTTATCTACTGCCCGCAGCGAGAAACGCGCAAGGGAAGTGGGTATCCGAAAAACCATTGGTTCACGGCGCTCACAAATTGTCGGACAATTTTACAGCGAATCAATGCTGGTAGTTATTATCTCTTTTCTGTTTTCAATAATGTTGGTGCAGATAGCATTGCCGTTCTTTAATGAAATCGCAAACAAGCAAATAATAGTTCCATATTCCAATCCGGTGTTTTGGATAACAGGTATCAGCTTTGCGATTATAAGCGGCTTCATTGCCGGTAGTTACCCGGCGTTTTATCTTTCATCATTCAAGCCGATCAAAGTATTGAAAGGGACTTTCAAGGCAGGCGCGCTTGCATCGCTTCCACGGAAAGCCTTAGTAGTGTTGCAATTTACCGTTTCCATTGTCTTGGTTATATGTACAATTGTCGTGTATAAAGAGGTTCAATATTCAAAAGACCGGCCAATCGGATACGACCGCAATGGAATGATGATGGTCCAGATGAAGACACATGATTTCTATGGCAAGTTTGGCTTGCTGGAAAATGACCTGAAAAAGTCGGGTGCCATCAGTTATTTCGCTGAATCATCAAGTCCATTAACGAATGTGTGGTCTTCCAGTGCAGGGTTTCACTGGCCGGGACAGGACCCAAATATTGAAGGGGACTTTGCGACGATATGGATTACGCATGATTATGGGAAAGCGGTGAACTGGAAAATGAAAGAAGGAAGGGATTTCTCTAAAGATTTCTCAACAGATTCTTCGGCAATTATACTAAATGAATCAGCCGTACAATTTATGGGATTGAAAAAACCTGTAGGCGCAATCATAAGATGGGGAACCGGCACTGATGCGCGGAACTATACGGTTATCGGCGTGGTAAAGGATGTGTTGATGGATTCGCCCTTCGATCCGGTACAGCACACTATCTATTTTATGGATTATGATAATGTGAACTGGGTGATTATGAAACTGAATCCCAATTCAAACATACAGTCTTCCATTGCAAAAATAGAAGCAGCTTTCAAAAGATATGTCCCTTCGGCGCCCTTCGAATACAAATTTGCAGACACGGAATTTGCGACAAAGTTTGCTGCAGAAGAACGTATCGGCAGATTGTCAACAGTTTTTGCATCACTGGCTATTTTCATCTCCTGTCTTGGTTTATTCGGGCTGGCATCCTTTGTTGCGGAACAGCGCACCAGGGAGATTGGTGTGCGCAAAGTGCTCGGAGCATCAGTATTCAATCTATGGCAGATGTTATCGAAAGATTTCGTGATGCTTGTGTTTATTTCATTACTAATTGCTTCACCGCTGGCATATTATTTCATGCATAGGTGGCTGCAGAATTATGAATATAGAACAGATTTGTCGTGGTGGCTATTCGCTGTGGCAGCAATTGGTGCATTGCTGATTACGATATTAACAGTGAGCTTTCGTACCATAAAAGCAGCAATGGACAATCCGGTGAAGAGCTTGAGAACGGAATAAGCAAAAATGACAGCCGTCAGGCTGGTGTGAAAACGGCTCAATTTCTCAATTGAGTCATTGAGCAATTGTCAAATTGAGTAATTATTAAAAACATTTTATGCTAAAAAATTATTTCAAAATCGCGTGGCGGAATCTTACAAGAAATAAGATTTATTCCTTTATAAATATTGCCGGGCTAAGCATCGGTCTTGCATGCGCCATGCTTATCGTATTATATGTAAAAGATGAAGTAAGTTATGACCGCTTTCATAAAAATGTAAATAATATTTATCGCATAACATCGCAAGGTATTGACAAGAATGGTGTCAAAGGTGGTAAAAATTCTAACACAGGTTATTTGCAAGGGCCGCGATTTGCTTTAAATGTTCCAGATATAAAATATTTCGTTCGTGTTCAAAGCGGAAGTGAAAATATTGAAATGGGCACTGAAATAAAAGATCAGGACCTGTTGTACGTTGACTCATCTTTTTTTGATATATTTTCTTTTCCCCTGATAAACGGCAATCGGCACACTTGTTTGCAAGATCTATCCTCAGTTGTGCTGTCAGAAGACGAAGCAAAAAAACAATTCGGTACAACAGACGCTATTGGCAAAATAATAATGATGAAAGATGACAGTGTTTTTGTTCCGCACAAAGTGACTGCTGTTGCAAAAAGATGCCCGCAAAATTCTTCGATAAAATTTGATATGCTTTTGCCAATAAAAGAATCGAAAGAAGACGCATCGAACGGTGAGAACTGGTTCAGTTTTTTTTTGAACACTTTTGTTGTGCTCGATCGGCATGCGAACATCGAGTCAGTCACATCAAAGATGACTTCATTTTATAACCGGGATACAAAAGATGCAATCAAATCGTTAAGGGCAAAATTTGGCGATGACGTAGACAACTGGAAAAGCATTTATTCCCTGCAGCCTTTTCTTGATATGCACATGAGCACGGAACTGGCTGCACAAAACGGACTTTCTGATGCAAGTAATCCTATGTACTCATACATACTATCAGGCATTGCTTTGTTTGTTTTGCTGATCGCATGTATCAATTTCGTAAACCTTACTGTTGCGCGTTCTTTAAAACGTGCTAAAGAAATCGGCATAAGAAAAGTTGTTGGCGGAGACAGAAGGCAACTGATCATTCAATTTTTAGGAGAATCTTTTTTGTTGTGCATTATTGCATTTGCATTTGCCTTAGTGCTGGTGGAACTAATATTGCCCGTTTTCAATGAACTTTCAAACAAATCACTCGCACTTTCTTATTTGTTTGATGTGAAGCTTGTTGCCGGCTACATAATGTTGTTTTTCCTTACGACGCTGCTCGCAGGCTTTTATCCTGCACTTGTATTATCAGGCTATAATCCTGTGCAAACTTTATACAGTCGTTTTATCATTGGAGGCAAAAATTATTTACAAAAGTCGCTTGTTGTCTTACAATTTGCGTTTGCTTCATTTCTAATTATTGCAACACTTACCATTTATAAACAATTCATTTTTTTAACAACAGAAAAATTAGGCTATGATGACACAGATATTGTCGTTGTTAACAAGCAATTTAAAACGCATGACGAAGCATGGCTTTTCAAGAATGAATTGTTGAAAGATCCAAACATTATAAGTGTCGCGCCACGTAATGGCGGAGATTGGGGAACTGTAGCAAAACTCAGTAACGATTCTACCTTACAATTCGAATATCAAACTGTTGATGAATCTTTTCTACCAACACTGAAAATTCCTATTGTGCAGGGAAGAAATTTCTCTTCCAATTTTTCCTCCGATTCAGCAAATGCTGTTTTGGTAAATGAAACATTTGTAAAGCAAGCAAAATGGAAAAACCCAATCGGGCAAACGGTAAATTTTTGGTACAACAATAAAAGATACAATGTAATTGGTGTAGTGAAAGATTATCATTATTCATCACTAAGTCGGAAAATCGGCCCCGAATTATTCACCATGAGAAAAGATAATCAGTACGGGCGGGTTTTAATTAAAATAAAACCAAACACTGCATCCTCAAGTCTTAAAAAAATTCAAAGAATATTTAAGCAATTGTATCCAATAAATCCGTACGGTTACATATTTATGAATGAAGAAAACCGAAAAAATTATGAGGCAGAAGCAAAATGGAAACAGATCATGTTGTTTGGCGCGGTATTAACCATTTTTATTTCATGTATTGGATTGTTTGGATTATCTGTTTTATCTGCTGAAAAGCGCACAAAAGAAATCGGCATCCGCAAAGTATTGGGTGCATCTGTCAGCAGCATTGTGTCCATTCTTTCAACAGATTTTTTAAAGTTAATTTTTATTTCATTGATTATATCAATGCCGTTTGCATGGATGGCAATAAACAAGTGGTTGCGGAATTATCCTTATCGGATCACGCTTAGCTGGTGGCTATTTGCATCAGGAGGATTGTTAGTGATATTGGTTGAACTATTTACCATCAGCTTTCAATCGGTCAAATCGGCAATAGCAAATCCTGTGAGAAGTTTGAGAACAGAATGAGCAAACCTGGTTGCCGTCAGGCAAGTGTGAAAATGGCTCAATGTGAAAATGAGTAATTATAAATATCTTTTATGATAAAGAACTATTTCAAAATCGCGTGGAGAAATTTGCTGAAGAACAAGACGTCTTCCTTTATCAATATCAGCGGGCTTGCTGTTGGTATGGCTGTTGCTATGCTGATCGGATTTTGGATTTGGGATGAATTGTCTTTCAATAAAAGTTTTAAGAATTATGAACGGCTGGCGCAGGTAATGCAGCACCAAAGTTTCAATGGCGATGTCAGCTCGCAGCAATCAGTTCCTTATCTGATAGGGAATGAGTTGAAGAAAAACTACGGGAGCGATTTCAAAAATGTTTCCATGGCAACATGGACCTACAATCGCATTCTTGCAGCAGGCGATAAAAAAATTTCTGTAAGCGGAAATTTTCTGGAGCCTCAGATCATTGATATGCTTTCGCTGAAAATGATAAGAGGATCAAACACTTCCTTAATTGACTATCACTCGTTGATCCTGTCATCATCAGCAGCAAAAGCATTGTTTGGTCAGGGGGATCCGATTGGTAAAACGGTAAAGATAGATAACCAATTTGATGTGAAAGTGACGGGGCTGTACGAAGACCTTCCGTACAATTCCGATTTTAAAGGCCTCACGTTCATTGCGCCCTGGCAATTATATATTGATAACAACAACTGGTTGGAAAAAACCAGCAACCCCTGGCGGAACAATTCATTTCAGGCATTTGTGCAATTGGCAGATCATGCTGATGCAGCAAAAATATCTGCAAAAATAAAAGATATAAAGCTGAAGAAAATATCAGCGGAAGATGCGGCGCACAAGCCCGAAGTTTTTTTGCAGCCGATGAGCAAATGGCATTTGTATTCCGAGTTTAAAAATGGAGTGAATAGAGGAGGAAGAATTCAGTTTGTGTGGCTTTTTGGTACAATTGGCTTTTTTGTACTGCTTCTTGCCTGTATCAATTTTATGAATCTTTCCACTGCCCGTTCAGAAAAAAGAGCAAAAGAAGTGGGCATCAGAAAATCAATCGGTTCATTGCGCACACAATTGGTTATTCAGTTTTTTTCCGAATCGTTATTGGTTGTTGTTTTTGCATTCGTGTTGTCGTTGATATTAGTCCAACTCGCTATCCCCTTTTTCAATGATGTGTCAGATAAGAAAATGAACATCCCATGGAGCAATCCTTTCTTTTGGTTAGCGGGATTGGGTTTCAGCATCATCACCGGATTGATTGCAGGAAGTTATCCGGCATTTTATTTATCATCTTTCAAACCTGTTAAAGTACTGAAAGGAAGTTTCAAAGCAGGGAAGCTGGCTGCCGTGCCGCGACAGGTATTGGTTGTATTGCAGTTCTCCGTTTCTGTAGCGCTGATCATCGGAACCATTGTAGTGTTCAGGCAGGTTCAATTTTCAAAAAGCAGATCTGTTGGCTACACACGCGAAGGCCTGATAACTATTCCTGTTGTTACTGAGGAAATACATAAACACCTTGCTGCGGTGCAGCAGGATTTAAAGAGTTCGCAGGCAATTGTACAAATATCCGAATCCTCAAGCCCTACCACCGCATTGTATGAATTCGATGGAGGGTTTGAATGGAAAGGCTCTAATTCCAAAGGTGATTTTGGCTTTATTTACGCTTCAGTGGATTTTGGAAAAACAATTGGCTGGCATATCAAAGAAGGGAGAGATTTTTCAAGAGATTTTCCTACTGATTCATCAGCATTCGTAGTGAATGAAGCTGCAGAAAAATTCATGAACCTGAAAAATCCCGTTGGCGAGATCATTAAAGCTGATGGCAAACCCTATCATATCATCGGCGTAGTAGACGATATGGTGATGGAGTCTCCCTACAGGCCCGTTACACGAACCATATTCACGCTCAGTGCCAATGCAGAGAACATTATCAATTTGCGTATCAATCCTGCTATCAGCATTCACGACGCAGTTACAAAAATTGAAGCAGTTTTCAAAAAATATAATCCTGCACAGCCATTCGACTATCAGTTCATCAATGATGAATATGCGAGAAAATTCAGTGACGAAGAGCGGATTGGAAAGCTCGCCGGTGTGTTTGCAGCATTGGCTATTTTCATCAGTTGCCTTGGCTTATTTGGCATGGCATCCTTTGTGGCAGAGCAGCGCACTAAAGAGATAGGGGTGAGAAAAGTACTTGGAGCAACAGTCGCTGATCTTTGGGGCCTTTTGTCTAAAGAGTTTGTCTTGCTTGTTTTCATTTCATTACTGATTGCTTCGCCGCTTGCTTATTATTTCATGCACAGTTGGCTGCAAACCTATGAATACAGAACAGATTTATCATGGTGGATTTTCGCAGTGGCAGCAAGCGGTGCATTGCTCATTACATTATGCACAGTGAGTTTCCAGGCAATCAAAGCGGCTCTGGCCAACCCGGTGAAGAGTTTGAGGACGGAATAAGCAAATGTGTGAATTAGCAAATTGCTCAATATAAAAATGATAACAGTAATTCATAGCTGAAAAAAAATAAAATTTTATGCTTAAAAATTATTTAAAAACAGCATTCAGAAATTTAGTTCGCAATAAGAACTACACTATTATCAATATTGCAGGTTTGGCAATTGGCATTGCTGTATGTATGATGATATTTATCATTATACAATTTCATTCCAGTTTTGACAATTTTCATAAAAACAAAAACAATATTTACCGTGTCCTTACTGAATACCACCATTCGGATTCAAAAGATATATTTTACGGCCATGCCGTTCCTCATGCATTCCCTCAGGCGCTAAAAACCTCTTTCACGCAATTGGCACAGGTAGCACCGCTCGTTGTAGATTATCATGACCAGATCGTATTATTAAATGGACATAGTGAACCAATAAAAAAATTTAAAGAAGAAAGTGGTCTTTTCTATACCAGTCCCTCTTTCTTCAGCATATTTGATTTCCCTTTACTGGCCGGCTCCTACGAAATGCTGAAAGATCCAAACAATGTTTTGCTGACTAAGGAAATTGCAGAAAAATATTATGGTGACTGGAAGAGTGCCATCGGTAAAACTATTAAACTAAATAACACCGATGTATTGAAGGTTACCGGCATTCTGGCCACCATACCTCCCAATACTGACTTTCAGCTTAAACTGGTGGTTTCTTACGGTACTGGGGCGACAAAATATCTTATGCATTCTACCGATTACGATAACACCAGCGGAGACTTTGGCTGTTATATTCTATTGCATGAAAACATTAATGCATCAGCTTTCAACAATCAATTGATTTCGTATTCAACAAAAGTAAAATCGCCTGGCAATAAAGACGTGCAAACGATACAGCCATTACTTAAGGTTCATTATGATACCCAAACAGGAGATTTCAGCAACAAAACGATCAGCCATACGCTTATCAACATATTGTGGCTGATCGCTTCATTTATTCTGCTGATTGCATGCGTGAATTTCATCAATCTTTCAACAGCGCAGGCTATTAACCGTGCCAAAGAAGTAGGCGTGAGAAAAGTATTGGGCAGCAATAAATGGCAATTAAGGCTTCAGTTCATCACTGAAACATTTTTGATTGTGCTGGCCTCCGCTTTTATTTCTTTGACTATTGTTTCCCTTGCATTGCCATACATCAGTAAAATCCTGGAGCTCTCTTTAAAAATAAATTTTTCAAATGCATTATCTGTTGTTCTCTTGCTTTTCATTATATGTATTGCAGTTACCATACTGGCCGGCTTTTATCCTTCCGTAATGCTTTCAGGTTTCAATCCAATCAATGCATTAAAAAGCAAGCTGGCAGCTAAAAGCAACAAAGGTGTTTCATTGCGAAGAGGCCTGGTGGTGTTCCAGTTTATTACTGCGCAATCGCTGATCATAGGCACACTGATCATAGTAAAGCAAATGAATTTTTTTACAAGCCAGCCTCTTGGTTTTGACAAGGAGGCGATTTTAAATATTCCTTTGCCAACCGATAGCATTAGCAATAGTAAGCTCGGGTATCTGAAACAACAATTAAAAAAAGTAAATGGGATCCATAAAACAAGCTTTAATTCCTCTACTCCTGTTGAAGATAATAATGATAACTGGACGAAGTTCAATTTCGATCATGCTATTAAGCAGGTAAATTTTTATTCAATCATAAAAATGGCAGACAACGACTATGTGCCCGTATACAAACTGCCATTGGTCGCAGGAAGAAATATTGAGGCTTCTGATACGATGCGGGAAGTGCTGGTAAATGAAATGGTGCTAAAAAATTTAGGCATCAAAAGCCCGCAGGATGCGTTGAACAAAGAAATCAGCTTCGATAACAAACAAAACTGGCCTATTGTTGGCGTGGTAAAAGATTTTAATTCAAGGTCTTTTCGTGACGGGATGGCTCCTGTGATTATAACGAGTTCCAAAAGCGAGTACAACGAAACCTCCATAAAGCTTGCATCAAAAGATATTGCCTCAGTGATATGCTCGGTTGAGAAAATATGGAATAGCACTTATCCTGATTTTGTTTTTGAATACAAGTTCCTGGATGAAAAAGTGGACAGCTTTTACAAGCAGGAAAATCAATTGTCACAATTGTACAAAATATTTGCATTCATAGCCATATTCCTTAGCTGCCTTGGTTTATATGGCTTAGCGTCGTTTATGGCTGTACAGCGCATCAAAGAAGTTGGCATACGAAAAGTATTAGGGGCAACTGCATCAGACATCGTGTATTTATTTTCAAAAGAATTTGTTTGGCTTATCACTATTGCCTTTGCAATAGCAGCGGCATTGGCCTGGTATTTCATGCATAAGTGGTTGCAAAATTTTGCATATAGGATTGAGCTAAGCTGGTGGTTGTTCTTCGCTGGAGGGGTTGCATCTATTATCATTGCACTGGTCAGCGTAAGCTTCCAGGCCATCAAAGCAGCAGTGTCCAACCCGGTGAAGAGTTTGAGGACAGAATAGACTGAAAGGGATTTGGGGAAATTATCGGAATGAAAGGGAACAAGCTTTCCCAAAGTCCGGAACTACAGAAAAGCTTGAAGTAATAACAGTAATGCATAGTCGGATATTGAAAAATGCATATCACAAATCATAAACAGAATATCATGCTTAAAAACTGTTTCAAAATCGCCTGGCGGAATATGATCAGAGACAAGCAGTTCACATTGCTCAACCTGATAGGGCTATCTACAGGTCTTGCATGTGCACTGCTGATTTATTTATGGGTAAATGATGAAATAATCTTTGATAAATTCCACGACAATATCGGGCAGATTTATCAACTGATGGAAACGAGGGATTATCCTGGCCATACAGGTATTTCTGATGAATCCTCCGGTTTATTAAGCAAAACGGTAAAAACACAGATGTCAGAAGTGGAATATGCAGCAGCGGTTGCACCACCGAACTGGTTTCAGAAATTTACGCTCACTGTCGGAGATAGAAATATAAAAGCCACAGGTCAATATGTTGGCAAGGATTATTTCAACATTTTTTCTTTCCGGCTAATCGAAGGAAAAAAAAATGATGTGTTGAAGGACAATAATGCCATCGTGATCTCCGAAGACCTTGCAAAAAAACTATTTGGCACCTCAGAAAATATTATTGGCAAGCCGATCAGGTTTCAGCAGGATACCACCTTTTTTGTTACGGGTGTGTTTCAAAACATACCCGACCATTCCTCAGTGCGATTCGATTTTGCCTTGTCATTTGAATATTACGGAGACACCCAGGGCTGGGTGAAGACCTGGGGTAACACCGGGCCTCACAATTATGTGATGCTGAGAAAAGGGACAGATATCACAGTTTTCAATAATAGGATCGCGGACATAATACGGCAAAATTCCGATGATACTTCGAGAAAAGTCTTTGCCCTGCCTTTTGCTGACAGCTATCTTCAGAACAGTTTCGTTCATGGAGCCAGGGTTGGCGGAAAAATTGAATACGTAAGATTATTTTCTGTCATCGCCATTTTCATCCTTGTCATCGCATGCATCAATTTCGTAAATCTTTCCACGGCAAAAGCATCGCGAAGGTTGAAAGAAGTGGGAATCAAAAAAGTAGTGGGTGCTGAAAGAGGCCAGCTTATTTTTCAATTTCTCATGGAATCTGTGACGCTCAGCTTTATTGCTGTAATTTTCGCTTTATTGATTGCCTATCTTTTAATGCCTGAATTCAATAACATCACCGGTAAGAATCTTGCGATCCATTTTAACCTTTTATTGCTGTCCACAATCGCTGTCATAACAGTGCTTACAGGGGTCGTCTCAGGAAGCTATCCTGCGTTGTATCTTTCAGGTTTCAGTCCCATCTCAATTTTCAGAAAAAAAATCAGCACTTCAATTGCTGAGGTGTTGGTAAGAAAAGGCCTGGTGGTTTTTCAATTTGCCATTACCATCACATTGATCGTTTCGGTGATTGTGGTGTACAGGCAAATTGCCCTGATACAATCCACAAACCTGGGCTATAATAAGGACAACATCATCCGCTTCAGCGCTGAAGGAAAAATCGGCAGCAATGAAGACAATTTTATTGCTGAGGCAAAACAGATCCCTGGCGTTGTCAGCGCTTCATACACTACACATGAAATGGTGGGAAGAAATTTTGGTGGAGATATAATCGCCTGGCCAGGCAAAGACCCGAACGGCGTATATTATTTTGAAGGAATCAATGCAGGATATGATTTTATAGAAACCATGGGCATGCAAATATCAGCAGGCAGGAGCTATTCGAAAAACTTTGGCAATGATTCTGTCAACCTGATTATAAACGAGACTGCCGTCAAAACAATGGGACTGAAAGCACCAATAGGTGAAACAGTGAAATGGTTTGGGCAGGACCGAAAGATAATTGGAGTAGTAAAAGATTTTCATTTCGAATCATTGCATCAGCCTGTAGTGCCACTTTATATTGCGTTGGAAAAGCAAGGCAACTTTTGGGACAAGGTGATGATAAAGATCAGAAGTGGCCAACAAAAAGAAACCATTGCTAAAATAGCTGCGCTTTACACAAAATTCAATCCGGGTTTTCCTTTTGAATTCAATTTTTTGGATGAAGCATATCAAAAGCAGTATGATGCAGAAAAAAAAGTGTCCATATTATCAAAGTATTTCGCCGGGCTTGCTATCGTGATTTCCTGTCTCGGGCTTTTCGGGCTCATCACGTTTACTGCACAAAGAAGGCAAAAAGAAATCAGCATCAGAAAGATAATCGGCGCCTCAGTAACCAATATTTTCGTGATGCTCTCGAAAGACTTCCTGATTTTAGTGCTCATTGCATTGTGTATTGCGCTGCCCTTTTCATGGTGGGCAATGAATCAGTGGCTGGAGAGTTTTGCTTATCGGATAAGTATCGGGCTAATTGTTTTTGTAATCGCGGGTATAACGATTATTCTGATTACTTTGTTTACTATCAGTTTTCAGGCAATCAAAGCAGCAATTGCGAACCCGGTGAAGAGTTTGAGGGCGGAATAAATATTTCATGGAGAAAATCAAATTTTATGCTCAAAAATTATTTCAAAATTGCCTTCCGCAACCTTGTTAAGTACAAAGCATTTTCTTTGATAAATATTTTTGGGCTTGCTGTTGGTATGTCTGTTTGCATGCTCATGATACTGATGCTGTCCGACCAAATGGCTTATGATGGTTTTCATGTTAACAAAAACAGAGTGTATCGTTTAGCTACCACTCCGTTAAATAGAATTGATTTAAGAGCTACCATCCCATTTCCTGTTGCGGCTAAATTGATATCAGATTGCCCCGTAATTGAGGAAGCCGTTTTTCTGCGGCGCGGATTTGGCGGAGATGCAGTGCATGATCTTAATTATTCAGCAATGAAAGGTTATTTCACCACACCTTCATTTTTCAAAATTTTCAGCTATGACCTGGAAGCGGGCGATGCTGCATCTGCATTAAACAAACCCAATTCACTGGTCATTACTCATGATGTCGCGATGAGATTATTTGGTCATGAAAACCCTGTTGGGAAAACAATTCGCTTTACAGACAGAGGATTAAATTTCTGGACTGAAGAAACCACAAATCCTGTTGACTGGGGAATGTTTACCATTACAGGCGTTTTTGCCGATCATGGTTACAAATCAAATCTGGAATTTGATGCCATTGTATCAGCTTCCTCTTTGGATCGTTTATACAAAGAAAATAAGATTGAAAATCTTTCAGACGATTGGGCCACCGATCACGAAAGCTATGCTTATGTGATGTTGCGCAAGACCGCCTCTGAAAAAGATCTGAGCGCTGCGCTCAGCCGACTCACCGCACAAAAATTTAAAGACAGCAAAAGCCCTTCGATACAAAAATCAAGATTGACTTATCAGCCACTGGCAAAAATAAATCCCGGGCCTTCGGTGAACAATGCACCTGTCAATACGCTGCCTTTATTTGTTTACTACATTCTTGGCGGGCTTATTTTGGTAATCATGCTGGCTTCCTGTTTGAACTATATCAGCCTGTACATAGCAAGATCCGTTACCCGTTCGGTTGAAATCGGGTTACGAAAAGTAATTGGCGCTCAAAGAAAAGACCTCATGCTTCAATTTTTATGCGAGACTTTGCTCACCGTATTGTTCTCATTATTATTAGCAAATGTTTTTTTAGCTTTTTTGAAAAATGCTTTTTTGAATTTATGGATCAATGAATACCTTAAATTTGATTTGCACTTCAACGTGTATATATATCTGGCTTTTTTGGTCTTCAGCCTGGTAATCAGTTTTATCTCTGGCATTTATCCTGCAATCAAACTCTCGAAATCCAATCCAATGGTGTTGATCAGAAAATTGGAGAACCATCGTTTTGGGAAATGGGGCTTTCGAAGAGTGTTAACAGTAAGCCAGTTCGCCATTTCACTGATGTTTATCATCACATCCACTGTGATCTTCAACCAATTTAAGTATTATACGCATTTCAATTATGGCTTCGATCCCAAAAATGTAGTCAACATCAATCTCCAGAGCAATAATTTTCAATCTGTAAAAAATAGCTTGAGAAACGTGAAAGGCGTAACCGAAATTTCAGGCTGTGCATATCTTCCTTCAACCGGACGGAATGATGGCCTGGAGCTGAAAGTTCCCGGCAAGGAAACTTCTTTCGATGCTAACAGTCTTTCGGTAGATCCGGATTTTATAAAAGTAATGGGGATACCCATTTTATTTGGAAAAAATTTCGAGACCAACCCAGATGGTCAATCTGATTTTATTTTGGTAAATGAAGAAGCCGCAAAAAAATTCGGTTTCAATCAGCCCCGTGAAATAGTAGGGCAAACCTATATCCTGGATGGGCGAAATGTGCAGGTTGCTGGAGTAATCAAAGATTTTACATTTTTCTTATTATTTCAAGGCAGACCTACCGAGCCTGTTGTTTTACATGCAAACCCAGACGCCATAAAATACCTGTGCCTAAAAATCGGATCGAATGATCCCGGTGCTTTGATCAAAGAGCTGACAAATAAATGGAAATCAATTGACCCGATACACCCTATACAATATGAATTTTACGAAGACACTTTAGCCAATACCAACCAGGGCATATTTGATCTCGTTTCCGTTATCAGCTTCCTTGCCTTTTTAGCCATTATTATTGCTTGTCTTGGCTTGCTTGGCATGGCTATTCATGCTACTGAACGCCGCACTAAAGAGATTGGCATAAGAAAGGTGCTTGGCGCAGGCGAATTGAGTTTGAATTTTATGCTCTCCAAAGAATTTTTGAAAATGCTTGGCCTCGCTATTCTGATAGCAGCACCACTGGCCTATCTCTTTAATAGCTATTGGTTAAATTTTATGGTGGTAAGGGACAACCTGACCATCAGTACTGTGTTGCTCGGGTCAATTATTTTATTGCTTTTAGGTTTAATAACGATTGTGCCGCAGACTTTTAGAATAGCAAAACGCAACCCGGTGAAGAGTTTGAGAACGGAGTGAGACAGTTGGTGGTAGTTGATTATGAAAATTTATTTAGCAGGGATAGGCCGACGACAGAAAACCGGCGACCGCTGACTAACATAAACGCGTAACCGAAAATGAATAACTCGTAAATTAAAATACTATGCTAAGAAACTATTTCAAAATCGCATGGAGAAATTTATTGAAGAATAAAACGTCTTCATTCATTAACATCAGTGGATTGGCTGTTGGCATGGCTGTGGCAATCCTTATTGGCTTATGGATTTGGGATGAACTTTCTTTCAACAAAAGTTTTCAAAACTATGACCGCATTGCACAGGTGATGACCAACGCGAAATACAATGGCGGCATAAATACCGATTATAATACCGCACCGCCTTACGGCGATGAATTGCGAAATAATTTTGGCGAAGATTTTAAACATGTGTTGATGACATCTCGTCCGTCCTCAATGGTATTGTCATCCGGTGAGAAAAACTTGATGAGAACCGGATATTACTTTGAGCCCGGGATTGCCGATATGCTGAACCTGAAAATGCTTAAGGGCTCCCATGATGGGTTAAAAGACCCGTCCTCCATTCTGTTATCGGCATCTGTTGCAAAAGCATTTTTCGGCGACGCGGATCCGGTGGGCAAAACCATGAAAATTGATAACAAGGAAAATGTTGCAGTAACCGGCGTATATGAAGATATTCCTTATAACACCGACTTCGCTGATATGGGATTTATTGCGCCCTGGCAATTGTTTGTAGCGAATACACCTTGGGTAAGAAAAGACAATTGGGAGCAGGATGGTTTTCAGACCTATGTCCAGATAGCTGATCATGCGGATATGGATAAAGTGTCGCATAAAATCAGGAACCTCAAATTAAACAGAATTGATAAGGAAAAAGCAAAAGCTAATCCACAGGTATTCCTATTGCCCATGAGCAAATTTCATTTGTATTCAGATTTTGACAATGGTGTGGCAGTTGGGAGAAGCGCAGAGTTTGTTTGGATGTATGGCATTATCGGTGTGTTTGTATTGTTGCTGGCCTGTATCAATTTCATGAACCTTGCCACTGCACGCTCGGAAAAAAGAGCAAAGGAAGTTGGCATTCGCAAAACAATCGGCTCTCTGCGCACGCAATTAATCAAACAGTTTCTTGTTGAATCATTATTGGTTGTGTTTTTTTCTTTCCTGCTTTCATTGATTATTGCTCAACTGATGCTGCCGCTGTTCAATGAAGTTGCTGACAAAAAAATGGTATTGCCATGGAATAATATTTTCTTCTGGCTCATTAGTTTTGGATTTAGCCTGATCACCGGCTTTATTGCCGGAAGTTATCCTGCATTTTATCTATCATCATTCAAACCTATCAAGGTATTGAAAGGAACTTTCAAAGCCGGAAGATTTGCATCCATTCCACGCAAAGCGCTTGTGGTATTGCAGTTCACCGTTTCCATCGTTCTAATTATCGGGGTCTTTATTGTTTATAGGCAAATTCAATTAGGCAAAAGCCGCCCGGTCGGCTACCAGCGTGAGGGGCTCGTGAACATTACTACGCCCACTGATGAAATACATGACCGTATTGATGTAGTGCGCAATGATCTGAAAAAATCTGGGGCAGTGTTAGAAATAGCAGAAACATTAAACCCTGTAACAACACTTGGCTTTGCAGGCAATGGCTTTCAATGGAACAATAGGCCGATTGATGAAAATTTCTGGATCGGAAAAGCATATATCACTCCTGAATACGGCAAAACAATTGGCTGGCAAATTACCCAGGGAAGAGACCTTTCGAGATCATTTGCTACGGACAGTTCTGCTGTGATCTTAAATGAATCTATGGTAAAATATATGGGAGTAAAGAATCCCGTTGGCATGGTGATGAAAGAAACGCTGTTTGGAAAAACAACTTCGCATACTGTAGTTGGTGTTGTAAAAGATATGCTGATGCAATCGCCATACAGACCAGTTAAAGAAACGGTTTACATTGCCGACAATGAAAAGACATACAACGTAAGCATCAGGCTTAAACCGCAAATGGGCGTCAATACAGCTATCGGAAAAATTGAAGCAGTATTCAAAAAATACGCACCGAACAGCCCTTTTGAATACAGTTTTGTCGACAGTGATTATGAAAGAAAATTTGGCGATGAAGAACGCGTGAGCAAGCTCGCCAGTGGGTTTGCAGTGCTTGCTATATTCATCAGTTGCCTCGGCTTGTTTGGCATGGCTTCCTTTATTGCAGAACAACGCACCAAAGAAATTGGCGTTCGCAAAATTTTAGGTGCAACGGTAATAAACCTTTGGGGATTACTGTCAAAAGAATTTGTAATGCTGGTAATAATTTCATTTTTGATCGCTGCACCGATTGCTTACTATTTTATGCACAACTGGCTGCAGAATTATCAATACAGAACCGAATTGTCGTGGTGGATTTTTTCAGCGGCAGGCATGGGCGCGTTGATCATAACACTGGCTACTGTGAGTTTTCAGGCAATCAAAGCAGCAATTGCAAACCCTGTGAAAAGTTTGAGAACAGAATGAGAAAATGTGAAAATTGCTCAATAACTCAATTGAAAAATTAAGAGTACTAACATCTTAAATAGCTTATATGATAAAAAATTATTTTAAAACTGCATGGCGAAGCCTTTGGAAAAATAAAATAACTGCCGGAATAAATATAGCTGGCCTATCTGTTGGCATGACCGCCGCAATTTTAATATTGCTTTGGGTTCAGAATGAAATAAGCTTTGATAGCTATCATCCCGAAGCAGATAAAATTTACAGGCTCACCACGAGCATTAAGGCAAATGGTTGGATCTGGGAAACCACGCCCTTGCTGATGGCCGATGCGGCAAAAAAAAATATCCCTGAAATTGAAAGAATGGCCACGCTAAATGTGAATAATATGCCTGTTTTCAATATTAATGGAACACTGGTGTACGAAAAAAACTGTGCCTATGTGGATGATGAGTGGTTTAACATGTTTCATTACAAATTCATCGAAGGCAATCCAAATACCTTCAGTTCTAATCCCTATAGCATCATACTGACAGCATCCGAGGCAAAAAGATATTTTGGCAATCGCACTGCAGTCGGCGCCGATATCAGAATAGACAGCTTGAATTATAGGGTAAAAGCGATTGTTGAAGACGCACCGGCAAACTCAAGCTTTCAATACAACGCATTCATTCCGCTTTCTGTATTGCTGCTGGATAAAGAACGGCGCGAGAACGATCAAAATTGGGGCAACTTCAATTACATCACATTTGTAAAATTGAAACCAGGCACAGGCAAGGCTGTTACAGAGAAAAAGCTAACCGATATTCTACCCGATAATAATGACAAAAGCACAACTATCAGCCTTATTGCTTTAAAAGATATTCATTTTGAAACGGGTGTTTCAAGCAGCTTTATTCATGGTAGTAAAAGCTCAGTATATATTTTTACAGCACTTGCATTTTTGCTTTTGCTGATAGCCTCAATAAACTATGTAAACCTAACCACTGCAAAAGCAGGTATACGAGCCAAAGAAATAAGTGTAAGAAAAATTATTGGCGCACATCGGATGCATCTTTTCTTCCAATTCGTTGCCGAATCATTGTTGATAAGTTTCATCGCGTTGGTCACTACAATCATACTGATCCACATTTGCATTTCTTATTTCAACATCATTACAAACAAAAATTTTTTGCTGCCACTAAATTCAATTAGCATGTGGAAAGTCATCGGCTGCACTTTATTCGTTGCATTTTTACTCAACAGCATTTACCCTGCATTGCTTCTTTCCTCTTTCAGGCCGCTAGATGTGTTCAGAGGGCTGACTGTGCTGAAAGTAAAAGATGGCTATTTAAGAAAAGGGCTTGTGGTTTTGCAATTCTCTATTTCGGTGATGCTCATTGCCGGAAGCATTGTGATATACAAACAAATGCAATTCATACAAAAATCAGATCCGGGATATAACCGGTCACAGATTTTGTCATTCCCAATCCCGCCCGCAGTTGGCTTTGGTGAAAAAAAGAATAGTTTGATGCAAACAATCAAACAAGAATTGCTTTCGCAAAGCGGTATTACAAATGTCGCGCTGACGAACCAGGAAATAGTTTATATAGGCAGCATATCTACAGGGAATGCAGATTGGGACGGCCATGACACAACCTTCAACCCAAAAATAAGACAGCTTGCTGCAGATGCCGACTTTCAAAAAACGATGCAGCTTCAGCTACAGGAAGGCAGATGGTTTCAACAAGACGATGAAGCAGATAAAAACAATGTGGTTCTGAATGAAACGGCATTAAGGGAGCTAAATATTCACCGGCCTGTAATAGGGCAGCGTTTCACTTTCAAAGGAAGAAAAGGTCAGGTTATTGGCGTGATGAAAGACTTCAAATACCAAAGCATGCACGATAAGACTGGACCTCTGGTGGCATTCAACGACCCGAACTGGTTCCGGTTTTTTATGGTGCGCATTACCCCTGGAAACCCTTCGCACGTTCTGCAGCATATTCAAAACCTGTGGAAGAAGTTTTTGCCCGAAAGCCCTCTGGAATATCATTTTCTGGATGATAGTTTCAATGATTTGTATAAGGCAGATCAACAGGCCTCTTTATTGATATTTATTTTTGCGCTCATCGCTGTTCTTGTTTCAGCATTGGGTCTATTCGGGCTTGCTTCGTTTACCGCAGAGCATAGAACAAAAGAAATCGGCATTCGCAAAGTGCTTGGTGCAAGTGCTACAGGCATTATGCAATTGCTGTCAAAAGATTTTGTAAAACCGGTGATCGCAGCCATCCTCATCGCCTCTCCCGTTGCATGGCTTGCTATGAATAAATGGCTGCAAAATTTTGCATATAGAATAAATATCAGTTGGTGGATGCTTGTTATGGCGGGTTTGCTTGCAGTTATTATTGCGTTGGCTACAGTCAGTTTCCAGGCATTCAAAGCAGCAATTGCAAATCCGGTGAAAAGTTTAAGGACGGAATGACAATTGTGAAACTGAACGGATGGAAATCTGACTTTTTTGCTATAAGCTTCGAACTAAATAACAGGAAACATAAAACTAAAACTGGAAACTTTTAACAATATGTAACCGAACAATACAAGCCATACGTCTTACATAATAAATCAAAATCATGCTAAGGAATTATCTCACCATTGCCGTCAGGCAATTGCGCAAACAAAAAATGTATTCTGCTATTAAAATTGGCGGCTTTGCATTGAGCATTGCCGCCTGTTTGCTGATTGCATTGTATATTAAAGACGAACTGAGTTATGATAAGTCTTATCCCACTGCAAATAGAGTTTTCAGGATAACGGGTGAATATGACGACAACGGAAAAATTGAAACAGGAGCTGATTGGCCGGCACCCATGGCCAAAGCATTGAAACAAGATTTTCCTGAAGTGGAAAAATCAGGAAGGCTGATGCCTCATGAGTTGTTCTATGGCGCAGGAAGCAACGAAATAAGAAGCATTGACAAAACAGAAAATAATTACGAGAATAAATTCAGTTATGCGGATCAGGAAATGCTGGACATTCTTCAGGTGCCAATGGTATATGGAGACAGAGCGCATGCACTCACTGAACCGAACACCATGGTTATATCAAAGAGAAAAGCTGATAAATATTTCCCCAATCAAAACCCGATTGGAAAGCTGATGATACTGAATGATGATAAAAATAAAACCTATAAAGTTGCCGGAGTAATGCAGGATTTTCCGGTTACATCGCATATTCAGTATGATTTTTTGCTGACAATGAGCGGCTATCAGCTTTGGAATGATGAGCAAACCAGTTGGGGTGCCAGCAATTATTATACCTATGTATTGCTAAAACCCAAAACAAATGCTGCTCAGTTTCAAGACAAGCTGAAGCTAATTCTCAAAAAATATTATTTACCAACCGCGGAAAAGAGCGGCGATAAAAGATTTATTGATGTTATTAAAAAAGCCAAATTGCTGGCACAACCAATAAGTGATATTCATCTTAAATCGTACAATATTGATGACGGGCTTGAAAAAGGAGATATGCGTTTTGTTTGGCTATTCGGAGCGATCGCATGTTTCATTCTTATTATTGCCTGCATCAATTTTATTAATCTTTCCACTGCAAAATCCGCCAACCGCGCCAAAGAAGTTGGATTGAGAAAAGTGGTAGGCTCACATCGTATCAGCCTGTTAAAACAGTTCCTAACCGAGTCTTTGTTATTTAGCTTTTTGTCGTTTGCACTGGGTATGCTTATAGCAGCAGCATTGCTGCCCTATTTTAATATACTGTCAGGGAAATCATTATCCATTCCCTGGGCTGCATGGTGGCTTTTGCCTATAATGATTGTTTCAGCTTTTGTAATTGGAATCTTTGCAGGCCTGTATCCTTCATTTTATTTATCAGCTTTCAAACCTATCAATGTGCTGAAAGGGCAGGTGAGCAGAGGAACAAAAAATTCATTGCTGAGAAACGGATTAGTGATTTTCCAATTTGCAACATCCATCATACTGATCATTGGCACACTTGTCATCTACAAACAGACTCATTATATACTGAACAAAGACATTGGATTCAATAAAGAACAAGTGATGCTAATACAAGGCACAAATACCTTGGATAACAAAACGGTTATGCCCAGTTTTAGAAATGAGTTGTTGAAAATTTCTCAGGTAAAAAATGTATCCGTCAGTGATTACTTACCGATATCGGGCACTAAACGTGATGGGAATACATTTCATAATGAGGGAAAAGAAAAAGAAGAGAGTGGTGTGAGTGCACAAAAATGGAGAGTAGATTATGATTATCTAAAAACGATGGGCGTGAAGATTATTGAGGGAAGAAATTTCTCAAAAGAGATGGCTTCTGATTCAACTGGAGTAATTATAAATAGAACGATGGCCGGAAAACTCGGATTGAAAGAACCACTTGGCAAACTGATCACCAATGGCTGGGAACATTTCAGGGTGATCGGTGTAATGAATGATTTCAATTATGAAACAATGAAGCAAGTCGTAGAACCGCTTTGCATGGTGCTCGGCAACAATTACTCAACCATTGTTGCTGTTAAAATAGATCCCGACAACACGAAAAACACTATTGTATCCATAACATCAATCTGGAAAAAATTTGCCCCTAACCAACCCATCCGATTCACATTCATGGATGAAAATTTTGCGAACATGTATACCGATGTGGAGCGCATGGGCCGCATCTTCACCAGCTTTGCCATTCTTGCAATTATTATCGCTTGCCTCGGGTTATTTGCATTATCAGCATTTATGGCCGAGCAGCGCAATAAAGAAATCGGCATAAGAAAAGTACTTGGCGCAAGTGTAAGTGGTATCACCGCCATGCTGTCGAAAGACTTTGTGAAATTGGTGCTGATTGCATTTGTGATTGCATCCCCCATTGCCTGGTGGGTAATGAGCAAATGGCTACAGGATTTCGCCTATCAGATCACCATCGGATGGTGGATGTTTGCAATTGCCGGATTCATCGCCGTACTCATTGCCCTAATAACGATCAGTTTCCAGTCTGTCAAGGCAGCGTTGGTCAACCCAGTGAAGAGCTTGAGGTCAGAATAAACAATTCCCAATTTCAAACAACATATACCTGTAGTTATTTCGTTTACTGGCAATGATTTTTGTGTATTAGCCACATTCTTTTCCTGATTTACCGGAAGATTTTCAAATTATTTATATTCATCTGTAATATTCTCTTCCAACCGATAACTAATTACTAAGGACGCATAAAGAAACAAAATGGATGAAGATCTGAAATTGCTTTTCCTAAAAATCATCGAAAATAACAGGCAAAAGATATTGCGCATCTGCCAGGCATACGCCCGAAATAAAGAAGACCAAAAAGATTTATACCAGGAAGTTGTGTTGAATATCTGGAAGTCACTTCCTTCCTTCAGGCAGGAAGCAATGATCAATACATGGATTTACAGGATTAGCCTGAATATTTGTATGCGGTTCTCAATAAAAAGTAAAAAAGAGAACCGGGCAAATTTTGCAATAGAAGGTATCAGCATATTGGATGAAAGCCGGGATCTGCAAATTAATATTGAAACCAACGAGAAGATCAACCAACTATATGCATGTATCGCCAAATTGGACGATGCCGAAAAGTCGCTTGTGCTGCTTTTCCTTGAAGACCTCTCGCATAGGGCAATTTCAGACATTACAGGGATAACGGAAAATCATGTGGCTGTAAAACTCAGCCGCATAAAAAAGAAATTGTTTAACTGCATAAATAATTAGAGATGGATGAAAATATTTTAAAACAACTGTGGCTGAACTCATGCAACGATCAGCAGGTGGAAATAAATCCTGAAAAGCTTATACTAAGCATCAGTCAAAAAATAAACAATATTGAGAAGTCTGTAAGAAGAAGAGACAGACGTGAAATTTTTATTGCTGCATGCATGATATTATTGTTCGGATGGTGGCTGATAATAATGCCGCACCTTCTGTCTAAAATAGGCGCTGCCATCATCATCGCCGGATGCGTCCTGGTAATGATCAGGCTCCCTCTTGCGCGCAGAAATAATATAAAAAAAGACACGGCTTCAGCGATCAATTACCATCTGATGGTTTCACTTCAAAGCGTAAAAAGGCAGATAAAGCTTCTTGATACGGTGGCCTGGTGGTATCTTCTTCCTTTTTTTGCCGGAGCAATTTGCTTTTATTATTCTTTCCCGGTCTCGTTTACGAGCAAAGCAATCTATACCATTACAGTTGCCATTCTTTATGGCTATATTTATTACATTAATAAAAGAGAAATAACAAAAGTTCTGAAGCCCTTGGAACAAAACATCAGCAAACTATTACATGAATTATCGGAACCTGAATCATATAATTGACGCAATTGAGAAAAAAGCAATGCCTGAAAACATTCCATCAATCACCAGACTGCATAAGCAAACAAGATTTTTTTTATAAAATCAATTGACAATGAAAAAATTATTCTTATTGCTCACCCTTATTTCAATGGATAACTTATTATCTGCACAAAACAGCCAGCAACAAAAGATTGACTCGGTTTGCCAGATTGTAAAGCAATATTTCAACGAAAAAAACGCAACAAAAATTTATGAGCTCACCGGCGAAGCATTCCAGAAACAGCTTACACCCGAAGCTTTTAAAAACATAGCTGACAATAATCTATTCCCGCTCGGGGAAATGAAATCAACAGAATTCGAAAATCATGCTGATGGGATAAGCAAGTACAAAGCAGCATTTGCTTCCATGAACCTCGCTCTTTTTATAAGCCTGGATAAGAACGATAAAATCGAAACCTTTCTTTTCAAGCCTTACACCGATGAAGCTGCCAGGAAAAATTATAAAGCCCCAACCACAAATCCTTTAATTACATCCCTTGATAAAGAAGTGGACTCAGCAGTGCAGCCTTATATCAGTCTGCAGGCAACGGTGGGATTAAGTATCGGGATATTAAAAGACGGGAAAATCATTTTTTATGGTTATGGCGAAACAGCAAGAGGAAACAAGCAGATACCTGATGAACATACCATATTTGAAATCGGGTCTCTTTCAAAAACGTTCACTTCCATTTTACTCGCCGATGCAGTAAATGCCGGCAAAGTAAAACTGGATGATCCGGTAAACAAATATCTGCCTGACTCCATACCTTTTCTGCAATATGAAGGCATTCCGGTGACACTTAAAACACTCGCCAATCATTCCTCAGGAATCCCGCGCATGCCATCGAACTTTCATAGCTCTGACTTCATGAACCCATATACGGATTATGACCAGCATGATATATTCAGTTTCTATAAAAATTTCAAACCTGTGCGCAAGCCCGGTGAGAAATATGAATATTCGAATCTCGCTGTTGGCACTCTCGGCGTTATCCTGGAAAGAGTGAATCACGAAAAATATGAGACACTATTTATCAATACCATTTGCAAGCCGCTGCACATGAATGAAACACGAGAGTTCCTGCTCAAAGACGATTCCGCAAAATTTGCAAAAGGATATAATGAGGAAGGCGCTTTCAATTCACAATGGGATTTTAAGTCGCTTGCTGCAGCAGGCGGCATCCGGTCAACAAGCGCTGACCTGCTCAAGTATGCAAAAGCCAATCTGAGCGAAGCACCGCAAAAATTGAATAAGGATATCCAACTCACGCATGCCGTCACATTTACGGATGGAGCAACCAAAGTGGGGTTAGCATGGCATTATATGAAACCAGGGAATGATGAAGTGATTTTCCATAATGGCGAAACGGGAGGATATCACAGCTATCTTGCGGTGAATCTGGAAAAGAAATTTGCCGTTGTCATTTTATCCAACTGCGCCAAAGGCACTGAAGCGGTTGGCGGGGCTATCATAAAGTGGATGGAAACAAATAAATAAAGCGAGTTTGAAATATTTTTTTTCAACGTTAGAAGAAAAGTGGCTTGAGTTGTGCCACGGCTTCAACAGCGATTCCCATTTTAAATAACGATTTAAACTGTGGCACATTTGCGAATCCTTTCTGATATACACTATTTATCCACATCATTAAACATATTAAAATTCGTAAAATCAAATATGCTTTCCATTCTGATTACCCGTACACGCCACCCTATAATCCTTAAAAGTACAGCTATGTAAATTCAAAGCCTCCGAAAGGAGGTTTTTTTACAGGAGGCCTTAACAAAAAAAAATTGCCGGCTTAATAATTTGCTTTATTATTGTATAACTAAATTATTAGTTATATCATGATGCAACTTATTAAAGCGTTAACATATTTGCTTTTCATTTCATCACACTGCCTCGCACAAAAGAAAGAGCTGAGCTTTGATCAGGTATTTGCTGATTCCCCTGCAAATATCAGCAGGCCTTTGCCCGATATCGTCTGCTGGATAGATGATGATCACTATCTGGAAAGAAAAGATGAGAGCGGGAAAACTGTTTTCCTGTCTGTTGAAGCAAAAACAGGGAATGCAATTCCTTATGAATCTCCCCGCACATTGATAAGAGGAAGAGAAGATATTCTTGGCGATACCAAAAATGCTGAACATTCACCTGATGGCAAATGGGTAGCATTCACAAGGGCAAATAACCTGTTTGCAAAAGAATTAAGCACAGGTAAAGAAATACAATTCACTCATGATGGCTCTCCAGATATTTATAATGGTTACGCAGTATGGGTCTACTATGAAGAAATGTTTGGAAGAAATTACCGGGCTTTCTGGTGGAGCCCGGACAGTAGGCACGTTGCTTTCATTCATTTTGATGAAACCGAAGTGCCATTATTCCCCATTTATAATTCAGATGGGACACACGGCTCGCTGGAAACATGTCATTACCCGCAGGCTGGAGACAAAAACCCGGCAGTGAAACTGGGAATTGTCTCTGTGAGCAATCCGCGAATTATATGGGCAGATTTTAATGAGAAAGATGATCAGTATTTTGGCCCTCCTTTTTGGTTACCCGACGGTTCATCGCTCTGGGCACAATGGATCCCACGCAATCAACAGGAACTGAAAATATTCTCGGTTAATATTAGTGATGGCAGTAAAAGAGAAGTATACGAAGAAAAGCAACGCACATGGATAAACGCAAAATACGATATCCGGTTTCTTGAAAAAAGAAATCAATATATAATAAGCAGTGATGAGAGTGGATGGAATCATTTGTATTTATACAATAAGGAAGGAACTCTGGCCAATCAGATAACAAAGGGCGATTTCGGAGTGATAAATATCGTGCAGCTAGATGAAAAACATAAGCTCATTTATTTCCTCGCAGCGAAAGAAAATAAGCTAAGGACAGATTTTTATAAAATCGGTTTTGACGGCAAGGGCATGACAAAGTTATCGTTCGGCGATTATTCGCATGACGAGATTCTGCTTTCGCCTCATGCAAAATATTTCATCACCACTTATTCAAATATGCTGACTCCGCCAAAAATGGCGTTGGTGGATGCCAAAAGAAAATTGATCAGAGTCATTGGAGACAGCAGAGGAACTGAGTTTGACAAATATGATCTGGCGAAAAATGAGATGCATTATGTAAAAACAAGGGATAGCTTATTTGACCTGCCTGTGCAAATCATTTATCCGCTCCACTTCGACCTGCAAAAAAAATATCCTGTCTTTATAGAAGTGTATGGAGGGCCGGGCCTGGGCACTATGCACGATCGCTGGTCAGATGATCTGCGCGAGCAATGGTGGGCTAAAGAAGGCATGATACAAATGACAATGGACTACCGGAGCAGCGGGCATTTTGGCAAAGCTGGTATGAATTATATATACGGCCAGATGGGCAAATATGAAATAGAAGATTTTATGGATTGTGCCAGATGGCTGCGCAAACAGTCTTTTGTTGATACTACAAAAGTTTGTTTTACAGGTTATAGCTTCGGTGGCTTCATGACCTGCCTGGCACTTACTTATGGCGCGGACGTATTTACTCACGGCATTGCCTATTATCCGGTCACAGACTGGAACTTGTACGACAGCTATTACACAGAAAGGTTCATGGGTACACCGCAGAATAACGCTAATGGCTACCTACTAAATTCACCACTATATTATGCAAAGAATTATAAAGGCTTGCTACGGATCGTGCATGGCAATCTTGATGACAATGCGCACATGCAAAACACAATCCAGCTTGCCAATAGACTGCAAGAGCTTGATAAACATTTTGAAATGATGATTTACTCAGGAGTGCGCCATGGAAGAAGCCATTGGACCGATGACAAGAAAAAGCAATCGCATAACGAAGACTATAAATTTTTTTACGACCACCTGCTGAATAAACCGATGCCGGATGTTTTCTGGAAATGATTATTTCAATAACATCGCTACATCTTTTAATCGCAAAAAAATTTTAAAGTCTTTCGCTGGAAAGGAAATGGTTGTCTGCAGTTATCAAGGAATAATTAATGGCTCGCCCCATGCTTTGCCATTATCATCTTCTACATAAATCACAGGATAGAATGTAATTGATGGGGTGATTGTTGGGGTCACTTTCCAAACTTTGACGAGTGCCTTATTGATTGCGTTGTCATTTCCCGGAATATAAAAAGCATCTATATATCCGAGCGTTACATCAAGACAGGAATTGATATAGGTCGAAGCAACAGGCACAAATGGTTTTGCATTCGATGCGCCGCCTTCCATATATGATTCTGAAACATGCGCCAGAAATGCGTTTCGCAAGCCCGGCATAGATTGATGCTCGGTGGTGTCTGATGAAGGTGCGGGTCCTGTGTAACTGTCGTATATACCGCCGGGCTGAAATATGCCAGCATCAAAAGTGAAAAACATATTATCTGCGAACACCGGAAGCTCATTAAAATAAGGTGTTGCTGTCACCTGTTCCTGATAACCACTGTACATGTTGGCGTAAATATTAGTAGTCGTATCCGTTGACCAATAGAGGAATTGCAAATTGGCAGTGGATAAATTATTAGCAGCGAATAATGTTATTACTGAATCAAGGCCAGCCCCTGAAATTTTATAATCGCTTGCTTTGGGTGTTAGGCGATTAACACAAATATTGCCAACTTCAGTTGAAGCTGCGTTACGCTTAGTGCAGGAAAGAGAGGAAAAAATAAATCCAAAACAAACAACTGCCAGGAACCATCTGTTAACGCCGAACTTCTTTTGCATAAAAAAGCAATTTAGAGCCTGACATTATGAAACAGATAAACGTTGCATCCAATTTTCAACATAGTTAGCCACCATTGACGAAAATCAGAGGAATCAAATACAGGCAATAGCTATAAAGATAATTCTCCCCATCCCTTCCTATATTCCCTTTTTATGAATTGATTCGCAGGTTCAAAATTGGTCACTTTCATCTTTTCTCCATCCCATTTCAGCGCCACATATCGCCCGCTGAATTTATAACCTTCCATATTGCCATACACCGGGTCATTTCGTTTTATTTTTTCTTTGATATTGAAACTGCGCAATAATAAATTTCCTAACAACACCGTCTCTGTTAACGGTCCCGCATAACCGACAAATGGCGAGTCCACTTCCATCTTTCCATAACCAGCAATGCTCGCATCCACCCATTGCCACCAATGCCCGTCCATGCCGCCATTAATGCGGGAGTATTTTTCCGGAACATGCACATCCTTATTCAGCGAAAGCGGTAACAGTCTGGGATGGCTGCCACCCCAGCCACAGGAAACTTTTCCTTTTGTGCCAATAAATAATGTACCTCCTTCAAAATCATTTTCGCCCGGCCAGTCAGCAAGTGCTTCATTCGAATTTATATCAGGATCCAATTCGGTCAGCCGCTCCGGAGTAATACCTCCATCCATCCAGAACAGGTCAACATCTTTTCCATTCTTCTGTTTGAATTTAAATTTCAGTGAACTGGAAACAGGCCCGCTCTCAGGAAAGACACCTTCTTTGAAAATGCCACTATACACTGTGCTTGCACTACCGGAAATTTCTGTAGGGTAACCAAGCTCCAACAACTTAAAGGGGGGGCCGATGATATGACAACCCATATCGCCTAAAGCACCTGTACCAAACTGCCACCATCCACGCCAGTTAAAGGGCACGAGGTTATCAATATAGTTTGTCTCCGGTGCTGTGCCCAGCCAAAGATCCCAGTTCAGTTCTTTGGGGACCGCAGGTTTTTCCGCAGGCCATGATATACCCTGCGGCCACACAGGCCGGTCTGTCCAGCAATATACTTTTTCAATATCGCCGATAAGTCCGGCTTCAAACCATTCGCGCATAGTGCGCATGCCATCGCAGGAAGCACCCTGGTCGCCCATCTGTGTGACTACTTTATATTTTTTTGAGGCCTCCGTAAGAATGCGGGCTTCATATATATCATGCGTCAAGGGCTTTTGCAGATAAAGATGCTTGTTCAGTTGCATGGCGCTCAGTCCGACAATGGCATGGTTATGATCAGGTATAGCCACAGTAACTGCATCAAAGTTTTTGCTTTCCTTATTGAACATTTCGCGCCAATCATGATAAAATTTTGCTTGTGGGAATTCTTTGCGGCGTAGAGCTGCCGGTCTTTCATCCACATCGCACAAAAAAGCAATCACTGCATTTTTCTTCGGGGCAATGGCATAATGGTGGATATCATTTTCGGCTTCACCGCCGCAGCCTACTGCTGCGATATAGAGTTTATCGCTGGGTGCAACATATCCCTTCCCTCCCAAAACAAAACGCGGAACGATAAAAAAACCTGCCCCTGCCAATCCGGTTTGTTTTATAAAACCCCCTCGGCTGAGATTATTCTTGTTGTTTATTTCCTTTTTCATGATAATTATTTTTTAGCAAGCTGTTTAACAGCAACTTCTTTAAAATAAACTATATCATCGTTGCCATGATTCTGTAATCCGATGTATCCTTCATTAGGCCTTCTGCCGCGAACCGGTTCGAAATCGAATTTTCTTTCAGGAACAGCATCGCCCTCTTTATAGTCAGTCACTTTTTCGCCATTTAGATAAACAATGGTGCGTGGCCCGTCAAGCATGATTTCCATGGTGTTCCATTCTGGCCCCGGCTTGCCTGATTTAGCCAAAGGCTTGGTCAGCGAATAAAGTGTTCCGGTGATATGGTACTCATCTTCATTTGAAGTTTCGGGATGATTATCAATCTGTACTTCATAGCCATAATGCACTGGCATCCATGCTTCGCGGGGCTCTATCGGTATACGTATAAAAACGCCGGAATTGCTATTGAATTTTTGCATTTTGAATACCACGCGTATCGTGCAGTTGCTGAACTTTTCTTTCGTCCAGTACAAAAGTCCCATACCACCATGGCTGGCAATCAACCCGTCTTCTACGTAATGGCTTCCATCACCCACTTGCTTCCAGCCTGAAAGGTCTTTTCCATTAAATAGCTGGATCCATCCTTCGTCAAAAGATTTATGTTGGATTGGCTGACCACTGAAATTAAAAATCCAGCAGAAAAGCAGAAAGTATGCTCTTGAATGAAAGAGCGTTACAGGTTTAGTCATATGGCTTAGTTTATAAAGTGAATTTATAAATTAAAAACATGATTCTTTGTGATGCAAAAAAATATTTTTATGCAGTCGGTCAGTTTGAAGCTGTTTTATTAAGATTTGCCAGCCTGATTTTTTTACGGTAAGATTGTGACTTATTTTACTTCCCCTCATCCCTAACCATTTTGCATGAAAAGATCTCATTATATCGTCGGGCTGATTATGCTCACTTTTTTCGTCATCTCTTTTTTGACAAATATCTTTGGCCCACTGGTACCTGATATGATCACTGGGTTTAACCTCAGCCTCACGCTGGTAGCCATTCTGCCTTTTGCGTTTTTCATTGCTTATGGCGTCATGTCCATCCCTTCCGGCATGCTCATTGAAAAATACAAAGAAAAGAAAATCATGGTGACAGCATTCATCGTAGCCTTTGCAGGCTCCTTGATGCTGGCGTTCTTTCCAAATTATTTATCCGCTGTGTTTTCTTTGTTCCTGATCGGTTGCGGTATGGCCATGCTCCAGGTTGTGATCAACCCACTTCTCCGCACAGCAGGCGGAGAGGAGCACTACGCTTTTTATTCTATCATGGCACAGCTTATTTTCGGGCTTGCTTCTTTTATCAGCCCATTGGCTTATTCAGGTATTGTGGGAAACCTCAAAAAAAATAATGCGCACAATTTCTTCTTTTCTGCATTGAGCAAACATGTGCCGGTACAATTGCCCTGGATATCCATGTATTGGTTATTCACTATGATATGTGTGCTGATGATTCTGGTGTTGTTGTTCTCTCGTTTTCCAAAAGTTGAATTAAACACGGATGAAAAGCCAGGTGCACTGAAAATACATATCTGGCTATTTAAAAAACGCATAGTTATTTTATTTTTTATTTCCATGCTATGCTATGTTGGCACCGAGCAGGGCGTTGCAAACTGGGTATCACAATTTCTGCTAACGTATCATGGATACGACCCGCAAAAAACCGGGGCAGACACCGTGGCTTATTTCTGGGGATTGATGACAGCGGGCGGAGTGCTGGGTTTATTGCTGGTGAAACTGATGGATAGCCGGCATGTTCTTATTTTATTCACTGCATTGGCTATTGCGTGTTTAACTGCGGCGTTATTTGGTTCGGGAAATCTTGCGCTCATTGCTTTCCCGATGGTCGGATTCTTTGCATCGGTGTTGTACCCGATCATTTTCTCACTGGCGCTTAATTCGCTGGACGAGCATCACGGATCTTTTTCCGGCATCATGGTCACAGGCATCATTGGGGGCGCCATCATCCCATTAGTGATCGGATGGCTGGGCGATCATATTGGGTTGCGTAGCGGCATGTGTTTTCTGTATCTCACGCTTGGGTTTATCCTCAGCATTGGTTTCTGGGCAAAGCCCATTATCAAGAATAAGACCATCAAACTCTTTAACAGGAAAAAAGCTTCACAACAAGCATAAGCTACCATAATGAATGATAAAAAGATTATCGGCATCGATCTGGGCGCTACCAATATCCGTGGTGGTTTGGTAAATGGGTCGCAGCTTTCGAAGATCAACTCTAAACGCATCAACAGCAAAGGTTCGGTGGAAGAAGTGTTGAGCGATGTATTTGATATCATTGATGGATTAAAAGATGATGAGGTAGCTGCTATAGGCATTGGTGTACCAAGTGTTGTGGATGTTGAGAAAGGCATCGTGTACGATGTCCAACACATTCCTTCCTGGAAAGAAGTGTATTTAAAAAATATCATTGAAGAAAAATATCAGGTACCTGTGCTCGTGAATAATGATGCCAATTGTTTTGCTATCGGCGAATACTATTTTGGCAAAGGCGCTGGCAGCCAAAATATGATAGGGCTTACTATTGGTACAGGCCTGGGCGCTGGTGTCATCATCAACCACCATTTATTTCCAGGCTCAAATTGTGGCGCGGGAGAATTTGGAATGGTAGACTATTTGGATCATTGCTATGAATACTATGCCAGCGGGCAGTTTTTCCAAAACGTATATCATGCCGACGGGCAGGAACTATATGAAAAAGTAAAAGCACGGGATGCGCAAGCGCTGCACTGGTATGCAGAAATGGGCACACATCTCGGCAATGCAATTAAGATGATCATGTACACTTACGATGCATCGCTGATTATTTTTGGCGGCTCTGTTCGTTTTGCTTATCCTTATTTTCAGGAAACGATGTGGCAGCGCATTAACACGTTCGCATTTAGAAAATCGATTGAAAAACTGCGGATTGAAATATCTGAGTTGGAAAACAGCGGTATTCTCGGTGCTGCAGGATTGTACTATGATTTTGTGCAATAAGGAATCTGTTTTCTTAATTGATAAAAATCAGAGTTCATTAAGAACGCTTTTGTCAGGATTTTCTATTGCTCTCAGATACCTCAGTTAAAAGTTGTGAACTAATTTGTAACAATAGGGAGTTCCGGTTTGTATTCTTCAGTCTATAGCCAGCAAATGATGCCCGGCTAACCGATGATCAGATTATCAAACCTTCACTTCCATCCCTTCTTTTGCAAGCATAGAATTTGGGAAAAGCTGCTGGCATTCTTTTTCGATGCGGTCAAGAAAACAATCATCATGATCAGGATCGTGATGAGTAATGATAAGTTTTTTCACATTAGCCTCTTTGGCTACTTCCACCGCCTGCTCCCAGGTGCTATGCCCCCACCCTTTATATTTTTTGTATTCGTGTGCAGTATATTGCCCGTCATGAATCAGCAGATCTGCATCTCTGGCAAAGTCAACAATATTTTTATCAATCCCGTTTATATGTTCAAGATCCGTGCATACAACGAGCGATACGCCTTCGTCCTCTAACCGAAAACCATAAGAGCCTCCTCTGTATTTATGGTATTGAGCAACAGATTTCAAGTGCGCACCATAAATGGTTTCATCATCCCCGTAATTTAAAAACTCAAATTGAGCGCCCATCATTTCTAATTGTATGGGGAAATATTCCTTTTGCATTTGCGTGGAGAATATTTCCCGCAAATCTTCAATCTTCTCTTTCATCCCGAGTGCCAGTATCCCGATTGTCTGGTTAGAATTATAGGCTGGCGCAAAAAATGGAAACCCCTGTATATGGTCCCAGTGAAAATGAGAGAATACAATATTGATCACATTTTGAGAGAGGCCCTCATTAATCAGTTCCTTTCCCAGATTGCGGATGCCCGTACCTGCATCGAGAATGGCAATCCTGTTAGCTTTTTCACGAAGTATCTTAATACAAGTAGTATTCCCGCCATAGCGTTCAAACTCCCTGCCGCAGGCAGGCAAAGAACCTCGTACTCCGTAAAACTTCACTTTCATTGGCAACACTTTATTTAGCACCCGTAATAGAAGCCGCAATGATTCACTAAGCAATAAGCTAATCTTGGTACTCACCAGACTGTATACTAAAGTTAAGTAATTGTAAATTGTGGTTGTAGCGTCAGAGAATATTTCTGTTCATAAAACTTGAACGTTGATGTGTCAAATAAATGTATATTAAAAACCCTGACGCCATTCATGACGAACTAAAGACTTCTCCACTGCTTCCCGAAACCCACTTTATTTGCGACCACACCAATTTTCGGCAAAACAGGCATTCCTAATGGATAATTGTATCAAAAACGTACAGTGCCTGTATCAAAAACGAACTAATTCGTATATGATAGGGGGCTATTGTATTGTAAATCACCTTTATTTTATTCCGGCATACTTGTGGAAGCAGCAATTAGGATAATTATGAGTATTTAAGTCGGCAGTCAAAACTTTCCCCGGCATTTTTTATTTCTGAACAATCAAAAAGCAATCAATATGCTGAAAAATTATTTCAAAACCGCTTGGAGAAACCTGATGAAAAACAGTTTTTATTCAATTGTCAATATTGCAGGCTTAACATTGGGATTAGCGATTGGCATACTTATCCTGCTTTGGGTGCAGGATGAACTGAACTTTGACGGTTTTCACAAAAATGCTTCCAGTATTTACAGGCTGGAAATCAGAGGAGGCACCGGAACCAGTAAGCAAATATTCACCATGGGAGTAGCTCCAATTGGCCCGCTTGCGAAGCAGCAGCTTCCTGAGGTAATTGATCAGGTGCGTTTGACAGGAAATAACGATTATTCATTGTATAAGTACAATGAGAAAGTGTTTGGTGATGAAAATGCAGTCTTTGCAGATCCTGCACTCTTTTCAGTATTCGATTTTCCCCTGATAAAAGGTGATGCGGCCAAACCTTTTCCCGATGACAATTCACTAGTCCTTACTACAAAGACTGCCGCAAAATTCTTCGGTAATACAGACCCGATTGGAAGAGTAATCGTTGCAGACAATAAACAGAACTTTGTTGTAAGTGGCGTCATCGCTGATTTTCCTGAAAACTCAAGCTTTCAGTGTGACATGATCATGCCCATGAGCTTTCATCTGAAAGCAATGCTTGCACAGGGCATGGACATGAGCAATAACTTTAGCTATCTGGATTATGCAACCTATTTGTTGCTGAAACCCGGTGCTTCCATAAAAAAACTTTCTGACAAAATATTGCAGATACACCTTGCTCATAAACCGGATGATACCGATGCCGATTATTTATTGTTGCCTTTGACAAAAATGCATTTGTACAATGCTGATATGAGCGACAATGGGATTGCAACTGTAAGGATATTTATAACCATTGCTTTGCTGATACTGATAATCGCATGCATCAATTATGTGAACCTGTCCACCGCCCGTTCCATGTTGCGGGCAAAAGAAATCAGTATGCGCAAAATCGCGGGCGCAGGAAAAATCCAGCTTTTCATGCAATTCATTATTGAAACCGCTTTACTGTTTTCACTGGCATCCGTTTTGGCAATCGGGCTCATTGATATATTGATGCCGGTGTTCAATCAAATTGCGGGTAAACAGATGACTTTTAATCTGCGGGATTATCATATATGGGTTATCCTTTTAGCAGCCATTACTGCTACTTTGTCCGCATCAAGCATCTACCCGGCCTTATTGCTTTCGTCATTTGATCCGCTGAAGTCATTGAAAGGAAAAATATCCATCGGCATTGGAGATGTACTGCTCCGAAAAATATTGGTAGTTATACAATTTGCCTTTTCAGTGATGCTCATTATTGGGACGATGGTCATAACAAGTCAATTACATTATATAAAGAACAAGGATTTGGGATACGATAAAAGCCATGTGTTCTCCTTTTGGATGCGCGATATGTCAGGTCACTATGATGCGGCAAAAGCAGAACTGTTAAAACAGCCGGGAATATTGGCTGTAACCCGTTCTAATCAAAATATCATAAGGTTTAATGGTTTTACCGGGGCTGTGGATTGGGATGGCAAAACTCCTAAAGACAATCTCATAGTCCATCCGATAGGCGTTGACAAAGACCTAATATTATTCTTTAAAATGAAATTGGTAAAAGGCTCATCGTTTACAGGCGCAGTTATTGATACCACTCACTTTATTTTAAATGAAGCGGCTATAAAGGAGTCGGGAATAAAAGATCCCGTTGGCAAGCGTTTTACATTAGGTGGCATAAAAGGAACTATCATAGGTGTGGTAAAAAATTTTCATTATGCATCCATGAAAGAAAAAATCGCCCCGGCAGTTTTTTGGTATGCACCGCAATATTTAAACAGGATGTATATTAAAACCACCGGGCTGGATGCGCAAAAAGCCATTGCAGTTGCCAGTATGCAATTCAAAAGATACAACGGTGAATATCCATTCGGGTATGCTTTTCTTGATGATGTTTTTAACAACATCTATCAGAGCGAGCAACAGGAAGGAACCTTATTTACCTATTTCGCTATGATTGCGATTTTTATCTCCTGCCTCGGTTTATTAGGGCTTGCGACTTATACAGCACAGGTGCGCACACGTGAGATTGGCATACGCAAAGTATTGGGTGCTGGCATAGGCAATATCATTGCTATGCTTTCTGTCCATTTTCTAAAACTGGTATTCATTGCCATATTGATAGCCACTCCGATAGCGTGGTATGCTATGAATAAATGGCTTCAGGATTTTGCTTACCGCATTCACATTCAATGGTGGCTATTTACGATAACCGGATTTTTAGCCATACTGATTGCTTTTGTAACTATAAGCTATCAGGCAATCAAAGCAGCGATTGCAAATCCGGTAAAAAGCTTGAGGACGGAGTAATTAGAAAATGTAAAATAGCTTAATGCAAAAATGAAGTTAGCTATCAGTCATAGGCAACGAAGTATAAAAAAATAAAATAAACATCATGAAAAAATATCTGCTGATTTTAATGTTTGTATCTGCAGCATTTGCTGCCGTAGCTCAGGAAAACCGAACTCCTTATCTTACCAAATCACTGACGGATGATGCAATCAAAAATATAGAAGCGAAAACTTCGGGCGGAAGCATTGAGGTATCCGGTGGCAATGCACAGGAAGCAAGGATTGAAGTATACGTATCTATGAACGGGCATCACATTGATTTATCGCAAGAAGAGACAAAGGAAAAACTGAATGCAGATTATGACCTCACTGTTTCTGCATCAGGCAATAAGCTTACCGCCATCGCAAAACCAAAAGGCCGGATCATCAATTGGAAAAAAACATTGAATATTTCTTTCAAAATATTTGTCCCTGAAAATGTTTCAACTGATTTGTCAACAAGCGGAGGAAGCATTTCCATTTCCAATTTATCAGGGACAGAAGATTTCAGGACAAGTGGTGGTAGCCTTACCGTGAAAAAAATCACCGGAAAGATACATGGCGAAACGTCCGGTGGAAGTATTGATGTATCTGACTCAAAAGATGATATTGACCTCGGCACCAGCGGAGGAAGCATTAATGCCGGGAACTGTACCGGTAAAATCAGTTTGAATACTTCCGGAGGCTCGCTGGAATTGTACGACCTGCAGGGCGATATCAAAGCCACTACCAGTGGAGGTTCTGTAAACGGCAAGAATATTTCCGGCGAACTGAGCGCACATACTTCAGGAGGTAATGTCAGTATGTATGAACTGACTTGCAGTGTTGATGCTTCTACCAGCGGTGGAAATATCAATGTAGAAATAAAAGAGATCGGGAAGTATGTGAAGCTGAATAATTCAGGCGGGCATATTAATCTCACCATTCCGAAGGATAAAGGCTATGATCTTAAATTATATGGCGAGAAGATGGACAGGAGTTTTTCGCTGAATAATTTCAGTGGAACAGTAAAGGAAAATAAAATTGAAGGGGCTATGAATGGCGGCGGAACACCCATAACCGTTGATGCAGGTGGTGGAAAAATCAATTTGTCATTCAGATGAAACCTTAAAATATAACAGCAACGCATAACCGAATCAAATAGGTTCATAACATAAATCACCACTCCATGTTCATTAATTATTTGAAAATTGCTTTCAGGAATATTGCACGAAACAAGGTGTCTTCATTCGTAAATATTACCAGCCTTGCATTGGGTACATGCGCTTTTCTGTTTTTGATGCAGTATATAAGCCTGGAAAGAAATGTAAATAAATTTCATGCTAATCTGCCGCACATGTACCGGCTCATTAATCAAGATCCTTCGGGCAGCACATGGCCTGAAGTAGAACCCGGTTGGGCATCCATTGTAAAGCAACGTTTCCCTGAAATAAAAGATGATTGCAGGTTTGATGAGGAGACAGGAAATGTTGTTGTGAACAAAAAAAATACTCCCGACGAATCATACAGCGAGAAAAAAACAGGTTATGCAGATGGCAATTTTTTTTCTTTCTTCAGCTTCCCTTTAGTATCGGGCCACCCATCATCTCTTCGCGAACCAAATGTTGTATTTATTTCTCAAACAAGCGCTGAGAAATATTTTGGCAAAACTGACCCTATCGGTCAGACACTGGTACTGAACAATCAATTTGGAACAACTGATTATGTTGTGAAAGGCGTTTTTGCTGACATGCAGGACAATTCCGATATTCAATATAACATGCTTTTCTCTCTTGAAACGCTGAAAAATCCTGCCAACCTGAATGGGAATGACTGGGCAGGATTGGACAACCTCAACTCGCAATATATCAACACTTATTTCTATTTAAACAATGATGCAAACACGAAAACGCTTGAAACTAAATTGACCACACTCCGCACTGAATTGAAAAAAAATAAAGACGGCGTTCAGTTCAGACTGCAACCTCTTGCTGAGATGCATTTGGGCAAAGGGTTCAATGATACGTACCCGACTTTTGCGAATCTTAAGTATGTGTATATGCTGGGAGGGGTTTCTTTTTTGATTTTATTGATTGCATGGTTCAATTATATCAATCTTTCTACAGCCAATTCATTTAAGCGTGCCAATGAAATCGGTGTCAGAAAAGTGATTGGTGCCAGCAAAACAAACCTGATCATTCAATTTCTCGGCGAATCTCTTCTTATAAATATACTTGCATTTATAGCTGCGGTGGCTTTGATTTTGCTTATACAGCCCCTTTTCAATAAACTTATCGGGAAACAGCTTTCCATGCAAACGATAAGCGATAGCGGCTCCTGGATTTATTTATTGCTTCTGCTTTTTGCAGGTTCATTGCTCTCAGGCACTTACACCGCTTTTACTTTATCAAGATTTAAACCCGTTGAA
>Ga0302280_1000178_pt1 | contig 55594 bp, 51 predicted proteins | sample III_Fen_E1_1_FD_198771 | JGI IMG/M metagenome (GOLD analysis project Ga0302280, IMG submission 198771) | Peat permafrost microbial communities from Stordalen Mire near Abisko, Sweden - III_Fen_E1_1 | ecosystem: Environmental > Terrestrial > Soil > Wetlands > Permafrost | place: Sweden: Abisko... | reverse complement strand
CTGGAGAAGAAGGAGAAGGCGATACAAAAAATGAGAAATAAGGAATGAGAAAGTAATCTTACAAATAAAAAACCTCAGATTTAATTTGCTATTATCCATTTGACTTCACAATCCCAACACCAGCTTCAGCTTCGCATATCCTGTTTTGCTCACCGGCACTTGTGCTCCGGATTTTAAGACAACCATATAACTTTCCTTTTCGTAAGGCTCCATGCGGGTGATTTGCTGGATATTCACCATATATGACCGATGTGTTCTGGTAAAAATATTTGCATCCAGCAACTGCTCAAAATGGCTCATGGTTTTGTTTTTCAGAAAGTGCCCTTCTTTTGTGTGGATTTTTACATAATCATCTGATGCTTCCAGATAATGTATTTCTTCTACCGGGATGATTTTTATTTTGCCGCCGGTTTTCACCACGATGCGCTGGCTTTGAGCCGGCGATTGGGCAACTGCTTCGAGCAAGGATTGTGTATTGTTCTTTAATATAGCAGTAGCACTTTGCCCAAGCCATTTCTGTATTGCTTTATCAAACCTTTCCTTGCTGAAAGGCTTTAGTAAATAATCTACTGCATGGCTTTCAAATGCTTTGATGGCATATTCATCAAACGCCGTGGTGAAAATTGTTGCAGGCGGATTATCAATCAGCTCAAGCATTTCAAAACCATTTATTTTTGGCATCTGTATATCCAAAAAAATAATATCTGGCTGATGCTGATGAATTGCTTTCACTCCTTCAAAACCGTCATTGCATTCCTGCGCTAATTCTATCTGCGGAAAGTGTTGCAAATATTCTTTAATAATAGATCTTGCCAATGGCTCATCATCTATAATCAGTGCTTTCATATTAACTGTGGTATTTTCACCTTCGTGATAAATAAATTATTATCTGATTTTGTTTCCAGCAAATCATTTCTTGCAAATAATAAATATAACCTTCGCTGAACTGAACTCAATCCAAAACCGGTTCCTTTTTTTGGCGATGAGGTCTCCGGATCAAACGGATTTTCTACTACCACTTCCAGATAATTATTATTTGCTGTGGCTGATATGCGAATGGTAATATCATCTGTAGTATCATACAATCCAAACTTGATTGCATTTTCAACAACTGGCTGAAGCAGCAAAGATGGCAGTTTCATCTGACGGCAGTTTTCTTCGCAATTGATAATTGTTGACAGTCTATGACCGAAACGTACTTTTTCAATATCAAGATATAATTCCAGGTATTCCAATTCCTCTTCTAAGTTTACTAACTGCTGCTCTTCTTTTTTCAAAGTTCCCCGCAAAAAATCTGATAATTGATAAATCATTTTTCTTGCTTGTTCCGGCTGGCTTCCAATCAATGCGCTGATGGAGTTCAGGCTGTTGAACAAGAAATGAGGCTGCAGTTGTTGCCTCAGTTTGAATAGTTCTGCTTCTTTCGCTAAATTCTCTGTTTCCATTTTTCGCTCGTCCATTTCCTTTTGTTCTTTTTGCGTGAACCATAGCAGGCACATTGTTGCCATGCATCCCAGCATCAAAAAAGCAATCCCGAAACGAACGGTTGATGAATTGGTCAGTAATCGCATGTAAACCTCGTCGCTCCTGAAAAAAGCCCACAACAAAATGCGTGTCTGTATGATCCATATCGACGATAGCCCAAAACTGATTGCCAGCACATACCAGTATTTTTCCTGTCTGGGCAAATAATAGCGCATGTTGTTGAAGATTAGCCAGCTACAGCCTACCAGAGAAATATTGCTAATAAAGCTGTCTGCAAATGCCTGCATATCATTCAGCCCATAATTCTTCAGGACAGCATAATGCAACAGTGCCCATGCAAGCCACCATGATCCAAATACCAGCTTAAATTTTTTATTGGATGAAGTAGTCAAACTGTAGTTATAGTTTTTATAAGTTCAGAGCCAATGCTCTTTCTGCTATGAGCTATTAACTGTGAAATCCCGCTTAGTTAAGGTGCATTGACCGCTTCATGCTGTTTTCCAGAATATGGGCCGCTTTCAAATGGGTTACATTGATAAAAATATCCGCATCTTCATCTTCACAAATCCTTGAGTACATTTCCGCGCCATCAATCAGGTCGTCTAATTTATGCAATTCGCTTACATCAATAAATTTCCAATGAACGGGTTTTTGCGAAGCGTTCAAAAAATTATCCTGCTCACGTTCGCCAATCAGTTGTGCTTTCTGAAATGCATGAAATTCATCCTCTGCTTTGATTAGCCTGAGTTGCTCATCGAACTGCGGAGTATGTTCGCCATCGCCGCAAATGATGCGATAAACCATTTTTGCAAGATACCAGTTCATAAAATGATGTTTGTTATTTTGGTAATTTTCTTCTCCAGCCTGAAAGCCGGGGCCGTTCACAATCAATAATTTTTTATTTCCAGTCCTCCGAAAAAACAAGTTCCTTTAATGATCAATATTTTGTCAGGATTATTGCTTAATGGCTGCTTCCTTTTATCTTCTATGCCACCAAAAACAGGTGTGATGTCCAAACGAACCTGCCAATCCGGCGGTATGATTATTTTGCCGCCCCCAAAAGCAAAATTCAAGTCGATGACTGCGGGCTTTTGTATGTCAGCCTGTGTCAAATCTATTTCGCACCCGCCAAAGACACAGGTAATATCACCTCTTTGGAAATTTTTTGAAAGGATCACTTTTTTTGCTCCGCCAAAAACGGAAGTGGAATCAAAAAAGTCATCATTAGAATAATCTTTTGGGGAGTCTTGTTGGAGCGAGCCCAGTCCTTCCGATGTTGCGCCTTCCGATTTCGGGTAATCGTAATTTCTCCAGTCCCAATCGCGCCGCCTTTTCCAATCCCAGTCGCGATGATGCCTTGGGCGCAATATCATAACAAGACCAATTCCAATAATGATGATCGGGACAATGAAACGATGAAGATCAAACCCAAAATTCATTTCATCGGCCAGAAAAACCCCACCTATAATGATTAATATGATCCAACCAGGGTTCCTGAATTCGTGTTTGATACCCGTATAGACGCCGACTGCTATTAATATCATTGGCCAGGTAAATAACCAATCGGGGAAAAAGGGGAAAGACATTTCTTTCATCAGGAACACTGCACCTATGAATAACAAAAAAAGCCCGGCAAGTATTCGACCATTATTTCTTGACCTGTAAAAATCGTCATTGGGGTTTTGGCCGCTCATGGTTTTAAATTTATGAATCAAAACTAAGACCTTGAAAAGCTGTGGCAAAGCGGATTTAGGCAATAGCGCTGTTGCGGGCGGCGAAAGTGCATGTTTTGTCGGTGAAAGGTTTTCAGCAAGCTATAAAAGCCTATATCAATTTGAATGCATCGGCGTCGAACAACCCCATGTCACTCAGTTTTAAATGAGGGATCACGAGCAGCGCCATGAATGATAAAGTCATAAAAGGAGCGGATAAATCTGAGCCAAGGTTTTTTGCCATGGCATCAATAGCAGTGTAATCTTCTGCGACTTTGTATCCATCCTCATTGCTCATCAATCCGGCGACTGGCAAAGGCAAAACCATTTCTTCAGTTCCATTCACGCAACTCACCCCGCCTTGTTTTTGTATTATCAGGTTCACTGCTTTGCAGAGGCTTTCATCGTCCACCCCGACCGCAACAATATTGTGGCTGTCGTGCGCAACTGATGAAGCAATAGCTCCTTTTTTCAAACCGAAATTTTTTATGAAAGATTTTGCGATGGGTGCATCATTATAACGGTTCACCACTACTATCTTTAAAATATCTTCTTCAATATTAGCTTTTAAAATATCACTGTTCTCATTCACTAGGCTTATTGGCCTGATCAACTTGTTAGTTATCAGTTGGCCGTCCAATGCCTCTATCACATAGACCTGTTCAATATTTTCTTCATCGCCCCATTTCCTTAGCGGATAACGGAAATCCTCAACCGTTTTTTCTGAGCAATTGAAGTGATTTATAACATCGCATTTTTCACTTTCTATTTTCGATTGCCCATTTTCTGAAACCAGTACTCCATTGATATAAGTTTGAAGCACCACAAATTTTTGCAGATCCTTTACCAGGATAAAATCGGCAGCATCATTTTCTCTAAGCAAGCCAACATCTAATTTATAATGCAGCACAGGATTGATGCATGCTGCTTTCAGTACTTTGAAAATGTCAATGCCCTTTGATACCGCTCGTTCGCAAAGTTGGTTGATATGGCCCGCAACCAAACTGTCGGGATGTTTGTCGTCGCTACAGAACATTATCATATCAGGATAGTCGTTCAACAAATCAATTAAAGATTCAAAATTTTTTGCTGCGCTGCCTTCCCGGATAATGATTTTCATTCCATATTTCAACTTGTCCAGGGCTTCTTCTTTTGTGAAACATTCGTGATCGGTAGTTATCCCTGCTCGTCCGCCTGACAGGCCTGCTTCAATGTATATTTTTGCGAGTTCATTCCTCAAACCCGGGGCATGGCCGTCAATAGGTTTATTCAGGCGCTGTGCCGATTTTATTTTTTTCATTATTTCCTCATCATTGTTCAGCACACCGGGAAAGTTCATCATCTCGCTTAAATATTTTATCTCCACTTTCTGAAGCAATATTTCCACTTCTGCTGCATTCAATGATGCGCCTGCTGTTTCAAAATTGGTTGCAGGCACACAACTTGGTGCGCCAAAATTAAATTTGAAAGGAACGGTGTTTCCATTGCGGATCATGAATTCGACGCCTTCCATGCCACACACATTAGCAATCTCATGCGGATCGCTTACGGTGGCAACCGTGCCATGCACAACTGCGAGCCTTGCAAATTCAGATGGCAGCAACATGGAGCTTTCGATATGAACATGGGCGTCTATAAAACCCGGAAGGATATAAGTGGTGAGCAGTGAGTGGTGAGTGGTGAGTTCAGAGATGGAAATGATTTTGCCATTTTCAATTTTTATTTCAGCAGGATAAATTTTTTCTTTGAAAATATCAACCAGGTTAGCTTTGAGAGAGAAATGCATTTTATAATTCTTTGGCGAAAATTAGCGAATTAATTGACCTTTTGCTCAACATCTTCAGCAAAGATTATACAAATGGCTTTGCCTTGTTATCAAAGGTCATCACAGGATGAAGGAATTATCATAGTTTTGAATGATAAACCTTTTTTCAAACTTAAAACCAAGCGGTCGAATCCGTTACGCTTGCTAAATTCAACAAAAAAATGAAAAAATTAAAAACAGGCATCCTTGTGTTGCTGGCATTGGCAAGTGTGCTTACTGTAAAATCTCAAACATTAGATGAGGTAATTGATAAGAATCTTGCAGCAATGGGCGGAAAAGAAAAACTTCTTCAGTTGAATACGATTATTATGGAAGGCAGTGTAAGTTTTAACGGTCAAAACATTCCGGTCAAAACAACGCAGGTAAATAATAAGGCACTCAGAATGGATATCAGCATCAATGGCATGGCCAATTATATCATTCAGACGAAAGATTCCGGATGGATGTATTTCCCGATCCAGGGACAAAAAAAAGCAGAAGCCACCCCACCTGCCGTGGTCAAAGAGGGAGCGGATGAACTGGACATACAAAGCGTTTTGCTAAACTATAAAGACAAAGGCCATACGGTAACGCTTGTTGGCAAAGATGATGTGGACGGAACTGAATGCTTCAAAATAAAAGTGACCACAAAATCTGGTCTTGAACAAACGTTTTTTATTGACCCCGCAAATTATTATATCATTAAGGCTACAACGAAAACAAAAGCGAACGGACAGGAACAGGAACAAACACAGATGTTCAGCAATTATACAAAATTAGACAACGGATATGTCTTTCCATTCTCCATGTCTGGAGGAGGCCTTCCGGGCGAACTTAAAATCACAAAAGTGGATGTGAATCCAAAAATTGATGAATCCATTTTCAAGCCATCTAACTAATTCCCCTAATTTTTGATACGCCCCTGATTTAAAACCGGGGCGCATTTTTTGAAGGTTGCAAAAAAAATCAAATGAAAAACTTATTTTTTGGGTTGATAGGTATCTTAAGCATTGCTAACGTTTACCCGCAAACGAAAATCACGTCATCCACTTTTGGCATGCTGGAAGCCAGGTGGCTTGGCCCTGGTACTATGAGCGGCCGGATCACTGCTATTGAAGGCGTGAATGAAGATGGAAAAACCATCTACATAGGGAGCGCAGGCGGTGGTGTCTGGAAAACAACCAATGCCGGTGCATCTTTCAAGCCCATTTTTGATAAGTATTGCCAGTCAATCGGTGCTGTTGCCATTGATCAGAAAAACCCCAAAGTATTGTACGTGGGAACTGGCGAAAGCAATATGCGCAATAGTGTTTCTATTGGAGACGGGCTGTACAAAAGCACGGATGCAGGCGACAACTGGACTAAGATCGGATTAGACAGCACCGAGCATATCTCAAAAATTTTGCTTGATCCACAAAACTCAAACACAGTCTATGTCGCAGCGCCAGGTCCATTATGGAGCGATAGTAAGCATCGGGGGTTATATAAATCAACAGATGGCGGAAACACCTGGGAAAAAATTCTCTATATCAATGAAAAAGCAGGTTGTGCGGATATTACCATAGACCCATCCAACACAAATATTATTTACGCTACCACCTGGGAGTTTCGCCGTATGCCTTATCTGTTTAATTCCGGCGGACAGGGCAGCGGTGTTTACAAAAGCACGGATGCAGGAAAAACATGGAAAGAACTGAAAAACGGTCTTCCTTCCAAGCCCTTTGGCCGTGTGGCTTTGGCACTGGCGCCCAGCGCACCTAACAATTTGCTCGCGATTGTTGAAGCAAAAGAAACGGGCCTGTATATAAGCAACGATGGCGGAGAAAACTGGAAACAACAAAGCGCAACTGCTAACATTACAGCAAGGCCTTTTTATTTCAGCGTGATTAAGATAGATCCCAATGATGCCAAGCGGGTTTATCGCCCTGCGTTTAATTTTGCTTATTCTGACGACGGAGGTTATTCATTCACAGATGCAAGCGGTGATGGCGGTTGGGTGCACAGCGATATGCATGCTTTATGGATAAACCCGAAAAATACCAGCCAGCTATATCTTGGAACAGATGGTGGTGTGTACCTTAGCCTTGACCGTGGCGCAACCTGGATGTTCCTGCAGAATTTACCGGTTGGTCAATTTTATCATGTTTCAGTTGATAACGTTGACACCTACCGCATTTACGGCGGCCTGCAGGATAATGGCAGTTGGGTAGCTCCTTCATCTGCACCTGGCGGTGTTAGCAATTCAAACTGGCAGGCAATTTATGGAGGAGATGGTTTTTGGACCCAACCTGATCCGCTTGACTCAAATATTGCTTATGCAGAATCGCAAGGAGGCAGTGCGGGAAGAATTGATTTGAAAACAACCAAATCTGTCAACATACAACCTCAGGGTTTGCAGGGTGAAGGAAAACTGCGCTGGAACTGGAATACACCCATTGTAATTGGCACAAATAACAAGAAAAACCTTTACATGGGTGCTCAATATCTTTATAAGTCCACTGATAAAGGCACGAATTGGTCGCGCATTTCACCAGATCTCACAACGAACGATAAGAAAAAACAGGAACAGGAAGAATCCGGCGGCCTGAGCGCTGACAATACTTCTGCGGAAAACCATTGCACTATTTTCACAATAGCAGAATCTCCATTAGATGAAAATATAATATGGGCAGGAACTGATGATGGCAATCTGCAGCTAAGCACAGATGGTGGCAAAACCTGGACTAACCTTGCAAAAAATTATGCAGTTGCTGGCATTCCTTCTCAAACATGGGTAAGCAGCATTGAACCCAGCCATTTTAGTAAGGATGTAGTATATGCCACATTTGATAATCATATGTATGGCGATCACAAGACCTATCTCGGCAAAACATCGGATGGCGGCAAGACATGGTCATTGATCAAAAGCATTGAGTTCACCGGGTTTGCACACAAAATAAAAGAAGACTTCATCAATAAAAATTTGTTGTTCCTCGGAACAGAAATGGGTTTGTTCGCAACGGTTGATGGCGGCGAAAACTGGTTCCGTATGAAAAACCATATTCCGGATTATGCATTGGTAAGGGATATACAAATTCATCCCAAAACAAATGATTTATTGCTTGCCACACATGGCCGTGGCATTATAGTGGTGGATGATATAACGCCTATGCGCAACCTGACTAAAGATATCATTGATAAAGATGTGGTTCTTTTTGACAGCAAGCCGATCGTTTTGACGGCGGGCAAATATGGCGATGGAGGTTTCCCCAGTACCGGGGGGTGGAATGCCGGCAATCCCCCTTCTGTGCAGCCTATCCAGTATTATTTCAAAGAACGGATGAGCACCGGCGATGTAGCCGTAGAAATTTATGATGCTGCGGGAAAATTGGTTCAAACAGTCCCTGGAACTAAGCGTAAAGGCATTAATAAAGTGTATTGGAATTTGCGGATGACCCCACCCAAAGTAGCTGCCGGCGGGACTAAAATTGATTTTGGCTCTTTTACTGCACCGATGGTTTTGCCCGGAGATTATACAGTGAAACTAAAAGCAGGCAATAAAGAATATACGCAGTCTGTCAAACTAGTGCATGATAATTCAAATCCAAACTTCACTATTGCTGACCGTGAGGCGCAGTATAAAACAGCAATGGATTTATATCATCTGCACGAGCAACTCGCCAGTGTAGCAGATGATATCAACAGCAATCAAAAAATGTTAAAAGAAAACATTGAGAAAACAAAAAACGCCAAATTGAAAAAATTGCTAAGTGAATATAACGATAAGCTGGAGATCCTAAGGGAAACGTTGCTGGCAAGCAAGCAAAAATCTCAGTTCGCAGATGAGCAGAAATTACGTGAACGTATCAGCGATGTGTATGTTGCGGTCTGCTCACAGGAGGCCGGGCCATCTAACCTCCAGGTGCAGCGTGTTAGTGTTCTGTCACAGGAAGTGCAGAAAGCATCTCATGATAATATTGCCATTAACAACCAATATGCAATAAAAGTAAAACAGGCATTAATAAAAGAAGGGCTGCTAAAAGATGAAAAATCTACACTTGATAATAAAAAGGGGAACTAAATTTGCAAAGTTTAAAAAGCATATCGAGTATTTACAATAACCAAAAATATTAAAAAAACAAAAAATGAAAATTTTAAAACCATGTTTTCTTGCATTGATAGCGATTACTTCTTTAACAGCAGCAAAATCCCAGACTGTAGATGAAATCATCGGCAAGCATATTAGTGCCATCGGGGGCAAAGATGTGCTGGCTAAAATTAAAACGATAACAATTGATGGCAGCGTGAATGCCATGGGTAATGATTTCCCTGTCAAAATAACCATCGTGAACGGCAAGGCATTTAAGACAGAGGCGTCGGTAAATGGCACTGATATCATCAATTGCATAACAGATACTGGTGCCTGGATGCTGAACCCGATGATGGGCCAGTCAACTGCGCAAGCATTGCCAGCAGATCAGGCAAAGCTTTTAAAAACTTCTATTTACATTGGCGGACCTTTGCTGGATTATAAAAACAAGGGGTATTCCGCAGAATTAATTGGCCGCGATTCTGCTCAGGAAAAAGCTTTTAAGATAAGGCTTACCGATAGCAATGGCACAGATGCAGTTTTTTTTATTGACCCATCAACTTATTATCTCCTGAAAACAGTGGTAAAGGCCAAAGCAAATGGGCAGGATGTGACAACCACTTCCACATTTTCTGACTACAAGAAAACTGATTTGGGCTATGTAATGGCATACAGCACGGCAACAACCAATATGGGCTATGATATCTCTATAAGCTACAGCAAAGTAGATTTTAATAAAGATGTAGATCCAAACGCTTTCTCTATGCCTAAATGATACGGAAATTTTCAGTCAATAAAAATGCCCCTTCACCGGGGCATTTTTATTTTACATACGCATTTTTGTTGAATAAAAAAAGGGTGTTTTTCACGTTGTGTAGCTTTTTGGATTGCTCTATGTTTGACTTCTGAAAAAATGATCACCGTTAAACCCAGATAAATGCTGGCTTCCGGAAATGGTCTTGGAAACAGCGAACAATCCTTCCCTTAAAACAATACATGGCAGGTTTTTCATGCAGAAAAATGCCCCTTTGCCGGGGCATTTTTGTTATCCCTATTACCTTGACATCTCGAGTATTGAAACAATTCATGTCAAAACGGATTATGCAGTGTCAATATTAGCTGCCAGTATGCTCCTAATGTTAATTTTTGTCCAAACCGCTTTAGAAATGGACAATTCGGTCTGCATTGCTTTATTTTTAGACTTTTCTGGATCTGCCGTTTTTAGTAATTCAATTGGCAGATATTCTTAATAAATTTAGCTCCAGCAATATCATCATGAAAGCATTTTTATTATTAAATATCTCTATACTGATAATATCTTTCCCGTCATTCGAAAATAAATATCAGAAATCGTCTTTATCGGATCTGATCTCCAAAAAGCAGTACGAAAAATTATTCCCTCATCATCATGTGATTTATTCTTACGAAAGTCTTTTAGATGCTTCCAAAAGCTTTCCATTGTTTGCAAACGAAGGCGATTTATTAACGCGTAAAAAAGAACTCGTTTCATTTTTTGCGAACATCGCACATGAAACTAACATCGGCTGGAAAGAATCTAAAGGGGGTCCCTATGTCTGGGGATTGACTTATGTTGAAGAACAAGCCTGTAAAGATGGAAGCTGCTCTCAATACAGTACTGCAGGCACAAGCAACTATCAACCTGTTACGGGAAAATCTTATCATGGACGTGGGCCCATGCAATTGAGCTTTGCATATAACTATGGTCTTGCTGGGGAAGAATTGAATTTACCTTTGTTGCAGCAACCTGAGTTAGTGAGTACCGATGGCATCATTGCTTTCAAAACCTCATTATGGTTCTGGATGCGCGAACAAAAGCCAAAACCTTCCTGTCACAATGTGATGTGCGGGAACTGGAAGCCAACTGAAAATGACATAAAACAAAACCGCAAGCCGGAGTTTGGCATGGTTATCAATATTATTAATGGGGGCATTGAATGCAACGCAACAGATCCGGAGATTGTAGCAAAAAGAATAGAAAGGATTGGCTTTTATAAATGGTTTGCAGTCGTTATGAAAATAAATGTCGATGATGATTGCGACTGCGCTGGCATGGGTTCTTACGGGGGATAATATGCGGATATCAGCTCATTGGTTTAACTTAGATTCATAAAAAATGAAAATAAAATAGCCCTGCATTCAATGACATAAAAATCATTTAAAACCTGACGGGTAAAGCCTCCAATTTCTTATCTTCAATTCATGCTGAAAAAATCAACTATCCAATTGCTCCGGTTTCACTTTTCATTTTTCCTTATGCCGGTCTATTGGTTTGCGCTAAGCCAGTTAGTATATATAAACTGGCCCAGAGCAATATTGATTTTCTTTACTCTTCATGTGCTGGTTTATCCTGCCAGCAATGGCTATAACAGTTATATAGACCGCGATGAAACCAGCATCGGTGGATTACAAAGCCCGGCCCAGCCTACAAAGCAACTTTTTTATACAACACTATTAATGGATATTGCTGCGATTTTTCTAAGCAGCTTTATAAGCATTTATTTTGCAGCGGGGCTAATTGGTTATATACTTGCCTCAAGAGCGTATAGCTCAAGGAAAATCAGGTTAAAAAAATATCCTTTCATCGGATATCTTACGGTGATTGTTTTTCAGGGCGCAGTAACTTTTTTTTTAGTTTATCATGGATCTGAAACCAATAATACTTTGCATCTGCCAACAGAAGCTATGATAGCAAGCTCCTTGTTGATTGGCGGCTTTTATCCCCTGACGCAGGTGTACCAGCACGAAACTGATTTTAAAGATGGAGTAAGAACCATTAGCTATGTGTTGGGGATCAAAGGCACTTTTATTTTCTGTGCATCAGTTTATTTTCTTTCATTTATCTCTTTAGCTTATACTTTTTTTATCTCACTGGAGATAAGAGAATTTTTTGCGCTCGCAACCTGCATGTTGCCAGTGCTCGTTTACTTTTTTATATGGGCAGCGAAGGTGTGGAAAGACAAAGCCTGTGCAGATTTCAGGCATACGATGCGCATGAACGTGATTGCGTCTATCGGCACGAATATTGGTTTTATCATTGTGCTTCTAATGAATAATCTCAGGAAATAAGAATCGCCAGCTAAAATGATTTCGTAACTTAAATGAGCAAATGTAAATTTTGAGCAAAATAATTTCAATAGGCACTGCAGTCCCGACTTTCTGTCACACGCAGGATGATATACTTCATTTCATGCAGCACATTTATGCAATGAATGAAAACGATAAGCGTAAGCTAAGATTTCTTTACCACCAAAGCAGTATTGAGCAGCGCTATTCAGTAGTGCCAGATTATAGCAGAAACATCAATGAATGGAAATTTTACCCACGCTCAGAAAACCTTGAACCTTTTCCTTCACTGGAGCAGCGAATGATCTGGTACAATAAACATGCTGCTCCTCTATCAGTTGATGCTATAAGAAACTGTATTGAAAATAAAATTCACCCTCAGGAAATTACTCATTTGATAACCGTCAGTTGCACCGGCATGAGTGCCCCGGGGCTTGACCTGCAGGTGATGGAGTTAATGGATCTACCAAAAAATATTTTCCGTACCTCCATAAATTTCATGGGCTGTTATGCGGCCATCCATGCATTAAAGTTAGCAGATGCCATTTGCAAGTCAAGCCCTGACGCAAAAGTACTTATCGTTTGTACGGAGCTCTGTACGCTTCATTTTCAGCGTGAGCCAACGATTGACAATATCTCCTCCAGTTTATTATTCTCAGACGGATCTGCAGCAGCACTGATCACTTCAGATCACAATGATGCTGATGGGATCCGCCTCAATAGCTTTTATTCAGAAGTGTTGCCTAAAGGCAAAAAGGACATGGCCTGGGAATTATCTTCCACAGGCTTTTTGATGACGCTGAGTGGTTATATACCCAATCTCATCGAAGAAGATTTTGAGATGCTCACTGATCGCGCCCTTCAAAAAAATAATCTTTCCAAACAGAACATCACACACTGGTGTGTTCACCCCGGGGGGAAAAAAATACTTGAAGCCATCCATAAAAGCCTGAGCCTGACAAAGGGCGAACTGGATAATAGTTATGATGTACTAAAAGAATTTGGAAACATGTCGTCGCCAACGATTCTATTTGTACTGAAAAAAATATTTGACAAAGCAGTATTTAAAAAAAACAATGCCATATTCGGTGCAGCTTTTGGGCCAGGGCTCACAATGGAAACATTTACAGCCGTTGCATAAATTTTTTTCGAAAACGTTTGCTTCCCCCGACTTTTAAAAACTTCCTCTTAACTTGTAGCATGGATTTCTCAGTTCGTTCATACGATAAAGAATTGCTTGATCAGGACGATATTCCGTTCACTGATTTGGAACAGAACATGCGCGAACTGAATATAATAAACACCTGGCTTGGCGGGCATCATGTTACGCTGCGGGGATTTACAAAGTTAATCGGGGATAAAAAAAAAATTACCGTCTGCGAAATCGGATGTGGAGGAGGCGATAACTTGTTGTCCATACAGCATTGGTGCTGCAAAAAAAATATTAATGCAAAATTAATTGGCATTGATATCAACCCAGGTTGCATTGCTGTTGCCGTTTCCAAATTCAAATCCCCAAATGCAGAATTCCTGACGTCAGATTTCCGGCTGATAATTTTTGCAAACGAGAAGCCAGATATTCTTTTTTCATCTTTGTTTTGTCATCATTTTACCGATGTTGAATTGATAAGTATGTTTCAATGGATGAAATCAAATTCAAAACTGGGTTTCTTTATCAACGATCTTCACCGGCATCCGATCGCATATTATTCCATAAAATGGATCACGAGAATATTTTCAAAATCGTATCTGGTAAAAAACGACGCGCCGTTATCTGTATTAAGAGGATTTAAAAAAAAAGAATGGAGACTTCTATTCACGCAGGCAGATATAGATTATTATAAGCTGAAATGGAACTGGGCATTCCGCTGGTTGATATTTTATAAAAAAAATGAGTAAAGGTTGGAAGTTAAAAAACAATACGATGTTGTGATTATCGGCGGAGGCCTAGCAGGTCTTTCATTATCTATCCAATTAGCTAAAGCCGGTTACAGTATTGCTGTTTTTGAAAAAGAAAAGTATCCGTTTCATAAAGTTTGTGGAGAATACGTCAGTTTTGAAAACTGGAATTTTTTAGAAGAGCTTGGCCTTCCATTAAGTGACTGGCATCTGCCATTGATAAAGCAATTGCAGGTATCTGCTCCAAACGGAGATTTTATTGAAAGCGATTTGCCTTTAGGCGGGTTCGGTATCAGCCGATATAAAATGGATAATGCATTAGCGAATATTGCTTCACTGGCAGGAGTAAATTTATTTCAGCAAAACAAAGTCTCGGATGTAGTTTTTAAAAATGCAATGTTCAACATACAAACAGCAGCATTCGAATGCACGGCCAAAATAGTGTGCGGGAGTTTTGGAAAGCGCAGCAATCTGGATGTGAAATGGAAAAGAGCTTTTATCCTGAAGAAAAACAATAAGCTTAATAATTATGTTGGTGTAAAATACCATGTCAAAACCGATTTTCCGCCGCATCTTATTGCATTGCATAATTTTAAAAATGGTTATTGCGGCATTTCCCAAATTGAAGAGAATAAATATTGCCTTTGCTACCTGACCACTGCCGAAAACCTTCGCGCAAGCAATAATTCCATAGAAGCAATGGAAAAAAATATTCTCCGGCGAAACCCTTTTCTAGATAAAATATTTTCGTCCTCTCAATTTCTTTATGAACAGCCTCTTATTATTTCGCAAATCAGTTTTGAAAAGAAGTCGAAAGTTGAAAATCATGTGTTGATGATCGGGGATTCCGCAGGAATGATCACACCTCTTTGTGGTAACGGCATGAGCATGGCGCTTCACGCAAGCAAGATTTCATTCAGGTATATTGATTTATTTTTGAAGGGCTTCGCCACGCGTCATGAAATGGAGCAGGACTATGCAGATGCATGGAGCAAATGCTTCGGCAACCGATTGCTGGCAGGAAGATCCATACAACGCTTTTTTGTAAATGAGTTGCTTTCGGGGTTTTTGATCCGTTTTATAAAACCGTTTCCAAAAATTGTTTCATATTTGATCCGCCAAACACATGGCACCCCTTATTGAAAATAAAATGAAGAATTGTATAGCTGTTTTCTTTTTTGTTTTTTTTGTATTTCAGATTAAAGGCCAAGACTATCATGCTATTCAGGGTTCTTCCTTTGCCGGAAGCCTAGGTGTTTCAAACAACCCTGCATCCATTGTTAATACACCCTATCCATGGGATCTTACGCTTTTCGCCTTTCAACTAAAAAGCGCAACCAATGCTTACACCATTAATAATTATTCCCTGATCTCATCAGCAAAAAATACTTATACTGTTGCAAACAATGGAGATTATGGAAGGTATGCAGACCTCAATTTCAACATCAACCTGCTGAATGCACGGATTGCACTGAACCGCAAGCAAGCTATTGCAATGGGATTAAATATGCGCGGATATGGCAACCTGAAAACGAACCCATATAATTTTATCGATACGTTGCATAATGTAACACAGTTCCTGAATCTGAATCCTGATAATAGCGTTTATAGCGGGAATTTGACTACAAGCAGTTGGCTGGAAGCGTTTGCAACATATAGCCAAACTATATGGGATGATGTTCTCCAAAGACTGAACGGGGGGTTAACAGTGAAAGCTATGCGTGGAATTTCCGGAGCATTTGCAGAAATGCAGAACGGCACAGTTACCTCCGCGCCTGACGGTGTTTCTCAGATTTACACTTTAAATAGCGTAAGTGCCAGATATGGCTATTCTTACAATTACGATGGCTGGCAGAATAGTAAATCATCAATACAGAATATTAAAGATTTTATTACAAACACAAGAGGTGGCTTTTCAGTTGACATCGGATTTGAGTATTTGATCAAACCACAGGGGGTGAAGACTTATTTTGATGATGAGGATTATTACGACTACGAGTGGAAGATTGGGATCTCACTTTTAGATTTTGGCCACAACCAATACAGATACGGCAATCAAAGCCATTCCTTCACCGGGCCTGCCGCCAATGTATCAGATTCCCTGCTTGACCAGAAATTTGATTCAGCAAGCAGCTTCACAAATCTAAATGACAGCATCGCGTCTGTTGTGAATGGGTTTTCTCAAACCGGTGGAAAATTCAAAGTGCAAAACCCTACACGTTTGGTAGTAAATGTTGACCGTTCTTTGGGCGATGATTTTTATATTAACGGTGAGCTTTCCATAAATCTGAGCAGTGCAGTAAGCAGTGCAGATAAGTTGTACGTCCGTGAGCTGAATTTCTTAACCTTCACCCCAAGATGGGAAACAAAAAGATGGGGGGTATACATGCCGATACAATACAATGGTGATAAACAATTTTGGATAGGTGGCGCATTCAAGGCAGGGCCTTTACTGTTTGGCATTCATAATTGGGCAAATGTTTTTTCCAGAAATAAAATGCAGAATGGCGGAGGATATATTGCAATTGTGATACATCCATCCCGAACTACAAAAAGCAAAACAGATAAGCGGTTGGAATGCCCGAAGCAATGATCTGATAATTTTGAAAAATATTGAATCTGAGCAACCTTTAATATTTAAGATAAAACTATTTTATTGACTACTTGTTTGATTAAGTATGGAAACAAATAATAAGAAAACACTGGTACTTGGTGCATCCGGCAATCCGGAGAGGTATAGCTATTTAGCCGTAAACAGGCTACGCAGCAAAGGAATTGAAACAGTAGCGATCGGCAGAAAAAAAACAAAGGTTGCAGATATAGAAATAGCAACAGAAAAAGAAGATTATAAAAATATCGATACAGTAACTCTTTATCTCAGTCCCTTAAATCAAAAAGAATATTACAATTATATCCTGTCGTTACATCCCAATAGAATCATTTTCAACCCGGGTGCGGAAAACGAAGAATTATCTGATCTCGCAAAAGCCAATGGCATAAAGCCTTTGGAAGCATGCACCTTGGTTATGCTTGGCACAAATCAGTTTTGATACAATATCGGAAGAAGGATTCCGTTTAACATTCAGAAGCTTTTTTACTACCCGTTGTTGATCGTACCCCTTAAAAAACTAGAAATCCGGATGAAGAATCAAACTACTTTGCGCATAGTGCCTGACGATTTTTTGTTTTTTCTCAAAAACATTGCCTGCTTTTCCCCCTTTAGTTTATTGCATCGCCCGTCTCAAAATCAGCTCAAGCCAAAATGCCAAATGCAATACATCCAGATAGATAATGGTACAACGTTATTGTATAATCGCAAACATTACTGAAGCTATTCCTGATGATACCTACTAATCCGTACCCATGAAAATTTTTTACAAATAGAAAAAAAATAAAAAACAGGAATAATTAATACAACGATAACGCACACACTATTTTGCTATTAATGGGTTTTTCGGTAAATTCGAAAAACCCATTTTTATGTTATGGAGAAAATTTAATGGAGATCCGGTTGAACTTCCCATCATAGATGCAGTTGAACAGGCTATTCGCCGGGAGACAGAAAAAGGATTTCACCTGAAAGTATGTATCGGCACCGACTCGCAGGTTAAGGGCGCCGAGACTGAATTTGCAACGGTGATTGTTTTTTTGAGAGAAGGCCGTGGTGGCTTTATGTTCATTCACAATGAAAAAACAAAAACAAAGTACAGTATCAAGGAACGCATGCTGGTGGAAGTAGCAAAAAGCATCGAGATCGCGTACGAACTTTGCAATCTTTTCAGCAAGTATGATGTAGACATGGAAGTGCATGCTGACATTAATACCAATCCTCATTTCAAAAGCAACGATGCCTTAAAAGAAGCCATGGGCTATATTCTGGGAATGGGCTTCGCCTTCAAAGCCAAGCCGGAAGCCTTTGCCAGCAGCAGTTGCGCAAATAAGGTCGTAAACTAAGACCTGAACCTGACAAAGGTTTTTCATTACAGGCTGTGAAAAATTCACTGCCAGAGAAATTGTCTCCTTAAATTTACTTTAACTTATTATTGCTGCAACGATTTGTCGTTCTTATTTGTCTGAATTCAACAAATCGCCCGGGAAATGAAAAGTATGCCCTCATTAGCGGTTCTCTGCCTCATGTTTTTTTATGGCTGTAAAAAAGAAGATGTACCAGTTACAAAATCTTCTGCAAACATTGAAGGCACCTGGAATTATATTGGGTATAGCGGCGGCCTTGCAGGACTCAATTTTACCCCGGTTACTCCCGGAGGGGTTTATATCCAGGTAAAGGACATGCAGCTTTTGATCACATCGGGTGATAAAGGTCCGCAAAAATGTATGCAATTTCAATTTCAGGTGGATACATCCCATAACAGCTATTATCAACTTTCAGGTTTGATTACCGCAAGTGACACAAGCTTTATGCTGCCAATGACTGATATGAAAACTTATTTTGTGGCAATTCATAATGATACCTTAACACTGTACCCAACATTATGCAGTGATTGCTATACTTCACACTATGTGCAATCATTAAAGCATTTTACCTGTTCTGACAGTCTACATTAGATCTCTTTGCTGCATTGCAAATTCATTATTGCATTCTGAGATCAGTTGCAAAATCTTATCGCGGCCGGTTTTCTTTATGGCACTCGTAACAAAATGCTGAGGAAGGAATTGCCACGTTTCGCGCATTTTATTTAAGAACGATTTTACGTTTGCGCTGACAGTCCGCTGATTCTCTTTGTCAGATTTCGTGAACACAATGCAGAACGGGGTTTTCCATTCGCCCAGTTGGTTCACAAAATCCAAATCAATTTTTTGAGGTGCATGGCGGCTGTCAACCAAAATAAAAACATTCATCAGGGTTTCCCTCTTGCGCAAATAGTCTTCAATCATCTTCTCCCACTTCTTGCGTTGCGATTGAGACACTTTTGCAAAACCATAGCCGGGCAAATCAACCACATACCATTCCTTGTTTATCAAAAAATGATTGATGAGCTGTGTTTTGCCAGGTGTGCCAGATGTCTTGGCAAGCTTCTCATTGTTGCAAAGCATGTTAATCAAAGTAGATTTGCCCACATTGCTGCGACCGATAAAAGCATATTCAGGTTTATCAGCCCTGGGACTCTGCAGGTAATCCGGACTGCTGATGATATATTCTGACGACGTGATGAGCATGATGAACATAGCCGTTGTTCAGTGGTTGATAACCTGCAACGTATATGCAAGATACGATGGAGTTATGAGTTGATGATTGATCATTCACCGAGAACCTAAGCTATTGTTTACCACAACTATAAAATCAAGAGATTGTAAAAAGACCGAACAATGGTTTTCCATTTGAAAAATCGGGTTTAGGTTGGTGCCATCTTCAAAGCATAGAGAAAGCCTGAAAGTAAAATAGTATAAACACATAGAAGGGTGAAATTTTACTATTGACCCATCCGAAATTACAGATTAATTTTAGCCGGTATTAATCCGTTCGTGAAATTGAATTGTGAACTTAATCCAACTCTATGAAGAGAACTCTACTCCCTCAACTAACTTTTTTAAAAAAAATCATTGCCGGGCTGCTATTTATTTTTATTTCTCTGAAATCCTTCTCCCAGGATTATGGCAAAAGTTATGTGAACATAACCAAAGGCACAACCGGAAGCACCATCGAGCCAGGCGATACGTTGGAAGTCAGAGCCACGTTTGTTGTGAGGTCAGGCACTTTTACCCAATGCTCTTTTACTGATGTCGTTCCGGCAAACACTACATATGTTTCCGGCACGCTAAGAGTGCTCACTAATGAAGGGAAAATTTTTCGCCAATGGACAGATGCAGGCGGAGATGACCCGGGTACTATTTCCGGTTCTAATATTACTATTAATTTAGGTACTGGCGCAACAGCGGCGGCAGGTGGCAGCATCAAAAACACAGATAAGCCTTCTTTCTACCATGGTTCATGTATCATGATTGCATCTTACAGGGTAGTTGTGAATGCAGTAGCTTATGGAACTAAGATTGGCATCGGCACAGGTAATCTTACTTACAAATCAGGGTCACTTGTGAATATTACTTTCCCGCAAGACACAATTATTGTTTATCACAATTTTGGGATTTGCAGCAATACAGTTGGAGGCAACGCAATTCTTTCTGAATTTGGAGGAACATTTGGCTCAGGAAATATAAAAGACCGTGCCCCTTCAAGCAGTGTGCCTTCTAATTACACCTATGCTGCTTTCTCCAGCGGCGGTAATATGCCAAACGATTATTATTATGGCGTAAGCAACAACACAAGCGGCGGAACAACTGCTGCCACAGGCTATTCTACATCCAACGCATGGGCTTTCCCGGATAATTCACAAACGCCCTCTCACCGCATTTTCAGCGTATGGGATATTATCGGCGACCATACTGGCGCAAGCAATCCGTTGTTTGGCAATCCCGCAACAGATGATAATGCAGGGGCATCAGGTGGCTATATGGTTGTTATCAATTCTTCTTACAGAACGGATACTGCTTTTCTTGATACTGTAACAAACCTGTGCCCCAATACTTATTACCAATATGTAGCCTGGTTCAGGAATATGTGCTCGAAATGCGGTTGCGACAGCAATGGAACAGGGGCATCCGGAGCAGGTTATATACCAACTGCACCCGGCGACTCATCTGGCGTGTATCCAAACCTTACTTTCAATGTCAATGGATTTGATTACTATACAACAGGAAATATTTTGCACACGGGGCAATGGATACAAAAAGGTTTTATTTACTTAACCGGTCCAACCCAAACTTCTATGATCATCAGCATCCGCAATAATGCGCCAGGCGGCGGCGGCAACGATTGGACAATTGATGACATCAACGTGGCCACCTGTTCTCCCAATATTGCGCTGACACCCAACAAGGCTGATACTCTATGCCAAGGTGCCGACGATACAGTGCGGTTTAAAGTAACCTCTTACTTTAATAATTACACTGAATGGGAGATACAGCAAAGCTATGATAATGGAACTACCTGGGCATCGCCCGGAAACGATACTACCGGAGCATCGGCCACGGGTTCAGCGATTCCTGTTTATGATTCCACAATCAACCAATATACTTATATAATAACGCGTTATTATCGCTTAGACCTTGTCCATACAGTTGTTCTATACCGGATTGTAATCGCATCCACGGTTGCAAACCTTAGCAGCGCCAGTTGCTCTTTCCCCGCCAATACGCCTAAGGCGATTTATGCCATCAATTGCCTGACCGTTCTTCCGACAAATATTATTTATTTCAATGGTCAGTTGAAAGATGGACTGGCTAATTTAAAATGGACAACAACAAATGAAACCAACGATTTAAAGTACGTGATAGAGCGAAGCAGCGATCAGATGAATTTTGAAGTTGCCGGAATTGTCAATGCACATGGACCGCAAGGATTTGGGGCAACTTATAATTTTATTGACGCTAAACCTGTTTCCGGCATAGCATATTATCGCATTCGCATCGTAAGCGGCAACTCCCAGAAAATCAGTTCAGTTGTTTTACTAAGCAATTCCGAAATCAATTTTGATGTCAGATCGCTCGTGAACCCATTCAGCAATCAATTGTCTTTTGAAATGGTTGTTCCGGGTAACGATATCGCCGCTTTCACTTTAGTTGATATGTATGGGAGGGTAATAAAACAGCAAAAGCAAAATGTTTCTCAGGGGTTGAACACTATAAACATTTACGACCTGGGCATATTACCAATGGCAACTTATACTTTGAAAATCCAATATGCTGATAAGATGATCGTGAAACAGGTTTTGAAAAATGATTAAGAAACCTGGACGGTGTCATTCACATCGCTGTTCGTTTCAACAGACTCGTGCTGCTCAATGATATGTTTTTTGAAAAATTTTTTTTGAAAAAGCAAAATAGCGATCACGCCAACCGATATCGAAGCATCGGCTATATTAAAGACAGGGCTGAAGAATTCAAATTCGTCGCCGCCTAGAAATGGGATCCAATGAGGGTAATGAGATTTTATCAAAGGGAAATAAAGCATATCCACCACCCGCCCGTGCAAAAAACCCGCATAGCCATGCGGCGGGAACATCCTTGCTACATGGTCAATCGTGCTTTCGTCAAACACCAGGCCGTAAAACATGCTGTCAATTAAATTGCCGAGCGCTCCTGCAAAAATCAGCGATGCGCAGATAATAAAACCAGTGTGATATTTTTTCTGAATGATAGAGCGGATATAAAAAACCCCGAATAAAACAGCCACCAGCCTGAAAAGAGTGAGCGCTGTCTTTCCCCAATAACCGCCCAAGGTTTTGCCCCAGGCCATCCCTTCATTTTCAACAAAATAAATTTGGAATTTGTCGCCAATTACTTTTATGCCTTTATCATAACGGGAAACCTGAGCATGATAATAATCCCATTGATAGCTCAGCGGCATATGTGTTTTCACCCAAATTTTCAAGGTCTGATCTGCAACGATAATGAGCAATACAATAAAAAGAACATTCCTGAGCTTCACTACAATTATTTAAGCAGCAAATATAATTAAATTGTTGTCAGGTGCGGGCTCACGGCCGAACTACTTTCGTATTATTTTAACGTGGTGGGTTTTATTGTTATGCTACCGCCCAAAGCCCCTGTCAGCATATTATTGCAGCTTTGCAAATTGAATGCGTGGTTCATGAAACCCAGCAACGAATTATTCTTCAAAATAAACCCTCTTCACTCTTTGCGAAACGCCGGTTAATATTTCATACGGAATAGTCTGCGCCCATTTGGCAACTTGCTGCACCGACAATTCTTTCCCGAAAATAGTCACCTCATCGCCCTCATTTACATCAGGAATACCGGTTATGTCAATCATCGTCATGTCCATGCAAACGCTTCCTACTACTTCCGCAACCCTGCCTTTCACCATCATTTTGCCTGCACCATTGCCCAAGCTTCGCGGGTAGCCATCAGCATATCCAAGACAAACTGTTGCAATGGACGTCTTACCTCGCGTCACTCCTTTTCGATTATACCCCACCGTTACCCCCGGTTCCACGTGCTTTATCTGGGCAATGGTGGATTTGAGCGTTGATACTTCCTGCAGGTTCAGTTGGTTAGAACTACTGCTGTCAATGCCGTATAACCCGATGCCAAGCCGCACCATATCCAACTGTAACAAGGGTTGGCGAACAATGGCAGCAGTGTTTGCTATATGTTTTATAAAAGAATAGTTAACTACTGCCTTTATCTCTTCCGCTGCTTTTAAAAAAATTTCAGCTTGTTGCTTTGTGAATGCATCCTGCTGTGCTTCTTCGCTTGCTGCCAGGTGGCTAAACACGCTCTGGATTTTAAAAGAAGAACTCTTTATGGCTGCCAACAGTTCTTTCAATTCATTTATTGGAAAGCCCAGGCGGTTCATTCCGGTTTCCAATTCAATATGCGCGGGAAATTGCTGTACGCCTTCTTTCTTCAAAAAAGAATCGAACAACTGTTGAAGATGAAATGAATAAATGACCGGCTCAAGATGGAATTGCAGCAATGCATCAAAAGAATTCAACTCCGCATTCATTACCATGATAGGGAGATTGATGCCGGATTTGCGCAATTCAACTCCCTCATCGGCATAAGCAACGGCAAGATAATCTACTTTATGGAACTGTAAAAGGTTAGCAATCTCAAAGCTGCCACCGCCATACGAAAAAGCTTTCACCATCGCCATCAGCTTTGTGGAAGGTTGCAGCAATTGTTGGTATTGCTTCAGGTTCTCCGCCATTGCATTCAGGTTGATCTCGAGCACCGTTTGATGGATCTGTTCGGCCAGTAAACGATCAATCGTCTCAAATTCAAATATGCGTGCGCCTTTCAATAAAATGGTCTCATCTCGAAAATGAATATGATGAAAATCTTTTTTAAATGATTCAACAGTATCATAAAATGACGTCTCCGCTAATTGTCGAAAGATCTCGCTGGCAGCTTTTATCTTTCCCCCAATCCCTATCAATCGGCTCACTTTTTTCTGCCGGAGCAATTGCGCCACTTCGTTGTACAAATCATTTTCTCCTTTGCCGCTTTCCAATATATCGGATAGAATCACTGTGCGTTTATGATGCTGTTGTTGCTGTAGCATAAAATCAAGCGCTATTTTCAGGGAATTGATATCTGCGCTATAACTGTCATTGATAATGGAACAATTATTAATGCCACTTTTTAATTCGAGTCGCATGGCAACGCGGGATAACCGTTGTAGCTTGTTCTGAATTTTATTGAGAGGGACGTTTAAATACAAAAGGAGGCAAATGCAATTCATGGCATTTTCAAAGGAAGCGTCATCTGAAAATGGGATATTGAAAGAAAGAGAGCTATTATCACAAAGCAAATCAACATTTGTGTTGTTATGATTTCTTTCAATTTTCTTTATGCGGATTTTTGCAATGCCGCTTTTTCCCCAACTGAATAATTGTAGTGGTTTATTTGCGGCAATATGTTTCAGCGATCTGGAAATATGCACATCATCACTATTGTAAATAACAACGGACGCGTTTTCAAAAAGCGCTATTTTTTCTTCTGCTTTTCTAAAAATATTTTCAAACCCTTCACTATGCGCTTCGCCGATATTGGTGAAGATGCCAATGGTGGGCTTTATAATCCTCTCCAGCTTTTGCATTTCGCCCGGCCGGGAAATGCCCGCTTCAAAAATGCCCAGATTGTTGCTTTCATTCATTTGCCAAACGCTTAATGGCACGCCTATTTGAGAGTTGTAAGACCGGGGGCTTCTTACAATATTATATTCATCTTCCAGCAATTGGTTTAGCCATTCTTTCACAATCGTTTTTCCATTGCTGCCCGTGACGCCGATCACGGAGATATCAAAATGATCGCGATGGTGCGCAACTAATTGTTGCAGCGCAGAAAGGCTATCTTTTACAAGAATGATGTTCGCATTTTTGTATGCTGAAACATTTACCTCACCGAGCACAATAAAATTCCTAACGCCGCGCAGGTATAAATCATCCAAAAATTGATGCCCGCTTTTTCGCTGGCCTTTCAATGCAAAAAATAATGTAGTGCCTGGGAAAATCAATCTCCTGCTGTCCGTGAGCAAATGCTCTATGGAATCATTTTGCGCAAACTGAAGAAACGTTCCACCGGTTATCTTACAAATATGTTCAATCAAATATTTCATGAAGTGAATGCAGCGGCTTTTTTATTTTTTCTTGTTGAAGAAAGAATATAACATAGCAGTAACGATACAAAAAACAATCACCAACAAAGAAACATATACCGGCATGTGGATTTCAAAAATCTCTGCCAGCATTTTGGCCCCGATGAAAATCAGCACCACCGAGATTCCTTGCGGAAGATATTTGAATTTATCCACCGCTCCGCGCAAAAGAAAAAACAAAGAGCGCAGACCAAGCACTGCAAAAATGTTGGAGGTATAGATCACCAGCCGCTCCTGCGTGATGCCAAATACAGCGGGTATGGAATCCAGAGCGAACACAATATCTGTTGTTGCCAGTAAGATTATCACCACAAAGATACTGGTGTACATTTTTTTCCCATTTTGTATTGTACTCAGTTTTCCATCGCCATCGGCTGAAGTGAGCGGCAGAAAACGTTTCAGGAATCTGTACATGTTGTTTTCTTCCATATCCACTTGCTGATCTTGCTTTGCAATGAACATGCTGATGCCTGTGTATACGAGAATAGCGCCGAAAATATACAACAGCCAACTGAACCTGGCCACCAGTGCAACACCAATGGTGATGAAAATAATGCGCAGCACCGCCGCTGTTAAGATACCTATCAACAGCACACGGCCATAATATTTTTCTTTTACTCTGAAAAAAGAGAAGATCAATATGAATACAAAAATATTGTCAATACTCAGACTCCATTCCATCAGGTAAGCACTGATGTACTCAATGGCTGTCTGATGTCCTCGCTCAAACCATAAAAAACCAAAAAATGCCATTGCAAGGCAAACCCAGAAAAGCGTTTGCCACAATGCTTTTTGAATAGTGATGGCTTCGCCTTTTCTGCTGAGCAGGCCAAGGTCAAAAATAAGCGCCAGCAACAGCAAGATCCCGAAAATAAGATAGGTCAGTTGGAAGGAATCCATGTAGTAAAGATAAGAGAAAAGTGTTGCGTGTTGGGAGTCAGAAGTCGGAACTAAATGGTAAAAAAAATTATTAACTCATCATTCTACACACATGCGACTACCCGCTATATTTTCTCTTTCTTATCCATTGAAAAATAAAACCAGCGATGATTACTAATGTTAATGGCAGCATAATGTTCATGAATTGCCAGAAGCTGCGATTGTCTTCCAGTTTTTTCGGATCAAGCAATCGCAAAGTAAAATCTTTGGATCGTGTTTCCAGAATGCCTGAGGTGCTTGTGAGATAATCCAGGCAATTCTGTATATAATCCTGATTAGCGAAAGTGTAGTCGATGTCTTTGTTATACCCCATTGGCAAAGGGCCGCGCTGCGAAATGTCATTCATAACTATCTCAGCACTTGCACAGATAATAATCTTGGATTTTTTTTCGCCTGCTGGCAGGAAAGGTTGTTTGTAAATATTTGCAAGGGTATCTATCATAGAAGACGACATGCGGTTGGCATATAAAGAACTGAATTTCCCTTCCAGCAAAACAGCAGCAGGAATATTTGGCTGATTAAAAATTCTGGGATCGTTGGCAACTTTCACACTTTCAAAACTGATAATAGCAGGGGCACCGACGATTCGGCCATTAGCCGAAGTCTGAAGCAAGACTGTTTTTTGAATGCCGTTTGCTTTAACTGTATCAATTGAATTGGTAAATTTTGAATAAACAGGGTCCAGGTTTTTAGAAATGGGATGAGTGAGGCTTCCGCTTAATAATGGAAAATAAGGCCATGGCAAAAGCTGCATTTGCGGTTTGCCTCCAGACATGCCCACCACAAAATTGATGGTGGCGCATTGCATATCCTGCACCAGGTCCTGATTTACGCGGGCGCCGTATTTGAAAAATAAATCTTCGAGGTTCAAGCCACGGTCGTAAGCAAGCGTTTCTTTATCAAGGCGCAGGCTGTCCATTTCTGTGTGCAGGTTGTCTATCATGAAGATGATGTTGCCCCCATGCATCACGTACTGATCCAGTTTCAATTTTTCATTGTCTGTGAATTTATTGGTTGGCTTCACCATGATGATCGCATTGAAAACAGCAGGTATGATATCAATGCTATCTAATTTAACGATCCCGAAATTGTAATTCTTCCGCAGGCCTTCCACCAGATTATACACGCTGAAGTCAATTGCGCCGCCATTGTGCAGGTCGAGCGGTTCGCCATTGCCCACTGCGTAGCCAACAGCAGGCACTCGTTTTTCTGTAATCTTGTCAATAGCATTCGCGAATTTATATTCCAGCAATGCTTCAGCGTTGTTATATAAAGTATTCTCACCGGTGTTGCTAACACCTTTGAGTAAATCGACGGGGAATATCCTGTCTTTATATTTCACGATAGCTCCGGGCAACACAAATCGCTCGCTCTGCTCTTCACCTTTTTTTGTTTGTGCAACCAGATTCATTGGCTGAATACCCATTCTGTAGAGCGAATCAATAAGCAGTTTTTTCGCCGAATCATCGAGATCTGTCAGGGGGTCAAAAAAACGGAAATGGATTTTACCGTTGCCATATTCCTTAAACTCGCTTAGCAGTTCTTCCGTGCTTTTTGATAACTTTTTTATGCCTGCCTTCATATCTCCTTTTAGAAAAATATCGATATTGATGTTATCATCTAGATTTTTTAATAATTTTTTTGTTGGCTCGCTCAGTGTGTATCTTTTTTCTTTGGTAAGGTCAAGGCGATAATGAAGTTGAGATGCCGCAAAATTGATTGCAACAATGATAGCAATCAGGTAAAGCGACCAATATTTTGAAGTTGCGAGTTTTTTCATTTAAAAATTTCTTTATCTCTTTGCCAGGTTTCGGTTGGTAAATATTAAAAAGAAGAAAACAATGCTCACGAAATAAATCAGGTCCCGGGTATCGATTACCCCGCGGCTGATACTGCGGTAATGGAAATCTATACCCAACATTTCAATGTAATAATCCGCTCCGGCAGCAAAGTAAGGAATCGTGCTCACTGCATTAAACCCGCTGTAAATAACAAAACAGAAAAAAGCCGATGCAATGAAAGCAACAACTGCATTATCAGTTAGGCTGCTGCAACAAATGCCAATGGCAACGAAAACGGCTGTTAGAAAAAGCAACCCGATGTATGAGCCGATGGATGCGCCGACATCTATGCCATTTTGTGCAGACAATTGCTGAATGCAAAAAAAATAGATCAATGTGGGCAATAATGCTATGACTACTAAAATCAGGCTGGCGATGTATTTCCCTGTCACGATATCCCATCTGGTCAATGGCCGGGTTTGCAAAATCTCAAACGTGCCGGTTCGGAACTCATCAGAAAAGCTGCGCATGGTGATAGCAGGGATAAGCAATAATAATATCCATGGGGCAAGCTCAAAATAATTGGACAGTGTAGCATAACCGAAATCAAAAATATTTGTGGAGGGAAAAACAAAAAGCAGCAAACCATTCAACAATAAAAAAGCAATAATGGCTATATAGCCTGTCAAACTGCTGAAAAATTGCCTAAGTTCTTTTTTGCAAACTGCCCACATAAGCACGAAAATAAGAGATATAATGTTTCAGTCGGCATTATCAGGCTAAATCAATTAGCCACGAAATCGACAATCAGTTTTTTCAAACAATGCCACAAATTTGCAGAAAGGCCAAATGGCTGCAGTATTCTGGTTATATTTAAAATGAAATAAAAAAAATTTTTTAACAAATCATTTTCTCCTATATTCGCTCCTCAATTAAAGATTGCCGCCTTTCGAAAATAATATACCGGTTCAGGTTCAAAATATTTAGCCGAAACCAACTGCATGAAAAATCCCGCTATTGCGGGATTTTCTCTTTTAACCACCCTTCGATAATCATATTAATCGACCCCGTTTCTAAAATAAAAAATTCCCTGCGACTTGCATCGGAGGGAATTTCGTTAAAAAAAAAATTTGAGCCTTATACCGCGAAGCTTTCGCCGCAGCCGCAAGTACGGCTTGCATTGGGGTTACTGAAATAAAATCCCTTTCCATTAAGGCCATCGGAAAAATCCAGTGTGGTATTAACGAGATATAAAAAGCTCTTCAGGTCTGTTACGACTTTTACACCGTTATCTTCAAAAACCTGATCCATTGGCTTCTGCTCATTGTCAAAGTCCAGTTTGTAGCTCAATCCAGAACACCCTCCGCCAACTACAGATACACGCACGAAATAATCCGGAGCATCAGCAATAGCAGCATCCTGCATCAGGTGCTTCACTTTATCTTTTGCTTTATCGCTTACGTAAATCATATTAATTCGAAAATTAAAAAATAGCTCAATTAGAAAATGAAACCTATTTATTGTTCACAATTTTCACATTGAGCTATTTTCACACTGCTGAATTTAGTGCACTACTGAGCTTTCAAACTTAATTTCCTCAAGGCCATTTTTCACCCGATAATCATTGATTGCTGCTTTGATGGCATCTTCTGCAAGAACAGAGCAATGAATTTTAACCGGGGGCAGATTGAGCTCTTCCACTATGTCCATGTTATCAATTTTCAATGCCTCATCAACACTCTTTCCTTTGAGCCATTCTGTGGCAAGAGAAGAAGATGCAATAGCACTGCCACATCCAAAGGTCTTGAATTTGGCATCTTTAATTAAGCCAGTTTCATCATCTACTTCAATTTGGAGGCGCATAACATCACCGCATTCAGGTGCACCAACCAAGCCGGTGCCTACATTCTTTTTGCTTTTATCAAGAGTCCCTACATTTTGTGGGTTTGTGTAATGACCTATAACTTTTTCTGAGTATGCCATAACAATATAATTTGAAAATTTAAAAATTAGATTATGGCCTAATTAAATCGCGCAATTGGGCCATTATCGAATTTGCTAACTAATTTAATGGTGCGCCCATTCTATTTTATCCATGTCCATTCCTTCTTTGAACATTTCCCACAAAGGGCTCATTTCACGTAAATGGGTTACCGTTTTGCTCACCTGTTGAATAGTATAATCAATCTGTTCTTCAGTTGTGAATCTGCCCAGGCCGAAACGCAGCGAACTGTGCGCCAAATCATCGCCCAAGCCCAAAGCCTTTAAAACATAGCTTGGTTCAAGAGACGCTGAAGTACATGCAGAACCTGATGAGACAGCAATGTCTTTGTTGAAACCCATCATCAATCCTTCTCCCTCTACATATTTAAAAGAAATATTGCTTACATGGGGCAGGCGATGCTCTTTGCTGCCATTCACATACGATTCTTCCAACTTAGTCAATGAGTTTTCCAATTTGTCGCGCAGGGCACTGATGCGTTTGTTATCACTTTCCATTTCCTGCATGCACAACTCGCAAGCCTTGCCAAAACCCACGATTCCGGGAACATTCAGCGTGCCGCTTCTCATGCCTCTTTCGTGGCCACCTCCATCCATTTGAGAAGTCACTTTAACACGTGGGTTCTTCCTGCGAACATACAAAGCCCCTACGCCTTTTGGTCCATACATTTTATGACCCGTGAATGCCATTAGATCGATCCCATCTTTATTAACATCTACCGGAATTTTCCCAACAGCCTGGGTTGCATCACTAAAAAAAAGCACTCCATGTTTGCGCGCAATTTTGCTTATTTCCCGCACTGGCTGAAGAACACCAATTTCATTATTGGCGTACATAATAGCAATTAATATTGTTTTGGGGGTAATGGTGGCTTCCAATTCCTGCAAATCAATCAAGCCGTCAGGTTTAACATGCAAATAGGTTACCTGACCTCCACTTTTTTCAACGTGCTTGCAGGTATCCAGCACGGCTTTATGTTCAGTATTTGCTGTGATGATATGATTGCCTTTACTTGCATACATGTCAAAAACGCCTTTTATTGCCAGATTATCCCCTTCTGTGGCCCCGGAAGTAAAAATAATTTCTTTGGGATCTGCGCCAATTAATTTTGCAACTTGTTCACGGGCATAATCAACGGCCTCTTCTGCCTGCCAGCCAAATGGGTGGTTGCGGCTTGCTGCATTACCAAAGTGATTGGTGAAATAAGGCAACATCGCATCTACCACACGCGGATCGCAAGGAGTAGTTGCATTATGGTCAAGATAAATGGGAAATTGTATCATGAACTGAAATTCTATTTTATATATAATACAAAATTAACCCAAAAGGTTCAGAAATAAGAGCGAACGGATTTTACTCAAATCATATTTCCTTAATTCGTAAACGTTGCTGGCAAAGGTTGTAAGTCAATAGTTAAAAAAAGCCCTCACAGAAACTGGATTATGTTTTTTTTTAATAAGTTTCATTGCACTGACTCATGAGCGAATGTTATTTTTACACAAAATCTTTATATGCAGAAAATAGAGCACATTGGAATTGCTGTGAAAAATTTATCCTTTTCAATTTCTCTTTTTGAAAGGCTGCTTGATTGTCCATGTTATAAAACTGAATTAGTTGAAAGTGAACAGGTGAACACTGCATTTTTCCAAAAAGGTGAAACAAAAATTGAATTGCTTGAAGGCATCTCTGGTGAAAGTGTAATTACAAAATATGTTGAAAAAAAAGGCGAGGGCATTCATCATATAGCATTTGAAGTAAGCGATATTGAAGCCGAAATGAAGCGGCTTTTACAAGAAGGTTTTGTATTGTTAAATGAGCAACCAAAACAAGGTGCAGATAATAAATTAATCTGCTTTCTTCACCCAAAAAATACCAATGGGGTTTTAATTGAACTGTGCATGGAGAAAGCTTGATGCCTTTCTACTTAGCTATAACAAGCTTGCCTGTTTCCTGCAAGCCGTCTTCTCCAATAACCTGCAAAAAATAGTTTCCTGTAGGATAACCATAAAGCTGAAAAGAAAGGGTTGCGCCAGCGGAATTCGCGGTTAATTGCTTTTGCTGCAGCACCTGACCAAATTGGCTCAGCAACCTGATACTCCCGTTTGTGGTTTTGTTTAGGGTAATATCAACGTAATCAGTGGCCGGATTTGGGAAAATTTTAAATGCCCGGATAATAGGAGTTCGCACAAGTGTGATTTGTGTAAAACCAGATTTATTATCAAGATCTGTCATTTGCAGTCGATAATAATTGAAACCACTTAACGGATTCAAATCGGTGAAGGAATAATGGCTGACAGTATCAGAATTGATATTGGCATCCACAATGCCAATTGATAACCAGTTAGCCCCATCGGCACTTCTGTCAATTGTAAAATGGCTCAAGTTGACTTCCATTTGCGTGCTCCAGCTAATGGCAATCGTGTTATTGTTATTCAGATTTGCCAAAAAACCAACGAGCACCACAGGAAGTGGGGAAATTATGGTGAAGCCTTCGGAGTTAAGCAATGAAGGCCCATTAACCTGTCCTTTATCGCAAGTAAACGAATTTATGCCGTTCGGTCCGTTAAGGCCACAAAGGGGGGCATTATCCGTACCCGCGAAATGAGTTGCACCCAAAGCGGGGGCATCGTTGTATCCGCCGGTATAATTAAAATAAATGTATGCTGTCGGGGAGCTTTGAAGCGTGAGGAAATTAGTTGGGCCTTCAATTTGGATTGTAGAAGTATTGTCAAGAAAAAGTCCCTGCTTTGAGTTCAGGGAACTCCCTGTAATAAATAAAGATGCAGTGCCTGAAATACCGTTAAAGTCGCTGTTTCCGATAATTATCCTTGAACTGGTAAGATAAACGGGGTAATCAATTGTAAATTGCCCCGTAAGTTGCAAATTTAAAGTGCAATTGTTGCAAGTATAGTAAATGCCTGCACCCGAGCCATGTTTTAATAACGCTATGTCAGCGCCTGAATTGAGCGTCGCCACAGAGCCTGACCCTGAGACAGTGAAATTTCCTTCGCCGACAGTCCCGCTGCTTTTTACCCATGTTATTTGTGAATACGAATTTGAAAAAGAACTCAAAAAAAACAACACCAAAACAATCTGTTCGTAAAGCTTCTTCATTAGCCTATAAATTTAATAATTCAGTAAGGTTAACAGCAAGCCATAGCAATGGATTTGTTTTGAGAATTTTGAAGGAATGGATTATGAGTAGTGCCTTTAGCGCGGTAGCAGAACAACGCTATAAAAACGATGTCCTTAAAAGCAGATTTAAAGGAACGATTGAAATCAGTGTAGCTGCGACTTTGACAGCCTGATATAAAAAATAAATGTATAAAAGGTTTTTTGCTTTTGCAATAGCAAATGAAAATCAACGAGGTTTTACCTCACCAAAAAACTGAGCAAATATTTTTTTTGAGGCATAATGCTTTCTGCCTTAACAAAGTACACACCCACAGGCAATTTTTTATTAAAATCAATATGACCTTGCAACACACCTGCAAAGTGAGTTTTTTGCATCAGGATCCCGCTAGAAGAATAAATACTTGCATCCCAATTATTGAGCCCGGGGTCATTTATTACAATATTTATATAATCGCCGGAGGGATTTGGATAAAGAAACGCGGGAGTACTGGCATTAGGATCATTAAGATCAATCATTCTGATTTCCGAATATTTTACTTGCCCTGAAGAGTTCGTGATTTTCAAGCGGAAATAAATATCCTCTTTTTCAAGGGCAGAAAGCGTGTAATCATATTCATAGTTTAGATTATCATCATCAGCTATGGATGCAATATCAGAAAAAACAATGCCGTCAGCCCCCTCTTGTATTTCATAATTCCGGTCAGACCGGGCATTGGCCATTGTCCAGGACAGTTTGATTATTTCACTCTTTGTTTTTGTAGCCGAGAAGGATATAAGGTCATTAGCTAAAATAGAATTATTGCAATAATAATAAGTTATCGAAAAACGGATCGTGTCATTCGCATTTGCGCTGTAATAATAGATATCGCTGCCCGTCAAACTTGTATAGGTTATAGGAGTGTAATTAAAGGCAACGCTGTTATTGCCTAAAAAATTAACTATATCGCTTGTCACGCTATCATTCTGGCTATATCTTGACAAGATAGTGTAAGGGTTCTTCTTGACTGAATCACCGGGGTTCAATAAAAAGCTTCCAATATTAGTATCAAGCAAATTTGTGTAAGCAGTGCTTAATGCAGTGCTTGTGTAATGATCATACCTGCCAACCGAAACCGAGAAATCTCTTTGCATGGCTTCGACATTTTTCAGGGTGAACCCATAATTCAGGGATATCGTAGAATTGATATTTGCAGACAATAAAGTGCCAATGGCAGGATCGAATTGGGGAAGGGTGAATACATGACTATTATTGCCGTTGCCTGTGATCAGCGTATCGTAGGTAATGCTCTGCTGCGTGCTGCATTGGCTTCTGGAAACAAATGAAATAAGTGTTGTAAAGCAGGCCATAAGGCATGCGGTTTTCCTCAAGGATCTCATACGGTCGGGTTTCACAGGGAAAATTGGATTTTACGAAATTCTTATTAATAACTCTCAAAGCACCGGTTTATTATGCCTGACGCGTATAATCCCGTATTAGATAAACAAAAAAGCCCCGGGAGTTTTTGAACTTCCCAGGGGCTTATTCCAATAATCTGAATCAATGTGCTATAAAAATCCTGTAAGCGCTTTGGCTTCCATCAGTGCCTTTTACATGCAAAGTATAGATACCTTGGGGATAACTGCTTACCGGCAATGAAATCGTTGTTCCAACAGGATTTGTTAACTGCTTTTGCTGCAGTACCTGACCATATTGATTAATTAACCGGACGATTACATTCGTTGAAATATCTGTTCCAAAGGTCAGGCTGACATGGTCACTAGCAGGATTAGGGCCCAAAACCAATCCTTTATTAAATGCGGCTCTTACCAGTTTCACTTCAGAAAGATTATAATTACCATCATTATCTACTGCCTGAAGGCGGTAATAGTTAAGACCATGGTAAGGTGAAAGATCTGTAAATGAATAATTAGAGGAAGAAGCCTGAACTGCAACTTTTCCTACTGTAGTCCATGAAACACCATCACCGCTGCGCAAAACAATAAAGTGGTTTAAGTTCAATTGTTGGTCAATTGTCCATGTTATGTTCACTACGTTATCATTCAATGCTACATTAAAACTTGCTAAAGTGACAGGTAGTGTGCCCCCGGAAAAAAGGGTGACCGGGCCTGATAGAGTTGTATATCTTGGAGGGCTGGTGCCATAAATGGAATTCCCGACAAAAAGGGACGGAGCATTCCCTATCACCTTTTGATAAATTGAATTTGGCAGAGGCCCTACAAAAATCCCATCGTAAGTGCCCGCTGCAGTTCCGTCAATTGAACTGCTTGAGGTTCTTAATATAATCATTGAAGTCCCCGGTACTGTATCCAAAACAATATTGTAACCAGCGCTAATTGTTGTTTGTGAACTATTACCTATCGTAAGCTGAGTTGCACCTGTGCCACCATTACCGATATATAATAATGAAGCTCCCGAAAGCTCAACATGCTGATCCAATTGAATGGTTAACCCTGAATTGATCGTAATAGTACAATTATTACAAACAGTTGATGGTATACCACTAACGTCCCATGTGATAGGATTGCTCCACTTACCACTACGTACTGCAGTGTAAGTTCCCTGAGAAAAGGCCTGATTAATAAAACAAAACAAAATAGGTAAGGCTGCCGAAAGAGTGTAAAACTTCTTCATACTGAAAAATTTAATTTAGAAATGTGGTTGAGGTAACCATAGTTTGTGGATTTGTGGTGAGGTATCTTAAGGATGGATTTAAACAATCAGAGAGATCAAACAGTTCAGGAAAGTTATTCAAAAAAGGATAAGGAAAAACATCTTTCCGGTTTTTCAATTATTGGAATTAAAGGCGTGTTCAAGGTTTTGGAGTGTTGTTCAAATAGGCGGGTGCGATGTGTAAAGTTTTATAGAGGATACTAAATAAGCATTTTTTTATTAGAAACAAGCATAAAATTAAGAATAATTTTTTATTTAAGCTGATCTTCTTCAGTTTCTGTTTTATTAAGGCCTAATTTATCGATAGCAACCTGTGCGGCAATCTGGCTTGCATCTTTTTTGTTATAAGCTTTGCCCTGAGCCAGCAGCTCTCCGTCAACAACCGCACCCACTGTAAAAAGACGCCTGCCTGCTTCCATGTGTTCATCTAATGTTTCAAACTCAAGCGTTTTACTGTTTTTATTGGCCCAGCCATATAGCTTATTTTTATGATTGATTTCAAGCAGTTCCAAATCATCAAGAAAAAGATAAGGCTGAATGATACGTTCGATGACCCATTGCTTTGTTTTATCAAACCCTTTGTCAAGATAAATTGCACCAACCACTGCTTCCAGTGTGTTGCCAAATATCTGGCTCATCTTCAGCGAGCCATCGAACTTATTAAAATAACTGATTTTTTTAAGACCCATTTTAACCGCGATATCATTAAGCTGGTTACGATTCACCATTTTGCTGCGCATCTCAGTTAAAAACCCTTCCTCTTTATATGGATATTTTTTGAAAAGAAAATCTGCTATGATTGCGCTTAGTATTGCATCACCTAAATATTCAAGCCTTTCATTATTCTCATCTGACTTGTCTTTTAATGAACGATGTGTAAGGGCTGTTTTGTAAAGAACCGCTTTGCCCGGCGAAAACCCCAATACATTTTTTAATTGCTTTCTGAAAGATGCAGCGGATGAGTCGGTTTTTATGATACGTTCCAGTATTCCCACACAGAAAGCTACAAAATTTTGATTCAGTTAAAAAATATTTTAATTGAGAGGCAAGATAAAATTTCACGATTAGTATAAATCAGGAATTGTATTTTTTTACAATCACGCAGGCATTATGACCCCCAAAGCCAAACGTATTGCTAAGTGCAGCTCTCACCGTTCTTTGCTGCGATTTATTGAAAGTAAAATTGAGGCGTGAATCCAATTCCGGGTCATCAGTAAAATGATTTATTGTCGGGGGAATAATATCATTTACCACACTCATTACACATGCGATGGCTTCAATAACACCTGCAGCGCCCAAACAATGCCCAGTCATTGATTTTGTAGAACTTATATTTAAATCAAAGGCATGATCTCCAAAAACAGCCATAACCGCTTTTATTTCCGATATATCACCAAGGGGTGTTGAAGTGCCATGGGTATTTATATAATCTATATCCGAAGCCTGCATGCCTGCATCTTTCAGCGCAGCATTCATCACGTTTTTCGCGCCAAGCCCTTCCGGATGTGGCGCTGTGATATGATGAGCATCTGCCGTTGCCCCACAACCTGCTATCTCACAATATATTTTCGCGCCCCTTGCTTTTGCATGCTCCAGTTCTTCCAATACCATTATACCGGCAGCTTCGCCCATCACAAAACCATCCCTGTCCTTATCATAGGGCCTACTGGCTGTTTTGGGGTCATCGTTTCTTTCGCTCATTGCTTTCATCGCGTTGAACCCACCAATCCCTGCTTCAATCACCACACTTTCTGAACCACCACTTAATATGATATCAGCAAGCCCTAACCTGATGAGGTTAAAAGATTCCATGAGCGCATTGGTAGAAGATGCGCAGGCACTGACTACTGCAAAATTAGGGCCTCGCAGCCCATGCCGCATTGATATGTGGCCCGCTGCAATATCCAATATCATTTTAGGTATAAAGAATGGATTGAACCTGGGGGTGCCGTCGCCTTTGGCAAAATTTGTGACTTCTTCCTGAAATGTTGTGATACCCCCGATACCGCTTGCAAACACAACACCCACCCTGTCGGTGTTCACATTGTCCTTTGTAATACCCGCGTCAGCCAATGCTTCGTCACTTACGGCTAGCGCAGTTTGGGTAAAGCGGTCAAGCTTGCGGGCTTCTTTTCTGTCAAGAAATTGAAGAGGATCGAAATTTTTTAGCTCACATGCAAACCTTGTCCTGAATTTTGTTGCGTCGAACTGGGTAATAAAATCAGCACCGGACACGCCATTAATAAGGCCATTCCAATAATCATTTAAACTATTGCCTAATGGCGTCAGCGCACCGATTCCCGTAACAACAACTCTTTTCACTTCCATATAGCTGCCCGGAAATTTTAAAAGTGATACATCCGCCTTTTAAGCCAATAGCTTTGAAAGGCGGATGAAACAAATGTATTGCACGAAATAATAAGCTAATTACTTAGCATGCTCTTCTAAGTAAGCGATGGCCTGGCCTACAGTAGTGATGGTCTCAGCCTGTTCATCAGGAATAGATATATTGAATTCCTTCTCAAATTCCATAATTAGCTCTACGGTATCGAGAGAATCTGCACCGAGATCATTGGTAAAAGAAGCTTCATTGGTTACTTCTGCTTCCTCTACCCCTAATTTATCAACAATAATTTTTTTGACCCTTGTAGCAATGTCTGACATGTTTGTAAAATTTAGTTACGGCTGCAAAAATATAGTTTTTGAATTAAACACAATGAACCACGCAATTTTAATTTTTTTTGCCCAAATTCACCCCAAAACATATACTCGCCATTCTTTGCTATAAAAGAATTTGGGATGAAAATATGTTGGTTTGTCTTTGCCTGGCAATAAGACAACTGGTGGAGCAATAAGATGTTGCAGGTTTTTAATTTTACATGAATAATAAAAATGAATCTGTAAATTTCAATATCTTACGCTTCCGGCAAAAATGCTTTCAGCATCATGGCACTGAAAATAATTGATCACGGCACAAAAGAATACAAACAAATGGTGCATTTGCGCAATGAGATTTTGCGAAAGCCACTTGGCCTTACATTTACTGAGGAAGATCTCGAGAGCGAAAAAGACGATGTGCTAATGGGCGCTTTTGAGGACGACAGGATACTTGGTTGCTGTCTGCTAACAAGAGTGGATGCTAAAACCATAAGACTTCGCCAGATGGCGGTCCCCAACAGTATGCAGGGAAAAGGGATTGGTCGTGCACTCATGATCTTTGCGGAAAACATTTCCCGCGACCTTGGCTACAAAACCCTGTTGATGCATGCCCGCAAAACCGCTACTGGCTTTTATGAAAAACTGGGGTATTCAATTTCTGGAAATGAATTTGAAGAAGTAACTCTTCCTCATTATGTAATGGAAAAAAACCTCTGAATCTATATTCCTTAAAAGACTTTCAAAAATCAACTGAGCACCGGCAAGCTATCATCGATTTTATTTTTGACAAAAGCATTTATCTGCTTCATAAATTTTAACAACTGCTCCATTGAAAAAACATCTTCGACAACAAGCATAAATAATTTACCGTTCTGTTTCAGCCTTGCTTTATTGGTTTGTTTTTGTATAAACTCAAGGATGTACTTAAACGTTTCGGATTCAAAATAGGGAGAATCGGGCTTGTTGATGAAATAACATTTTAGCGTGTCATTTTTTAAAATCATTCTTTCAAAACCCATTTCTACGGCAAGTTTGCGGCACCTTACGGTATCAAACAAGTCTTCCACCTGCTTGGGCAAGTGCCCGAAACGGTCAATCAGTTCTGTATTGAACAGTTTCAAGTCATCCTCATTCTCGCAATTATCCAATCGCGTATAAAGTGATAATCTCTCAGTGATGCTTTCCACATATTCATCGGGTATCAGTATTTCCAGATCAGTATCAATTGTGCAATCCTGCACATAATCTTCCTGCCTCGAAATCTCTTCTTTGAAAAGTTCTTTAAATTCTGTTCGTTTCAATTCCTTTATGGCTTCATCCAGAATTTTCTGATATGTCTCAAACCCAATATCAGCCATGAATCCGCTTTGCTCTCCACCGAGCATATTGCCCGCACCGCGGATATCCAAATCACGCATCGCAATCTGAAATCCGCTTCCCAGATCGCTGTGCTGTTCCAATGTTTGCAAACGTTTTCTCGAATCGGTCGGCAATGTAGCCAGCGACGGAGCGAGCAGATAACAAAATGCTTTTTTATTGCTTCTCCCTACTCTGCCGCGCAATTGGTGCAAATCACTTAATCCAAACTGATGCGCATTATTTACTATGATCGTGTTCACATTTGGGATGTCGACACCACTTTCCACAATATTCGTGCAAACGAGCACGTCATATTTTTTATCAATAAAATCGAGTATGCGCTCCTCCAACTCATGCCCTTCCATTTGCCCGTGCGCATAGCCGATGCTCAAATCAGGACAAAGTCCTTGTATGATTGCTGCCATTTCCGCAAGGCCGAGAATGCGGTTGAAAATAAAAAACACCTGACCATTTCTCTCTGTTTCAAAATAAATCGCATCGCGGATAAAATCTTCGTTATAGCCATGCACTTCTGTTTGGATTGGTTGGCGGTTGGGCGGCGGTGTGTTGATGATGCTGAGGTCCCTTGCGCCCATTAAACTGAATTGCAATGTTCTTGGGATAGGCGTTGCCGTGAGCGTGAGGCAATCGACATTAGTGCGGAGTGTTTTGATTTTTTCCTTATGTGCCACACCAAATTTTTGCTCTTCGTCAATTACCAGAAGGCCAAGATTTTTGAATTTAACATCTTTGCTCAATATGGCATGGGTGCCGATAATGATATCCACTTTCCCTTCCTCCAATTTTTTTAGTGTCTCCTTTTTTTCTTTGGAAGATTTAAAGCGATTGATATAATCTACAGTAACCGGAAAATCTTTCAACCGTTCACTGAATGTTTTATAATGTTGAAATGCCAGGATGGTTGTTGGCACGAGCACTGCAGCCTGCTTGCCATCTATGCAGGTTTTGAAAGCTGAACGGATGGCGACTTCAGTTTTCCCGAATCCTACATCGCCACATACGAGCCTGTCCATTGGAGATTGCGATTCCATATCTTTTTTTACATCAATCACCGCTTTGCTCTGGTCGGGGGTGTCTTCATAAATAAATGACGCTTCCAGTTCTGTCTGCATGTAATTATCAGGAGTATGGGCAAAACCTTGTTGCGCCTTTCTTTGCGCGTAAAGCTTGATAAGATCAAAAGCAATTTCTTTTACTTTTGTTTTGGTTTTCTCTTTCAGTTTCTGCCAGACATCGCTGCCCAGTTTACTTACTTTCGGGACAGTACCATCCTTGCCAGTATACTTTGAAATTTTATGAAGCGAGTTGATATTGACATAAAGAATATCGCTGTCTTTATAAATGATCCTTACAGCTTCCTGTAATTTGCCATTCACCTCAATTTTCTGTAGCCCACTATACACTCCTACTCCATGGTCAATATGCGTTACATAATCACCCGGCTGTAATTCCCGCAGGGTTTTAAGCGTAAGCGCCTTGTTTTTATTATAAGCCTGTTTCACCTTGTATTTGTGGTAACGCTGAAATATCTGGTGGTCGGTGTAGCAGACTATTTTCTGGTCATCATCGATAAATCCTTCATGGATAGAAACGGGCACTGGTATAAAATGTATGGCAGAATGCAGGTCTTCAAAAATAGTGTGCAGCCGCTCAAGCTGGCGAGGATTATCGGCAAATAAATAAATGGAATAGTGCTTTGCCTCCCGTTCTTTCAAATCCTTCATCAGCAAATCAAAATTGCGGTTGAAGGAAGGCTGAGCTTTGGTGTTGAAAGTGATGGTCAATGAATCATGCAGGTTATCGGTCACCGAATTTCCAAACTCCACAAAATGAAAATGCTTTATTTGTTCATCCGCTGATTTCGCAGTTATAAAATCATTTTCATTTATTTTCTTTTTCTCAGCATTGCCATCTTCATTTTCTCTTGTCCCGTATCCAATATCTCCCAACTCAATGAATAATTGCAGGTTCTCTTCTTCAATCAATAATCTTTCTTTTGCAAAATCCCAATCCTGCGCCCAAACCACTGTGTTTCGGGGAATGAAATCAAACAAAGACACTTTTTCTTTATCATCAAACTGGGTTTCTATATTCGGTATAATGCTTACCTGCAGGAGCTTTCGCTCGCTCAATTGTGTTTCAGGATCGAATATGCGGATAGAGTCCACATCATTGCCAAACAGCTCGACACGATACGGTTTTTCGTTCCCGAAAGAATAAATATCCAATATACCCCCACGCAAAGCGAACTGACCGGGTTCATACACAAAATCAGTTCTTTCGAAACCATACTGCACAAATTTTTCCATTAACCCATTCAGATCAATTGCATCGCCAGACTTTATGTGAATAATATTTCCCGAAAGGGTTTTAGGCAGCACTACTTTTTCAAACAATGCTTCCGGATAAGTAACCAGCAATTTTTTATTCCCGCCCATACTCCATCTTGTCAATGTTTCCGTGCGGAGCATTACATGACTGCTGTTCAGCAAGCGATAATTTTTTTGATTTTTAAACGAAGAGGGGAAATAAAAAACATCTAACCCTTTGATGAGGTTTTCGATGGTGTTGTGCAGATATGCGGCAGATTCTGCGTCCGGGCAAATGACAAGATGATTAAGCTGACTTGTCATTTCATGCTGAAATATTGCGCTGATAACAAATGCCGGGGAACTGCCATAAAGATTTTTTAAAGAAGCTTTTTGCGGCTGGGACATAGTAATCCTGTCCGCCAGTTGAAAAACGCGGGGAGAACTCATTAATGACCCTGGTGAAACCTCACTGCTCATTCAGGATGTAAATATAGAACAAGCCAGCCTATATATGTATGGTAAAAAAGCAACCATGCAAAATAAAAAACCGTATAATCAGTCAGGAGTCCTGGGGGCTATGCTATTGAATTGTTTTTTAATAAACAGCATCATAGTCAACTGTGATTTCTACCTTAGTCATTTTTCCGGGCAACACTTCTGCGGGGGCAATGTTGTTATCTTTATCAAACCAATTGGCAAAAAACAGTTCATTCTTTTTTGTGAACAGAGAATAACGCCCTGGCTCAATGATGATATTAAAGTAACCATTTGTATCCGTCTCGATTTTTGAAACCAGTTTTGTTTTGATCGATGAATATAAAGGAGACTGCCCCAGTCTGATTACCTGACTTATATTGGTAAGTTGATAAATATATAAAGTGGTTTTGATGCCTTTTGGAGCAAGTGGTTTCCTGTCAGGGGAAGGCATTTGGTTTCCTGATAATCTGTAAACATATCCTTCAATTCCCTGTTGATGCATTTGCCGGGAGCTTGTATAGTTTATTGATAAACACGAAACGGTTACCATTAATATCCTGAATAACAAAAAAAGAATTTTATTCATTCCGCAATTTGAAGTTGAAAGTTTCTAATTTAGTGAAAATTAAAGAACAGCTTAAAAAAAAGTTGCTTATGGTTAACAGGCTTCGTCTCATCCTACCCCTTCTGATAACAATTATTTTAGTTGATTCGCTTCAGGGCCAGACAATCACGGATAAAAATCTTTTATCGAAGATGTCGAAAGATTTGAGGGAAATGGAAAACATAAATTTTGCAAAAGCAAAACAATTAGCAAAACAAAAAGGATGGTTTCTGAAAAAAGTTTCACCAAATGGCAAAGTGACTTTACTGATCGGAGTAGATGAAATGGGCAATCCAAAATATGTATCCACATTCAACAACACCATTGCTGCGGCAACCACCAGAGCTAACGAACTGTGGCCTGGCGGTTCGTCTGGATTAAATTTATCAGGCTCATCTAATTCAGTAAAAGGGAAAATTGCTATTTGGGATGGCGGCCATGCATTGACAACACATGTGGAGCTCGTCGGAAGAATCAAACTAATAGATGTGGCCTCTGTGGACGGGCATGCCACGCATACGACAGGAACTCTGATTGCAACAGGAATAAATCCGATTGCAAAAGGAATGGCCTTTGGCGCCCAGCAATTGCTTGCCGGATATTTTGGGAATGATGAATCAGAAATGGCTGCTAATTCTCCGAATATTCTTATTTCCAATCATTCTTATGGCTTTCTCAGTGGCTCTGGATGGAGTTTCGATGGAACAAATTACGATTGGTACGGCGATACTACAATTAGCAAATCGCAGGCTTATGGATTTGGCTATTATAGTTCAGATGCTCAGATTTATGATTCTATTGCTTATCATGCCCCCAACTATCTGATATGTGTAGCCGCAGGAAATGCAAGAGGCTATAGCGGCCCGCCTGTGGATAGCCCATATTATTATAATGGGGTTACAAAGCTTAAACGTACTGCCACGCTTGACATTAACAACCCAAATTATACCAGCATCAGCAATGCTGCTGACTCAAAAAACACGATGGTTGTCGGCGCCGTGAACGGGATACCTGCAGGATACAATTCACCTGCCGATGTTTCTATCGCAGATTTCAGTTCGTTAGGCCCAACCAATGACGGAAGGATAAAGCCAGATATTGTAGCCGATGGGGTGAATGTGACTTCAACCTGGAACACTTCCAATACTGCTTACCAGACTGAAAGCGGCACATCCATGGCTACACCAAACACAACTGGCTCGCTTTATTTGCTGCAGGAGTATTATAACAAGCTGCATCCGTCTTCCTTTATGCGTGCCGCAACTCTGAAAGGCCTGGCTATTCATACGGCGGATGAAGCAGGATCTGCCCCGGGGCCAGATTACACATATGGATGGGGGTTATTAGACGTGCTGAACGGAGCTAATGTTATTACATCATCCTACAATCAGGTTTCTGATACAATCATTGAAAGCACTTTGAATAACACCGGCAGCTACACTTTTAACTTTATTGCTTCCGGAAAAGAGCCATTGGTTGCTACATTGTCATGGACTGATCCACCGGGAACCCCGGTAGCAGTAGCACAATCATTACACAATACTGCACCTATGTTAGTAAATGACCTCGATATGAGAATAACAGGCGGTGGAAAAACCTTTATGCCATGGGTACTTGATCCGACAAATCCATCCAATGCAGCAACAAGAGGCGATAACTTTCGCGACAATGTTGAAAAAATAAATATCGATAGCCTCGTACCGGGTCAATCTTACACTATCTCCATTACTCACAAAGGGACACTGGCAAGAGGCTCACAAGCATTCTCTTTGCTTGTAAGTGGCATCGGCGGACAGGCATATTGCGCATCAGGCCCTACAAGCAGCGCGGGCACACGCATTGACAGCGTGAACATCAGTAATATAAACTATGGAAACCCTCCGGGCTGCACAACCTTTACTAATAATACAAATTCCATTATTCAAATTCAGTCAAAACAAAAATTACCAGTTAATATAAAGCTGAGCAGTTGCGATGCATCCAGCGCACCAAAAATTGTAAAGATTTTTATTGACTACAATAATAATGGCGTATTTGATAGTACCGAACTGGCTGCTGAAAGCGAAGTTATTAATGGGAATGGAGTTTTCACTGACACCATTAATTTACCATCACTCATACAGGGCAGCACTACATTGATGCGCATTGTTGCAGAAGAAACCAACGACTCATCCGCGGTGCAGGCCTGCGGCAGTTATGGAAACGGAGAAACTGAAGATTTCTCAGTTTTCGTTGGGCCACCAAACATTGATTTAGCGCTTGCGCAGATCATTGCGCCAACAGCACAAGTATGCAGCGATACAGCAGAGCTTGTGGTAGTTGGCATCAGGAACGACGGCCTTGACACAATGTCAAATGTGCCAGTCACAGCAGTCATCACAAGCGGCAGCAGCCCTGTTGCTACATTGAGCGAAAAATATCCGGGCAAAATACCGCCGGGCTTTTTAGTTACGTATGCTTTCCAAAATACATTTATTGCTAATCCGGGAGTTACTTATAATATACAAGCTTACGTGACGTCGCCTAACGACCAGAACAATCTGAATGACACCCTTAGCGGTTCGGTTGCGATTGCTGCTACGCCTCCTTCACCATCGGGTACGGCGACTGTGAGCGGCGATACGCTTACATTGAAGGTTAATAGTCCGAACTCAGGATCCAATTATTTTTGGTATAACAGCCCTACCGGAGATTCAGCTATTGCTGCTTCTGCTGATACCAGCTTTATTATAAGCTCGACTGCACCAAATAGTACTTTATACATTGGAAGCGGAGCGGAAGGAAATGTGGGAGTTAAATCAAAAAATAATTATCAAAGCGGCAGCGGAGGTGGTTATCAGACACCCGGAGGAAATTTTTTGGACTATACTGCACAAGTGCCTCTAACATTAAAAAGCGCAAGATTATTTACAGGAAACCCCGGCAAATTGGAGATGATTGTCATTGACACTTTTAATACACAGCCTGATGGTTCGTATTATTATAATGTTTTAGCCGACCAGGTTATTGATGTGTATGCAACCAGCCCAACACCTAAAGTCGGTTCCGTTGCAGGAAATAATCCTCCGGACACTGGAGCAATTTTTTATATCAATCTGCCTTTGCCGGCAGGAAGCCATATAATTTGGGACAGCACCATAGATGCTTCTGTCGACAAAAGCGCAATAGCAACAGCTTCTATTTTCCGTAATAACAATATTACGGGTAACCCCTACCCGTTCACCATTCCGAATGTCATTTCTATTACAGGCAACAGCGCATACTCAGCAACTAGCCCAAATCAATTTCAAAGCTATTATTACTACCTGTACGACATGAAAATAGAAACAAATGATTGTATTAGCGGCAGGTCTGCTGTCACAGTTTCGGGGATTAGCAATTCTCCGGGCTTAAATGTATGGCCAAATCCAAGCACGAATGGCCAGTTCAATGTCAGTTTTAATACAGGCACTTCAGGCAATTTTCAGATCGAGTTGTATGACGTGTTAGGAAGAAGATGTTTTTCACAGAATTATTCTTCCACGGGTTATTTCAGCACTCAAATCAATGTGGCAAACCTCATAACAGGCATGTACATCCTGACTCTGAGACAAGGAAGCAATTTTTACAAAAAGAAATTACTGATAGTGCGCTAATACTTTCATTTAAAATCAACAAAATTTCATTTGAGTAAGTTTTATAGATTTTATTTTCAATAAAATAATTTACTTTAGCACGTTCGATTGCTTGCCATGACTGGCAAACTTTGGGAGCAGATCGTTTTGATCTGCTCTTTTTCATTATTGAGTTCTTTCATTTTAGTCATAATTTAAATTGAAAATTTCTATTGCATGCTGCAGCCATGGCAAACAGGAAAAATTACAAGAATTGAGAACGAGACAAAAAGCACCCGTCGTTTCTGGATTCAGGTGCTGGAGACGGAAGTATTTGATTTCAAGCCGGGCCAGTTTGTTACACTTGATCTGCCAATCCATGAAAAACCAAACAAGTGCCTCCGCAGCTATTCAATAGCTTCCTGGCCGGATGGAACAAATGTTTTTGAATTGGTGATCGTGATGCTGGAAGGAGGGGCAGGGACCCATTACCTGTTTAATGAATTATCCATTGGCAGTGAGCTCAGGTTGCGCGGGCCACAAGGTATCTTCGTTTTGCCGGAAATAATTGATAAAGATTTATTTTTTATCTGTACCGGCACGGGCATTGCTCCATTTCGTTCCATGGCACATCACATCTTCAATCATAATATTCTTCACGGTGATATATACCTGATATTTGGCTGCAGGAAATTCAGTGATGCCCTTTATAAGAGAGAACTGGAAGAACTGGAAAAACAATTAGATCGATTTCATTATATACCCGTCTTTTCAAGAGAAGTTCCCGACAATGCCGGCAAAATAATAAGGACGGGTTACGTACATGCTGTTTATGAAGAAATTTGCCGGAAGAATATCAAAATAAGTCTGGCGGAAGAAACTGCTGAAGTAAAGGCCGCCTCTTTTTATCTATGCGGATGGAAGAACATGATTGACGAAGCAAAGCAAAGAATACAATCACTCGGCTACGACAGAAAATCTATTCATCAGGAATTATATGGCTAAAAGTTTCTATTTAACAGCCGTTGCTTCTTTCTCCAACAGTTGATTGTACATAAACTGATACGTCTCATTTCTGGATGGGAAATCTTTTGCTGATGCAGGCTTTTTCGCTTTCTTTCCGCTGATAAGGTAAATGACAATAAAGAAAAGAATTGCCGCAAATATTACAGGGATAATATTCAATTGAAATCCCCGATGAAGGTTTACTACAGTTTGCATGGTCGATTTTTAAAAGGATTTGGATTATGCTATAACGCTTAAAAGTAGAATATATTTTTCCATAGCACAAAGTGTTTTTACTGAATTATACATTCGTAAAAACACCTATGCTACAGAGAATATGAACTCATAAAATGATAGCAAGCAACCCGAGTTCACTTAAATTAAAAAGAAAATAAAAAGGGACAATCAACTTTTCGAAAGAATATTGGAAAATATATATGAAAACCCGGAACAACTATGAGATAAATCAGGAACCTGTACTGCTTCTCGCCTCTTTTGTAAGCAGGTTGTCATAAATCAACTGATACCCTTCGCTGCGGGTTGGCGTAAGGTCTTTCGTGAGCATCTTTTTTCGGAGCGCACCATCTGGCAATTTTTCATTGCTTTCATTATGCAACGGGTTTCTCATTACGATAACAGGATCCTTGATGCCGCGTAACTTCAGTTCCATCGTCATGTATTCTTTTTGTAATTCAAGAATTTCTGCATGGCTGCTGATCATTTCGTTTTCGGCTTTTGCAAGTTTCAATTTGCTTTTTGCTAACTGGCGGCTTCTGAGACTGAAGCCTGCAAACCCGGACACTGCAATGATTCCTAAAAGGATAAGAACATTGACGGAGAATTCAAATGTAAGCATTGTAATTTAATTGAGGTTAGTAAGTAAACACAAACGGATTGATAACAATATGCTGAAACCACAATTCAATTGCGGAACAACATTTGAAATCTAAGGTAGAAGTTTGCTTAAAGGCTTATGAAATCTGTTTATCCACAATGCTTTGAATTGTGTGAATTGCGATGCGTTCCTGCTGCATGTTATCACGCTGTCTAATGGTCACCGTGTTGTCTTCTTTGGTTTGATGATCGATAGTAATGCAGAAAGGTGTGCCTATGGCATCCATGCGCCGATAGCGTTTCCCAATCGCATCTTTCTCTTCATAAAAACAACGGAATGAATTTTTGCAGTCATTCATAATCTGCTTTGCTATTTCCGGCAAGCCATCTTTTTTCACCAGCGGGAAAATGGCTAACTTAATAGGAGCCAGCATTGGCGGCAGTTTCAGCACGATGCGGCTATCTTGTTTATCTGCTGTGCTTAAATCTTCTTCAGTGTATGAGTTGCTCACGATGAGCAAAAACATCCTGTCAAGCCCGATAGAAGTTTCTATAACATAAGGAATATAATTACCAAAAGGTTTTCCATTCGTATCGAGGTCATTATCGAAATACTGCATTTTCTTTTTGCTATACTCCTGATGGTTGCGCAAATCAAAATCGGTGCGCGAATGAATTCCTTCAACTTCTTTAAAGCCAATCGGAAAATCGTATTCAATATCGCAAGCGGCATCTGCATAATGCGCCAGCTTTACGTGATCGTGAAAACGGTATTTTTCTTTTTCGATGCCGAGGCTCAGGTGCCATTTCATTCTTTCTTCTTTCCAGAACTCATACCATTCTTTTTGAGAGCCGGGGCGAATAAAATATTGCATTTCCATTTGCTCAAACTCGCGCATGCGGAAAATAAATTGCCGTGCGACAATCTCGTTTCTGAAAGCTTTACCAATTTGCGCAATGCCAAAAGGTATTTTCATCCTTCCTGTTTTCTGCACATTCAAAAAATTCACAAATATTCCCTGTGCAGTTTCCGGTCTTAAATAAATTTTAGTGTCTCCTTCCTCGGCGGAAGCAGTAGAACCAAATTCTGTTGAGAACATGAGGTTAAATTGGCGAACATCAGTCCAGTCAGGTTTTTCACCAGCGGGACATATTTCATTGTCCACAATTAATTTTTTTAGCCCTTCAAAATCGTCAGCAGCCAATAATTTTTCCATCTGCTTTTTCAACTCATTGGCTTGCCAGACCTTTTTCTGACCTCCTAAAGAAATGTACACTTTATTCAATTCCTGCTTCGCGTCATCGTTTTCAAAACCTCTTAATCCAGCTTCTTTAAATAGCTTTTCAGCCGACTTTTCTAATATCTCCCTATCTTGATTTATTAGGTCATCGGCATATTGTTCAATCAAATGATCAACACGATATCTTTTCTTGCTGTCTTTATTATCAATCATTGGGTCGCTGAAATTATCGATATGGCCGCTTGCTTTCCAGGTTGTGGGGTGCATAAAAATGGCTGCGTCTATGCCCACAATATTCTCATGCAGTTGGGTCATGCTATTCCACCAATAGTCCTTGATGTTCTTTTTCAGTTCGCTGCCGTACTGACCATAATCATATACCGCGCTGAGCCCATCATAAATTTCGCTGGAAGGAAAAATAAAGCCGTATTCTTTGCAATGAGAAATGATTGCCTGAAATCTTTTTGTATCGTTAGCCATAGTGGGCGCAAAGGTAAAAATATTTATTGTTTAAAATATTGCAGTTAGCCATTCCTAAAGGATGAGAAAACAATGCGTTGCAGAGACAGCAAACAACATTTACATTTGCTTTAATCATTCAATATATGCCCCAAGCCATTGAATTCAAACAAAAGAGAACATCTTTCCTTGAAAGATTCGGGATCTATTATCTCGGCATTTTCGGCAAGCGCGAGCTTACCCACCATGTTTTTGATTTCACAGATGAAGAATTGAATAAAAAAATCAACCGTATTTCAAACAAAGGCATTTTCCTTTCGGCACTTACTGGCTTGCTCTGCGTCTGGCCAACGGTTTTTATAGACTTATCAAAACAGAATGAGCCGTGGCTGATACATTATGCATGGACATGGGGAGTTACGCTCGTATCTGTTGCTATTGAATTTTATGTCCTGTTCATTATTGCATTGAAAGCCGTGCATGAAGTGAGCGAGCTGATCAATATCCACTCACATAAAAAAGATTTTTTGAAAGTCGGGCCTTTTAATGTCACCAATATACTGGCAAGAACGGCGCTGGAACTGCCTGACCCCGAAATGGAAATTTTGGGTATTGATCCATTTGAGCAGATTTCAAAAAAGAATCTCTTTATTCTCGGTTTGCTTTACAAGCTGAAAATTATTTTGACGAATCTCATTTCAAAATTCTTATTGCGCAAAGGTTTTGGGAATATGATCGCAGGTGTTTCAATCAATTATATTGCTTTGCCTGTTGAATGTTTCTGGAATGGGGTTGTACTGCATCGTGTAGTGGAAGAAGCCAGACTTAGGTTGTTTGGCTTTGCGCTTAGCAATCATATTGCGGATAATTTATTGCATGATCACCTGATTGAGCAATTATCGGATGAAGCTAAGATTGGCTGCCTGCGCGCCGTTGGCAACGCCGTGGTGATGGCAAAAAACTATCACCCGAACATGATCATATTGTTATTAAGGTTTCAGCAATTGCTGCGTATTGATAAAGACCACCGCTATGATGACTGGAATCTTTTTCTGGAAAGCCTTCAAAAAGTAACTGAAAAAGAAAGAAATTTTTTGCTCGACCTTTTTACTATCGCAGTTGCATTTGATGGAAAAATATCAAAGCTTGAAATGGATAAGACAAAAGAAGCTTATGGGAAAGACTATGACTTGTTTGAGCCGAGATTAGTAACTCTTACAAAACATTTAAAAGCCGGGAGATTGCATGCAGCAGCAGATCTTTGCAAGCTTGACTTCACTGCTGGTTAATCCTCAGCAACAGTTTTGTTGCCATGAATGAATGCTACCATTGATTTTCGTGTTGGACAATGTTGAATAGGATTTCTCAGGTTGAAGGGCACTAATCTTCCACTGGAAGACTCGAACGCAACTATATGCAATAGCAGCAATACCGCTAAGGACCTAATAAATATTTCCTGCAGATGAATGCTGCTATTCATTCAGATCACCGCAGGCTTTTTCATAAGGCTGTTGCTGCAAAGATTTTTTCGATTCCACTTCTATCTGCTTAACCCATACCGCATAATCATCAGGATAAATTTGCGAGCCAGTGTGCATAGCATACACTCTTGTAAACTCTGCGCCGAAATAAAGTATCATAGCGGAATAATAAACCCATAACAGGATTACAATCACGGAACCAGCAGCCCCATAAGCAGAGCTTAACCTGCTGTGCCCAAGATAATAACCAATCAGGAATTTGCCAATCAAAAACAACAACGCCGTTGTAAATGCGCCTGCCCGTACATGCTTCCACCTGATTTTTGCATCGGGTAAAAATTTAAAAATAATGGCGAACAAAAATGATGTTATGAGAAAAGTAAGTAGCAAATTAAAACTGTACACGCTATAAACCGTTGCGTTGGGGAATATCTCTGTTAGCTTATGAATGAGTGCATCCATGATGCCATTGATAAGTAGTGAAACAAGCAGCAAGAAGCCGAGGCAAACAACCATTGAAAAAGAAATCAACCTGTTGACAATGATTTTGAGCCAGCCCTTTTTAGGCTTTGCTTTTAACCGCCAGATGGAATTTATCGAATCCTGTATTTCGCCAAATACGCTGGTAGCGCCAATGATAAGCGTGACCAGCCCAACGATGGTGGCAAAGCCAGCCTGGTTTGTCAATGCTGCCGAACGAATGGTTTGCTGAATTTGCAATGCTGCATCTTTTCCAACAAAGCTTGCTATCTGACCATAAATTGTGCCTTCGATTGCAGCACGGCCATAGAAAATATCGCTCACTGCAATAATGATTATGAGCATAGCGGGCAAAGAAAAAATTGTATAGAATGCCAGTGCCGCACTTAATTTCAGCACTTTGTCGTTCACAAAATCAAGGACTGACTGCTTTAAAATTTTCCATATAGATTTCATAGATAAAGACATCAGGTTACTTAAGCTTTTCATTTTGCCCATGCCGCTCTGCATCGCGGATATTCTTCTTCTCAAAATTTTTTTGCAATGCGGTTGACAAGTCAATGCCTGTTTGATTGGCTATGCACAGCAATACCCACAAGACATCAGCCAGTTCATCATCTAACTTTTTCCCTTTATCAGATTCTTTAAAAGACTGATCTCCGTACAAGCGACTCATTAATCGTGCCACTTCCCCCACTTCCTCGGTAAGGATAGCCATATTGGTGAGTTCGCTGAAATACCGGACTCCAGTAGTTTGTATCCACTTATCAATTCTTTTTTGTGCATCCCGAATGGAAATCTCTTCAATTGGCATCGTAAATAATTTTTCCCTCAAATAAAAATATCGCCTTCAAGATAAGTCCGCGCATTACCGCCAATCAGCACCCTGTTACCTGCCATCTCACAATCCAGATATCCTTTGCGTTTTGATAATTGAATGGCCTTAAGCTTTTCTTTTCCTGATTTGCCTGCCCAATAAGGAGTCAATGTAGTATGAGCGGAGCCAGTAACATGATCTTCATCTACACCTGATTGTGGAAAAAAACAACGCGAAACAAAATCAACCGAATCTCCCTTGGCTGTAACGATGATGCCTCTTGCTTTTAATTGGGACAATATTTTAAAATCCGGAGAAAGGTTTTCAATTGCCTGCTGGTTTTCAAGTACTGCCATGTAATCTGTTGAGCCTTTGTAAACCGCTACTGGGCTTACTTTCAGACCTTCCTCTATGGCAGCAGATGCCTCTACCTCAATGGGGTTATCAGCAGGAAAATCTAGTGTCAATTTCCCATTGCTTCGTTTTGAAACATGCAATGGCCCGCTTTTGGAATAAAAGGTGATCTTATCTTTTTTATACCCAAGATGATTATAAAAAACATGTGCGGATGCAAGCGTAGCATGTCCACAAAGCGAAACTTCCACTTTGGGAGTGAACCAGCGGATGGCATAATCATCTGTCTGAGCTATGATATAAGCGGTTTCTGCCAGATTGTGCTGGGCAGCAATATTTTGCATCAAATCTTCGGTTAGCCATTCATGTAAATAAAGAACTGCCGCAGGGTTGCCCCCGAAAGTAGTTTCGGCAAATGCATTGACGACATAAACCTTCTGCTTCATAATTACTCTTTATTTTTTGTATCAATGATAATAGTTACGGGCCCGTCATTCACCAGCGAAATTTGCATATCGGCTCCAAACTCCCCGATATAAATTTTTTTTCCGAAATCATTTTCTAATTGTGCAATCATTTTCTCATAAAGCGGGATTGCGATTCCCTGTTTGCTTGCGCGAAGGTAAGAAGGGCGGTTCCCTTTTTTTGTTGAAGCGTGCAATGTGAACTGGCTCACCAATAAGATATCGCCACCCTTACCTTTCACAGATATATTCATCACTCCATTCGCATCATTAAAAATGCGCAGGTTGATGATTTTTGCGCTGAGCCATTCTATGTCTTCCATGGAATCAGCATCTTCAATTCCAAGAAGCACCAGCAAGCCTGTATTGATCCGGGATTTTATTTCCCCCGCAATTTCAACGCTGGCAGTACTTACACGCTGAATGGCGGCCCGCATTTGATACTGTTTTTAAATTTGTAATTTTAATGCATGAAGATAGATGTTTCAAAAGAAATTTTTTTTAAAACAGCCCGCAGCGGAGGCAAAGGCGGCCAGAACGTGAATAAAGTGGAGACGATGGTAGAAGGCTATTTCGATATCCACAATTCTTTATTGGTTGATGAAAAGCAAAAACAATTGCTCCAAGAAAAACTGGCAAATAAAATCAATGCAGATGGGGTGTTGCAGGTAAAATCCCAGGTACACCGCTCTCAGCTATCCAATAAAGAAGAAGTCATTAGAAAAATGAATGATCTCATTGCCAAAGCGCTCATAAAACAGAAGAAGCGCATCGCAACCAAGCCTTCGAAAATAGCGAAGGAAAAAAGAATAGAATCAAAAAAGAAGCAAAGCGAGATCAAAGGCGGAAGAAAAAAGATACGTTATATTGAATAAAATAAATTTGTCAGGAAGGCCTAATAAACTATTACGTTATAGGTTTCATTCTTTATTGATTTCCCTCCATTTTTCCACGGGCGCCTTTGCTCAAAACGAATTTTTGTTTCTCCGCTTCTCAACCCTTTGACAGCAAACACTTCCACTCCGCTGTCGCCTACGTGCTTTGAGCGGGATGAAGGAAATTCATTGTCTTTCTTTTCTACCTGAACAATAGATGAATCTTCGACTGAATAACTCCACGTATAACCTGAGGTAGATAAGCTCTTCAAATTTATAACAACGGTGCTGTCTTTTTTTATACGCAATATTTTCCCTTCTGTCTTATCAGGATTTTTTACTGAGTTAAGGACATGCAAGATAGAATCAGGAAAGGCATAAAATTGCGCAACAATTATTAAACAAAGAAATTTCATGGTAAAATCTTTCTAAAAATATATTTTGTATGACCATTTGAATAAACTTAAAGTTTAATTAGTTTATCAATCCATTTGGCCATTCGTCAAGAAAAAAGTTACGCAAAAGCCAGGTTCAAGATAATATTTTGAATCCTATAATGGTTAGTTCGTTTTCTTTGCTTTTATTGCATCAAGCACTTGTTGTTGCTTGTCCAGTTCCTTGTACTGATTTGTCAGATTGTTTTTTGTTTCATCAAGGTCAGCCTGAGCCTTCCTGATTTTTTTTGCAATATTGTCCTGTTCGTCAAGAAGCTTGTTCATCCTTTTTTGAGCTTTATTTTTCACATCATCATTTGCGCTCACGGTGCTTTGGATTTCGCT
>Ga0302280_1000176_pt1 | contig 55915 bp, 39 predicted proteins | sample III_Fen_E1_1_FD_198771 | JGI IMG/M metagenome (GOLD analysis project Ga0302280, IMG submission 198771) | Peat permafrost microbial communities from Stordalen Mire near Abisko, Sweden - III_Fen_E1_1 | ecosystem: Environmental > Terrestrial > Soil > Wetlands > Permafrost | place: Sweden: Abisko... | reverse complement strand
AGTGTGATATGTTCATCCACTAATTATTGTTTTCAAATCATTTGATAACAAAAATCATGGGCTCGGGAAGACAGTAAAAAAGGGCATTCTCTAAATCACATAGGTTTTAATAGATGAGAAAACAAATTATTGAGAAAAATTTATATAAAAATGAATTGGTTTAGATAGAGAAGTAATATTTTAATATAATGTGAATTTTATGGATGACCTTGCCATGAACTTTAAAATTTAATTAAGTATAAAGATCACCTTGGATTGGCTTGTCAAAATATTAATAAGATAATAAAAAATCAATCTTTTAATTGTTAAGGCGAGCTTAGAGACAATATGATAGCAAAGCATTCAAATGCTGATAATGATTTCAATAATATTATTTTTACTGAATTTGTTACTGAAATGAACTTTTAACCTATCTGTTTGGGTAATTTATTATTGTTTTATTTTATATGGGATGCTCACACAACTCCAGAGAGGACAGAAATAGGAATAAGGGGCTAATTCGAAAATAGACTCGCCCTGACTCGGTGGAAGTCAAAAATCAAGCGAGTAAGCTTAACGTTCAACAAAAATAAGTTGTGATTTTGCATTAATCCTGCAAAACTCTGACATCCAGTGAAAGCAAGAATAATTCAAACCCTAATCATACTCCTCTATATCATGGCTCATTTGCGCCAATAATAGATCCCTATCGCTCCAGATAGATTGCATACCTTTGACTGATGTTTATTTAAAACTGAATTAAACTGTTTCCTATTGAATCGATATTAAAATAATGCCAAATGAAATCATTACTCATCAGGGTATAAAGTATTTGTCATATCCTACAGCTACCTCGCCATTTCTTCATTTTATTGAGATAATTTTGGGGAACCAAACCTTTCCTTATTTTAATAATATCTCATCATCTGCTCGTCAAGCTCCTTTAAAGATTTTTCTGTCAGTTTTTGCTTATTAATCTCGTACTCCCCTGGCGATTGTTTATGTTTTTTAGTCACCGTGGGTTGGACAAGCTGATCTTTCTTAAATTTGTAGTATAGGATTAGTAGCACAACGGTTATCACAATATAGTAGAATCGATAGTTGAAGATCCAGACAGCTAGACTGATCGATTTTAAGTTCATAGGCTTCAATTCAGCTATTTCAACGAGCGATGCTTGAACCGTTAGAACCGAAGTATCAATAATATGCGAGACTGTTACATCTGTGCCCGCTTGGGAAATGTACGGATAGTTGGCGACAACAACTTCATAGAGGATGATAGATAGACTGAACCATATTACTATTTTAACGAAGGAGAGTATGTATCCCATCTTGGATATTTATTATTGAGTTGATTAACTTTTTAAGACTGCCTAAATGTCATATTCAATCACAGTATAAATGTATAAATTCTGTTTTCAAATTAGTTTCCTTCGGCAAGTGAAATAGCAAATTTATATCCGCAATAATTATTTACATAATTGAATTTATTCATCATTTTATTTATGGCATTTCAAATACTAACCAGTTATTTGCCTACTTAGGCAAAACCATACTAATTTAATTTCATATTAACTTTACATTGTCTCACTACTCTTACATTGTTTATTCGTATTATGATATAGAACATTAGCGAATATTGCTATTTAGATAAATTTAAATCTATAAATGATGGAGAACTGAGTCAACTTCCTCTCTTTGATACATAGTGGCCATTGACATATATTTTTTATTCACCTCTCATGTTTTTTTACAGATTTGCCATTTTTGTTTCATATCACAGCAAAAAAAGGATCGAGTAATATTTCTAAATTTCTCCCAAGTTTTTACAAGCACGTTAATTTCTCTATGTCCATAACATATTTTCTTATCGTTTAGCCTGATTATTTTTGTCCAACAGCCTAGCCGAAGACAAGAACATTCAAGGTAGATAGAACTGTATTATATTGTATAAATTATAATCGTATCCATTGAAAATAAATTTATTCATGACTTAGCTGAAGTACAAGTCTGATATAGCTTTCTACAAAGCATTCAAATCTGCAAAAAAATAGCATCAAAACACTGCTGCTTTCCATTTTTTTGCATCATTGGAATTCTTAGCTCTCATCATCATAATTGATTACTGTTCAGTTAGCGAGCAGACATACTCTGTTGTCAGATATGCATTCGTATTACGCTTTATCGCCAATTCATTTCTTCTGTTTATTCATTTGGCTTAAATTTGCCAAATATATGGGAACTCAAATCTGTTTATGATGCTAGCAAATGAGACTAGCCACGCCCTTGTTGACTAGCCAACTATTAATTTCAAATCAATCGACCAGTGTGTCAGCCCCAATGTTTTCATCGCTAGAAATAAAATATTTGAATCTGCTCTTAACCAAATACAAAAATCCGGATACATTCTTTAAGCTAAAGTTGCACTTAATCAATCGCTACAAAACAAAGCAATGTGGATTAAAGGATGTTATGGTCTTAGTTCTGTAATTAACTGGTTTCCGCCTATCTATTCAATTTATAAATTTTTATCAGTTTAGATGACCGAAAAGATTGTACTTTTGTTCTATTTTTTTGCTTCACTAACTGGTATTCTGTCTTGTGTGTACAGAATATGTAAATGTATATCGACTGCAAGGACATTCTTTTCCAATCCGTTCTAAATAAAGTTACCAGAGGTAGAAACAACTTCGTCTGACAATATTATTGCAGGCGGTAGTTAATGCAGCATCTGCTTCCAAAGCATCGCTGAGAAGGATAAAGTATTTGTGCTATAATGTTCAAATTAGCATGTATTTCATGCAGGGTGCCTGCGAGAATGGACGAAAGTGAGCGCAACATGCCCTATCTGCCGACATTAAATCCCAATGGATTTTAACCAATGTGTTTAATTGTGATGTTTGATGACATAAATGCTGCTCAAATTACAATTATTAAATAAGTAGAAGTAGTATCATTAGTGATTATTCTTAGAGGGGCTCAACAATCAATATAAATTGAGATTAAAAAAGTAAATTTTAAATTCTGGATTGTTTTCATCTATCAGTATTACTGCTCATTTATACTGTTAAGAATAAATTTATTACAACAATTAAACAACACAACATCGTAATATTTAATTATTTTAAATCTTCTTCTTTCATCTTTTCTCCTTAATTAATTAGTTTGTAGAATCTGAATAATTATAATTGGTCAATGCAAATGCTGGGTTCTTTTAATTCAATGTTCTCCAAACTAAAATCAGTCAACATTGTCTCAGCCGTAACCGAAAACTACAACAAACTTAAAGATAAAGTCATGAACAAACTTGCCATCACATAAATAATTCCTCAATTATTTCACATCGACTACCCGCAGGAAAACAACGTCGAACAGCTGGTACAGCACATTACTTTCTCTCCTTATCAGATCTGGAACATTAGTGAATATCGCTATTAAGACAGATTTGAAACTGCGATGAAGGAAAAAGCTCCCTTTGGAGAAATACACTATCTTTACTATGAATATTACTCAAACATTCCCTTCTATGAGTTAGTGCATGCTATCGGCAAAATACAATAGTTCATTTCAGCTAACCCTTCTCATCATGTGTATGTCCATTGTCAGGACAGTAAGGTTCGAAGTGCAGTATTTCTGAGTGCTTATATTTTTAAAACTGGAGCAGTATAGGTTCAGGATATTAGTGAAGCCATACTCTACGTGAACAAATGCTTGCAAATGCAATTATAGGACAATAAACAGGGGATATCTTCTTCTTACAAAAACCATCACAGACTATTCAAAAACGTCATGAACTATCATAATAATCCGTAGTTTATCAATCCATGGCGGCTAAAACTACAAAAGATAATCATCACCAACGCCCCAAGGATAAAGATTCAAGAAGAAAATTAAAAGAAAAGTGGAATATCTTAGTTGAAAGTAGTAATTGAGGTACGTAATTAAGAGTCAGTATTGTTTAAAGGCAATTTTCCTGAGGCTGTGATCGAAGGGGACTGCATTGGCATTAATTTTCAGCAACATGGCAAGCACTTAGTGATCAGCGACGAGTTTCTACTCGTGATTAAGTATTCCTGGAACAAGAAGATCTATAGTATCTTAAGGATACAGCTCAACACCAATTTTATATTTCAACTCTTTGCTCGCATACAGCAACAAGATATTGATCTTTCAGTGCATTGCGCCCTTGATCCTGAGCGTACCACATTTGTTGATCTAATGTTTTAAGAATAGACGTAAAAATCAAAACTAGCGTTATTGACCGAAAAAGCAGCTGAACTCAGAAAGAAAAAGCAATTGAGAAAATAGGAAAATATAGATTTACTTTCTGGAGAAGGAGTACCGAACATTGAGCAGAAAATACTTCCAAATATTTTGAAGATTTAGTAGACTATAATAATGCCTATTATAGAACCGATTAAAGTAGAAATTGAACCGTTCATAGTTCCAAATTAGCAAACGAAAATAGAATAAAGAATTGTGACATAATTACCATTACCCTTACCTTTTGATATTTTTGATACTAAAGTGGAGCCGTTAATAGTTCCAACTTAGGAGATAAAAATAGAATAAGCAGTCGCGCCATAATTGCTCTTACATTTTGATGTTAAAGTGTAGCTTAAACCGTTAATAGTTCCACCAAAGGAAGCAGTCTTGCCGTAGTCCCCCTCGTCTTTTGATACTAAAGTGGAATAGCCAAACAAGTTGAATGAAAAAGGATTACCATTGAAAATTGAGTAGGTGATGACATCAATGACTATAAGGTAAGACTAACATACAGATGATGATAAATAAGAATAGGAGTAAGATTTGGATGATTATTTCAGCAGACTATAATCTCAGGTTTGATCCTTTTATATTTCTATTCTTATAAATAATGACCAAAATCATAAGAATTTAGCTAATCAAGCTTCCTAATAAGATTACTATCTCTTCAAGAAAAGAAGAAGATATTCTAATGGATACAAATTTATGAAATACACTTACTTATGAATTTTATGAAAAAATATTATTTGTATTAGAGGGTTGGTTTCATTTAATGATAAAGAATGATTTATTCATAAATCATTTCTTCATTTATGGGCATGATCAGGAGTCATCACAGTTCGCGGAAGATACATGTTCAGAATCTCATTGTTCAACATCACTTTGTTTCTTGTCTCCGCAAGGATCAAGGCGATTTTTTAGGTGTACTCAATTTTTCTGACGTCCAAATAGGCTGCATTCAAATATAATTACATGGATTGTTTTTGGAAGCCTGCCCAACTAGTTCAATTGACTTCGCTGAAGCCTCAGCCTTAATGATTGTACTTTTTTTGGCTTCTTTAGCCTGATCAACCTCATATTTAGCTCTTTCAGCCTCCTGCTGCGCCACCTGCTTGCCTAAATAACTTATATTTTACCCTCAATAGCTTCAAGATAGTCTTTTCCAAAGGTGAGATCGGTGATGGCTAAGTTATCTATGATAATATTGAAGTGAGCTGCTCTCTCCGAGAGAAGATGTTTAATCCTTTCCGAAACTTGATCTCGCTGACTTAAAAGCTGAGCAGCTGAAAACTGAGCAACTACTGTTCTCAGAATTTAATTGCAGAGTGCAGGTAGGACTTTCTGTTAATAATTCTTTCCAAGGTTGGTATAAATTACATCCAGTTTAGAGACTTCTGGATGGAATAAAACTCTCACTGATAGCTTAATACTTTGCATATCTCTGTTGGCTGTCTCTGCAAAAATTTAGTTTTCTCTGGTTTGAACGTTGTAGATGATTTGATTTTCAATAAAGGGGATCTTTAGGTTAAAACCTTCACGATAGACCTGCTTTCCGAGACCGAATATCTTGTTGAATTTGATTGCATAATGTCCAACATCGACTAATTTAGGATAGATATACCATAGTAGTAGGAGTCAAGAGCTGCCACTCCGCCGAGAGCAAGCAGGCCCCATAAGAGGAAGTTGCCTTTGGATGGTCCCTTGGCCCATTTCTGGAAAGCATTATTCATAAAAGCGCTGCTCATTGATTTTTATAAAATAATCTAAGGCCAAAAAGAATTGTAAGATATAAAAAAAATTGATAATTTTATTAATATTTTTATACCATTTCTGATGAATACATAATCCCGACTACAAAGTCTTAATAATATTTTTTCCTATTATCTTACAAATTCATTTTATAAATTCAGCATAAAGTAAAATATTGTTGATTTCATTAATTAATTTAAATTCTTAGCTTACTTATAACTATTTATAACTTAAATACTTTAAAAGCAACCTAAGGATGAATAAACTCGAAAAAAATGAGAAGAAAAAGAACACCCCTGCCTTTCTTAGAAATACTTATCAAATGCTAGAGGTATGTTTCATATCAATTAGCGTTAATAGTTAAAGACAATCGTTTGTTGGGCTGATGTAGGCAACGGATTCATTATTAAAAATTTGGAATTATTCGAGAAAGAAATACTTCCTCAGTATTTTAAACATCAAAAATATACCTCCTTTGTAAGACAGGTACTGCAGAGTTTATACAGCTCAACATGTATGGGTTTCACAAGCAAAAGGAAAAGTATCATAACAGTTATCATTACTTTGGCCATGATTCATTTAAGAGAGGAGATATGGAATCTCATGATAAAATTGTGGTGCTGGCAACAATCAAAAGAAAACCGGAAAAAAAGAAAAAAATCGAGGAAGGAGTGATAGATAAATATAATTATGAATAAGGAGAAAATCAGAAAATTATGAAGGAGGAAAGCGAATAATCAGTTCGATCTGTTAGCTTAGCTTTGTAACACGAGAAAATAAAAGTGGAAACACCAAAGGAAGAGTTTGTCTAATAAAAAAAGAAAAATCCATCATAGGAGCATCAGTCATAAAATAGGCTATCCTCTAAGTAATAAATGTAAGGTTAAGAAGAACAGCTTTAATAATTAGAGGATTAGGCCAGAGGAGATACTCTAGAGATAGCAATTAAGCAAAATGAATCTCTTCGTAATATTCATGCTTATATTCGATAATAAGCGCTAAAATTTAGGTATATATTCCTAAATGAAGCGCTCGAAGCATTGAAAAAGCGAGTGGAAAATGGAATCCAATATTGGAGGGATAATAAAGGACAAAAGTTAATAGTTTGATCTCTGCTTTGAGATCATAATCAGAAAACATGAAACGCATGATAGGCTAACAGAGGGCAGTAGTATGATTATTCATGAGATAATCGTGCTTAAACCCTTCTTCTAAAGATATTTGACAGCCACATACTACTAATTAATATAAATATATTTCGTATATACGATTTTGATCTTAAAAACGAACCGCTTATAAGAGTTATATAATTGATAGATGGGACGAAAGCAACGTGATTTAAGTTGTATGAGGCCATTCTGCTTTTACTGCTAAAAGTCATACAAAAACGAAGTTATCCTACATCATCATCAAAAGGCCAAGCACTTTAGTTGTCCAAGATGCCCTAAGAAATTTTCTTCAATTGATTCTATGCTCACTCATGCCAAAACTCAGCACAATGAAAATATAGAGCGAGTACCGAACGCAACAATTGGTCGCGATAGTATCACTCTAAAAATATTCGGAATGCAAGGAGTGCCTCGTGTCGAAATCGAAGCATGGATATCTAAAAATATCAACAGATACTGGGGGCGCATCATTGAGAAGAAAAACGCGGAGATTAAAAAGGAAATGACTGAACAAGCCAAAATAGCGAAGGATGAATTTAAAAAGGGAGAAATGGAAGTGGAGCATAATCACTAGGTTGAGGAGTAGCTGGAGTATCCTCTTGAGTTTAACTTCGTCAAAACATGAAATGAATGATTAGTTTGCCTTTAAATTTAAAGTGAGTTTGAATCAAAATATCAATATAAATCTTTTGCTTCTGTATTGAGTATTATTGATATTTAACACAGCTCCTCTTTATTTAAAATAAAATGTCAGTGCATGCTTGCAGATATTCTAAATGCTTGTGGAAGATTAATATTACTTCTTTACAGATATGATATATGATCTGAAATTATTGCAATATCAATACAAAGATGGAAATCTTTAGTCATGGCAAAATTGATTGAATATTTAAATTTTATCTTAACTTCATATTTTTTCACTGCTTCCGAGTTAAAAACATACCTCCACCTTCTTCTCTCCTGAATAGTTGTATTTTTATTTCTTTGAGTTTATGCAATTCTCATCACATTTGATCTTTTTTACAGTTAATAAATTCATTTAATATCGAATTATTTGATAAGAATAAGCATCTGATAATTAAATGTTAATCTTAATGAATTTTATTGAAGCAAATCAAATAACAAATCATTCAACTTTATTCTCATATCCCTTTCGATTTCTTTTGCCAGCATTATCCACTATGTTTTTTAAAGGATAAATCACTTTATCCGTAAATATATCAAGCAAGGATTTGTCATCTGATTTCTTGCGTAGCATATATTTCCAGGAAAGATACGTTTCAATAAACATTTTAAAAAGTGGCAGTATTTTGTCAAAGCACATTTTGTAAATAACCAACTCCATATTTTAGAGTTATTCATTTTAAGTTATGCCAGACAACGTCAGTTCAGTTTACATCCATAAATATTTTGAATTTTATCCACGATAAGGCGAATTGCCCTCGTAATTGGAGTTTAGTAAAAAAAGTTTTAAAGGAAAGTTTATTTAAGTTTCAAGGAGGCTAAAACATGAAAGAGTCATATCTTATTGAGAGCGTGAGAGAGGAGCAATATACCAGCCCATTTTGATCTATGTTAGCTGCATTGATGTAATCCTTTTCATTTACCTATAAAACTATTGGTTAGGATCATTTTTATTGAGAGAAATAGTAGACAGTAATTGAAGAGGAAACATCTATTTTTTCTTCCTCTTTTCGGAAATATTTATTGAATCCACTTCTCCCAGGTTCATTGTGATCCTTTGTGCCTCTCTAACATTATTTTGCCTGTCCATGGAGAAAAAATATATCTTTATTTATTTTTTATAAACTATAATCCGATAAAAAAGGATAAATCAACAAGGAAATTCGTCTCAATGATTTTAGGTTATAAAACAATACCCTAAGTGATATAGGAACTGTAAAAATTAAGAGTGGAGACTTATCAGACACCAATTTTCAAATAATTAGGGAATTAGCACTAACATCATAAATTATTAAATTGCAAGATCTGATTAATATTCCCTAAGGACTGTAATGAGGAATTCATATCCAGCTTAGAGCATTTAGATTGACTCTTTAAATTCAAAATTTCCCAGTCAGCCATGATTGATATTCATCAAAGCAAGATATAGTAGATCTTCCAATTTATTATCATTCACTATTATCAGTTAATTAAAATTATATGTTAATTAAAAAATAAGTTATCAAAGATCATATATAAAGCAAAAAAGCTAATAAAGTTGAAAGATGTGATAAGCATCAGTAGTGAAGAATTTTTGGCTGTCTGCCATTTTTAAGCTCAGAAAATTCATATATAATCTTCAGCGGTTTCAGGTGAAGCAATACTGTCGCATCTTTTGTATTTCAGTTTTTATTCGTTAATTAAATAGGACTCACCTCGATCTATGATTTTTTCTGAATTTTAAAAAAGACTCTTCATGTAAAATTGCTTGGTGAAAATAAAGATATTTAATTAATATTGATCATAATTAATTTAAGAGATGAGTCTATTGAAGAACGTCTTCTTTAAGATTGACTTCGGAGCCGGCAAAGAGGGCAAGGTGGTCTTCTAGCTCTTCGACAAGGTAGTACCCAAAACAGCAGCAAACTTCAGAGCGCTATGCACTCACTCAAAAGGCTTCGGCTACAAGGACTCTCATTTCCACAGGATAATACCAAACTTCATGGCTCAAGGTGGTGATTTTACTAAATTCAACGGCACTGGTGGCAAGTCCATTTATGGAAAGGTTTTCTCAGACGAAAATTTCACTTTACAGCATAACGCCCCATATCTATTATCCATGGCTAATGCTGGACCCCACACTAATGGCTCTCAATTTTTCATCACCTTCAAAGCTGCTCCCTGGTTGAATGGAAAGCATACAGTTTTCGGTAAAGTAATCGAGGGAACTGAGATAGTGGATTTGCTTCACACTTTAGGAACTGAGACTGGTGAGCCTAAATCAAAGGCGACTATAATAGACTGTGGATAAGTTTGATGCATACAAATAATTATAGCAAATATAAGTCACTGCATAAATATGGTGGTAATTGAATTATGAGTTTATTGCAATTATCTAAATTTAAGTTATTAGATTAATTTTTGCATTATTATAGTGTATATGCTCCTCCGTGTTTTAGAAACCGATCAAATATATTCTTCCAAATCTTAGAGAATCAGTCCAAACAAGAAGGAAAATCAATTTGCTGATGTTCTGTGTGCTTTGAAAAAGAGAAACAAACTTAATTAAGCTATTATCAAGAAATACCGCAAACATTACGCAAAAATGTAAGAAAAAGCTACAATCTCTACAGAACCTGTCTAGCCAATCTCTTAAAAGGATAATATCTTCTTGGAGATTCCATCTTTTTAAAACAGAGCTGCATCTTTAGAGATGGAAGAAATCAAGAGCTTTCAATATGATGATGATGGCAACACGTTTAATGAGGTAAAAAAGCATGTTATCTTTGATTCTCCCAAAAATTCTTCAGCTGTTGATCCTCGCTTCTCTATTCCGAAGTTAAATAAAAATAGTTCTACCAAAATATCGAAATCTAAGAAATCGACAGATGAAATAACAACCTGTGAATAAGTCAATATCAACTCTATTAAAAGCTCAAGTGAGGAAAATGGCTAACATTACAAAAAAACAGAGATGACTGATTAAAGCAAAGAAAAATAAATTTATAAGTTCAAGATTAGCAAAAGGAAATTATAATATAATGCAAATAAAACTTCTGCCTTAAAAAAAATGAATTACTGCTGTCGTTATAGAGAAAAGAGTATTAGAAATGTCAATTCTAAATTCTAAAGGATAGTAAATGATGGCTCACAGTCAGATTATATGATAAAGTTATTAGAAGAGGATAGAAATAAAGACTTCAGACCAAGGAAAAACACATTTCCTGATGTCAGCAAATATCATATTTAGAGGAGGAAAGATTGTTTACAGATATTGATGGAAGGTAACAAAACTCAATTCTTTTAAGAGTGCCGCCTCATAAATATTTTATAAAGTGAAACAGTTGGTGTATTTGTTGGAGAAAAAGTGAGTGTTAACAAAAAATAAATGTTATGGAGAGGAAACAGCCTATCCATCAGAAAACAAATTCTTATAGGAAAATCCTGACTCGATGATTAGCATTTAATCGAAATGATACTGTACTCCTTATTTTTCCAACTGTCTTCTATCTTATAGTATTTATAATACTGATAATTTGATTAAAATTGCAAATAATATTACTTAAATCGTGGCAATAGATCAATTTAACTTCATATATCCTGCTCGCTGATAACATTAAGATCCCCTTCTCCTGTATTATCCACTAACAGATTTTTTAGTTTTTATTTAATTTCTTGAGCCTGCTTTTTATTACCTAAAGCTGCAAAAATCCCCATAGCCCTCTTAAGATACACTCTTGCATCACCAATTTCAAGGCTAATGTACACAGTCCCCAATAATTTTAAAGTTCGAGCTAATTGCAAAGTCTAGCCAAAAACCTTCTCTTCTAATTTGGCGATCTCTAATAGTTCTGCAACTGCTTCTTTGTATCTTTAACCTTTTAATAGCGCAGTAGCAATTCTTCTTCTGGTCTTAATAACTCTTCTATCATCTGGAGTATATATATCTTCATAAAGAGTCCTCACCTTTTGGATGCAAGTGAGTGCACTCTCAGCATTACCTGTCTTCTCAAAGTATCCTGCGAGAGTGGAATAAAGTTCTGCCACCTCTTCAGGCTTATGGTAGTTTTAATCCACTAATATATCTATATATTGGTATTGGTACTGATGGCTTCCTCCTGATATTCAATGGCCTTTTGATATTTTTCAGTGGTCCCCATCTCGCCCAAGATGTTAGCCTTATCGACTAGGGCGAAGGCATATTATATTTTTCCCATCTTCTTCGCCCGTGTGTGCACAACCACCTCTTCGATGACCTCCAGTGCTTCATCAAAGTTTTTTTGTCGACTTAGGCACTGAGCTTTAAGCACAAGAGCCTTTACATTCTTCACCATATCTTTTTCTTCTCCACGCAAATTCTGTTTGACATAATCATTGTAGCGTTACTCCAAATTGCGAGCCTGACCCAACACATCAATTGCTTCGTCGTAGTTTCCCTGCGCCATAAAGGCTTCTGCCAAAACAATCTGCATATCAATTTGCAATAACTACGATTTTGGAAGTTCGTCCATAAGTTTCTAGTTTTTATGCAATGAGACTGATATGTGCTCGATGGCCTGTTCGAGGCAATCGTAGTTGAGATAGGCTTCTCCAAGATGATAGTGGGCTATGACAAGTCTAAATTCTGATTTGCCGTAGTTTAGCACTAACAATTTATTCAATGCCAACTCCTGAATTTTAATATTGACCAATTCTTCACCAACTTTGCCCAAAGAAGCAGCATTCAGATCATTGAGTTTATTGATAATCTCCCGGGTAATCTACTCTAGATGGGTAGATGCTTACACTGGTAGGGCGTTGACTTTTATTTTTAGATGATTGCATGCAGTAGTTAATACTACAATCTTTGCTTGTCATTGAGCTACAGATCAGCCACAGAGTTCTCTTCAGCTATATTAGAGCAGATATACATTGCTCAGATTTCTCAGATTAAGAGTCACTCTTGTGCATGTCTTCGTCATCTTCGTCGCTACTGCTATTATTCTTGCGTTTATGTGGCTGTTTAATTTAAAAATCGTCTTCATCAGAATCCATGCCGCTTATTTGAGATTGATATTATATCTTCAGTTGCAATAATTCAGTAATTGATTTGATCAAGATCGGAAAAATAAATTATTTGGGGATAGTTATCGAGAAAAGAATAGTTTAGTGTCGGTTGTTTATATTTATTAATCTCAATAAAATTTAGAAGGGCCATGCTCAACACCAAATCGGAGATTAAGGGTTCACTATCCAAATAATACTAAAAATAAGCTCAATTCACGAGGACACCCAAAAAGGAAGAGAATAATTTACCAAACCAGATCGAAATGTCCTTAGTAAATCCATAGACTGACGGAAGGGCCAATGAAGAGTCTACTCTGAAAAAATTGATCGATATCAATGAACAATATTTGATTGAAAGAAGTAAGTTCATGTCTAAAGTAGTTAAAATATCAGATGTGCCAAAGCCGAGTAAATACAGTCATAAAATGCCCTCAAAAACGGGGCATTCAGAATACAATCAAAGGTTTGGGTCAACCAACAAATCATATAACTTCAGTGAAAGTACCCCTCAGAGAAATAAGACTGCTAGTCTCATGAAACTTCCAAACTAGCAAGTAGCCGGGTATTGGTCTACTTACCATGTAAATTAGCAATCATAAAGATGGACTTCAAGAAAAAAGAACAGAAGGATATTAAAATACCAGAAAAGAAGCAAAAATATCAAAGAGTGGACGCGCCTCACTTCACATAGACTTCGTATCAACGAGATTATCAGTAAGCCAGTCAACCAGTCACGGTATCTGCCAAAAGAGCAGAAGTTAGACTGATGGGAGGTGGTCCATTAGCAACAGCAACCACTTACTCTCACAACTTTCGTTCTAAAACCGAAGCAGCTTAACGTTCCCAGCCCGTTATCCATAAAAAGTAGGTCAATCTTTATTCAGTCACAAAATTTTTCTTACCTTAGCGGATATGCCCAAACAATCTAGCTATAATCACAGTTTTATCCCGAATCCTCGTAAACAAATAAAGTAGGAAAGCTGCAAGCCATAGGCCAAGTATAAAGTAAACCCCAACAAGAATAAATACTGCACTTAGTACAGCCAAGTGTTCATTAAGAGACCGCTGCCCTAACAGAAAGAGTTTGAATATCTCAGCCATCAACAACTCAAGGATTACGTCATGAATATACTCAACTAGTGATTGTCATTCATTTTTCGATCAATGCCCATAACAGCGATATTTAACGCTTTTTAGGGAGATGTGCTGACTCCACTCTTCAGAGACTCGGCAAGTGACTCGCTATTATTCTCGAATAACCATATCTTCAAGCCTACGAAGAATGGCTTCCTCGCTGTCCAATAGTTCGCTTTCCTTTATTTTTCTGCGTTTTCGTTTGGGCTTCTATGCGAAGAAATCCTCTTCTGTGTGGATCATTTGCGGCTAATCATGTGGGCAGTTCGTGCAGTTGGTCGAAGCTTCATCCTAATCATCATCAGGCTGTTCATAACTTTCGATTATTGCCAGCAATTCCTGCAGTTTCTTCCTTGTTTACTGTTTGGTCTCACTGATCTTCCTATCACATATGTGCAGCAGATTCTAAATCAAAATAGTCTTACCTTGAGGGTGTCATCGGTTTAGATAAGATAGTTGAAGGTGTTATTTGCCAGGTTACTGTAAACAATTTACTATTGACTGCCTGTTTACTGATAGGCCATCCGCAGGTAGACATTTATCACTTGCTAAATCTACTGACTTGCCTGCTCGATCTACAGGTACTTACTATATATCTCTTAGACCATCTGTGAATAGAAAAGATGATCCTAACTACGCTCGAATGGATTTTAATAGAGAATTGATTGTGTATACTCCCATATAGCTTTTTGTATGTACTGTATAGAATAATTACTACCCCCACTCGCATACGGATCAGCTGATCCAAATACTACCTAAAATCACTGTTGTAGACCAGTTCAACTAAGCTTTCGATACGGTCCGCGTAATCCTCGAAACGAGCAGTACCCTCATAGAATTACTGTACAATGTTGCCGATCTGTCGCCGCGCTTCACCTGACTATCTCGAGGAGTACGCTGCATCTCCTGCGCTTGTTCCTTCTTTTTGCGCTTGTATTATTTCTTTTTCAACTTTTTACGCTACTGAGCAGACGGGCCTAACTTACTCGTCAGCATCTACTCGTTTTAATCGCAACGCAGTTGATTTTAGAGGTTTTCTGGGTTTTGATTGAGGTCCACTTGAATACCACTGGAATAGGGAAGAGCGTACAATTCAGTCGTTTGCGTTTGGACTGTCCTTTGGACGCGAGAAGAGTTGGGGCTGTTAATCTCAGTAATATCAGTCAACATGGTTGATGTTTTTCTGAAATATTATAATCATTGTTTAGGCAGCAAGAAATTGACTGAATTACTGTTTGGATCAATTCTGACCTTGGATGGTGACTTGATATTAATCATAAATAATTTAGAAAAAAAGCTTAACTCTTCATGGAACTAATAATTAAAAAAATATTGGAGATTTGCTCTGAGTTCCACTGAGAAAGAACTTAATATATTGCAATTGATTGAGGGATTTATAAAATAATTGTTTAAGCCGAGGTGATATAAATTGATATTAACCCCGCTAATGGAAATGTATTATTTGACATATTACGGACTACTGAAGAAACAACAGTGATTTATTTATTTGATCAATTTTTTTTAATTAAATTATTGGAATTGCATTTTAATTAAGATAATTCAATTCCAATATGTTTTCTCTATCATGAAATAGCAAAGAACATTCATCTTTATTAATTAGAAATGATCGCTAAAACATCTAATTTTTTATATATAAAAAGTATTCTTTTTCAAACAATATATTTAACAGGATGAATTCAAGATTTAGATACATTTAGACTCAAAGATGAATGAAGATCACATCTACCTCTATTTAGATTTAATATCGATATAAATCTCGCAATTAAATGATTATTTTATCACTGACACTATTTCGAAAATTAGTCGGAACTAGTTTTGGGGATTTAGTATTTAAATTTGTGAGTACCATCCTTTTAAGCCAGTAGCAAGACGAGATAAATAATTATCAACATTTTTTATTATCACCTCAGCAGCAATTCTACTAAAATCCCCATTTTAAATATAAAAATAGTATCCCCTTTGAAATAGTTGCAATTATTTTCAAGACTTATAACAAATTTAGTTATTATTTTTTATTATAAAATCTTAGTCAACTATTTTTAAGTGCAATTAATTTAAGATTTGATTATAATACTTGATATACACAAAAATATGTGTGAAGAAACAAAGGAGAATATGTTTACTGTCCTTGAAAGGGGAGACCGCAAAATTGATTTATTGAAGGAAAAATTAATCATGCTGGTAGGCCTTTCTCGTGTGGGAAAGTCCTGCACCTTTAACTGGATGATGAAACATCCAATGATTGGAGAGGGTGACTAATTTGAAGCCAATTACAAAACCGTGGGCCTAGATCCATCTGCTGGTGCACTTGGCAGCGAATATACTTCAGTTACCCTAATTCCAAATTCAGCTGAATTAGATAGTGAAACTTCCCTGGTTGATATGGCTGGGTTCGGTGACTCTCGAAACTACATCGGAGTCATGGGTGTGTCCTACTTTTTAAAATCTGTCTTTGAAAAAGGAAAGGAGTTCAAGTTTCTGATTGTGTTCAGCGAACATGCTTTTTTTGATCCAACAGGTGCTTCCATTATTAAAACTTTTCAAGGTTTTCTCAACATGTGGAAGATAAAGCTTCTTGATTAAAAAATCAAAAAACAGCTGTTTGACTCAATTTCATTGGTGATCACCCGGTCAAGAATGCCACACATACATTCAACTTATCTTAAAGGTGTTATTAATAAAATAAACAATCCCCAATTGAAACTACCAAACAAGGAACTAATGACTGAGCTTGTGAAAAGTATGATTCAAGCAAATCGTCTCCATGCTTTTTAAAGTGCTAAGCATGATTAAAATCCTGGACCATGTGATTTGTTTGAGCACTTGGAACCAATGAACTGGAAATTTATGAAACTTCATGATATTTAACAATAACTTGGTCAATCACTTATCTCCATTCCATTCGAGGCAGACTTTAATGACATGAAACCATAAACAGAAAAGACAGCATTTACTGACGCCATCCAATAACGCATAGAAACATACACTGGTTTTACCTCTATTCTTAAGGTCCTTCTCAGTTCCCTGAAAGATAACTGGAAACAAACAGTATTAACAGAATAAAAAGGATAATAAGGAAAAACAGTAGTGAAGGTCAAACCTCTTGCAAATCTACCCGATAACTTCATGGATAGTGTGCTTTGTTTTAAAAATGTCTTCCAAACTGTCCAAAATTTTCTAGATAATAACGACAAATACCATTCATAAGATTTAATTACCCCGGAAATACGTGCAGAGTATCCTCGCACTAATTTGGTGTAATCAATCCAGAACGTGCTCAATATTTATGTTGTCGCTGATACTAATAGTGATTAGATAACCTCCTTCCAATAAAACATGAACAACTATTCTCAAATGTTCTAAAATTTAACTGATTGCATTAAGCCTTTCTGCACAAGTGCTTTGTAGGAAAGGATGTTGTTAAGACTCAAGTTTATTCTTAAGAGAGGTTTCCGTTAATTCTCTAAATTTAACGAAATTACTCCCGAAAAGATTTCACAGGTCAGCCAAGATCTAAAGGATAGATGCAATAATACCATCTTCAACTAGAGTGCTAACGAATATGTCTAAAATTTTATCAAGCCTATGACTAGCGAGCTTATGACTCGTATTTTCACAACAATTTCTGGAATTGATGAATACTAGCAGCTATTTAATTAGTATAAGAATAACTATAGACCCTCTATTGAGACTGATGAAACCAAAATGGAAAAAGAGCTTTAATTCAATGGACACCTTATCAACATCAGCTATGTAAAAGCTGATATTTACATGAAACAAGGAGCCAAAGTCAAGGCTGGTCGTAGCTTTATCGCAGTACTCAAACTGCTTTGTGATCAAAGTGATATGATCAGTAGCCTTGGCTCCAATTCCAATTTCTAACTCAGACTTGACAATCTATTCTTAATGAAGCTTAAAGTTGTTGATAAATTGGTGAATATCTTAGTTGCTTTAGATATTAAAAAATATCCAGCTGCCAAAGATCTAGCCATCTCACTCTGTAAGCATGTCAATGAGATTGATGCAGCCTTTTAGGTCTACGAATTGCAACTAAAAGATTTCCAAAACAACAATGCTAAGCGCTCGGTCATTTACCAGAATTATGCCGAGTACTGCATACATTGGGGTCGCTATCTTGAGGCTAAAGCTTTATTTCAAAAGAAACTAAGACTATAGACTGATAATTACGATGAGCGAACGAATACTATTAACGCAATATACAACCTTGTAGAGGATCAAAGTCGCATGCTTGAAGATGAGAAGAAAAATATCCTGCAACTCCAAAACAGATTACCAGACAAAGATGAGGTATTGGAAAGATTGCTAGATGAGATTATAAGCCTGTTCTAAGCACATAATCCATCCCTCAACACGAGTGTCGTCAGCACAAATAAATCATGATTATCCACATTAATTGAATTTAAACAAAATATTGCCTCTTCAAGAAACTTAACATATTAAAATCATTGATACAACTCTTTCAATGAGATATTAATGGTTGAGTTGATATACAGGTTGCAATATAATTTACCACAAGTAGCAAGATGGATCTCCAGTACGCACCGCCCATGGAGGAAGAGTATATCTGATGGTAGATAGGACTGAGTGCAACTTCCTCGAGGAAAACTTTCTCACCTGCCTCAAGGAGAAGTCGGTCAAGGATTAAGTGCCAGAAATGAAGTGCAAAGTCGAAAATGTACACTTGAGTGCACATAGATTGTGTGGTTTGACTTGGAATGTCCAGAACGCTTCTCCAAGTACTCCGAACCCATCAAATTGCGCAACATTTTCTTGAACGTAAAACAGGGAAAGGCTTTGGATCGTCCAGCCTACGTCAAACTATGAGCTGATCATTATTCAATAACCAATCCTGCCAAACTTGACTGAAACACGCATTATCTGCTTTCGTATCAAATGCGCCAATTTGAATATTTAACTTTCTTTTGCCGATGTTTAAGTTTTTTCAAATGTTAATTTGTAAGATAAGTAAACGCATGCTTTCTGCTTGGCGCGAACCATAAGTGACTGATGATAGTCCTGCACATCTAATGCTATTATCCTATATTGCCTAATTTGATGTTGCAATTAATTCATAAATCATATATAACATGAATCAACACGAACACGGGCCTCAATGCCGTCACGGTCATGCCCATGGGGCACAGCACCAGCCTCATGGACTTGGGTTGAACGCACAGTTGCAGGAAATGCCTCCAGAATAATATTTCAAGACCCTAAAAAAAAAATACAAAGACAACAGATAGTTCTTTTGGCAAGAAGTACTTACAGGTTTGACCCTCGATAAGCTGTAACAGAAGTGGGGGCTCGAGATCTTGCGATCAATGAACTGCCATATGGTTATGATGATCATGGGGTCGCTGGAAATGGCTGTCAATTTCGAGTGGATGCCGACCAAATTAAAACATATCACTGCGGGTAATCCCTAAATAAAGTAGGCATGTTCTTCCCATTACTATTTCTATTGTTTTTCAACTTCAATGTGGCAGTAGGAGTTGCTCATGAAAATACCATTCTACATACTCTGATCATCCTAACACTTGCGCTCTATCTATTAGTTGGATTTCGAGGCAGCGGCTCTTTGAAAACTGAGTAATTGCAGAAAAAAAGCAAATAGGTTTATACTGTGCGACCTTATCTAGAAAATCCCCAAATGAGCTGCAACGGGTGCAACATAATTCGTCTTTATCGTTCAATGCATTGTCCCGTTTGCAAAACATGCATAGCGAAGCACACTCGGCACTCTATCATATTTGGCATATGTATCGGCGCTGCCAACGAACTACTCTCTCTTCTCTTTTTCCTCTCGCTCTTTGCAACAGAATGCTACCTTCTGTACCTCTTTTTGGTGGCTAACTCATACGGTTTTATCACTAAGTTGATGTTCTACCTGCTAAATATTAGTATATGCTGGCTGAGTTTTGTCGAATTCGCAACTCTACTCATTTTAGTAAGACATGTCCTATATAGAATATTGGATATGGAGTCACTGAACAGTAGATGAAAATGTGGCCAATGCAGCAGTATCTATTGAAGGCGCCAGAACGATAATTTGTTAATAATGTCAATCAAGGGGTTATCCTCAATTTAATTGGATCAATATATGCTATGTTGGGAATTGGTGGATACTAAAGTGAAAATAACGCAATGGCTAATCCTTTAGCTTTTGCACCTATTGATCCTAACAGAAGCTATAGAATCAACTGGGCCAAGGCTATGTTCTATCTAATACCTCAGTTACCCACTCACAAAAACAGAGCACACATTCAATAGATGTTACAGCGCGAATAACCTCGAATGATTGAGATGTTCAAACTGCAACAAAAATTCAAGGAGGAAGTCATTGCTGAGAGTGCAGCAGAACAGCTGAATGAAATGCAGATCCAGCAACGAACTGCCATGAAGATGCAGGCCCATATGATGAAGAATATGCCGCAGATGATGCAGCCATCTCCCGAACAACAGCGAATGATCCAACTCCAAATGTTAGCCCATATGCAGAAGGAATTCGCATCTGAACCCGATTTAGCCACGCAAATTCAATAATTACAGAAAGGACTTATTTAGGGAAGTCTTACGCCGATAGAAGCGAATATGAAAATGAGACAACTTCAGCAAGAACTGATGGGGCGCAGAATGAGCAAGGCAATGAAGAAACATGGAGGCCTCCAATAGCAAAAACAGCAATAGCCACTCTAGTAATAAAAATTGCCGAACAAATCGAAGCATGGCGAATAGGAAGAGGCGCCCATGAAGATAGCTGATTAAGATTTATGACTCATTTGTTTATGAGATTGAAAGGGAAGGCTTCTATATTTATGAATATAACATCCACCTATGATTAGTTATAAATTCAAATATGTAAGAATTAAACGAACTCAAAAATCTGGTCATGCAGAATCTTTAAAAGAATGGGTACCTGAGCAACATCAGGGCGCAGATCCGGTCATCTGTATTCAAAACCATTGACTCGCAGGAAGGGGCTAGCAAAAAGGTATCCTCTCATTTATTCAGGCCTCTCCTTTCTTTACATAAAATTTGAAAGTCCAGAAACTTGCTGAGAGCCAACAGGGACAGAACTCTCTTCAGCTCATTCAAGAGCTTCTTCAGTTTCACGAAATGGAACATTCACTCAAAATATTCAATTCGTAGTCCAACAGCAAAGCCGAAGTCAAACGCGAAAAAATAGCTGCTGACAACGGCGTAAAGTGCAATAACGATTAGCCAGTCCTCTACAGAGTTTTCGCGAATTTCCTCGCCAAGACAAAAAAAGTTCTTCCTGCCGCGTCTGTTATTAAAAAAGAATAGAAAATGTAGAAATTATCGCAAATGCCTGTCCAGATGAAAGAGGACTAAAGTGAAGGCGAGGTACTTGCTCTCTAACCTAGGTTTAAGAGGATATTGCGAAGAACGAATCGCGTAAATTTGGAGAAAGCGAATAGTTTGGGCAGTCCCAAGGCATCGATATGACAGTGGATTCGCTCAAGTTGGAGGAGTACGACTACTACGAGGAGATAGAGTGATATTCAATTATTGCCTGTTTACATGCATATTCTACCAAAAATATGATTCAGCTTCTCACTAGTCTCCTCTATAATACCATGGCTTTGAAGCAATAGGCGGACCCATAAAATTTAATTTGTCTCGATCCAGAAGAGGAAGAGAACTCTTTCACATGCAGAGAGACCATATCTGATATCAGTATCGGTCCATCGTCCAAAGAGGACAGCAGACCGCGCCACTGTAACTGCAGATGTCAGTGCGGACTGCAAAACGAGTTGTAAGACCCAGTCGAGCGTAAGCGTCAAAAAAGGAAGGAGTATAAGATGAGACAGAAGGCCAGATTACGCGAAATGAAATGTATATCTGATCTGAAGCAGAAAAAGCTCTCGTCATGCTCAGATAAATCATCAGAGATATCTATGCACTGAGAGTAACCTTCTCAGGAGGAAAAAGAGCACTCGAAGAGTGTTTACGAATCGAAGATAATCGCGAGAAACTGTATGAGTTCATCAACGAAATCATACGTGAGGAGGTCGATGTATTGCAGGCTCTACGTAGCTCATCAGAAAGTAACTAGCGCGATGTCTGTTGCTATACCCACAGCAACAAGAGGAACCAGCACAAGCCGAGATCATCCATTGTATATTCGACCTCATTGAACGTATCCGAACGGCCAGTCCTGAGATCGAGAAGATGATTGATCTATTCGTTAGCTGTCACTTTGATAGCTAAAGAGTTGAACTGCCCCTACAGCGTAATCTGGATCGAATGACTCTTAAGTTCCTACTTCGCAATGATTTGCAACAATCAGTATATCAATTCTTACTCAGGATGTCTTCGCGCAAATCTGCACCCTTATTTGTCAGGAAGAAGATACATATAAGAGGGAGTGCTAACTGTTCCATTTCATGATGAATATAGCCAATCAGGGTGATAAAAATTGCAGTGCTGACGATAACTACAGCGATTCAGGATATGAAAGTTAAGATTGGGATGAAGAAAGCACGGGGGACTCTCAAAGATAGAATGTGGAAGGCAGTGGAGGCAAAATGCGGAGGAGGCGTGAGCGTAGACGTAAATTTAAAGAGTAATTCGACGATAACTTTGAAAGTATTCTTCGTCGAACAGAGTAATTGAGTATAAAAGAATAATAGAGAATGAGTTGCAATGTTTCAGAGGAATGGATACTAATAATGCAGGAGCGTCAAAAGCAGTTCACCAAGACCAAACAGCAGTGAATGATTCACTACATCGTCAATCAATCCATATTAGCCTGATCTTATCAATGTTTCTCCTTGTTGAATAAACCAATGCATGCCTCCGCCCAATAGTCATATAACGATATTTGCCATAATTTGAAATTAAACAGATGCGGAAATCATCATCGGCGCAGGTATTCAAGTGCGATTTTGTCCCAAGTTAATATACAGTCGGACAGTCCAGTATAGATCGCCTACCCCTTCGCTTGGAAGCTCGCAGGCATTCGTCTCAAGCCACGCGGATTCCTCTTACTCAAGAAATAGAACAACTGAGGAATCAGAATGCAATACTGCGTAGTGAAAATCAAATTTTGCAGAAAGAACTTTAGAGCGTAAAAACCAGACTGTCTACCTGCGGTGGGCGGACGGAGGAGAAAGTCAGCGGATATCGAGATATCATAAAAAATAGATTAAGTAGCAAAGGGAAAGGTTCGAGGGTAATTACATAGTGTGAGACTGGTTTGTTTTCGAGTAAATAAGTATCGATGTCTCGCAGTTTGCTAACCATAGCCGAGTGGTATGACAACTATAAAACAAACAACAAATTGCCAGCGCTTACTGATTTACAGTAGATTTCAGACAGGTTTTTCAATCAGTATTGCGAGGACTATTCGAAATTGAAAGCCATGTTTTAATGCTTACAGGGGAGCAGTAAACAGGAAGGATATGCAAGATTGAGCCAACTTATTGATTTATACAAAGTACCACTTCTGTACCAAAAAAGCCCTCAAACATTGCTGCGGGAATTAAGCAAAAGCAAAGAAAAGAGAGAGATCATTAAGTAAAAACCAAAGGAAAAGACAGAGGTATGCTGGTAGGTACTTTCACCTATCGAAACGGTCTCTCGTATTTAAAGTCTTTTGAGTAAAGTATGTCGCAGCAGTCAGATGCTAAAAATGCTGAGAGGAAGTGAGTTGGTGGTGAAATTCATCGCCAAACTTCAATAACGGCACTGATTCAGTTTTTATTTTAATATGTTCATTTTAATGTGTATCAAATCATTCAGGGCGCATCTGGAAGGTCGGTAGACTGTCAGAAACTCGGTTGAAACGGGCATTTCCTCCAATGATTGTTTCTAAAGTTATGGAGACTGAGTCCTTGGTGATGGATCCCTCATGTGGTGTGAATCTTTTTCGCTTTCCAGGATTTAACACCACAACTATATCGCTGCCAGAGTATCCAAAGAGATTACCCCAATCCTTCTCTACGACTCCATTCAGCCACATAAATTTGTATTTAGTGCCTCTCTCAATTTTGCGGTCATATTTAGCATTAAGAGCTTCGAAAACATCCTTCATCTATTTAGAAGGTTTCTCATTGGTGATGAGGATGACGCAGAGAGTACCTTCCGTTGAAAGGCAAATGTCTTTCGCACTGCGGTGATGCATCTCAGGGACTAAATAAAAAATACTATACATATTTCAGTCATCCACTGTTTAGTAGCGATTGAGTCTAGAGAGCTGCCTCCTCCAGGTACAAACACTTATGAGTAGATGTTCAAGAAGGTGAATATTTCCTTGAAGGTAAATTCTTTTCCAGTGTAAAATATTGGTCTGCGTTCTCCAGTCTTAACCACAACAATAGAAGGAAAAGATTTTACCATATATTTACCAACCAAGATACTATCGCTGTCCCGAACAATACCAAAATTGAGTTTCTTCTCGAAGGCGACGCTCAATCCCTTGTAAAGCATAGGAACACCTTTCTTATCAGTGAAGAGCAATATCTTAGGGACACTGGGACTTTCAGCGGTGAAGGTGTTGATGTTAGCACTAGTAATTTCGATCACATTGGAGTGCAGATACTTGGCTGCTGTTTTTTGAATCTTTTAGATGTTCAAATCTTCCTGAATTATCCATCATTTACAGTCATGCTTATGGTAGGCATAGGGGTGGGTGGATAAATCTTGAAGGTCGGGAATACTGTCACTGATTCATCAGCACAAAGTTTAACATACTCATCACAGTCAACAGCCCCGATCCTAAAGACTCCATTATACTCGTTGACCCAAGTGTTCATAGGCTCTACAAACTACTGAGAATGTCCATCTAAGTAAGGAAATTTATACCATTAGACCTATAGAACTGGACGACTGAGACGTAATTGGTGTTTTGTCTGATTTTGGTGACTTGGTCTTTAAAGTTAATGGTAGTGAGTTGGGCCACGTAACTAGTCTTGTGATCGTAGATAGGCTTTCCCCAACAAAGTGTCAGCATCGCTAACACTAACACGAGGACTCGAACTTAGGTCATACGTGTAAATTTATAACTATTATACAACAATTCCAGTTAATAGAGCTCATTATGTTCATGGAAAAATAGAAAAATAGATAGATTTCTTAATGAAAAACATCAATTAAAAAGTCCTAAACATGTCAATATTTAATATAGTTGATTAAATATTTTCTGATAATTGTCTTCAATGAGGATGAAAACATGGATAACAAAATACTAAAGATAATGTTAATGCAGGAACGGGAATAGTAGCGACAACTCGAAGACAAAGATATCCATCAATAAAAATAAAAAAATATTGATTTTTTATCAAATTTTATCTCTTACTCATAACAAATCATTCATAATGAATCATTTCACTATCCATTTTCTTCTTTTTTTCTATTAAATTAGAGATCATCATAATGATCTTTTTATGCTTTAGATTCCATTATTTTTGGAATCTCAATATATAATAATGTAATATTGGTCAGTCTTCTGCATCAATTAGATATTATACTTGAATTAGTCAAATCATGCTTATATATACAAACTCAATCTACTTATTACTAATAATATTGTTACAATTTTAGTATACAATTGATTGATTCGTTACTTTTTTTGTCTAATAATGAATATAAAATGATCATTTTGGAATTCCTTCGGCAAAGAGCGGAAATTCATATATCTGTGGGTAGTATTCTTCGTTGATCTATAGGCAAAGCTGACATTTGCGAATCAATCTTAAAATCTTAAACAACTATACCTACTTGTAATATAACATTTTGTAATATGAAACTGCTTCTTTCGTCAGACGAAATACTAACAACAGAAAACATAGAGATTCGCTTGGCAATTATTTAGAAAAAACAGTTAAGAGATGGTGAGCTTGCTCATTTAATCGCGACGAAAAATATGGCCAGTCTTCAATGTATATCTCAGCATCTTCTGCGACTCCATTTATTATTTTCTCTTTATGTTCTGCCTCAAGGGTGGAGTATTCGAACAGCAGTGGGATCAGTAGAGGATGTAATTACTTATTGTTCAGTACTTTCACAATGATATCTTAAAGCTGATTCCCTGCCTATGATATACATTCCTTAAGGCTCACATTAAGTTCATGATCTAGTTGGAGAGAACACAGAGCACACTAAGACTCAACTTGGAGATCATATTTCTTTTTAACAATGAGGAAGCCTCGTGAGATGGAACTGACCACATCTAATGGCTTTAGAGCTTCGTAAAGTTCAAGCACTGAGCACCAATATGAATCGTATTTGAATTTAGCCACATCAAGAATAAGAGCTAGATCACGATTAGCGCTGTAAGCTGCAATAGGACTATAATGCCCAATGCCAGTCTGTTTTAGGCTCTTTCGGTGAAAGTTTACAGTGAGAAACATATCTGACCTTCGATTACAAGCACTTAGACAATTTCTAAAGAATTATAAAGTGGACTGCTTGATAGAAGCCTGATTTTTAAGCTTTCCAGCACCTTCGAGAGGGGAAAAAGCTATGGAGCGTGCATGATTTAATTGAAGGAGCTAATGATATTCTTCAAGGGTAAGTCCATGAGTTAATTGATGTTATTTCATACTCTTGATGTTGTAATCATCGTACCAACGCCAAATCCCCTTCCAATTAATTCTAGGGTCTATCTTTAGCGCATTCAACACCATTGCCATCGAGGCAGAGGCGCATGTTGAAGGATCTCCTTGTGTAATAAAGTGTTGAACTAGGGAAAAAAAGGCCTAGCAATTGCCTTCTTCCATACTCTATTTAAATATCTTTTTGCCTAAATAAAGATAGAGATACCTTCGTGAGTATTAAGACCGATAAGGTGAGAGGGCATAGTGCGGCGATAAAAGGATTTAGTGGTGCAGAAAGTAGTAAAAGGAAAAAGAATTTGGGCTAAGCTTGATCGACTTAGCCTCGAAGAGATCATGCGAATTAATTGTTATTATAAATCTGAGGAATAGTTTTGCAGCAGTTAAAATCAATCGCTGAAGTTAATGTACACACAATCAATAGCATCAACAAAATGATTTTATTTTCTCAGATTCATAAAATTTTTAGCTAAGGTTGATAAGTGAGCTAAGGATCAATGAATCTTTATAAATAATTCTTTATTGTTAGTAAGGATCACTCCTTGAACACTAAATGTTTTTCTCTTGCTTCTTTCTCTGCAATAAACTGTTAGAATTCTCGCTTTATAGCCTCAAAATCCTCTCCTTGGTAGGTGATTTTATGAGCCAAAGCTGTGGGTGTATCCTTAAATCCCAGCTTGCGCTTCGCACCTCTCTTACTGCGTTTGTGTCTTTGAGTTTTAGTTTTATAAAGAATCCTTCCTGATTTTTTCGAAATTCTCAGGCGTTAGCCAGTTTCTGGATGGAAGGCTATCTTTACTCGAACTGCCTTCTTTACTGAGTCATCATAGAGCCCCACTTTTGATACGTGAACAGAGGATGCCTTTTTTGCACGAACATTCTTTTCATCAAGTTCTATAATATTGCTTTAGACTACTTTTAGTATATTCTTGAAGATTTGCTCCTCGTACAACAACACGGTTAAGTTTTCTAAGTACTTTGACAACTTTGCCGACCTTTCCTTTATCATCTCCAGAGCGTAATTGGACGATATCGCCACGTACTATGGTCCAATGTTTGAAGGGCTTCTGCAAAGGTTTGCTTGGTTTTCTTCTAGGTAGATGATACGTCCACTTTGTCTTATAAATTCCAAAAGCCAAATTGGTGAGCAGTCTAAACATCACACTACTGCAATTATAATTAACTGCAGTCCATTTTACGGAAATAAATATCAGAAATGCAAGAGTTGTTCATATTAATTAAGATTTGATTCTGCTTGAAGTGGGCTCTTTTAAATCAAGGCAGTGGATATATCAATTTTACAAATGAACAAATAAAAAATTTATACCCCTATCCCCAATAAAAAATTCGTGGGCGTTGATGAGAAAAGATAAGATGAGAATTAGACACTAACAACTGAGATATACAAGCAGCGTGGCCCCAATCTTAATTTTAATTTGCTTCCCACCGAAAAGATCAAATCGAATCCTTCTTTTTCACTTGATAAAATTACGACCCGAAGCCTGGAAATAGCAAAAACAAACCTCATTCCCTCTGGCAAAAAGAGGGAATTGGTAAAATTGCCTTCTATTATGAACAGGACCAACAATCCGTAGGATCTAGATAGAGAAGGAAAAGCAGGAAAAAGCAAGGCAAAATAGAAAACCTAGCAACAAACTTACTATCAGAATAGCTTATTTCGTTGCTTAAAAAAACATGAGACAACCTACATGATGAACCTATACAGGCAACATTTTTATCAGTACATCTAGGTGCTGCGGTTTGGGCAAAGCATCAAAGTGTCACACCCCAAGAAGGAGATCAAACTAACGAAGAAACATCCTAACTTTAAGACTGTCTTCCTAGACATGGATGAAACACTCATTCATTGCGATTAGCATTCAAATAATTATACTGTCAAACTGAATTTCCCACTCGAAAGAGGCGGCATTCTCGCTGTAAGAATTCATTAATCTAGGCAGGTGTGAGGATACGGCCCTTCTGCAAGGAATTTCTCGAAAGTTTGTCTGAGTTTGCAGAAATTATTATTTTCACTGCGAGCAGCGCCTCATACGCCGATGTTGTACTTGATCATCTCGACCCTGATAAGAAGCTGATTTCGCATAGGTTATACAGACAGCATTGCACCCTTGAGAAGGGATTTTATTTGAAGGACTTACGAGTGATCAACCGTAAATTAGAAGATGTGGTCCTTGTAGACAACTCGCCCTATTGTCACATTCTCCAACCTCAAAATGCAATTCCTATAGTTCCGTTCTACCACTTCGCAAAGGACAATTAACTATAGACTCTACTTTAATTTCTGAAGTAGGTAGTGGCTGCTGTAGACACCCGGACTGTAATTTCTTCCTGTTTCTTTTGGTAGAAATATCTGTCTGAGCCAGGTGACCCTCGCAAACTCTTTCTGAAGTACTATCATAAAGAGCAGAAGTCTTGATAATAACTTATCTTTATCCTGATGATAGTAATATTTAAATTGCAACCAAACAATCAAAAATTCAAGCCTTATTCAATCTGGGCTGCATTGAAGTTAGGGGCAATATTGATAAAATATACTTCAATAATTTTTATGATCTGTTATAAATTTATAAATTATTTAATAATTACCAATTTTATCAAATCAAAATTTATTATCAAGATTGACGATTATTTTATTGATGAAAATATAATTTTAACTTTTTGAACATCTTTCAAAAAAAATGACGATAATAATATCTGTTATTATTATTAATAAGATAATCTGATCATCAATAAAATGATTAACTAGCGGATCTCTACGTTAATTCATCCTAGTATTGGAACATTTATTAAGTTACATTTGTTTTTGTTGTTTTCAAACCTTATAGATCGTTTTAGAGTTTATTTATCTAATTTTTCAAATTAAGGTAGCGATCCTTATCAATTTGCTGCATGACGAGATAATGTTTTTGCAGTTAAGATTGCCAGCACGAATTTGATTTGCTTTTGAATATACTTTATTCAAGAGCTGCTTTCTATTTCTTTAACTTTTAAACCCACCATTGTTAACTCTCCAAAGATGTTTTGTTGTAGAAACTGGTTTGTGAGAAATCGAAATCTTTTTAATTTCTATGTTACCATCCGAGCAAGAAGCAGTGGTATAAAGCCAGAATAGCTTTATTTTGCTATTATTCGCATATTTGTATATTTTTATTTTTGATTTACCTCAGCTATTCGTTTATTTATTATATCATCTGTTATTCTTCGTCAAGTTTAATGGATAAAAACAATTTTCTTTTTGATTTAAATAATTATTTGTTTTAATCGTATTTTTTCTATCTATTTTAGATCATTCGATAATTACCTTTGCCATATTTCTGACCAAGCAAACGCCTTTTTACTTTGCATGTTGCTTAAATAATCCTAATTCTTTCTGTTTTATCCTAAATTTATAATAATAAAATTGGATCCTTTATTTCATTGGATTAATATTTTTATTTTAAATCATATAAATATGCCATTTATTTACTTAATTATTCTGATAAGCAATTTAGCTTTTCTTTCATTTATATTGTTTTTTCTTCAATTTTGTTAATTTGTTAATTTTTATCCTTATCTATTTGTTTTTAGATATTACACTATCTCTCATCATTTTAACACATTTCTAAAATTTTGTTGTTCCTTCTTTAAAAATTTTCCCTACTTTCATCTAACCCTTCATAATATTTAATGTAAGCCTTCTGAGAAGAAATTTTAAATTTCAAGTTAATTTTTTATAAAATGTCTTATTTTTATCCTTAAGTCATAGCCTTCTTATGCTTAATTCTCGCGTATTAACGTGTTATCGATTAAATTAAGGTTTCTTCAAATGCTAGCTATTAATTTATCTGGGCTACAGCCATTTATTTTGACTTTATAGTTTTTAAGATGGATGTTACAGGTTAATGAAGAGCTTATAGAAGGGGCTAATAAGACTTTAATTTGGCCAATGCTAAATCTTTTTCATTTTTAGATATTTACAACTGTCTTTTTATCTGTTGAATTTTTATCTAAATATCATTGAGCTTTATTTGTTTTTAATTTTGTTAATCTTAACTGAGCTCATTTTTCATAAATTAAATTAATAAATTTTTTGGAGTTGGAGCGTTTAATTTAAAATAAGATTTATGTTACTTCTTAAGTTCACTGGACATTATAGGTTAATTCTGATTGGGCTGTGGTTAATTTATCCTTAATGGATTTGCTAACTGCTGTTCATCCATTAAAAGAAGATCAAATTATAAACATATCTTCAATTTAGGATATGTAAATTTAACAAAATTTATAAAAATAGTTATAAGATACAATTAACAAATAACACCACATCATATGACTACTTTAAATGGTGAATCCTCTTTTGGGTTAGATTGCTTTTTTCCCCTTATTGTTTAATAAAATAATTATAATCTTAATTTTATGGGAATTCTTTTGTTTAAGTTCGTTGGTGATCTCTTGCACATCAGTGATTTATTTTATTCTACTCCTCAACTAATTTCAACCATGAATCAAGAATTATTAAAACATTAATGATATCAATAATATTAAATTGACTCGACTTTGTGTCCAGAAGATTTATTGAATAAGACACTACTCATGTTTTTCTGATATAAATCGCAAAAATATTATAGAAATATACATTTTTAAATCATTTTTTCTAACATTGCATCTTAGGATTGATTAGGAAACCATAATTTATCATTCAAATAATTATCCAATCTTTTTTCTGTATTTATTAAATAAGATGTCTTTGGGCCAGAGAGCCGGAGTTCTAATAAAATTATCTTTATTCTTATGTTAATAATATTTGAATTGCAACGATGGAGAAGGAATCATGGCTATTGCAAAATCTTAACGCTAAGAACGAAATTTCAAGCATTGCCTTCAGCTATGATCTGTAATATCCATTTGATTCAGGAAATATGTGGTGTCAGCTGGAGATTAGAATTATCTCTCGCTGTGGAATATCAGCAATCCTAAACGTAATTTGACCCTTGACGGACATACAAAGAGAATTTCAGCTGTCTCTTTCTCCCCCAATGAAAATGTAATTGCTAGTTCGTCATACGACACAACTGTCAAATTGTGGTATCCGGGCAGTAATATTAAAACCAAGACGATTAAAGGTCACACAGCAGCTGTGAAATGCGTTGACTTTTTCGGAGATGGGAAAATGCTACTAACTGCCAGTGACGATAAAAGCGTTAAAATGTGGGACATTGATACTCTGAAGTTCAAAGGATCTTTCTTGGGCCATAACAACTGGATTAACAGCGCTAAAGTAAATCCTGATATGTCACTTGTTTGTTCAGGTGGGTAGGATAAAAAACTACTTATTTGGGATGTATAGAAGAGAAAATAAATACAGAAATATGATTGCTTTGACGGAGCGATTACTTGCACTAATTTCCATCCAACAGATCAGTTGGTTATGGCCAGCACCAGCCAAAAGACGATTAGTGCTTTTGACCTTAGAACAGAGGAGATAGTGCAGCATTATTAAGCCCATCATGATGCAGTTAATGAGTTTGCAATCCATCCCGATGGCACACATATGGTGTCAGTATCAGCCAATAGCGAAATCAAAGTGTGGGATATCTTGAAAGGAACTTTGGCGTACACTATGTATGGTCATAATGGAGAAATTAAAGCCTGCTCATTTTCTAAAAAAGGTGATTTCTTTGCTACTGGTGGCACGGATTCTAACTTACTGATATGGAAGAGCGCTTTCAGCCCAGAGAAGGGTGAGTCTATCAAAGACAAAGGACTTTGCCAGTCAGGGCATCGTACCGACCCACGTACAAACGCCATATTATTTGACGAATGTATGAAAAAGAAGAATGGTATGACTGGCACAGTGACAGGTACTTTTTTCTGATATTGCTAACGCTTTATATTTTGTTATCTTGCTGCACTAATTGAACCTTTTCCTAATAAAAATTTAAGTTAATTGCAATATTCTTTAATTTAATTTAGAAGATAATATAACATATTTTCTATTTTCGGACAAACCACCAGTAAATTAAATTTACATGAAACATTCAAATTAACCTATAATTTGGATTTCATTCAATAATTTGCCGATTACCTCCATTTTCAAGTTTTGGATTTTAACAGAATTATATTCACAGATAAATAACATTGGAAATATGAAAATAATACGATGGACGTTGCTTTCCAGCAGAATTAAGTCAGAAAAACGATTTTAAAATGCCAAACAATATCGAACAAAAAATCTGAAAATACTGATTATTAATATTATTTCACTTTCTTGAATAATTGAATGTAATTTAATTTCTTCTACGATGAATTCAAAGAGCATTATCAAATCAACGCGAAAATTCCGATAATAAAATGATAGGAAAAAGGTAAAAGTACACATCAACTGTGAGGTATCACCATAATTTTCTCGCACATTGCCAAAATCAGTTCCGTTTCGACCAATTATTCTAATAGGCTTGGATAAGGAACAAAGTAAAAAAGTTCAAGCTTTATCACTGGGGAAATCTTTACAAGATAATTTGGAGTTGCATAAAAAACTGCCCTTTTTGAATAGGTCTAATAAGATTAGCCAAATTCCGATGGAGTAAGAAAATTAAGGCATTAGATAACGACGACCAAAAAGCATTAGAAGCATAAAATTCAATGAAACCAACGATAATAACGTATTTATCTACGAAGCAGCAACTCCGCCTTAGACTGTTGGTACCTCCTAATGTGGAAACTGTTGCTAAATTTATTGATAATTTTTAACATATTTGGAATTTAAAAATATTTATCCTGAACCTCCATGTTTTCGAATAAAGCAAAAAGACATTTAAAGATAGAAATCAAAATTATCAAATTTAATTTGGTATAGTTAAAATTTATGTTAATTTAATATGAGGAAGAATAAATATTATTTCTTCTGCACCAAAATAATAAAGAATTAATAGTTAGAGAAAATTCGACAATTTTATCATCAGGCGGCCGTCAACGCAAAACACTAAACTTAAGCTCTCTTAAATAATTAAGAAAAATAACATAAAAAGCACCTTACATGAAGGAGAAGCATAGATAATCATCCTACAAGAAGACAAATTATTTCTATAATTATATCAAACCATAATTGGCATCTTTATTGTATTCGTAGTTAGAATGTCAATAAATTACTCGCATTATTAGTTGTCAAGTTCTTTAATAGCAATGAAAGCCGAAACGTCTCTTCTTCCAACTGAGCCATAAACCCACACCAGCAGTCGTCACTGGCGTTAATGTCTCTTCTGCGAAGATTACTGCCTCACTCAGGAATAGATGCATCAATTTTACTCCCTCAAAGAAGAAGCCAACCTTTTGTTCTAAAACAATTAGCGATGGGACCTTATCAAATCGCTATACGTATAATACTTCTAACAGCCAGCGCGTGTGAACGGAAAAGAATGGATGCAGTTAGGTTTCCAAGGACAATATCCTGAAACTGATTTTCGAGGGGGTGGAATCCTATCACTCGAGCTGATTCTGCGGTTTGTTAAAAGAAACAAGGAGCTTGTAAAGAGAATGGAAACTGATAAGGCAGGATTTTTCTTCGCCATAACTGCCATTAACATTGCTTTCTTCATGAAAAAGTACTTCCACCTCGCAGATTTTTTACTGGTAGGCAAGGATATTCAAGTTTATTGTAACCGTCGCGCACTTAAAAATTTTTGTCGAATGCTTCTTGATAACTAGGAGAGCTACATGTAATTCCATGAGATGTTTTTAACTTATTTTTACACCAAGAAATGGGTGCCAGCAGAGCGTCGAAATACCTAAACACTGCTTCAGTTTAATCGTTTATTCTAAGAACTCACTACTCTAATTAAACAAATCTTCGAGTAATATGATTTGTTCACGCTTAAGGACTTTTGCGCCATCTGGCAATAGAATACAGCTTGAACAGTTAATTATGCATTATTGATTTATTCATAATCTATCAGTACTCATTCTATAAAATGTAAGATATTTCATGATAGTGGTCGATTTTAATTCATTCTTTATTCTGCAAATATCATTTAACTTGGGATAAAGTGCTATAATTTCGAAGTCTTTGCTTTATTTACTGTCTGGAGATTGGGTGATTGTAGGTAAAGAACTTATTCTATTCGGAAAAACTCGATGGATGAACTCCAGATTTTCCAAAGGAACCCAAAGTATTGCAATTTGGAGACACTTTCTTTATGGAAGATCTCTCTTTAATCTTGCTACAGCTAACTTCTTTAATCGACCGGTCAGTTAAGCCATTACTATTGTCAGCTAACTATGATTTATGCTTATTACTAAAATGATTCTCCATCCTTAACATAAACTTATCAATATTTTTATTCACCTTGCCGTTAGCAGCAACAATAATATTCGATAGTCGTTAGTTTACCACTTTCATTTTTGTCTCTCGCTCTTTTACACATGCAAGCTATCTTTCCAAATGTTATATTTTCCCATACAATTCTTTTGTTTCTTAATCCAACTCTTCTTCTTTTTATTACTGCTCTTGATTTCGAAAAGAATGAAAAAGGTCTTATACTTATCGAGCGGGACTTGGGTACGCTTTCTTAAATTTAGACATTTGATGCTAGCAATGTAATTAACGTATATATTATAAGGTATTATTTCTCATGGGGGAATCAAACTATAATAAGGCCTACTATTAGACTAAAATTATAATCAATCACTTTATAACTATAGAATTGTCATTTGCTGACAGCGGAAAACAAGGGCAACTGCAGTAACTGTTCAGCACTCCATCTCGTCTCGGCTGGGCAAAATATATTCTGTAGTAGCGACCCAATCTTCTATGAATTTACTTTCAACTCTGTCTGTCGCATTAGCAGTTCATCTAAATATGTTTCGGGTTTATTCTCAATTATGTATTATGTACTTTGATCAGTTTTGCCCATTTTTAATTTTATCGAAGCGACTCGAAAGGGTTTTTGCCAACAAGCATTTCAAAAACTAGGATTCCAATTGCCCAAATATCTCTTTTACTACCGCTGTCGAATCCCTGCGCATACTCAGGAGATAGATACTCCATTGTTCCCACAATCTCTTTCTTGGACTCGTGATCTCCGAATTGATGAATATGGGCATAACCGAAATCGCATAGCTTAATGGTACCCTAAATCATATGTATTTTTACATTGGAAATCATGATATTTTAAAGTTTGATATCTGCGTGCACTATGCCTTTTTTGTGCAAATAATTCAGACCATTAAGAAGTTGCCTCACGATCTCCACTACTTATTTTTCTTTGAACAAACTGAATTTTTGCTTGAGAGCGAAGAGAGAGTCTTCTGCAAATTCCATCAACAAGCTGATGTGAGTTTCATTGGCAGTCACATGATACAACTTAATAAGGTTTTCATGGTCGCAGAATGATAATATCTTTATTTATCGTATGAGCTAATCTAAATATTTTTTGGCATGCTATCGAGTAATAGCTTTTTCAGCCAGCAACATCTTGGTCTATTCTTCCTGCACCAAGGATACAAATGAATGAGCGCCTACCCCTATAGTTTTAACTTTGTAGAAGAAGTATGCCTTTTTCTAAACCTTTTCCACCTTATTGACAACAGGTGATGACTCTTTAATCTTTTCTTCTGACCTTCGCATCATGTCTTTGTACTTATCCGAATATCTAGGGATGGATATTTTGAAGTTTTGCTTTGTTTATTATTTCTGCATGATTAAATATATAGAAAGCTATAATTTTGACATACTTCAGAGGCTACTATTGTCGGCTTCATTATAGATTATTCTATGATACTAATCTTTAAATGCCAATCACTTCCAATATAATATTTGAATTGAAACATGATTGATAGACCCTTCTAGGTTGATCATATCTCAGAAATACATGATGATATACCTCACGCAGACGATCTCTTCTAATCACAGTTCACCGAAGCCACTCATGAACTGTAGCATGAGAGCTATCAAGATCAACGCAGCTATGCGAAACAGCAACTTAGTAATTGGGGCTTGCAGATGGGGGAACTACCGTACTGTGAAGATAATGTAAACACGCTTCGGTGTCTATTATAGATGATTAGCTGCCGACAGAGGGACATGCAGTATCGTGCTAAAATCAAAGATGATATTGCTAATCTGCAATTTGAAAAAGATAAATATCGCAGCTATATGGAACAAGGACAACGTGCTCTCGAAGAAAATTCCAAAAGATTAGGTAGTAATACGCTAATTTAGGAAGATTGGAGAATGAAAACACCGAAATTAAAGCTCAATCCAAGCGTTTTTAAATTCAAGCTAAAAAGTAGAGAGAAGAAGACAAAAAGATGGTGAACATGCTGCGTACTAAAAATGAGAAGATCTTGCATGAGATCAAAAAAAAAGATCAGGAGATCAGTCGCATTAAGGAACAACTGAGATACAACACTGGGTAAAGATTGTCTCATGCAAAAAACTCCTTCGAAGTTTTTGAGCATTTGATTAATCAATCACCGAAAAAAGATTCTTCTAAATATGCAGAGCAGGAGAAGTATACGTATCTGATGGAGAGAAGCTAGCGCGAGTTAGCGACAGCTGTGAAAGAGAACAATCTCCTACGTGAGAAGATATACAATATCCGAGATTAATTATAAAAATTGAACAAATGGATTGATTAATAGATATTTGGGGAGCGGTAAGAGAGTAAGCCCAGTTGTAAATTTTTCATAAATCATAATCTTCTTTTCAGGAAGGAGTCACTAGTGCAGGAACTGGTCGACTTGGTGGAGGTTACAAAGGATGGCTTACTGCAGCTTAGACAAATATATAAAAGTAGTATTGGACCAACAGCCAATCGAATGACCAAGAGCACCACACAGTTGATTAATATACAAAATGGTTAATAAGTTAACTTCAAGAAAAAAGCACCCCGTGGATAGGCAGTCAAAACTGATAGAGCTAGCAAGAAGATTTTTATGGAAGGAGCAATTGATGAGACTAGATAACAAATGACAAAGGTATGCCCTTCGCGTAGTAATGAAGTGCACAGTTGTGAAAATATGACTCCAAATTCAATAAAAAATATTCCATGCACGCAAACGTAGTTTAAAAATATTCACAAACAACCCCATCAAAGATCCTCGTAGGCTGTAGTCAGAGTAATGAATACTCTTCAGCATCGTCCATTCACCAACTGCTCATAAATTCCTAAATTTTCAACACCCATACACTCCCACAAAATAGAGTAATAAAACTCTTTTCAAGAGTGTGAGTTATTATAGTAAATTGGCAGCAACGATAACTCGATAATATCTCACATTTCAATAGAGAATATTGGGAAGAGTAGATTTGATAAATGGGATATTCTTTACCAAGACGATGGCTAGTGATGTTTTAATTAGTATGATCATTTTAAAAATAAATATACTATTGCTTAAATGGAGGAAAATTGTTGATGATGGAAATTGTATATCTTATAGAATAACTTCAAGAAATTTATCATCGTGGGCGGGAGCCTTTCTTGGCGGCGGAGACCTATGGAGCTCGGCAATTGCGACAAAACCATTTTTCTGGAAGTTTCTTTTCACCAAGGCAGTCCACATGAAACCATTCTCGATCACAGTATGTATTTTCGCACATTACCATCTCTCCATAGGAAGGACGTCCACAGTAGCAATATCTCGGTTCATTTGGGTCATATTCCCACTCGCTGCGCTTCATGCCTTTTCTTATTGGTTTTTTACCTCTTTTCTTTCTTGATCCATCGTCCTCACCCTTATCCAAGCCTCTTTGGTGCAACTCCTTATCTAATTTTTCAGTGGGTTCGTGAATGAGATTATACAATTTTTCAGCAATGTTAATCTTCTCCTTAGATTTGAGATCCATATCGCTCTCAATCTTTACTATTTCTTTGTAGTCTTCTTCTATTTACTGCCGGCTTTTGTTTGTGCGTTTGTCATTCCATCGTTGCAGTTTAAGAAGAAATTCATTTCGGAGGGGCTCGACGGACAGTTTAAGCTACTCAACCTCGCGGTCGATTTGGCGAATGTTTCTAAGGAGGCGATCGGCTTGAGGGGGGATAAGGTTTAGTCTGTGGATGAAGTCTTCGATATAACTCATAGGTTATTTATCAAATGTGAATGGCCCGCTTAATCAAACTTTGCAAGCGAGTCTAAATTCAAATAAACTGATGAATTTTATTCAGTTAGAGAATAGGTCATCAACCGACTGATGATAAATATGCAAACTATGATACTAAAACTAATCTAGTGTAAATGATGAAGTCAAGCCACAGCTATTGAAGCTACAAATTGTATGTTTGTGTTGCCACTACTGATTTATGATGCTGTCCTATTTGTTTATAAATTGATGAATGCAATATATTTTGTAGAATAATATGGCAGATATGAATTATCTGCTAAAAAGACAATGGATTTGTTTAATAAATACTCTAAGTGTTATCCAGGATAGATCCTTTACTATATAAATAATATCAAATAGCATGCAATCTAAATCTTAATGCATGGGGAAATTATTATAAGAAAATACACATTTTGGGAAATAATCTTGCCACCATCAGATTGGAATTATTACTCAATTATTATGAAAACACTCATCAGACCAATATGGGCTTTCTTTAGCCAAAATATCCATTAGGTTCGAGACTAGTGAGTTTTTTCTTAATTGATGTTTATAAGTGATCATAGAAGATATTGAGAGGTGCTTGCTGATTGAATTGAGTGTTCTTTAGACGCTGCAAAAAAACAAATTTTTATTAAAAACTGAGCAAAAACATCGGCAAATCAATTATGACCTGAAGTTATCTCCATTTAAATCCCACAATAAAGATTATAAATTATCTTCTCTTGACGGCAGTTGATTTAACATATTCGATATTTAAGGTTATCATTTAAATTAATTTATTTTAAGCTCACTCCAAGGTAACATTTATCAATAAAGCAGATACTCCACAAGTATTATTGCCAAAACTCCAGTTATAAGTAAAAAAATTAGATCATCCGAAAAAACGCCAAGAAATAAAAGAGATAACAACGTTTTTGCTGCTCTGTGAAGAATTAGACAATGGGAGAGGAGACCAATTGAATCCGGATTTCAACTGTTAGATTTCCCCTTACTTATTTTTAGGTGCGCTGCTATTTATCAACTGCGCAGAATATTTTTGACTATATTAATAATTATTGAATGTAAAAGCTAGCATTGTCGCTTCTCACTATTTTAGCCATCACATTAGCCAACTGTCCCGCCAATTACAAAATCAACGGTCTAATAGCAGGTATATCTCTCTTCATTCAGATTCGGTCACTTTTACGGTCAACCAGAATTCCTCACTTTCGTCTCAAGTTTACCAGTATCAGTTTGAGCACGGCTTTGCAGCTAAACCCACCATCGCACTAGGTACACCTTTACTTACTCAGCCCTCCAGGACTTTTCGATCAACTACTTAATGGCCAATCACTTTTCAGTTTACCCTTCATCCGTAACTGCCAACTCAATACTGTTTTCGTACGACTACTCAAACCCGATGTGGGCAAGTATTAAAATCAACTTTTGGGCCAGTACTGAAAGTCAAATCCAGCTGGGCTACTTCAAAGTTGGTACTGACTCTATCTATTTAGATAATTTTCAGTTAAATACTAATTGCAACTTTGGACTCACTTATACTAATCTTGCCAAGCCCTTTGCTACTAATGATAACCCAGTAGTTCATGTGTTTCTTAATGGATTCAATGTCCAGGGCAGCGCAATACAGATCTCTGCTATTCCTACAAAACTATAAGGAACACGGATGACTATTAAAATTACTCTTGGTTCTAACACAATTGCCAAGCAGGTGTGGCTAAGCTTTATAGTTTTCTCTCCATCTGCAACATCCTTTGATATTTACGATGGAGTGATATCCTAAAATCAACTTACTGGATCCCTTAGTAGTGATATTAGTAATTAATTTTACCAGTCACCTTATATCCTATTGGGTCTTTCCGAGCTTTCAATTACTAGTAATAAGCCCCTTGCCTTTGTTTCCTAAGTGAGCAGTTCCTTTATGCTTACAATCAGTTCTTCTGAAAAATTAGATAGATTTGGACTGACTTATATTGTGGCTGGAATCGCACCCAATAATGTTTGTTCTGCCTGCGGTACTAGTTATATGGCTCACGAAAAGATTTGTGTTTCAGCTTGTCCAACTGGCACTTACCTCTATACCTACAAAAATGGTGGAGCATAATGCAGAGAATGTACCTCTAAAGAAGGATTAATCCTTTCAGAAGGTAAATGCATTGAAATAAATGCTATTACAGCTCATATAATTACAGATGAAGCTTAAGATTCTTACCTTACTAGCAGAATATTGAATTCAGTTCCTCTGGCTAATTCAAGTGTGATATGTTCAGCCAATGCCTTCTTCAATGGTAATGAATGTCTTTGTGAAGTTGGTTATGTCTTAATTTCAGGACAATGTCAAATTTACACCATTTTGCCTTATATTTAAATCATTATTACAAATCTTAACGGATATTCTGATTCTAATTCGACTACTAATTCAACTAATTCAACGAATACAACTAATACGACCCCAACTACCCCAACGACCAATACTACTACAACTCCAACCACTAATACTACCACCCCGACCAATACTACTACAACTCCAACCACTAATACTACCACCCCGACCAATACTACTACAACTCCAACCACTAATAATAATACCACCCCGACCAATACTACTAGCACTCCAACCACTAATACTACCACCCCGACCAATACTACTACAACTCCAACCATTAATAATACCACCCCGACCAATACTACTAGCACTCCAACCACTAATAATACCACCCCGATCAATACTCCAAATACAACCACCAATACTACTACAAATACAACTACAAACACTACTACTACAAATACAAATACAACGACTACCAATACGACCATCCCAACCAATAATACGACACCTTCAACACAAACAAATTCCACAAACACTACCAATGCAACGAATTCCACAACATCCAACACATCACCACCACTTGCTCAGAGTTCTAATCCAGTAATAAATTCAAACAATGTGATCATTACCCTTGTCACTAATCCAACCTTCACCTTCGCGAGCACCACTGATATGCAAAATTTCATGCATGCGACTTTCCCTTCATCGCCAACTCCAACAATGTACTGTAATCAACGTACTGCTGCTTTGAATACTTTCGATTGTTTGTTAATTTATCCCTCAGGTGTACCAAACAAACTATTCTCTGTGAATTTCAGTTACAACTACCAAGGTAAGAGTGGAGCCGTGACTGTGAATGTAAACCCCCTCGGTCCAACCAGCAACCAAGCAACGACAAAGGCAACAACTGTGGGTTCTGGGAGGGTATGAACTTGATGCTGATAATTTTAATGAATGAATTATTCTTTTTTATTACTATTTTGAGATATTCGAAGACTTACAAGATAAATTCATTTCTTTTCAAGCAGAAATATTTTCAAATTTTTAATATTTAATAAGTAACATGTCCAATCTAAATAATGTTATTTCTAATCATTGCAGCTTATCCTACTCCTTATCCTAGTGAGGATTTCTTGGTTTTTGCCACTTGACCTCTTTTAAACCCATCTTAAGCAGGAAGAAGGTCCAGAAAAGATGCATGCATTCTAATACTACTGCCATAGTCAGCAAATAACAGTACTCGAAGTTTATTATGTACCACTAATCAGTGGGAAGTGGTCTATTCTCGAAGACATTTGCCAGCAGACAGAAGGGATAAACAACATGTCGAGTATAAATCCAAAAAAATGTCATGACGATATATAAGGTGATGTTTATCCATTTGATCTCATATTTGGTTTCAATAAAACCTCGTCCAAATGCAGCAAAAATATCGCTGAGATCATGTGCAATCAAGATAGTGGCCCCAGCAGCAGTTTCATTGCACATCATGGAGAAAAGTATCAGATTTACTGCCACGCAATGATGTAGTAGATATTCATAGTATTTCCTCTCTGTCCCTCTTTTTATTACGACCATTTAAAATACGGAAAAAGCATGTACTCCCAACTGCACCATATAGTAAATCTATAAATTTGAGATCGAACCTGTAGGCCAGTTCGGATATTAACGGTACAGGTTGACGCAATTTCCATCTCCGCCCAACATTGAGGGAAACCAGTACTAGGACCTGAATAATGAGTAGGCCATGATCGTCGTGAATGAATAAAAAATTGTATCGATAGAAAATTTTAAGAGGGCCTTGAGCTTGTATTCGCGTTCTGGTCCCGTGTATTTGGGATGGACAATGGCCTATATAGTTTCCCTCATAAAATAGTAGTAGAGATATTTGAGAGCCTGAATTCTTAGAAAAATACGAAAATGCCGAAAAAGCCCACTGCGCTCCAACCTAGCGAGCTGAGTTTAAAGGAGTGGTAGCCTTGACGTATGCTGAGTTCCCGAAAGGCTAGAAATCCTGGTATGCAATATGCTAAAATCAAGAGGAGGACTATATTGACGTATTTAAAGACGCGCTCGGACTGAGAGGGCTGATTCTGAACTGAGAGCTGAGTATTCTCTGAGTTGTTCACCATAAAATATTTGATTTTAATCTGACTGAGGATAATATTATTGAAATGCCGTGCTATTAGATATTTTAAGGTTTAATTTATATTAAATTATAACAGCGCCACCGAGATCCCTTGCTTGTGATTATTGGATACCCTTTAATTAATATTATTATTCGGGATTTATGGAGATAATGATATGCTTTAAATTCACCCAACTGTGATTGATATCCAATCAATTTTACTATTTATACAAAAAATAAATCTTATGGTTGAAGTGAAGTCAAATTTGTTTGCATTGATGGAGATGGGGGATCGCAAAATAGATAAGATCAAGAAGAAGGTCATTATGATTGTAGGAAATATTCGATCTGGTAAGTCCTGTCTATATAATTGGATCCTCGGAAATTAGATGGTGGGAGAAGATAGTGGTAAAGGGGTCAAATATATTAATGTGAAAAATAATAAATTATCCGCTTAAATTGGGCAAGATATCACACCAACCACTCTCATACCCAACTGTTTCAATATTGATAGCTAAACTACTCTTCTGGAAATGGCAGGCTACAATAAAGCTAGCAAATACATCTAAGTTATAGGAGCATCGTATTTTTTGAAAGGAGTTGTCGAGCAGGCATAGGAATTTAAATTCCTAATTGTCATCGGAGAATAAATATTCTTAGATACGACCGGAAGAAGTATAGTGCAAACCCTCCAAGGCTTTCTCAGTATGTTTAATTTCACTGCACTAACCTCTGAAATTAAAAATCAGCTTTTTTTATCCATATCGGTTGTAATTACTCGTGCCAAGCAGCAAAAAAAGCACATTGCTTATTTAAACTTAATTCTTCAAAGAATTAGAGATCCTAAGTTCAAAGTATAGAATCGAGAATTGATGATGGAGTTAGTGGAACATATGATAAATGATAAAAGAGTTGAGTGTTTTGAATTAGCCAAACTCAATAATAGTCCAGAGAAGTGCAATATCTCGAATAGATGCAATGACATGGGGTGGCAATTCATGAAGATAAAATAAATAAATTCACAGATCAAGTAATCTATTACCAGTATTTCTTTATAATATGAATTTAATCGCCTACCAAATGAAGAAAAAGATATTTTTTACAAAATAATGTACTAACGAATAAAGTAATTTACAGATTTTAACTATACTCTTAAAATATTGAAGCGGACCTTCAAATAAAATTGGATAAATTTAGTTCAAAGCTCATTCAAGGAAGCATTATCTGGGGACTCTTTGAATCAATTATTTCGCTTTAGCGATGTATTCTATTCCATATAAACATATCTGAAAAATAATGATAAATACAACCTCGAAGTATAGGGAGGGTAGGGAAGTTCCAAATAATATCATTCCAGTCTAATGTAAATTATTAATAGCATACTCAAAATTTATGAAATATCTGCTAAAATAACCAGCTAATATCTCACCTCTTTTCAATAACTCTCAAAAAAATATTCTGAGTTTTACTCATAACTGTCTGATAATTTTAAACCCTTTTGCAGAAATGTTCTATAATAACAAATGGCAACAAGACTTAAATTTATATTTGCAAGGGGATTCCGTTAATTCTCTTCATTATATTAAATTTATCCTTCGCGAATTTCCGCTGTCAATCAGGATATGAAGGATAGATGCGCCTCTAATATATTTGAATAAAGTAGTTGTACATACATATAAACCTTTATTAAATTCATGCCTATTAATATCTTTTCTCATCTCTTTACAACTATCTCTGAAATTGACAAGTACTAACAACTATTTAATCATTACAAAGAGAAACTTTAATTAAGATCAGATCCCTAAGATGATGTTGATGAGCGCAACAGAAAATAAATTTAATTAAAAGGATATATTATTAATATCAACTCAGTCAAGGCTGACATTTATCTAAAACAAGGAGACAAAATTAGGGCTTGTAATATGTACATTGAAATTTTAAGACTGCTCTGTGCTCAGTAGTGCCTTATATTTAAACTATATAATGATGCCAACAAGACCAAACTCAATGATTTGTATTTAATGAAACTGACAATGGTCTAAAGGGTAGTTAACATTCTAGCTACATTAAACATTAAAAAATACCCAACTGCCAAAAAATTAGCCATTAGACTCTGTCAACATTTTAATGAGATAGATGCTGTCTGTTAGCTCTATGATTCTTTGCTGCTTCATTCCAATAGAGACAAGACTTAGCTCTGTACCATTTACCAGAAATATGCCGATTACTGTATAGAGTGGGGCCGTTACTCTGAGGCTAAGGTGTTGCTTCAGAAGAAGCTGAGGTTGCAAAACTATAATTTTGAGGAGCGCAACAGCACTATCAATGCCATTTATAATCTCATTGAAAATGAGAATTCTCTGCGAGAAGCTGAAAAATAAAGATTTGTTCGATTAAGCTGTAGATAATAATAATAAAACAGCGAAGTACTTGAAGAACTGTTTGGAGAAATTAAAATTTTAATCGCTCAAGGCTCTGAATAAAAAGTAAGTGATCAGAAATAAAAAGTTATTTATTAGAAAAAGCCTTGCAGAAGAGAAGAAAAAGACCTTTTGCAAGCATATAAAAACTTTTATTTAGAGGAGGAGACCGATACTCAGAAAAGGCTAATCGAAAAAATAGAACACATCAAACTAGAGCTGGCTCTGCCCGACTACGAACATTTCTTCAATAACACGCGCACTGCCATTAAACAGTCTCTCCAAAAGGAAATCTTGTCTCTCTCAAAGTACGAGTAGTCACTCAAACTGCCTTCTGATCTAAAGACAGAGCAATTCAACGAACTCACCAAATAGCAGTTTGTGCAGATCTTCGGAAAACCGTATCTAAGTTTGTTCTATCGCACTTCCAAAGTGAAAATACGGACGGTGAAAGAGTTAGTGTTTATGCATGGTCAAAACACTAATGAGAAAGCCATCGATCAATTGGAGAATAGAGTGAGCGAAGGAGTTGAATAATTGTAGCGAATGGTGGAACAGTTGTAAGACTCCTTCGTGAGAACATGGAAGAACAGCAACTTCGATAAATGTTATAAATGAAATTATAATTGACTTGACCATATTATTAATCACCAAGTATAAATCACAAACCCCTCACCAAAATTTAGAAGTCTAGATGTTGCTTATTTTCTTCTTCAGTTGATTCATCGATACCTTTGTCTCTGTCTCTTTTCCGTCTTTACTTTCGATGTTAATTACTATTTTTTTTTACAGCAATGCCTTTAGTAACCCAAGAATAGCCGAGCACAGCCCGCATACCCCTACGAATACTGGATCAATATTTTTGTGTCCTCTTAATTTTAAAGATTTCGTCAGCATTATAAATCTAAAAAAACTGAGAAACAGTTCCAAGATAAAAAATCGTATTTTCCTCCGTCCCTCCAATAGTTTCGTAAACGATTTGACTTCGGCTTCGAGATTGGCTTCGGCCGCTTCCCCTTGCCTCTCCAAAAACGTCTAATTCTTGTTATTTTCCATATTCTGCAGGTATATCGAGTAGATTAAAATAAGGGTATACGCTATAACTCTCAAAAAGGACGAAAAGTTTTTTCGGTACTTCCACATGCGACTGGTACTTTTTTATATGACTTAGCTGCGGACCAGAATATTTAGAAACCAAAGCATGTTGTCAGACAAATAGTAGGTGATTGAGCAGCAGTAAGTAAAAACAGACAGGATTTTGAAGCCGATGGGCTTGTCTGTCTTTAGAATCTTTGTAAGGCCTTTAATCTCGTCGAAGAAGCGAAAGAGGCGGAATACTTTACGAGCTGAGGAAATATTTTCCTTGAGGTTGTAGTAAACCACCATGTCCATCAGTTATTCTGAGTGGAGAATGGCATACTGTGCTTGTAGGCTTGTGCATACGCCGGGATATTGCTGTGTCTGCCGCACACGCAAAAAAATTCGAAAAGATACTGAAACAGCGCGATGAACTTATCTTTGCCCTTGCTGTTGGCTAGAAACAAGGAGAAGAAGATGGAAAAGTTGCTGGTGCGAATAAAGATCTATTTAGTTAACTATTTGGTTATCTGACTGGTCTTCAGGGCACGACGACTCAGATCATGTAGCGAACCAACACTCTTGAATGACATCACCTATGACAATATTATAAGTCAAAGAGATTTAGAATGGATCAATGGTCCATATTTGTGAACTAGATTTAATAAGGTAGCTAGCAATATATTTATGGCCACAATATTAAGAGACAAAATCATCTGGAAAATCAGTGATAGAGGAATCTACGGTTGGGAGCATGAGGCTTACGGTAGATGTTGTCGATTGTGTTTAGCGTATTTATAGTTGCATCGAAACCTTTGTCCACTCCGATGCGGTTGCTTTTGGTTTTGTTGGGTCTGTTATAAGCCATGAGGGTTTTGTTCATCTCAGCTTTTTCGTATATTTCAGATAATTCATACTTTTTTAACGATCTACGTCTACTTTGACTTCGCTCCTTATCCTTTGAGCGACTGATTAGCGATACTCCATAAGTCTATTGATACTTTCGACTTATTGTATCATATCCTTGCTGTGGTAAATGCCCAATTGTCTCCTTACCTGCCCTTGTCACTGATTAGTGTGAGCTCTTTTCAACACTAATTGTTCTGTCATCTCTTACCTTCAAAGAATTACCTAATTTATGACTAGGGGTATAGAGTTGTCTCAATTTGTTCCTCTAGGCAGATTCCTTTCCTTTGGAAAGGAGATCTCTCCCTCTACGAGTGCTGACATTATTATTTGAGAGGTGATAGGATTTGTGCCCGATGCCCGGATGGCTATTGCTATTTTTTTAAAGAATTGATTCCTTGGGATTGAAATTCGATACAGTGTGATCGAATGACGAGACATCTGCATAAAAAATAAAATACTATCATATGATATCTTGCGAATGGGCTCGATGAGTGAAGGGTCGAAAAACTTACTGCCCAGATAGGCCTTACTAACTCCTCCATCTCGCACATATTTCTTGAGCAATAAGTAGTAAGTAGTAGTGGCATCATTATGGCGATTAGCCTATATGCACTTCCTGGTGAAATTCAAATCGAACCCTAGATTAACAGTTTCTTTCATTATGTGTTAGTCAATGGGAATGCGATGGTAGCCCACAATAATACCCTGAGAGGTCGTCAACTGTGGAGCTATTGATAGCCATTTATGCTTGCGAATGTCTTCAATTTGGTATCTTTTATTCGGATCTACTGTCAATATCTTGCTTAAAATATCCTTTGCATCTTCAGATAGGGTCTTTGGCACTTTATATTCTCCTGAGAGTATTTTTTGATAAAGTTTAGATGTTTAAGGATCTTCAAAGGGCAAGCATCCACACAGCATTGCATAAAGAATAACGCCGCAACTCCAAATATCGACGAGAATGGCCTAATATCTATTCTTTCCCTCAATCATTTCAGGTGCAGCGTAGCAGGGAGACCCACACGCGGTTTTTAATTTTTAATCTTTATATGATAATCCTTACCTTTTCTGTACGTATTGGACAGTCCAAAATCAACTAGTCTGATAGAACGATCATAGTCAATTAACAAATTTTCGGGCTTAAGATCGCGATGAACGATATTAAGTTTATGTATATACTCGATACCTCCAATAATTTGCTGGAAGATCGTGCATGCCTCTTCTTAAGTCACTCTACATATACCATCTCTTACTTCTTGCACTTGACGATATAATCGAACAACTCTCCACTCTCCATGTACTCCATGATGAGAAACAGCTGTTTTGGGGTTTAGATGATCTAGTATAACTGGATGATGTTGGGGTGCCGAATGAGTTTTAAAATGTGAATTTAGCGTGACACTCTCTCGACATCTGCCACATCCACAATCTTTTACTTCTATAGAATTTTTATCGCAACTTTTTCACCAGTTGGAATATGAATGGCCGATTTGACCTTTCCGAATGTACCCTTGCCGAGGGTTTTACCTAAACTCACTACATGCGTACCAATAACGTAACTTCCTATGGTCTTGGTGCGGGAGGGGTCTAACTCAGCCGCCTTGGCCTCCATGATTTCGTTCATTTATCGGATTGATTAATAAATATATTGGATAACTTCAAACAATGAAAATTCCTGATGTCAGCGGAATCGCGCAGTTTTTGTGAAAGAAAGGAAATAAATAAAAAATGGTACTTCAATTTTATTGTTCCTGTTATGAATTACAAAAATAAATATCTAAAAGTATTAAGGATGATATATCTTTTTTGAATTCAGTAACAAAAGGATTTAAATTTAAGTGAATCTCTCAAATAATTAAAAATAAGAAAGCATAATTACTTCCCCAATTGAAATTAAAATCTATTCATTTTTATATATAATTTATATAGTATTGAAACTGCAACACTCCTTTTATATTATCCCATATTTTATTATTTTTATTTTTGAGCAATTATCCATTTTATAAAGAAAAATCTGCGAATTTTTGAATCATACTGGGTCAACAGTTTAATTTTAATCTAGTAGAAGTCAATCATTTTTAGTCTTCGTCTGATTATGAGTCTGAAAACAGTCCATTAAACTATCTGGTATCTCTCTTTGCCCAAATACATTTGCAGATTACTATAAACAATACGAATGAGACGATTAGGACTACAGCTATTAATAACCATTTAAGCCAAATAGTTTTAATAGTTTGAATTTGGATGATTGAGTAAACTACACCAGTAATGACCAACCAGAAAACAAAAAAGAGGCTCATTGCTTGCCACCAGTTTGCTGATCTATATAAGATTCTTTTGACTTTTAGCGAGTTTCTTTTTCCTATATTTGCGTTTAATTTCATCTTTGACGTTTTGTAAATGAATTGGCTCATTCTGCTTGAAAATACCCCAATCCGGTTTCATAATATTGAAGTTTTTAAATGTTCATCTTTTTCAAAGTCAACTACCCCTTGCAAATTTGGACAAAAGTAGCTTCAGTGTCTATCTGCAATTTATATTTCGGAGCCTTGAGCTATAATTAGTCACTAAATAAGCAATCGGAGGGCTACACTTTTTCCATTGTCATTGGCATTATGAAATCTTAGTTATATGCATCATAGTATATGAGAATATGAGAAATATAATAAACCTTTAAAATAGCCCTTCAATGCAAATATGTAATAAAATAAAATAATATTGGACTCAATGAGCAATGGGTTTGAAAAAAAAATATTGTCCAGATCGGTTTTGATAAAAGGAGATTTAACAAAGTGATACTTCGTTAATTTTATCGATATTAATAGTTTAATCAATTTTATTCTCACACTCATGAAGAGGAAATAGTTCCTGCATCGACTACTTCAAATATCAGAATTGAATTAGTACCTGAATCCGCTCAAGGACATTCCCCTCATCTTTAGCAAACCGTTTAAAATAGAACAAAGGGTAGACAACCGAGAGTCTCACCTTTACAACAGGACTAAATAGCAATTTCACAGTTAGAATCATGATAATGAGGAATTCAGGCATGGAGAGGTTTTGATTATCAATCAAAATAGAACGGCCAAAAATCTAATAACTAAGATTAACGCCAATAAAAAGAACAACTCCAAAAGAAGATTAAAATCTATGCCAGCTAATTCCAACATTACAAATGACCGAAATTAAGAATTTTCAATGGAAAGAACAGAACAAATGGCATAACAATCATCCGATCGCAAATTTTCATTTGCTTCTGTGGATATGAAGCAAAAGCTTTCTCCCAAAACACAGCATTTTATGAGTATTAGTGAGATTCGCCCCCAAATAAGCCCTACCAAGAAGATAGCGCACAGATAATTAATCTATTCAAAGCAAGGTCGGCAAAATATTCGACATAAATAATTGGAAGAAAAAGATTCTATGCCAAGGAAACACTCGATGATGGAATCTTCTTGTGAGCAGAATCAAAATTGTATTAAGACAACCAGACCGACATTCCAAAAAATGGCTGCCAAAAAAATAAGAGAAGCCAGCAATAATATATAAAGCAATATTCAGGCAAACAAAACAAATGAATCTATCAATTAGATCATCACTATCGCGAATGACAAAAGGAACCAATAAAGAAAAGCCAAAATAAGTATGCGTAAATAAATAAATAGGAACTATACTAAACCGTTCATGCCCCCGCCCAAACTAACAGCTCGATCCTATATAGTGTATTAAATTAAAGAAATCCCTGAAGAGTCGAAGGTAATCGTGTCTTTTAATAGCAAACTTAGTCAAGAAGTGGCCTCTTTAACGAAGATAATGACTTGCATTCTAACGATAGAGATATGCAGGGATCTTGATTTGGATAAGTACGCTACTGAGGTTACTATTGGCAAGATGGAAACATCCATTGGGGGCACTACAGCTGATTTAGAAGAGGGACAAATTTATACCATTTAGCAACTACTATATGGACTCATGCTGCCGAGCGGGAATGATGCGAGTGTGGCTTTAGCAGTTTGGGGTGGAGGGAGGCTCCTTTAAAATTAGAGGCAAATTGAATTAAAACTAAATTTTTAAAAATAAAAAAAGAGATAAACTGAATAATGGAGCAAGAATCAAACCTCGACTTCATGTCTGAGCACCAACAGTCCTCCTGATTATCGCAAACCCACAAAATCTGAATGTTATGCTAGATTTATTCAATCCATGAATAGCAAAGCTAAATATCTCAATCTATCAAAGACGTCATATGCCAATTCTCATGGTTTAATGAATCCCAGTAACAAATCATCAGCTTTTGACATAGCTCTTCTCTGCGAATATGCAATGAAAAATTAAACTTTTAGAAATATTGTCCATTGTCGCAATTTTAAGGGAACAATAAAAGTCAGTCACGAAGGAAAGAAAGCCAAAATGTATGAAACTAAAAGCGAAAATCATTTAGAAGGAACAGGATAGAGTGAAGATTATCAAAATTTGCAAGTTAAACATCAGCACCATTTCAAATAACCACCACTATCTGCAAAGACGTCTTCAATTGAATGGTAATTCGATCTTAAGACAGGTAAAATACTCATAAATTGCTTCATCTGCGTCCTAAGGAGTATTTAGGCATAAAAACAGGGTTTACAACTGCTGCAGGCCCATGCCTAGCTTCGTGTGTCTCAGTTGAGGAAAGATAATTTATTATTGTTGTGCTGGGATGTGAGCGTATGAGTTTCCGCTTTCATGAGACTTAAATCTTGAAAAAATGGCTTTATAAGCATGAAAATATAGCAAAATCAAAGTTAAAGCAGTCAACCACCTCGCCTGACGAACCTTTATGCGAGTAAGGTGTGGGATAGGCTAACTTAAGCAACATTCTGAAGCAGCTTGCTATATAGTAGTAAATCTAAGACTGAAAATATTGTTTTCTTTATTCTTATACTGGACTATCAATAATTTTAATATAAAAGTATTCCAAAGTTCCTTATTGGAGAAAGATAATTCTGTGAGGCTAAACTATTCCTAGAACCGATAACAAATATTACCAGTGAATATTGTATCAGCTTAAAAGTAAAAGTAGCTTCCAAATTATATTGATATACTGTGTGTTATAAGGCTGTTATCATCAAATATTATTTTAAACAAATGGAACCTCTAGGCTCATCCTCATTGGCAGTTAGCGACATAGAATACATCCGTACCATGGGCGCCTACAAACCTAAGTTCTAAGGTATCCCCGATGATTATTTTCCTCTCACCTGTATGGAAGTTGTCAAATATTCGATTTTTGTTTGTGGTGTGATTGGAGTGACTCTGGGAATCATGATTGGCTTTGTGTTTTGGGTGCTTAACTCAAATCTAAGGGACTATGTTAACATTTGGTCGGCTATTCTTTTGGCCTTTATAGTTTTCATGATAATTCTGTTTTACTTTGGTGGCAAGGATCGTATACGAGATGAAAAGCGGATGATCGAGTAAAAGCAAAAAAGGGAAAAGGAATTGGCGGCTCAGAAGCTACTGAAAGATAATGATGACGATGATAAATGAAGTTGATAGTCCTATAATTTCACATAGTCCATTTGCTCATTATATAAAGAGCCTATCTCAAGAATAATATCGATTGATCTATACATGATTGTTTCTTGATATCCAAGCAATGACAGATAAATTATAAATTTGATGAATGATTATCCTCTCATCCGTAAATTCAAAGTAAATTACTAATCGGCTAAACTAATCATAAGAAAGTGGTTATAAATAAATAATCAGAATGAAAATGTTGTTTGCAGTGGCAATGCTAATAAAAGAAACATCAATAATATTTCATCTATAATATCAAAGGATATTAAAATATTAATTTCATTAACATAAGCAAAATCTACCTTTAATTTTGAGGACCTGCAAATTGGAGATTATCAAGCAATGCCTGTGTTTGATTTATTAATTTGAATTAGCTATTACCCATTATAAACTGTAGTCATAATAATTATTAATCTTTTGCCTGATGAAATCAACCACTTGTATCATCGCAACACTCCTGCTAGTCTAAATCATGCAATTAGCATACAGTCTAACCTGCAATCAGTATTTTCAGGAAGTACCCTACGGAACGGGTTCATATTGTGCCAAGTGTGATACAACCTGTGCGACTTGTTCAGGTTCTTCCATAAATACATGCTCGACCTGTCCAACCGACTTCACACTCGATTCTGGCACTGCGACCTGCACTGCCCCCATCAGTAGTACCGTTAATACTATTCTTTCAAGTTATCACTCTTACGGATTTGAGAAGGAATCCACATGGTGGGGAGGGGATGCAACCAGCTGGAGTAACTGTGGAATCATTACAGTACTCCATGGAGGAATCGGAAATTATATATACACCTCTCATACTCTAGACATACATTATAAAATCAGAATAATGGCGTCACTATGGACATTTGCAGGTGCTGATAATGTAGGAGTATCAGTTGTTGGCAATTTAACTTCTGCTAGCATCTCTAGCAATAGTTATTCAGTCAATAGTAATGCATACATTGGAGGATAAACATTTTATCCTTATTGTGCCAGTGCATACGCCACCAATATTGACACTTCCATCACTGACTCGACTCAACAAATCACTGTAGCCTTTTACAGTCTTACTTCTTCCTCTTGGGGCATTCGATAATATGTGTTTTTAGAGTATTTATGTTCTCAACCTGATTGCGCAAGTTGTAGTGGACCATCCTCGACTCAATGTCTCAGTTGCAATGATGCTAATAAAGTGATCTATACTTTACCGACGCCTGGACCTTGTCTTTGTAACTACAGTATTGGATACTATGCATATCCCACAGGCAACTCTACTTATTATTGTGTGAGCCCCTGCCCGAACCTGCCTACAGGCCAATACTATGGGGATAACTCTACTTATAGTTGTGTGGCCACATGCCCTCCTCTAGTGAGCAACCCCCTCTGGGGTCTTACTTTTGCATCTGATACATACGGATTCTGTGTTACTGTATGTCCCCTAACGATTACACTTGGAGGCATAGCCGTGCCTATATTTTATGATCTTGTGAATAGAAAATGCACAACATCTTGCCCAAGCACTCAACCCTATTCCTTCTGGGTTGACCGAGCATGTTATTCCTCCTGTCCTTTGAATGGAGGCATTCAATACTATATGTTAACAACAAATATGAGTTGTGTGGATATCTGTCCAAACATCACCCAAAACGGAACAGTAGCCATACCTCTTTATCGGGATACAACTCTTCTAAAATGTGTACAGGTCTGTCCAAGCAATGGCTACTATGGCTACACCAATATAAGTAATGGAGATCGTTACTGCACTCTTACCTGTCCTTCTAGTCTCTTTGCTGATACATCAACGGGAAGACCTCTCTGCACTAGCATCTGCCCCTATCCCAGCTATTTTGGCGATCCACAAACATTGCCTCCATCTTGCGTTTAAATATGCTCTTTTGGTACATACGGAGATATGGCGAACTCCCTCCGCAAGTGTGTAGCCAAATGTAACGGCTCTTATTATGGTCTGCAGTCAGGCAATCGTACTTGTGTATCGAAATGCCCTTCAGGCAGCTGGGGTGAACGCTTGAGTTTAATATGTGTGGTTGCGCCTTTTCAGTGCTAACAGATTTCAATCACTTTTAGCAGCAGTTTTTTCAACTCAAACTACACATTTAATACATCTGTGAATAGTTTTGCAGATAACACCACTAATATGTGTATTTGGGCCAACGAAAGCTGTTCAAATGGCATGTTCAAGCTAAATGTGAGCTTTACCTGCTAGCAAACATGCCCGTCTGGCACTTTTGCTAATCTAGTTACATATTGGTGTGTTTCTGCTTGTTATGGGTTATACTTTGCTGATAGTACTCTCAATCAATGCGTTCTAATTTGCTCGCCTGGACTTTATGCTGACATTGGCTCTGGGAATAAATGTGTTTCCAGTTGTAATCAATCTGCAGCATACCCTTTCAAAGACAGCTCAATCCGAAGTTGCGTAAGTATATGCGTGGATGGTTATGCTGACCCTATCGCATAAGCTTGTGTTTTCAATTGTAGCGCGGGTCTCTATCTCAACAACTCCGCATCAACACAACTAACATGTACTGCATCCTGCACAGGAAGCTATTATGCTTACAATAACTCCTAAAGTGGAATATGCTTGCTAACTTGCCCAGACGATCCGTCCCTTTTTGGAGACGTAGTTAGTGGATAAAATCTGTGTGTCTAGGTATGTTCTGTCGGATTGTATGGTGATCAAACCAGTGGGGGTTTTCGTCTTTGTGTTCCAAACTGTCCTACTGGAACTTTTGCACAAAACGACAGTTCTCGTCTG
>Ga0302280_1000174_pt1 | contig 55955 bp, 34 predicted proteins | sample III_Fen_E1_1_FD_198771 | JGI IMG/M metagenome (GOLD analysis project Ga0302280, IMG submission 198771) | Peat permafrost microbial communities from Stordalen Mire near Abisko, Sweden - III_Fen_E1_1 | ecosystem: Environmental > Terrestrial > Soil > Wetlands > Permafrost | place: Sweden: Abisko... | reverse complement strand
CATCAGGAAAATTATTATGTTTTATTATTTGAGTCAATGATTTTGTCAATAATTCAGCCATATATTATATGCATTTTAACAAACAAATCATACAGTGCATATAATTTTCAACTTTTTAAAATAATAACATATATTGATCTCTTAATAATTTCAAATAATATATATTTTGGTACTTTGTATACTTGTGTATTTCCAGTCATTCTTTCTTGTCTCTTCAAACAACATAAAAAATTTAATATTTTATTTTTGAATTCTGGATGATGTATATGATGATCTTCTGGACACTATTTTATAATCCAATTATCATCTTTTTTATAAAAAAATATTGGGAAATATAAAATTTATTATTGTCAACACAAATAATAAAATTATAACAATAAATGGACTCAAACATAACATTTTTATATTGTTTCTATTTTCAAACATCATTCTATCTGCATTGCACAATATATTCATTGAATCTTTATCAAGTGCAAAATTATTTATTTTATTAACTTTGACAAGTTCTTTTCCAACAAATTCTGCATTTACCACATTTACTTTGGTTTTCTTTGATATTCTTTCAATATAATTATTTTGCATTTTTACAATATCATCATATTCTTTAGTATCAAAAAAGAATAATTTATCATTGAAATTATTATTTTTTATGTTTGGATATGAATCGAACACATCAAGAGTTTTGATTTTCATCCCTATATTCATTATTATATGTTAATTTTAATAAACTCAACATATAATACATTTTTCAACTTTTTTTTACATAAATTCATTCAAAATAAGTCAATCGATCAACAGCCTCATATTTATCAGAACCTCCAATGATCTCTTTTGATTCAACATTTTCTGGTATATCCATTAATTTTGAATAAACTGCATCTTGTCCTGTTTTCTTGCAAACTGCTTTCATAAAAATAATATCTTCAGCTTTTGATATCAAATTACTTACTATTGAAAAAGGTTTTCTTTCAAAATCTCCTGATAATCCGCACGCTTCTATTACTAATCCATTATTTGCCCATATATCACATATTATATCTGCATCACTATAAAATTGTACTTCATCAATGCAAATGACGTCATAGTTATAAACCAAATCAGTAATTTCTTTTAAAAATTCACATGAAACTGCTTTTATTTTTATTCCATCATGTGTAACAACACTGTTCAAATCATATCTATTATCTCTTTTAAATTTTACCATCAAACATTTTTTACCACCAATAGTATATCTTTTATATCTATTTATCAAAGTTGATGATTTACTGGAAAACATGCAACCAATAATCAAATTAATTTTACCAATCTTGCTCATTATTTTATATTTAACATCAAATGTTTATGTTGCAATAAAAAAATAAATATATTTAAAATAAATATAAAAAAATTATTTGAAATATTTGACAATCATAGGAATTATATCAGTTTCGGACACATCAACATTTTCTTTTAAATATTCAGATAATTCACATGGCATTACTTCTTTTCTATTAAAAACTTCAAGATCATCAATATATTTTTCATCAATATGTTGATAAAATTGTTGTACCAAATTGAATGCATTTTTATCATTCAAATGTGGAAATTCTATTTTCAAATCTGATCTTCCAGGTCTTAAAACAGCAGGATCTAATCTATCAATATAATTTGTTGTGAAGAATATGATACAACCATCCATTGTATTCACTATACCATCAAACAAATTAAAAAATTTGCTCATATTTGATTTAATGTCTTGCATTCTACCATTATTTAAATTATTTACATTGTTTTTAGTCTCCTCTAATTCTTTTAATAATTGTTCTCTATTTGGAAATAATACGTCTATATCTTCCAGAATGACAATTGAATTTTTTGGGATTTGATGTAATTTAATTCTCAAAATATTAAGGTCTGTCAAAACAATATTATTCAGTTCATAAATGTCCATGTTATAATGTGATGCGAATGCTCTTATGAAACTTGTCTTGCCTCCTCCAGGTTTACCATGCAATAAATATGATCTTTTATAATGTATTCCATTTGTTTCAAATATCTTTCTTGTTGTTTCATTTGAATATTTTTCATAATCATTCATGATCATACTTTTGATTTTTTCATCAAGAATGACAGTTTCCATTTTTCTTTTTTGTATTTCTGAAAATTCTATCCATTTATCTGTTACGCTATGATGACTGCCATGAGAATTTAAAATCTTCAAATATATGATATTTTCTGTTACTTCTTTTTCTGGCAATTGTTTAACCATATCTTCGGTGCTTCCCCAAAATAATGACTCCATATGATTTGATTTTGCCTTTTTAACATTGGCACTATCCATACAACAAAACTTTATTAAATTTGTCATTGAATCATTGAAACATCTCAAACCAATCAACATTATTGTTTTTTTTCTTGTATCACCTTTTGATGCCAATATTGTTAATTGATTTATCATTTCATTACCATCAACAGAAATCTTTGCAAAAAATGGTTTGCCATTATGCCAAAATAAATATGAGCCAACATTTAAATCTTTCTTTTTTCCAGGAAATTTATTTTTCTTTTCAATGTCTGTTTTATCATCTAAAATTTCATACAATGGAGTTTGTAATTTCATTCTATTTTTAAAAATATAACTTATCATAGAATCAACAAGTGCACCATTTGAATCATTGTCATTTTTAATTTTGTATTCTATTAAAAATAATCGGTAAAGTGAATTAACAAGTGTATCAATAAATCCAGTTAATTTTGTTGATATTATATTTAAAATAACAAATAGTGGACCCATTGAAGCAAATTGCATATTATTGTACATGTGTATTAACTATATATATCAACTAAACTATATTTTCATTTGAATATTCAACTTTTTATGAAAAATCAATAATCTTAATATCAAACATTTTTTTATAAAATAATAATTTTTATTGCAATGTGAATTCATTTAATTCTATCAAAGACATTCTCTTGCAATTCTCATCCAATTCAGATGGTTTATATTTGTCATCTGATCTATCTGCAATTTCAACAATCATATTAAATTTATCTCCTTCAGTCATGAATTTTCCTATTTCACAATTATTTTTAACATAATAATATTCTAACATTTCAATAATCTCAGGTTTTTTTATTTTCCCTAATTCTATTGACAAATTGATTCTTCCAGGTCTAATCAATGCTTTATCCAAATAGTTCTTATAATTTGTTGTCATTACATATATTAATCCATTTAATTCACATATTCCATCAAATAAATCCAATAAATCACCAAGAGTAATATTATTCTTGGATTTAAATGCATCATCAAACATTCTTTCAAAATCATCTTCATTATCTTGTTCATTCTTATTATCTTTGTTACTTTTATCACTTTTATTACTTTTATTGTCATTATCAGCAGGATAATTTGATTCACTTTGTTTTTGATCTTTACTATTTTTTTTAATAGTTGCCATCTTTTTATTTATATTTTTATAAAAAGACATTCCATAACAATCAGATTTATTTTTCATCATATCTTTAATTTTTTGCCTGTCCATAACAATTTCACCAGCAGTATCTATTTCTTCAAATACAATAATTCTTTTATTCAATGGTAAATATTTAAATTTGTGTCTACCATCGCCCATATCCACATAAATATATTCGCTGAAAAATAATGCTTTCAATGCTTCTAAATTTGGCAATTTATCAAGTGAAACTGGAAAAATACTTCTTTGGGTTTCTGTTGCTAAAATTTTAATAAAACTTGTCTTTCCACATCCAGGTTCTCCATGCAATAAAATACCCAATTTATATTGCGTTGTTGACATACTATATGGACCAGTTTTATTATTAAAATTCTCTATATGTTTCACTAATTTGTTTTTATATGGCGAAAACCATCCTTCAAAACTTTTATTTGAATCAAAATTGATGTATCTATATAAAAGAGGACTCTGATTATATGATGCTATTGAATATATTGCATAAATGTCATTTGATGGACATGAAATTTTAATATATTTATCTCTTTTATTTTTAATATAATCAGTAATATGATTCAATGGTTTATATGATTCCAAAACCATTATTTCTTTTGATGATACTTCTTCACTAATCTGATTATTTAGTATATCTTGTTTATTTATTGTTCTTTTTGCAATATTAAAAGATATATTAATTCCATCATCAGTGAATTCTTCATTTATTTTTTTGATTAATTTTCTTTGAATTTCTCTCTCATAATCATTGGTAAACTTTTTGTGAAATTCTGTATTGCATATATCATAACATTTTCCATTGTCATAATTTGATAATATTGAATCTATTATTAATTTATTATTTAGTAATGGATCAGGAGTTATCAAATCATGTTCAATTCTAACAATATTTTTTTCACCATATATTTTTTTAATAATAAATTTTGATATCTTGTTAAATATTGTTTTCATCCATGGAGCTATGTTTTTTAATATATCAGATAATAATGATGATAATGATGTTATTACACTTCCAAATATCATCATTATAATCATATTATAAGTAGATCCTCCAGAAAATACTCCTAACATATTCACATTTGGCGTTGTTGGATTATTCATTTAATTTATTGTTTATGTATATATAAACATACATCACATACAAATATAACATCAATTTTTTCTCGCTCGAATCATATCCAAACAATCATGTTTAGATATCATTTATATTTTAAATCGCAATTTGAAAATTATCATCTTTACCTATTACTCATAAATTATAACTTGATGTATATCCGATATGAGCCACACAAAAATCAACAAACTTTATATCAATACTATCATTATAACATTTTAATGCATAATCATATTCGAACATTGTATCATCAGTTTCATTAAATTTTCCAATTTGCTTTATTCTTTTAAAATTCATTATTGATGGATTCAAACTGAACCCTGGCCACCACCAGTATTGATCAACTAAAATTGTTGTATTTTGTTCACCATCAAAATTAACACTTTCATCATACATCTTATTTACATATGGTTTTACTCTATGATTTGTATTGTACATCTTTTGATAAATATTATATCCATCAATTCTACAAATTATTGGTAAATGTTCATGATATTGCTTTACAAATATCAATTGATCACATTTATCTTTCATATATCCAAAAAAGTTTCCCATTCTAAATTTATTATATATTAACCAATCATCCTCAAAATGAAATACATAATCTGTCTCTATTATATCCCACAACATATTCATACTCTTTGCATGTCCCTTGTCATCTATTGTTTTCCACACAAAATTAAAAAATGGATATCTTTCTTGCATTTTCTTTCTATCTTCTTCAGATGAATTATCGTCAATACAAATCCATCTATCAAATATTTCAATATCATCACATTTATATATAAAATTATCCATTACTTCTCTAAAATAATTCCATCTCTTGCATGTTGTAATGGTAAATGAAATATTATTAATTACATCATTTTGATTCTTATTCATAATTTTATTCTTCTTTTCATCTATAATTTGCTGTTTGACATCATCATATATCCATCTATCCAATCTAATATATAATCCATGATCACCATTTAATTCAGTAAATTCATTTTTAGGTTTAATTACATATTTAAAATAACCAAATGAATTATATCCAACACATTGTTGCATTAAATTTGCTATTTTATTAACTTCATCATTATTTTTATCTGTAATATCTTGATACATAATATCATTATCATGTGAATCACAATTTTTGATAAATTTATATTCTGGTTGTTTATGCGATATAATACCCTTATCTAAACTATATATTTGACCATTATTGTAATTATCACATATAAATCCATATTTCAAATTATTATAATTATGTGATTCTTGTATTTCTGGTTTATGCAAACAATCTAATTCAACATCTAAATTGCCAATAATCAACATAAAATTATTCATTTCACTTGTTTGCTCAACTATCTCATTTGCAATATCCAATAAGTTATGATTAAAATCACAATCATCATACATTACCATACATCTCTTTGATGCATCCAATTCTCTAATTGCAAACATACAATCATCAATATTATCAAATTTTCTATACCATTTTAAAACATATCTGCTTTTCTCTTTGAATTGTTTCCAATTATTTGTATTTGTCTTTATCACAAATACCATAAAATTAATGTCACTACCAAATTGCTTCACATTGTTCATATTATATGAATTTGCTGTTTTTTCCCAAGTTTTCTTTCCAATATGTATAGATGTTACGAAATCAAAAAATGCTGATTTATATTTCTCAACATATTCATATGCAAATGCCATCTCAAAATGGTCGGTTTCATAAAATAATCCAATATCCAATAATGCTGAACATCTATGAACAGATGGTCTAAATGAAAAATGAGGCCAAAAATATACATTACAATAATCTACTATTTTATCTGGTATATACTCATGTTCTATATACTTTAAATTATCCTTTGTATACTTCTCTAAACCTCCTCGAATATCCAATTCATTTAATTCTATCTCAGCATAATTCTTATTAAATAATACTTGCCCTAATTGTTCATCATTTTCTAATACATTTATTGCATATGATATATAATCCATCTTCTTTATAAAATGGAAATCATCCTCTAAATGTACCAAATATTTATAATATACTGCATTATCCAATATTATATTCATACTTATATGATGACCTTTCTGACTTGGAACCTTCCACACAAAATCAAAAAATGGATATAATGTTTGCATTTTAAATCTATCAGCATAAGATGAATTATCATCCAAGCATAACCATCTATCTATCAATTCTACATCATCACAACAATTTATAAATGAATTTATCGTTTTCTCAAATAAATCAAATCTTTTACATGATGTAATGGAAAATAAAATTTGCATATTGTTATCATTGATTCTATTCATTATTCTCCTGATCTTATCCACCGGATAAATCAATGAATCATCGTCAGATATAGATACCGGAACACTGTTTATTTTATGTTTTTCCATTTGGTGAACTGGTAAATCATCATTAATATCATCATTTTTAATATTATCAATACTATCAACACCGTCAACTATAGATATTTCTGTGTATGTTTCATTAATCTTTTGATTTATATCTAATACTTGGTCTACTGGTGATATTAGAACATTTGGAAACATCTTATCTGAGTGCATAGAATTACTTGTTTCTGGCATATTATTAACATTATAAATTTGATCAACTGGTGGCAAGGAATGTGATGTTTCTTTTGATTGAGTTGGATCAATAAGTGTTATTTTGTTTGTTATATAAAATAACATATCAGTATCACCCATATGATTATAATGTTTTTCCATTTCATACAATAAATATATTTCGTATTTGTCCAATATTACTTCACTAATCTTTTTAAATAAATTATTAGTTGCCATTTTAACATATTTATCATCACATGTTATGTTAAATGGATAAATAAATTTAATATCTTCTTTATTGTTATTAATTCCATAATCATTTTTTTCTTTTGATACAAATGTTCCAAAATTATCAATATCATCAACGTTATTCAAATAATAATTATCCAACATATCATATTTATTCAAAAATATTTCTCTTTGTGAATTTGACATAAATATAATTCTATCAATACCTTTCATAAAAAAAGTGTTATTGATAATCATTGTTATTCCATTTCCAATATTTGTTGTGATAACATCATAAAATGGTATATATGATTGTTTACAATTTATTGATTTAATTTCATTCTTTAGCAAGTGTAAATCAATGTTGTTAACATGTATTATTTCATCAAATACAGCATTATTTGCCATGTACACAAAAGTATCTTTATCAATATATTTACCAGTTGAGTCTATTAGTGATCCTCCAATATCACAAACATATAAATTATGATTTTTTGCCAATTTATCAATTAATGTTTTGATAATAAATAATTTATCATTTGGGGGATTATGTGAAATTCCAAAATATAAAACGACGTTCATAATAATAATATTTATATAAAGTAATAAATATTTATATGGTTTTCATAAATACTTTACTTAAATTTATAAATATTGAAGTTTAAATAATATATTTTCCATAATTACTTTCCATGTTTTTATCTCTTCCTTAGATAATTCATCCCATATAAACTTTTCATCAAGATCATTTGGCATTTCCATCTTATTTTTCTGGCAATATTCAATCACTTCATTCTTATGCATTGCAAATATGCCCATTAAATATTCAATTGTATAAGTTGGGCAATCGTATTCTTCAGATTTAATTGTATAAAAATTCCCTTTATTTGGTGATTTACTTGATGAATATATTGCTCTCAAATATTGTGCATTGATATCATCACAAATTACAGAATCTTGATCTGAAAATAAAACTTGTTCAGCCATATTTTGAGTAATATGATTTGTTATTGCTTTTTCCAAATCCAAAATAAATTTATTGAAATCTTTTCTTATCATATTGTGCATATCTTCATAATTATTTAATTTAAATTTGATATGTTCATCCAATGTTGATTTGTGTTCAAAATAAATCTTTAGCATTTGACCGATTGTGTATACATGTTTTTCTATTTTAACTTCAATTGGTGTTATTCCAAGTTCTTTATCTAGCTCTCTTAATGCACTATCAAAATCTATGTTCTCAATCATTTCTTTTTTGTTTGGATTTATTTTTGATGGTACTGTAATTTCATTCATCAATAATTGTTTAAATTGATCAATAATAGGATTAAATTTACATTTTAATTCAGCATATTCGCTTTTGTTATTAATCACTTTCTTTTGAACTTTATCCACAATACCTTCAATTTTGATTTGTTTGTATGAAATTACATACATTAAATTCATTTTGACTTGTTGTGTTTCTTTAACATTTAAATTTGTTTCTATCAATTCAATATCATTTTTATTAATATTCAAATAATAAACATTGCTAATATCCTCACAATTTGCTGATTCATTCATTGCATTATTCAAATCATCAAATATATAACTGCTTTCTCTTTCAAATACAAATTCTAACTGATTGAAATTTGCATTCTTCTCAGTGACTATCCACATTCCACATTTATTCTTATAATTACACAAATATATTCCTGCTGACATAAATTCATTATTAATTTGCTTTTTGTCATATTTTTTAATATATTCAAAAAATTCTGGATATTTCTCATCTATTTGAATTTCTTTTGTTTGAGACCCCCAAATATTCAACCATGCATTCGATTTTGCTTGCACTAATTTTGTAGCCTCTGCTTTTTTCCATTGTTCTTCATAATTATTTTTCAAAGTGTTCAATTCATTTTGAAAATTTGTATCTGTATCTGGATTCACAAATTTAATACAATTAACATTAATATTTTTTTTATTATAAATAGTATGTGCATTAATTAATTTTGTTTTCTTTATTGAAATATTTTTTTTTTCATAAATATCTACAGAATTTTTATTTTGATTCATGTATAACCCACATGGATTTTCATCATTTTGAATATCTTCAAATTTCAATGTTGATGCCAATTTTGATTGTCTTTCTCCTCCATCATCTTTAATTATTTCTAAACCTACTGTTTTCAAAGATTCAATAGCATCCTCTTCATGATGAAAAATTTCACCCAATTTAAGTTCATTATTCTCCTTTACAATCGTTACACAATATTTTATCATTATAATACTCAATTATATACTCATATATTACTCATAAATTAATAATTTCAATTTTTTTCAAAAATATTTCACCCCAATTACTCCTTTAAAATTTTTATTAAAATCATATACTTTGTCTTCATCATCATATGATTTTACCTCCAATATCTCAAAATTTAATAAATCCTTTGGATAACATTTATGCAATTTATCCAACATTTTTCTAACACAATATATTGTTTTTACTTGATAATTCTTTATTGCAGTCCCAATATCTTTTCCAATCAGTACTTTATCCATCATCTTTTCATTTTCAATAAATCCCAAAATTACCTCTAATTTTTGATTGTTCTTCAATATTATATCTTTATCAAACAATTCAAAAATTTCATCATTACTTAACTTTTTATTAACAATTATATGACTCAATGATTTTATTTTCATTGTATTATTAAAATTTCCATGAATAATACTTTTTGTTGTAATACTGGAAATATAATCATTAATATCTGTATTTTTAATATTAATTTCACTCGCAATTTTTTGTTTTGTTTCATTCATCTTATAATGTATTACATGATTATTATCAATATGAAGTACATCTTTGAAATCACAATTTGTCAATAAATGATTCAAATAATCAATATCATAATTATTTCCATTTTTACAAATAATCGAATTTATATTACACTCTTTCAATAACTTCAAATGATCAATAGTTAATATTATCGGATTAATATCTTTTCCTATTAAGAAAATAGAATTTATTATTTCTGTCTCATTATATTCTTTTTGCAAATATTCGATCAATCCATACAATCTATCATTCAAATATTTTCTTTTAAAACCACTTGCCAAATTCCCAAGTTTCTTTAACTTTTTAAATAAATATGATACTATGTCCTGTACACTTATGCTATGAAAAATAATAGTATATAATGATTCAAATTTATCTTCTGTTTGTCTGAACTGTTCTAATTCTTCAATCATATTTATTCATTTATATCTATAAATAAGATTGTTAAGCAATACATTGTTCAATTTTTTCTGTATATCCATCATAATCTCCCAAATAATCAAAACCACTTATTTGTCTTCCATATAAAGTACCACTTTGATCATCAGAATGTCCTTTTAATACTTTGTGTGAGACTGGATCATCATTTGACATCATATCAACTAAAGTTAAATAATCAACATCATTTGCATTTATTGTTGCTTTATATCTATTTTTAAGATCTAATGGTAAATCAAGAAGTTGTGCTTTATCGGTAAAATTTGCTGGATATCCTGTGAAATAATTTGATTTGATATTTGTGTTGTGGTAATCATTATAAGAATATCTTTGTTTAACAAGAGATGGTAATCTTGTTTCCCACATATTTGCTCTTACTGCTTTACAACTTGGTTTATTTGGCATATAATTTTGAACTTTTCTATATTCTTGAAAATATGGATTATGTGGAGGAACCAAATCAAAATATTCATAATTATGATTCATAAGAAATATAAACAAAATGCAACATATAATTATTATTAAAATGATAGTTTTCATTATATTATTGGAACATATATTTTTGGAATTATTTATATTTATTCAATAATTCCAACATTATTATATTATTATTTATCTTTGCATGTTTTAACAAAAAATCATTATGTTGGTGAACATCTATGTCTTTCTGTGTTTCTAATATCCATTTGAACATTTTATGATGATTTAATTTACAAACTTTTCTTAAAATCGTATCATAGTCAATTTGAATAGATGGGAATTTTTGATATAACCATAATATTATCTTTAAATTATTATTTGAACATGTGTCTCTAACTAACTTGCTTACATTTATATAATTAAATATATTTGCATCAAGTTCTAATAAAAATTTTGTTATATTTTTATGCCCATTCTTAAAAGCATTATAGAAGGCATAATCATTTAATTCACTTATATTTACATCAAAATTTGTCAATAAAAATTTTACCACGTGTAAATGTCCATTTGCACATGCTCTTCTAAATGGATATTCAAAAATAATATTATTTTTTATCTTTGGATCAAGTTCCAATAATAATTTTACCATGTCCAAATGCCCATACTCACATGCCCATCTATATACTTGATATTCCAAATTTGCAATGTTATATGAACAATTGTATAATTCATTCATCAAATCAAATAACCACAAAAATATATTTGTATAGCCATTTTTTGCAGAATTTCTTATTGCATAATCATCTCTGCATCTTATATCTATTGTGCAATTTTGCAAAACAGATTCATTAAATATCCACTTTGCAATATTTTCTTTGCCAGATTCACATGCCCATCTGAATCCCGCAGCATCACCTATCAATAATAATTCCTTTGGTTTTCCCATAAAATCATAAATCCATTTTGCAAATTCAAATAAACCTAATTTGCATGATCTTGTAAATGTCCTATTCTTTTGCTCATTTGTTAATGCATTACTTTTATATAACATCATAATATCTTGTATTGAAGATTCATCCACAATTGGCATTAATTGTATCTTTTTATTTATACTTAAATTATATTGTAACATATTTCATTCTTTATTGTTATATTAAAATGATACAATGTTAATTAATTTCAATTTTTAATTATAAAAATTGAAATTGGAACATATTGCACGATGTATTAACTATTTGAATGTATAAAATAACTATGTTTAAACAATTGACCATCTATTTATTTATATATTCAATTATTCAATCACATTTTTTGCCTATAATATGTGATAATCAAAATCAAAACCAAGATAATTCAGATGATACAGCATTGTATGCATTGGGAGGTGGATTGGCATTATTATTATTTGCACCAATTGTTGCTCCAATATTTGCCGCATCCGGATTATTTGGAGCAGCTGCATATTCATCTGGTTTGGCTGCTTTGGGTGGTGGATCGTTGGCAAGTGGTGGTCTTGGTATGGCTGGTGGAAGTGCTGTATTGGCTGCCACTGGTATGGGAACCGGAATTGGTATAAAAAAAATCACATCTAATAAAAAATCAAAATAATTTAAATATATTTGATATAAAATTTCCAACTATATTTCCATTTTCTTTATTGACATGTTTCACAGATAAGAATTTATCATCTATTTTCTCATTACTTCTTATCTTTTTTACCATTTCCATCAAAACTTCCCTGTTCAGGTTTGCTCTTATTTTATGATTTTTGCATATATATTGTAATTCTCTATGTGTCATATCTTTTGGATCTTTCACATTCAAATCATGTTCTATTTCGTGTTCATTAATACATTTATCACATCTTATTGTTTTGCAAAATTGACATAATGTTTTTTTATATTTCTTTTCATGATTTTTATTGCCCACAGAATTTGGACAAATGAATTTTGATTTTTTATTTGCTTTTTTGAAACCATAAAATTCAATAAAGTCTTCCATATTTGTGTTTCCCATTGATCTATTACAATGTCCACAAATAGGTCTCAAATTATCAAGACTAATTTCACCACCCAATGAATCTGCAATTACATGTCCACATTCAAAATTATGTACAGATATATTTTCTCCACATCCTGCATAACATAAAGCATTATATACTTGTCCATTATAGTGATTCCACACTGCTGTTCTCAAAGCAGCCGGTATTTTTGATTTTCGTTTCATTTTATTGTTCATTTAATACTTTATGTCAGTGATAATTATTCATTTAATTGATATTTCATTTTTATTGGATATATAATAAAAAATTGAATATATTAATGAAATATAAATAATCAATCATAATAAAAGTATTATAATGAAGAATCTTGAAATAAAACTAAAACTTGATAATTTTGAATCTGTGAGAAATATAATGAAAGATTATTATATTGATTTGTTGACCCAAAAAGATACTTACTTTCAAGTTTCAAATGGAAGATTAAAACTAAGAGAGGAAAATACAGGAACATATTTCATAAGATATTATAGGGACAATTCTGGTTCTGAAAAAATATCTAATTATCATTTCTATCCAATAAAAAATAAAATTGAATTTGACAATGTATTTGGTGGTTCAATGAATATTGAAGTAATAGTAGATAAGACAAGAGAATTATATATTTATGAAAATGCTAGAATACATTTGGACACAGTTTTGAATTTGGGCACTTTTTTGGAAATAGAAGTAGTGATCAAGACAATTGAAGAAGAAAATAAATCAAAAGAGTTATTTCAAAAATTGATGGATATGATGAATATTAATAATAATCAAGTTATAGAATGTGGATATAGAGAATTATTAATTAAAGAAAATCCTGAAAATAAAAATCTGAATTATTATGCAACTCAAAATAAAGTGTTTTGGGTCATTGGTGATGATATAAATGATAATTTGAAAGCTAAACAAGTTGTTCCTTGTATATTTGCCGAAAAAACAAAAGAAGATGGTTATGCAATTTTACAATTTGATGAAAGTATAAAATTCGATGATTATAAATATACTGGTTGGAGAAAACTAATTGGACAAGAATATAATGTGTGGATTGAAGTGTTCTTGATAGTTAATGATATGTTGTATAATTTGAAAGGTGATTTGATTGATTTTAATATTTTTGGAAGAAGCAATGTTATTGTTGGCAAGGAATTTTTGGCTAAATTTGTGACATAATTTTTTGAAAATTTTATATTTTTTATTTCTTGTAAATTTTAATTAAATTATTTTGTGTATCCATTAACTAAATTTCTAAGTTGTTCTGCTTTTGGTAAAGTTGATGAAAAATCTCATCAATAAATCAAAAAAATTAATAAATTGGATAAATCATTAAATGAATACTAAAAAAATTGAAATATCTTTTTATTGCAACATTGATATATAATTAAAAGTATTATATGTCCAAATTATATAACACTTTAACAAAACAAAATAACACTTTGGACAAAAAGAATATCAATATATATATTTGTGGTCCAACAGTATATGATCATTCACATATAGGTCATGCTAGAACTTACATCACTTTTGATATCATAAGAAATATTCTGACCAATTACTTCAAATATAATATTCATGTGACAATGAATATCACAAATGTTGACGATAAAATAATAAATAGGACAAACGAAAATAATAAAGACAAACAATTAAATTTTGAAGACTATTTAAATTATGCAAAAATATACGAAGAATCATTTTTTGAAGATTTAATGAACTTGAATGTGAGCAAACCAAACGTTATCACAAGAGTTTCAGATTATATTGATGAAATTATACTTTTTATCAATAAAATTATAGAAAATAAATATGCATATGAAAGTAATCAATCCATATATTTTGATACTGCCAAATTCAAAGAAGAATATCCAGAACTATCCAATCCATTCAATCTAAAGGACACTAATGATGATAAATTTAAAATAAATGATTATGCTAATAAAAAGAAAAATAAACAAGATTTTGTGTTGTGGAAAGCAAAAAAATCAGAACAAGAACCTTCATGGAATTCACCTTGGGGAATTGGTAGACCAGGTTGGCATATAGAATGTTCTGCAATGTGTCACAGTATCAATGGTGATCATCTGGATATTCATTGTGGAGGAATAGATTTGCAATTCCCACATCATAACAATGAAATATTACAAACACATGCATATACTTTAAATAACTGGACTGATCATTTTATGCATTTTGGCCATCTAAATATACAAGGTTTAAAAATGTCAAAATCTCTAAAAAATTTCATCACTATCAAAGAAATTTTAAATAAATACACTCCAAATCAATTAAGATTATTATTTTTAATGCATGATTGGCATACAGAAATGGAATATAATGAATCTTCCATGGAGTACATCATTAATCTTGATAAAAGACTTGTTGAATTCATTGATATTTTAAATTTTTACATTAAAAGACAAATTAATGATAATGAAAAATATAATGACCAAGATAAACAAACAAATAAATTATTGGAACAATTAAAAAGTAATATTGATAATTATTTGATTGATAATATAAATACAAAACAAGTTATAATTGATATTAATGATTTCATGTCATATGTTTATAATTATATCAAAGATAAACCAAAATCATATGTTTTGAATGAAATTCTAAAATATGTGAATTTCATATTATTATGTTTTGGATATAAAATTAAAGAAAATAATAACAATGAAGTAGATAAATTTATTGATGTAATTGCAAATATTAGACAAGACATCAGAAATATCACGCAAAATGTAAAAGACAACGAAACTAAAAATAAATTATTTGCATTAACAGATAATATTAGAGATAAAATAATGCCTAAACTAAATATTCAAATAACAGATGATGGCAAAGATAATAATATCTGGAGATCTATTTTGTGAATTTAATTTCATCAATGTTCATATATTTTTTTAATACATCAGGAATAATCATGCCTGTTTCTGTTTGCCAAGTTTCAGCTAAACAACAAATAGTTCTGGTATTTGCAAACAAAGTACAGTTCAACATATGAACACTATTTTTTTTATTATCTTTAATATTTAATCTATCAGAAAAATAATCAATAGTATTAGTGCAAGATACCAATTCAAAATACTCATTTGATCCTGGAAAAAATGCCTCCAAATCATATTTCATGGATGCTGCATTATTCAAAGCACCTGACACAATATTTATCACTTTATAAGAAATACCAAGAGAATCATAAAATTCCTTGCAAACATCAATCATTTCATTAAACATTCCCCAACTTGAATCTTTATCTGTAATACAAAATTGTTCTAGTTTTTGAAATTCATGCACTCTGAATATTCCATTTGTATTCTTACCATGAGATCCAGTTTCTTTTCTAAAACAATTTGAAACACCACAAAATTTAACTGGTAATTCGTTCAATACTTTGTTTTGATAATATGCTGTCAATGGTTGTTCAGATGTTGCAATCAAATATTTGTCATAATTCTCTAATTTATACAAAGTTTCTGTGTATTCACTTAATTGTGCAACATTTTGCATCACTTCATTATTCACTATATGTGGAGTTATCATAAATTGATACTTCTTTTGTTCCAAAAAATTCATTGCATATGATATTAATGCCATGTTTAACTTTACACCAAAATTCTTCAAAAAATATCCTCTATTTCCAGAAATATTTGTTCCAGTTACTGTATCTACTAAATCTAATTTTTGCAATAAATCTATATGATTCAATAATATATTTGGTTTTATAACATTCACTTCCTGAGAATTTTCTTTTTTATATACAATTGGATTATTAATTTCATCTTTGAATATTGGCACTTGATCATATAACATATTGCCAAATTCTCTCAATGTACTATTTCTTGCAATCAATAATTTTTCACATTCATCGTTATTATCATCACATAATTTATCAATATATTTCGATAATACTGCTAAATCAATTTTCGATAAATCGTTCAAATTCAAATTATTTTCTTGATAATCAAAAAAGATATCATTGATACTATCATTATTTATTTTATTTTCCAATGATTTTGCATTTTTAAATGATTTACTGATAATATTCTTTTTATTTCTTAATTTCTCTATTATCGATAATATCTCTTTATATTTAACATCCAAACTCATAACATTATCTACCAATTGTGGATCTTGAAATCTTTTTATTTGATTTTGTTTGACCAATTCAATATTATTCCTCAAAAATTTAATATTCATAATTATATATTCATATATTAATATAATATGTTCAAGTATATTCTTTTTCAACTTTTTTCATAAAATAAATGAATATATGTAATATTTCATATCCTTTGATATTTTTACTTTGTATTTATCTTGATATTCTTTGCAAACCAACAAAAAAGCAAATATGTTATTTTTCATATTTTGTGGCATTTTATTATATTCACTTAATTTCCACATAATTTTTATTCCATTTAAATTTTCAATATTGAAATTTGTCATTATTTTTTTCCATGTGGTATAAATATTTTTGCCACATATCCATAATTCTCCATCATATTTATAAAATAGTGTATTATGATTACTACATGATATATATTTGACATTTTCAATTGAAATTACCATTTCTGTTACATTGCACATATCATCATTTCCTAATTCTCCATATTCATTTGCACCAAAACCAATAACTGTACCATTTTTATATAATATTATTGAATGCCTTTGACCACATGCGATTTGTTTTATATTTATATCATTTTTGATTAGTATTGGTGATTTAATTAATTTATCAGTTGAATGATTCAATTGTCGAAAATTATTATTACCCCAACCATAAACTTCACCATTATTTATTAACATCAATACATGACTATAACCACATTCGATTTGTGCAATATTATTATTTTTCATTAATAATCTTGGAATTCCATTCAAATGGCAATCTGAACCAATTCCCAATTCAAAATGTCCATTGTGCCCACATCCCAACAATTCTCCATTATTTTTTAATATCATTGTTAGCGCATTTCCACAATGTATCGATTTTATATCTAAAAATTCTGCAGATGTTGAAGTCATCAATTGATAATTTTCAGTTTGCATCATCAATTCTCCATATGAATTTGAACCATGACCTAACAATTTGTCATCGTGTGTTAATGCAAATGAATGGGTATTACAATTTTTGATGTATTTTATATTTTTGTTTGGAATATTCGTCACTTCTGTTATTTCCCAATTATCATTATTTTTATATTTTATATTGTACATATGTAATGTATAATTGCCACCAATCATCATTACATATTTATCAGATATACTTATTTGTCTAATCTCACCATCATATATTATTTTTTTCTCAAGACTCATTATATTAATTGCAATAAGTTTCTCATGTGTCATATAAATTACAAATTTGTCCATTTTGCATATATTGAATATTAATAAATTGTTCAAAATAATCATATTTCAATTTTTTGATAAAAAGTTGAAAATTCAATATTCTAAATGGCATAATAAATAAATAATAAAAATATATGTCAGTATTCAATAATCAATCAAATAACACATACTTTACAGAATCTTTTTGCAATGAATTTGAATATGATGATCCATCAGAACACACACAATCTGGACCATTTGATGACTCATTTGATACTTCTTTAGATATTTCTGTTGACATATCAATCGAATCATCAAATAATTATTGCAATCATCCAAATGTGACCTATCCACGCACAAAAAATAGATACTGCAAAATGTCAAGTATATTTTTAAAAGAATGTTGTTCGAAATGCAAAAAACATTGTAATTGTTATTGAAAATATCTAAAAAGAACCATTCACTGAAATTACATTTTCCATAATCTTTATTTTATTTTTAATACCTTCTGAATTTTCATATTTGTGCAAAACACCATCTATAATCTCTAATATATATTCATTATTCATACCCATTATATTATAATAAGCCAAATAATTATTACAAGTTTCTGGCCAATGCACTTTTTCATTAAATGTAAATTTTTTTGGTGAAATATTTGTAATGTCTGATAAATCCCATTTTATGTATTTCATAATCTTAAATTTTGGTTTTCTGTAATATTCAATGTAAAACATTTTGTCATTATTCTTTTTGTATCTCATAAAAGCATTTACTGAAAATACAGACTTTACATCATCATCTATATGTACAAACTCGTTATGATGATTAGATAAAACATACAACGAACCATTTTTAATTATTGATATATTTTTTTTATATGTGTCAACAAAATCAACATTGTTTGCTATTTTTTTAGGTTCTCGATCATACATATATAAATATAAATTTCTATTTGAATCAAGTATAGTTACATAATTAGACATATTATTATTAAAATCAACATATCTCCTATTCATTAATTTATTAATTATTTTTATAATAATCAATACACCAATAATCAATTTTATAATGTCATATAATTCCAACATTTCAAAATAATTTTATGGTATTATTCATTAATATAACAAATATTCATATTTTCAACTTTTTATGTCACATAAAGAAAAACACAAATATAATATTATGAATCATCCTTCGTTGGAACAAATAAACATTATTGATAATGTAATTAAATATAACATCAAAGCTGATTGTGTAGCAGGATCTGGAAAAACAACTACTGTCCTACACATATGTCAAAAATATATAGATCTAACAATATTGTTATTAACATATAATTCAAAATTAAGATTGGAAACAAATGAAAGATTAATATCTTTAAAAATAAATAATTGTATTGTTCACACATATCATTCATTTAATAGAAAATATTATGATTGTATGGATTACACAGACAATGGATTGAATCAAACATTAGAAATAAATAATCAACCACATAAAAATATCAAATTTGATATAATAGTATTAGATGAATGTCAAGATATGACGCCATTATACTTTTCATTTATCCAAAAAATATTATATGATAATCATAATCAAAATATTCATATTTGCACTCTGGGTGATGAAAAACAATGCATTTATAAATTTAATGGAGCAGATTTTAGATTCTTGACATGTGCTGATAAAATCTATAACTCAAAATATAAATGGTTAGATTGTAAATTATCAACCAGTTATAGAATAACAAAACAAATCGCAAATTTCATCAATAATTGTGTTTTAAAAAGAGAACATATGTTAGCAATTAAAGAAGGTGTAAAACCAAAATATATAGTATGTGATTGTTTTGCCCAAAAAATTAACACTGGTGCAATGGAAATCTTTGCATTATTACAAAAATATAAACCAGAAAATATATTTGTTTTGGCTCCATCTGTAAAAAAAGGTAAAAATGATTCTCCAATAAGATTAACTGCAAATATATTGTCCAGACAAGGTATTCCAATATATGTTCCATCATCTGACGAAGAAAAAATAGATATTGATATAATTAAAGGTAAAATATTATTTTGTTCTTTCCATCAATCCAAAGGATTAGAAAGAGAAGCAGTTGTATTATTTGGTTTTGATGATAGTTATTTTAATTTTTATGCAATTGATGAAAATAGAAAAGAATGTCCAAATGTACTATATGTTGCTTTAACCAGAAGTAAAACTGATCTTGTCATATTACATCACTATATGAATAATTATATTGATTTTTTGAATATAACAGATCTAAAAAAATATTGCATGATGAGTGGACGTGATGTAAAACCACAATTTAAGGATAATCTAAAAATTGATATTTCAGTGTTGGATTTCATAAAAAATCTATCGTCAATAAAAGTTATGGAGTATATGAAAAGTATACCGAAACATTTAATCAAAGATCATATGACTGATGATGTTGATAATCATAAATTAGAGTTGGCAACAAAAACCAAACAAAATGATTTTTATGAATCTGTATCAGAAATAAACTCGATAGCTATAATTTCTTATAATGAATATCAACAAAGCAAAAAAATGACAATATATGATGAAATGAAACTTGATTCTCCAAAAATGAATTCATTAGGATTGAAAATTAATAGATTTAATATTAATTCATTCAAAATTCCAGATATTTTATTTTTGGCAAATCACTATTGTGCATACAGATCTGGATACATTTTTAAAACAATGCAAATTGTAAATTATGATTGGTTGACAGAACAAGACCTTAATATCTCATGTGATAGATTCAATAAAGTCATCAATACAATAGATATTTATTATGAAATTCCAGTCATGAAAAGTTTAAAAGGTAAAAGAATTCTTGGAACTATTGATGCAATAGATATTAAAAATTTTATTGTTTATGAATTCAAATGTGTAGAAAGACTACAATCAGAACATTTCTTACAATTAGTAGTTTATATAAAATTATTCAAAAGCACAATCGATAAATACAAAGAATATGGTATCACATATTATGAAAAAGATTTATATCTTAATCAATTGGCCAATCATTCAATAATAAAACATATTGATGTAATACTTCAAAATTTAGATAAATTTAAATTTGTACTTTGGAATATTTTAGATAATGTGATGTACCAAATAAATTTTGATAAAAATGATGATGTTACAAACATTATCGATAATATATATGATACAAAATATAAAAAGAGTATTATTGAAAAAAATGATAATTTTTTGGAAAATACATTAACTATTGTTAATAAGTATAATATGATTGATGATAAGTTTATGAAAATGATCATTAATGCAAAAGAAATATTGGAGAAAAGTATGATATTAAATAAAAAAACAAAATATGAACATATCGAATTATGTGCAAAATTTAACAATAAAATAAATAACAAAATAATAATATTGGACACAGAAACAACTGGATATCATGGATCAAGACTGGTTCAGCTTTGTTACATGATTTATGATGGTGATGTTAAACTTATGGAAAGAAATTATATCATTAAACCAGATGGATTCAATAAATTAAGTCCCATTGCCAAATTCTCATATGAATATGCTGTTGAAAATGGACATGATGTAAAAAAAATATTGGATGAATTTTATGAAGAAATTATCACAGCAAATTTATTGGTAATTCATAATAGTACATTTGACATTGGTATATTGATGGATGAATTCAATAGAATGGGAAATATGAATGCTATGGAAATTTTAAATAATTCTAATAAATATTGCACCATGAAATTATCCAAAAAACTTGTGAAAGCATTGGATAAAAGAGGTAACATCAAAAATCCAAGATTGGAAGAATTGTATGAATTTTTATTCAATGAAAAACCAGATAAAAATAAATTACACGATGCATTATATGATGTAGAATGCTTAGCAAGATGTTATTTTGCATTAACATTAATTTTACCATAATTTCTCAATCAATTATAAGCAATGGAACATGTTGAACACATCAAAAAATATGTCAAAATGATATTATCATATAATGATCCCAAATATCAAAACAAAACATTTTATGGATTGATTCAGTATAATTTTAAAGTATATATGAGTCCATATGGAAAAGCAGGTCAAATAATATATTTTACAGAAAAACAACAAGACATCATAAAAAAAATTAATAAAATTTATAATGGAAAAAAAAGATATTCTGGGACAATCATATTGTATCGAATAAAAAATATAGAACCTGAACTAATAAATTTAAAAATAATAAATTATATGCCAAAAGAATTATGTGAATATATAACAATAATCAAAAATGGCAATAAAAATTATTATTTATCTAAATTAACTATTGATAATGTATTTGATGATTTCATTGATATTTTGAAAGAATACAAAAATATTTTTACCAATTTTGAACAAATAACTGACATTGATAATACTTCTTTATTATATTTAATATATGATAATTTTGAATATATCAAACATGCCAATATTTTATGTAACATGGCAAAAATATTAAAATCAAAAAATAAAAAAGAAATAAAAGATTTATGTATCAGTGGTAAGTATAAATGTAAATGGTACCATACAAAAAGTAATATGATTAATAATTTATTAAAATATGTTAAAATAATTGAATAAAAAATATAATGAATATTAGTATTATCAAATGAGTGATTCAGAATATAATAATAAAACTTTTTATGGTTTGTATCAATACAATACAAAATTTGGATTCATATTTTTGGAAAGATCATCCATTGAAAAAAATGGTAAAATGTTATGTATTACAGAAAATAAAAATAAAATAATAGAAGTATTGGAAAATGTATATAATAAAAGTATGGACATCAGTTATAATAATGTATTGTTGTTTAGAGTCAAAAATATCAATCCTTATTTATTGAATTATGAATCAATCATCTCTTTGCCACCAAAAATTGGAGATTATAAATTCATAATAATAGATGGTAAAACACATTTTTTAAATAGATTTCTTGTTAAAAGTACCTTCAAAATAACAAATTATAATGATATTATACATTGGTATGACATATTATTCAATAGATATAATGATATTAAACAATTTTCACACAAAAATTCTTTGAAAAATTTTATATATGAAAATTCAAAATATATAAGACATTACATCATAATGTTCAAATTCAAAAATGTGCTAAAATTAATTGGTAGAAAAATAATAAAAAATATTTTTATAACAACAAATATTTCATACAAATGGCATCTCACAAAAAAATACATGATCAAATGCATTTTGGCACATATATGAGAAAAACATCAAATTACAAATAAATTGAAAAATAAACATAATAATATATAATGACTCATAATAGCTATCAAATGAATGATTATATAAAACTTTTAATGTCAACATGTAACTATCAATACAATAATAAGGAATTTTATGGTTTATATCAATATAATGTTGGAATATTTGATATTTATGGAGAAATTATACATGTAACAGAAGATAAAGAAATAATCATCAAAAAAATAGATGATATATATAATGGAAGAATATATCTAAATTATGAAAATATTTTGCTATTCAAAGTAAAAAATATAGATCCAAAATTATTAAATTATAAAATATTGAATGAACTACAACAAAAACTTCACAACTCTAGTGTGCAAAATAGCATGTGCAATCACATATCAATAATAAAAAATAAAAAGAAACATTTTAATTTTTATAAATTTGATATTGGTAAACATATCAATAATTATAATGATATTTTATCTTGGTATAATACATATTTTAATAATTATAATAATATAAGAACATTTGATCATAGAACTTTAAAATATTTTATATATGGAAAATTCAATTATATTAGACATTACAATATTGTTTGTGAAATAAAAAAAATACTTGGAACAAAAAATAAAAATATCATAAAACAAATATATATTGATGCCAATAATAAATATAAATGGTACAATACTAAAAAAAATATGATCAACTGTATACTTCAATCTATCAAAATGAAGTAATATCCAAAAAGTTCCTTCTAGTATATTAATCGAGCATAATTTCTTCTCCTTCTTTGATATATTCAATAATATATGTTTTGTTACTATCATCATCTCTAATGATCAATCCATTTTGTGTCATTATACCATATGATTTCCAATTTGGCATTGATTCATCATGTTTGTAAATATAAGACAGATTGCCTTTAATGGACATGTAAAAATTATCTTTATTAAAATTTCCAATGTCAATATTATATATATTTGGTTCTATTGTTTCTACCTTTACTTTATCTTTTTGTATTTTAATTTTTCGAACATTTTTTTTAACTTCTGTCCAATATAATCTTGATTTATTAAGTTTTTTTATAATTTTTAACATTTGATTCACAACTTCTTAATATGGATATGTCAATACATCGATATTTCAATTTTTTCATTAAAAGTTGAAATATGAATATACTGCCATTTGTTTGGATAATAATGAGTAATTAGATGACAAATATTATATTTCAACCAAAAACATTGGATTGGACTTTAATAAAAGATATATGCAATTCAAATAACCATAATGATGATATGCCCAGTGAAGAATATAGAAAATTAATAGAGTTAACATATAAAGATAATTGGGTGAAATATTTCCCAGATCCAATTGGTACTTTGATACATGAATTTTCACACCAGGATTGTGAAAAATTAATGGAAGCTAGGCAAGTAAGTGTAATGACACAAAGAAGATCTAATTTGCACAAGGAAGATTTGATTGAAATTGAAAATAAATTGCCTGAACTAAAAGATAAATATTTTATTAGATTTAGTGAATGTTCTCCAAAAGATGGTAAGTTTGGATGTGGACCATTAAAGTCAAAAACTGAAATCATTGATAGTATTATTACAAGTCAAAGAATACATAAATTACTGAGGAGAGCAATCGAAAATAAAGAAATATTAAAGTTATATATTGCACCATGGAATTATGTTTGGAATAGAGATTTGGAATTTAGAGTATTTAATTATGAAGGAAATATTACTTGTATATCTCAATATTCATGGCATGTGGACATTGGATTAACAAGAGATAAAATGAAAATTATAACAAAAAATATATTAAAATTTTTTGGTGAACATAAAAATAATATTTTACAAGTTGCTAATAGTTGTATATTAGATGTAATTGCATTGGAAACTAAAGATGATTATAAAATAGAATTTATTGAAATGAACTCTTTTGGCAAAGAACTTGCATCTGGATCTGCTTTGTTTCATTGGATTGATGACTTCGACTTGATATACAATAAAGATAGTGGTGTTTACGTGAGATATGTATGTGATGATGAAATTTAAAATTCATTTATTTTAAACTTGATTTTATGAAAAAAATTTATTTATTAACAACTAAAACATGGAGAGCATGCTTTAATATGAGATACTTCATTTGCTGAAAGAACATGTTTGTCTTGTAATACACGCAATAATTTATCTATTACACATTTACATCCACAATCTCCAGTTGGTCCTTTATCACCACATTCTCCTTGTGGACCAGGCAAACCCATTGGTCCTTGTACTCCTGGACATCCCATTGGTCCTTGATCTCCTTCACATCCTCTTTCTCCCTTGTCACCACGAAGTCCTTTATCTCCACATGGTCCGTGTGGTCCTCTCAAACCAGCATCTCCAACTGATCCTTGTGGTCCAGTTGGTCCTATTGCACCACATTCACCCATATATCCTTGATTACCACGTGGACCAGTACATCCAATTGGTCCTCTACTTCCGGTTTGACCTTTTTCACCACATGGACCCATTGGACCAGTTGGACCAAATGGCCCTCTAGTTCCGGTTGGTCCTGCACAACCTTGATTTCCACATAGTCCCTTATAACCAGTTTCTCCTCTTGCTCCTTGTTCTCCTCTATGTCCACATGGTCCGTGTGGTCCAGTTGCCCCTGTTACTCCTCTAGCTCCTTGTAAACCAGTTTCTCCTCTCACACCTGTTTCTCCTCTGCATCCTCTTGGTCCAGTTTCTCCAACTGCTCCTCTATTACCACATGGCCCAGTAATTCCGGGTACTCCTTGACATCCATGTGGTCCTCTATGACCAGTTTCTCCAACTGCTCCACGAGGTCCTGTTACTCCTGTACATCCAATTGGTCCTCTATATCCTGTAGCACCATGTGGTCCAGTTACCCCAATACATCCTTGTCCTCCACGTGGTCCACATTCTCCAACAGGTCCTTGATATCCTCTATGTCCAGTTGGTCCAGTGACTCCACAACATCCTTGATCTCCACAATCTCCACGTTCTCCACGTTCTCCACGTGGTCCAGTGCATCCTCCTGGACCGGTTATTCCACAACATCCTTGATCTCCACAATCACCACAATCACCACGATCTCCACGTGGTCCAGTATGCCCAGTTGGTCCAGTTACTCCACAACATCCTTGATCTCCACAATCACCACAATCACCACGATCTCCACGTGGTCCAGTGCAACCAGTTGGTCCAGTTAAACCATGTAAATGATGGCAATCACGAGTTTGACTTCTACATTTCATATTTGGGTCATCATTACAAACACCACATTTATGATCTTTATCTGTATGATTTTTGTTACAGCTTGAAATTAAATTATTGCAATCAACACACCTCATTATACTATTATAATTATAGTACATAATAAAAGTTTTATTTATAAAAAAAAATTATATATTTTACTATATTTATATTCCCAAAAACTATATAGTTTATTCATGTTTAATGAATTTTATTGCAATAATTACATACTTGTCCTTTTACAATTCCTTTAGTTTCAATTATATCATTTACATTTGCTTTTCTACCATAAAATCTAATTGTGGCTGCTGCAACTAATGCAATACCAGTATAAATCATATATTTAATCCAAGATTGTGGTGGTTTATATTGAACTTCAACAATTGTATCGTTTGTTACTGTATCTGCAATTTCCATAAATTTCATTTTAATCGTTTCATTGACTAAATGTTTATCCAATGTTTTGATGACATCTTCTCTATCATCTTGAAACTGATATTCATCATATAATTTTTTATCAGGTGTTACGCAAAAATATTCATATGCTCTACATAAACAATAAACTATCCATGGATTCATTCTCAAATCCAAATCCAATTGTTTGAATAAATCCATTGGTAAAATAATCTTATTGTTTGATTCTTGTTTGGTAAAATATAAATTGATATACTCTGAATAGTAATTAAATCTATCATATAATTTTGTTTCAGAATCCATCATATCCATAATATTATTGCATAAAATATCATAATCATCTTCTTGATCGCGAAATTCACCCTTCTGTGGATTCAATGAACTGTCATTTTCTCCATATGCAAGTTTTAAATTGTATATGTTCCAATGTATATAATCATTATTCTCTCTTTTCTTCTCCAGTTGATCAGTCAAATAATTAAGAATGGTAATGTATGTTTTTTGTTGTTTTATTGAATTACTCATATTGATTTAATTCATATTATACTTTATTATCTCTCATATATTTAAAATTTCAATTTTTTTGTAAAAATCAGTCAACAAAATGTCAGACAATTTTTTTACAAAAAATAAATTATTCACAAAAAAAACTTCTTTGAAAATAATACAAATGCCAACAAAATATCAGACAATTTTTTTATCAATAATAACGATATGGATCACGATTTACTGTTAAGATTACCATTCCAAATATTACAATCCCTACATAACACAATACTCCACAATTTGTTGTATTTCTCACATTTTTGTTATCTTTTATTTTCATCACCTCATCTATTACCTTTAATTCTTCTTTTTCCTTAAAAAATTCAACAACTTTATTTGCCAAATTCATAAATTTGATTCTAATTTTATTTGATGGTTTACTTTCTAAATATTTACCAATTTGCACTTTTTCTATGCCAAAATTATCTGCATTGTATAAATTTTTATCTGGTGTTACACAAAATAAACCATATGACTTTATCAAACAATATATTGTCCAGATATTCATTTTTTTATCTATGTCTAATTCTTTTAATATTTCCAAAGATAATATCATATTATCTGGATTTACTTTTACATCACTAAAATATAAATTGATATGATTTGCGTAATTTTGAAACTTTTTTTTGATTTCTATGTCATCAATGTTATTCAAAAGTGCATTTTTCAAATCACAATATTTTTCTGTTTGATTTGTAAAATTACCAACAACTGGATTGAATGTGACATCACCACAACCAAATGATAATTTCACATTGTAAATATTCCAATGAATATAATCATTGTCATTTCTATTTTTATCCAATTCCTCTGTTAAATGGTTCATTATTAAACTATAACATTCATTTTTATTCTCCATAATTACCACTTGATACATTCATTGTTTAACACAAGAAAACTTAGACGTTTGAAATTTCAATTTTTTTCACAAAAAAATTGAAAATTTAATAGATTGTTATTCATTCAAATAAATAAAACACAATAAATCATAGAAATATGACAACCATAGATAATCAATTTATAGAAAACACAGACTTTCAGTGTGAGGGTGAAGAAAAAAATACTTTAGAATGTAGTATATGTATGGATGATTTTGAATACATCAATATGTATTATGTTGATAATTGTGATCATTCATTTTGTAATGATTGTATGTTTAATCATTGTAAAGGCCTAATTAATGAAAATGATTTGAACATTAAATGTCCAGGTTCAAAATGCAAAAATCCATTGAATTATTATGATATTAAATTTATCATTCAAAATGATACGGGTCTTGATGAAAAATATGAAAAATTTTTACTTGAAAATCAATTAAGATCATTGGATGATATTATGTGGTGTCAAAATGCACTGTGTAGTAAACCTATACCATTTATTCCAGGAGTATATGAAATTGAATGTAAATCATGTCTCACAAAAATGTGTACTAGATGTAAAAGTGCATTACATGTAGATTATACATGTGATGAATTTAAATTAATAAAAGATTGTGATTCATTTGAAGAATGGAGAAATAAAATGGATACTAAATTAAAATCATGTCCAGGATGCAAACATCTTGTGCATAAAATTAGTGGATGTAATCGAGTCATTTGTGTCTGTTGTAAAACACATTTTTGTTGGTTATGCAATGAAAAATATTCAAGCGAAAATGATGATCATTTTGATGTACCTAGAAATTGTGTCAATACATATGTTCCAAATGCAAGTGATTATAATGATGATTCCGATTCTGATGAATGATAAATTAAATTTCTTTATTTCTTTTTCTCGCCAAATAGTACCAACTTACTTTTTCGCATACTCATTATCTTTTTAAATTCTTCATCATTATAAACATTAAATAATTCAATATAAAATATTTTAATTTTTTGTTCATTCTCATCATATCCTACCACTTTCAAAATATTCACAATGTATTTTACTGTGGTTGAAATTTGTGTTAATGATATCTTTGATATTGAATTTACATTTTCTTTTCTAATATCATTTAGTATCTCACCAATTGCAGTAATATCAATAATTAATTGTTTTGCACAATCAATATCTATTTTTTTACATTCAAATATTCTTTCCTTTATTTTTGACATTAGTTTGAGTATGAAAGAATCATATGTAATTTTAAATGTATGTAACATAAAATTTTTCATTTTCTCAAACTGTAATCTTATCATACTCTTAAACTTATCAACATATAATGAATTATCAAAAGAAACATTCAATTTTACATAATTGATATTCCTCAATACCACATCAATCTCAACCAAATATATATTGCATAAAATATCTTTTGTATTTGTCATCAATATGATAAATTTATTTTCCACACTACTAAAATCTATCTTTTGTAACCACACAACATTTATTAACTTTTTTATATGTTCTGATAAATCATTAATTAAACCATTACAATAATGTAATGTATTTATCATTATCATCAATTCTTTATCAGCATTAGAATTTTTAATATTGATCTTATTGCATTTTTGTTTCAGTGATTCAAAATACTCTTCCACAAATTTACTGTATAATAAATACATATTATATAATGTTTTATTGATAGAAAGTGTAACACATGTATCAATAGATGATTTTATATGCATAAATATACTATCTGCTTCACTGTATATATTTTTTTTATCATCAATAATTTCATTTTTTTTATAATTATTCATTTCTCCTGAAAATTTGTTACTTTCACATTTAACATAATAATGCTCAAAATATGGATCAAATACATTCACCATTTGATCATTAACATTAAATTTATCAAATATCTCTTTCTCGCATTTCATCACAATATCTTTCATATTTCTAACTGTAATCACAAAATTTTCTAAATTTTTAAATTTCATTGAATCCAATATATTAATTATCTTTGTTTTTGTCTTACATGAAAAATTACCATAAAATGCATTAATATATTCACAATTTGGAAATAAGTTGCTATACATCTTGAAATTTATTATTAAATCATTCATTATCCATTCAAAACATTTTTTTATATTCATATGTGTTATTGAATCTAATATTTGATCATATGGTTCTAATCTATATTTTATAATTTCTCTCATGAAATTAAACTTTGAATCTGGTATGTCATTTTCAATTATACCTACAATGTGTAATATATTTTTGGTATTTTCCTGAATATTATGCTTATTAGATGCGCTGAAAGGAACTCCAAGAATATCACTTTGCTCTTTTGCTAAATTAATTAAAATTTGTCTCTTATAATCATTCACATTTTTTATGATATTTGTAATTATATTGACTTTTTGAAATTCATCTAAATTATTCATTGCTAATTGATTCATTGATTCCAAATGAATTATCACTTGATCATACAACTTGTTATTCATTTTTATTTTTAAATATTTAAATGAAATCATATATTCTTTAATATTTGTAATTTTCTTTCTCATCCCATCCATATTATCTTTTCTTTTAATAGTAGTATCATATTGATTTTTTATTTCCTCTAATCTTGTTTTTAAATTAAACACTTTTCTCTCTATATCCAATATCTCAATGTTCGATTTTTCAATAATTTTATCAAGGTTCGATATTTCCATATTATTCAGTTTGTTCAATTCATTAATTATATCTTCAACATTTTCCATCTATGTGACTTGATATAATAATTATACAAATGATAACAAACATTTACATTATCAATTTTTTTGCAAAGAATACTTATTTGAAAATAATAAAAAAAGCAGTTATATATTTGTTCAATAAAATCATTATTTATAAAAAAATATATTAATTTAAATTCAATGATGTTCTTTTTAGTCCAAATTTCTCTTTTTCATCTAATTTATAGTAATCACCATCATACGTTGCAACATTCAAATTGTCAAGTTTATCAAATGCACATATTGTTTTAACTAATTTCTCATCATTATTCCCAATAGGAATTGTGTATGCTGACCATTTTGAATCAAAATATTTCATTACACTTCCAAATTGTGATAAAAGTGATTTCTTATTTTGAGAATTATTTTCTGGTTGTGTATCAAATATATGAATTGTTCCTCTAGAACTACAACATGCTACATATTTCTTATTATGACTAATACATACATCCCATATGAATGAATTGGTCAATGGCATTACATTGGTATTTCTTCTAAATTCATTAATTAATTCACCATTTGTTGAGTTGAATACTTTAATGAGAGTTGCATTTTTCGAACAACTTACAAATTGATTTCCATCTTTACTCAATGCAATACATGAAATATCACTTTCATGTGCTTTTATTGTAATTAATTCTATTTTATAGGATGGTTTCCATATCACAACAGAACCTTTTTGTTGTCCCAAAGTTGCAATAGTAAGAGGAGTTGCACCTGGATTATTTGATGCTGCCACTGAACACAATCCCATCGGATTATTCATTGTATGTAATGTTGCAATAATCTCTTTGTGATTATTGTATATATATATATTGTTTTGTGTGACAATTACAATTTTAATATCTTTGTATCTATCACCATCAGAATTAAATTTGTCATCAACAATAAATCCATTCAATATATTAGCATCAATTTGAATAGAATGTGATGGAGTAGTCACTGCTACATTTGATTTGTTATCTTCACTATCATTTCTTGTTTTTTGTGAACCAATAATTGTAAATGTATTTAATGGTCTAATTGGATTTTTACCACCACCAATAATAAGTGCTACATTTGTTGTTCCAGCAATATCATAAATGCCAATCCCAGAATTTTGCGGATTTTCCTTGTTTTTAATTTCCATCGGTTGCATCTTAGGCATACATATTCCATCTTTCACTTCATATAATCTGCTATCTTTAGATGTTGCTACTGCTAATAACTCTATACTTGCTTCACTTTTGAATCTCATTGATTGAATACTCATTTTATTTGATATATTAGATTATATACTACACATACATTTTAAATATCAATTTTTTTCAAAATAATATGCAATAAGTTTATTAATAATGGAACCACTTTCTCATATGATACATATTTTGAACCATTCACATCTGTATGAACTACACTAGGTAACACTCTTTCTATATCCTGAGCAATAAATCCAAAATCGTGTGTATTGTCTTTTTTCCACTTGAATTTCTTTGCCTTAATATTCTTTATTAAATATATAATCTCTTCATCATCAAAATCCACTATATCATATTTTAATTTAATATCAGATGGTGATGCTACTACATTTGCATAAATATTCGTAAATGTTGCCGTATTTCCCACAACATCCAAATAATTTGCAATTACTATGTTATTTAAATCATCATTCATTGTACCACAAAATGCAAATTGTTTATTGGATGCGTCATAAAGAATACCGTTGTATATATTATTGTATAAATTGTATGTATCGCCTGGTATAACAACAAATAAAAAATCACTTGCAAAAGTTGCTGTTCTCAAAGATCCGTTATATGCTACTATTTTTCCAATATTACCAATATTTACTCCTGATGATGTTTTTAAATACCAACCATTATAATAATCATTCACTGTACTTGCACTCACATCAAGAATTAAATTATTTGATCCAAATGAATTAAATTGCCCCATTTGTGTTGGCGTATCTGTTGTTATATCTTGTATAGATCTATTTGCTAAAAATCCAGTATCAACCAATGGTACAACTGCATCATTAATCACTATTATATTAGGAAAATCACCAAATATTTCATTTATAGTTCCATTTATTGTCACATTTCCGTTAATTGTAACATCACTATTAAATATCGCATCTTCTGTCACATTTAAAGTACCTCCAATTATTACACTACCAAATATCGCCTCTTCTATCACATTTAAAGTACCTTCAATTATTACACTGCCAACTGTTTCCAATACACCATTAATTATTACACTGTTATTAAATGTTGATACACCAGACACATCTAATGTATCGCGTATACATAATTTTTCTATTATTGCTTTATCTTTCACACACATGTATTGAATTGCTGCCATCCCATTCACATCTAAATTACCTTTTGCAATCAAATCGCTATAAAATGTTGCAAATCCAGTGACCTTCATTATATCTTTTACAAATAATTGTTGTGTTGATGATGTTCCATTGACACACAAATAATTTGCTATTGATATACCATCTATTGTTAAATTATCTTTCATTATAACTTCTCCATTAAATATACTTGGTCCACACACATTTAACTTGTTTTTCACACTCAATTCTTCAGTCACTAAATTATTCACAATTACATCATCACTAAATGTTGCCACACCCAATACATCAATTGTATCACTTACATTTAATTTATTAACAATAATATCACTAAATGTTGATAATCCAACCACATTCAATGTATCATTCACAATCAATTGTTTTGCAGTAGATTCTCCATTTACACTCAACTGATTCGCCAATAATTCATTCACACTTAATTTTTTCTTTATTGTCATATCATTAAATGTTGCCAATTCATCAACGACCATTACATCTTTTACATATAATTGATGCATTGTTGTTTTACTTTTAACATGCAACTTTTCCACAGATAATTTATGTGCATTCAACGCATTAAATGTTGCTTGTCCAGAAATATCCATGTTTTGTGCAATAATTGTATCATTCACTGTCAAAATTTTATTCATTATCACATTATCACCAAATACAGATATTCCAGTGACATCCAATTTATTCATCACATTAATATCATTTGTAACTATTGTTCCATTTACATTTAAATTATCTTTCATTGTTACAACCTTACTAAACACTGAAGAACCGTGAACACTCATCATTTTTTTAACACGCAATCTATGCATAACAGATCTTTTATTAAATACGGAATCACCCAATACATTTAATTGCTTATTTATTATTACATTATCATTAAATGTTGCTGCACAATGTATATTAAAATTATTATTCACCATCAATTCATCAATAATTGTTTTTCTCATTGTAGATGTATCACATACATTAAGTGTCTCAAATGTTGCCAAATTATTAACATTTAATTTATCATTGATTATTACATTATTTAAAGTTGCCAAATTATTTACATTTAAATTACAAACATCCAATTCTGAAATTATCACATCATTAAATACACATGATCCATAAATATTTATTGAATCCGTAATTGTCACATTGCTAAATTTTGCTGATCCTCCAATATTTATATTTTTGGATACTGTCAAATCACAATCCATTACAACATTATTGCCAAATGTTGCTGTGCCAATCATATCTATTTTTCCATCAAATACCAAATTCTTTTTCATTACAACATCTTCATTGAATACAACAGATTCATTGAAATTCGCCTTACCACTCACAATTAAATTTTTTCCAATATATACACCTCCCAAAACACTCAATGCGCCAAATTTATTTAATGCATCAATTGTTGAATTTATTTGAACAGTAGAATCAAAGTTTGCAATGCTTTTCACGCAAAGTGTATTGTTTACAATTAATGAATCTTTTATTACAATATTATTAGGAGTTGCATACATTTTTGCAAGTGTCTTATGTGGAGATGTAAATATAATTTTTCCGCTATGTATAGTAACATTAGTTGATATCATATTGATAAACTATATATATATTTTACATAAATAATGAATATTTTTTGATTTATATAATGTATATAGGAAAATGCTCAATAAAGTAAGATTCAATAATGCAAATTTAATATTTTCCAATAATAACTTGGATGTAGCAACTATTAATCTGGATTCAAATAATTATATGTCATTAAATTTATCAAAATTCACAAATGTACTCACACCAATCAATAGTTTAGATGTTGCAAATAAATATTATGTTGATAATGCCATTTTATCACTAGAAGGAATTCCCCTTGGAATTGCTAGTTTAGATAGTAATGGTTGGGTTTACATGGCACAAATGAATCCAGATGTTCAAACATTCATATATGATGTTCAATCAATCAATCAAATGAATGCTATAGTAAATCCAAGTCAAGGTACAATTGTTCGAGTTTTGTTGCAAAATACAACATATATCTATAATAAACCAACAACAACATGGGTGCAAATCTTATCACCGGATCTAGTCACATCCGTAAATTCACAAATCGGAAATGTTGTTCTCACCTCAGATAATATTCCACAAGGAAGCATTAATTTATATTACACAAATGCGCTATTTTTAAATAGTATAAGTTCCATTACTACAGATAACATAAATGAAGGTATTGTAAATCTATATTACACAGACACAAGAGTTAATAGTAATACAAATGTTATTGCAAGTATAAATCATATCGCAAATTTAAATAATCCACATGATGTCACAAAAGCACAAGTAGGTTTGGGATATGTCAGTAATATTCTCAATAATTATTCAGCCACTAGATCTCCAACAAATAATGATGATATAACATATTTGTATAGTGTTGGTTCCACATGGTGTAATATCAATTCAAATGAATCATATATATGTTTGAATCCCACACAATATAACGCCGTTTGGAAATTGGGATCGGCAACAACAACAGATGATCTAATCATTGGTAACAATCAATTTTACACACAAAGTTTGTTCAATGCAAGTTTTGCTGCAGAAACAACATCAAATTTATTAGAAGGTAGTAACTTGTACTATACCTTGGCAAGATTTAATTTGGCATTTAGTGAAACAACTACTGACTCATTAGCAGAAGGTATTGTTAACTTGTATTATACTGATGCAAGAGTAAATAATAATACAAATGTGTCATTAAGTACAATTCATAGAAGCTTACTAAATAATCCACATGAAGTTACTCAAGCTCAAGTTGGTTTGGGATATGTACCTAATTTAAAATGCAATTTAACTGCAACTATTCCACCAACACCATCAAATGATATTAATCAACAGTATAGTGTTGGTAGTAGTTGGATCGATATTGTCAGTAATAGACAATATACTTGTGTTAATAATTCTGCTGGTAATGCAATCTGGAAATTAATATCAGAGCCAGTTGAATATGATGCTGTTGTTGATGTTAATGGTGATGGTGATTTTACATCTATATCTGCTGCTTTTGAAGCTGGAAATAGAAGTATATTCGTAAAGCAAGGATATTATTATCAAGCCACAAATATTAATGTTCCAGATGGTGGAGTAATTGTTGGTGACGCACCTGGTCTTGTTTATATTATATTCATTGGTACTACTGGTCTATATGCTGACGGAAGTGGTGGCGTCATAGAATCTAGAGGTACCGTTTCTATCACTTCTGGATCACAAATTGTCACAGGAATAAATACATTTTTTACAAATATTCCTACATCATCATATATCTTATTGGAAAATACATTTTATTTTATCCAAGAAATCATCTCTGATACAATGTTAGCTTTAAGAAATATATATTTCGGAAATACGTTGACAAATATTACTTTTCTCGCACAATTTATGCTTGCTGGAGTAATCTTCAGAAATTTAATTATATTGGCGTCCGAAAATATTGGTCTTTACATGAGAGCATTATATCACTCTGTCATCGATACAGTAACAATCATGATGTGTGAAACAAATTTCTCAATATCATATTGTGGTTCAACAATATTAACATGTGTTGCCTCAATTGACGCTGGTAATAATGGTATTGAACTACATAATACATATGGTGTATCTATTTCGCTCGCAGAAATATCCAATAATGCAAATAATGGAATATATATCACAGATTATTCAACCCAAATTGTCATTGGTTCTCTCACTGCAAGTGCTAACGGAAATATTGGAATCATGATCGATAATAGCTCAAATAATACGATCATTCAAAATGCCATCGTAACAAATAATAAATCACACGGTATATATTGCACTAGTTTAACAAATGGCATTACTTTTTCTAATCTATTAGTAAATTATAATACAGGTTACGGTATATACATCTTGGGATCTAATAATGCTATCAGTAATACATCCATAACACAAAATGGTGGAACTGGAGTATATGTGACAAATGAAAGTATTGTTTCAGACTGTATAATTAATTTAAATGGTGGTGATGGATTATACATGGGAACAAATAATAATGCTGTCGGAAATTACATAACATATAATACCAGTAATGGTGTAACAATAAATGGTAATAATGTCATATTTTCTAGCAATTATGTTTGCAATAATACACAAAATGGTATATATGCTAATAATACTGTTAACATATTAATCAACTCAAATTATATATCAACAAATGGTGTAAATGGTATCTTCATTCAAGAGTCAACTTGTGCAATAATCAGCAATTGTAAATGCATCGAAAATGTTGTGGGATTCTGCATTAATAGTAACTCAACTAGAGTTGTGTTAGATGGAAATATTGCAAAAGGAAATACTAGCAATGGTTTTGTAATATCAGGAAATGAAGCAACCTTAAATTCCAATGTATCTTTACTTAATGGTAGTGTGGGTTGCGTTATATGTACTGGCGCAGTCGATTCATTATTATTGGGAAATAGATTCTATGATAATACTGGTCTAGATTTTGTAGATAATGGTACTATTGTATCCACATTTATTGAATATATAAATAATTTGGATAGTAGAATAAATTGTGCTCTAACCATCGGTGCTACTAATGCCACACAAATCACCATTGGACAAACTGGAATAAATACAACTATTGCAGGATCACTAACAATAAATCAAAATTTAAATGTTGATGGTACAATAAATGGATACAATTTTAATGCACAAATAACAAGTCTAGATGATCATCTTGTTAATTACTCAAATCCTCATCAAGTCACACAAACACAAATCGGTCTGGGAAATTTAACAAATGATCTACAAATTCCATATGCACAAAAGGGCGCAAATAATGGAGTTGCAACTTTAAATAGTAACGGAAAAATACCAGTTTCTCAATTATATCAATGTGACTCTTATGGATTCAATTCAAATACAAATATGACAAATTATACAAGAGTATTCCAATTCATTTATCCTGGAACAACAAATGAATATTCAATCATAAATATTAAAATTATTAGTTATATTGATGCATATGATACATCAAATCTATATTATAACCTTCAAGTTTGGGATTATACAAATATGAACATCATTGCTCAACAAACAAATCAAAATAATACTGGACAAATAATTATTGATATGGGCACCATACAAAATTTACCAACAAGTTATTCCATATTTGAAATACAAGCAAGTGTACAAAATGTATCAAATACTTGCTATATTTTGGGAGCACTTATCACATTTGGTTAATTTTTTTCAAACATAATAAAAAACTTAATAAAAAACTTAATAAAAAACTTAATAATTATCATTGTGATACCTTTCACTATCCATCTTAAATGTTCATTATCTTTTCTATTCTTCGAAATTAATAATAAAATCGTTATTTTATCATTAATTGATTTTTTATTTGGCCACAATTTGTGCAAATAATCTTTCCAAATAATATATTGCCGCCAAATTTATATCCATTACTTTATTTTTATACATAAATCCTAATTTATTCATCGCATAAACATTTCCTTTCTTTATTTTAGTATACCTGCAATCATATTTTTTCATATATCCAATAATACCATCTTCCATTTTATTCATAGATTAATAATGTATTATTACTCACCAAACATTAACAATTTCAATTTTTCAATGAAAAATCTATAATATATTATTAATTATTAAATTGTCTTTTCCAAATGTACAATTAATACTAATTTTTAATTCATTATAATGATATGTACATTTTATCAGCATAATATTATAATGTTAATATATTATAATGAGTACCACAATTTATCGTTATTATTGTACCGTCGAAAATAAATACATAATAGATGAAAGAAATTATAATGATACACCCACTGTATGCAAAAATGATGGTGGAACAATCAATAATATAACTGTGTTAAGCACAAATTTAGGATTTCCTAAAACTACAACTAAACAATTAACCGTTGGAGCCTCCACAGTATCACAACTCCAAAATAATTATTCTACAACTAATCCCACAATCAATAGTGATGTTAGTGCAGGATATTCTATTAATTCTTACTGGGTAAACACAAATACTGGTAGTATGTATACATGCACAAATAATACTCAAGGAGCAGCAGTCTGGATATTAATTGGAGCTACAACCACATCATTAATTTCAGAAGGCACAAATTTATATTACACCCAATCAAGATTCAATAGTGCATTTGCTGCAGAAACAACAGATAACTTAGCTCAAGGAACAACAAATCTATATTACTCTGATACACTTGTTGATAATAATACAAATGTTGCTCAAAGTACTTCACATAGAGAAAATTTAAATAATCCACATGAAACTACATCCACACAAATTGGTTTGGGTTATGTCCAAAATATATTAAATAATTTTATAGCAATAATTAACCCAACAACAAGTAATGATAACACACAAAATTATTCTATTGGATCAATCTGGGCTAATGTTGTCACTGGAAGAGTGTATGTATGTGTTGATGCAACAACAAGTAATGCTAAATGGAATTTAATGACTGCATTGTCCACAAATGATTTACCACAAGGATCAAATAATCTATATTACACACAAACTCTATTCAATTCAGCATTCTCCGGAAAAACAACAGATGACCTAACTGAAGGTACAACTAACCTATATTATACTGCTTCAAGAGTTAATGGTGTAATTACATCAGAAATGGGAGTTCCGAATGGATTGGCCACATTAGATTCAACCGGAAAAGTACCATCATCACAATTAAATGTACAATCAATTGAATATATGGGGGCATGGGATGCTTCGACAAATACACCTACAATAACTTCAGGAGTCGGTACTAATGGAAATTTTTATATTGTTAATATTGCGGGTAATACAACAATTGATGGAAACACTGATTGGGCAGTTGGTGATTGGATTTTATTTAATGGAACCGTTTGGGAACAAATACAAGTTGGCGCTAGTGTCATCAGTGTTGCCGGAAAACAAGGAAATGTTATTCTATATCCAACAGATATCACAAATTTGTCAACAACATATGTACCAGAAGGGACTAATCTATATTATACTGCTGCACGATTTAATACAGCATTTGGCTCTGAAACAACAGATAACTTGACAGAAGGTACAACAAATTTATATTATACCGATCTACGTGTTGAAAATAATACCTATGTTTCCCAAAGTACTTCACATAGATTAAATTATAATAATCCGCATGATACCACTGCTACACAAATTGGTTTAGGTAATGTTCTTAATACTTTAATGAATTATTCAGCAATCTCTAATCCAAGTGCAACAAATGATTCATCACAAAGTTATTCTATTGGTTCACAGTGGGTAAATACATCAACAGATCAATTGTATATTTGTGTTGACCCTACAGTAAGTGATGCTGTGTGGATATTAGCAACATTAGTGTCAACAAGTAATTTACCAGAAGGATCTAATTTATATTACACAACCACTAGATTTAATAATGCATTTGCTTTGCAAACGACAGATAATTTGACAGAAGGTACTAATAATTTATATTACACAATTGCAAGATTCAATAGTGCATTCTCATCACGCACAACAACCAATCTGTCAGAAGGCACTAATTTATATTATACAGTAACAAGATTTAATAGCGCATTTGCTGCACAAACCACTGATAATTTGGCACAAGGTGTAATTAATTTATATTATTCTGATACTCTTGTAAATAATAACACAAATGTTTCCTTGAGCACTGCACATAGAGAAAATTTTAGTAATCCTCATGAAACTACAGCTGCACAAATTGGCTTGGGAAATGTACAAAATATTTTAACAAATTATTCGGCAACAACTAACCCATCTTCAACAAATGATATAAATAGTGGATATAGTATTGGTTCCATTTGGATAAATACCACAACAAATTGTGCTTACACATGTACTAATAATACAGCTGGATCAGCAATCTGGGAAATATCTGCATTAGTATCAACAAATTATTTGCCAGAAGGTTCCAATAATTTATATTATACCAATGCTAGAGTAAATACAGTAATAGCTAGCATAACCACAAATAATATTGCAGAAGGATCCAATAATTTATATTATACTGCTGCTAGATTTAATTCGGCATTTGCATTGGAAACAACCGACAATTTAGCAGTTGGCACAACAAATTTATATTATACTACTGCATTATTTGATGCAAGTTTTAGTGCCGAATCAACAACAAATCTTTCAGAAGGAACTAATTTATATTACACAGATGCCAGAGTAACAGCAAATGCGAGTGTTACCGCAAATACAAATCACAGAGAAAATTTTGATAATCCACATGATACCACATCTGCACAAGTTGGTTTAAGTAATGTCCTAAATACTTTGATGAATTTCACTGCAACAACAAATCCATTAGCAACAAATGATGTAAATTATGGATATTCCATCGGTAGTTCCTGGATCAATACTACAAATTTAAAAGAATTTATTTGTCTTAATGCTACATCTGGACATGCCGTGTGGAAAGAAACAAGTACCGCAATATTATATGATGCCATCGTTGATGTCAATGGAACCGGTGATTATCCAAGTATTAAAGAAGCACTTGATGCCGGAAATGTTACTTTGTATATAAAAAATGGTACATATATTGAACCATATGATCTTATAATACCAAATGGAGGAATAATGGTTGGTGAAGTTGCCACACAAGTTGTTATTTATTTATATGGTGCAGCATCCATCAAAATTGACGGTAGCAATGGCGTATATTATTCAAATGGTACTGTCAATGTTACATTTGGTTCAAATATTGTAACTGGTACAGGAACCACATTCACAAGTGCTTCTGCAGGACAATATATTTTAATATCACAAAATTATTATGAAATAACTGCAATTAATAGTGACACATCTTTAGTCATTGAATACATATACAATGGATCAAATTTATCAAATCAAACATACATAATACAACCTATGTATCTTGGAGTATTCTTGAGAGACTTAATTGTAATGGGATCATACAGTTCTGGTATATACATTAGAGCAACACAACATTTAATCATATCAACAATAACAATAATTCAATGCAATACTAGTATTGAAATGTCATATTGCAGTTCTTCCATTATAGATTCAGTAGCATCAGTAAATTCAACAAATATTGGATTCGATATCTTGCAATCAAATGCTATTTCTTGGTGCAATTGCGAAACATATAACTCAGCTAGTCACGGTATCAATTTCTCTGGATATTGCACAAATATCACTATTGACGGATTGTTATCAAGTAATAATAATGGACACGGAATAAATTTTATGAATAATTGCTCAGATATCAATATTGTAAATGCGATATCAACAGACAATTATCAAAATGGTATTAATACGGATCCTAGCACAAGTTCTGTAATTATCGGTAATAGTACATTCTCTGAAAATAATTTAAATGGTGTAGAATTTAAAGGAATATTAAATTTAATCTCAAATTGTATCATAACTGGAAATAATGCTTCTGGAGTCAATGCTGGATCTAATGGTATCATTAATAACTCTCAAATAAAATATAATGTTTTAGATGGAATAACTATGCTGGATGATAGTAATTGTGTAATCTCTGGTAATAGAATATTGTTAAATAATAGATATGGAGTAAATATGAATAATAACGAATCTGTCATCTCAGATAATGTCATTGATAGAAATTTAATTGGTGTTTATATCTATGGCGGATCAAATAATATAATTAATGGAAATAAATTGACAAGTAACACCAATGAAGGTATAAGATGCGAATCTTCTGCAACATACAACACAATCGTAAATAATATGTTGTTAAACAATAATATTGGTGTTAATGTACTTGTTGGTGCTGATTCTAATACTGTTAATGGTAATACAATTAATAATTCTACAACATATGGAGTTTATATTGCAAGTAATTTATCTGCAGTAATTGGAAATAATTTTATACTAAATAATAGTGATGCATGTTATATAGCGTCTGGCGCAACTGACAATATATTTTTGTCTAATCAATTCAATAGTAATGTTGGACTTGAAATAAATGATAACGGTACAATATCCAGTTTATCACCAATCTTAATAAATACAATTGATACAAGAGGTTATAATGTATTGATCATTGGTCCTGCAAATGCTACAGAAGTTCAAATCGGAAATTCTGATATTAATGTTAATGTTATTAATACGTTAACTGTTGGTAATACTGTAAATGGTAGAAATATTGCTACTGATGGTACAACATTAGATGATCATGTCGCAAATATGTCCAATCCTCATGATGTAACTGCTGCACAAGTTGGCAATACCACTGCTCAATGGAATGCAAATGAAATCATGAGTATTGATGTTGATATAACTGGTATAGCAGACGGAACATCTATTATTTATAGTCAAAGTACTGGCAAATTTGAAATGCAAAAAGCGTATAATGATGAATTAAATACATACTTTTTTGATGATTTTATGGGTTCAAGTTTAAATCTAAATTGGGTGCAAATATATGGAACAAGTAATAGTGGATCTGTGGATTTAGTTGATGGTTCTGGTGGACAATGTTTGATAAGTTCTGGTTATGATTTTGCTCAGCTAATCATGGGAAAAGCAACAGTTGCTTTGGGAGATAATCCCACAGCAAAATTTAGAATTAAATTAAGTGATACAATTGCAGTTGCTAATGTTGGTTTCTATGCTAATGCTAATAATTTTGTTGATTTTTATTATAATGATTCCACTGGCACAAATTGGATTGCAAGATTTATGACAAATGGTACATTAACTACTATTGATTCTACCATTGCTGCATCACTCACTTGGACCATTTTGCAAATTTCATCAACAGGTACTGCAATTAATTTTTTTATCAATGACACACAAGTTGCAACTTTTAGTATTGCTCAAATGCCACTTTTAAATTTATATATTTTGGCAACAGCTGATGAAACAGCAACAAATATATATTGTGATTATGTTTATGTCACTGGAAATAGAACTAACAATTAATCATACAAATTTGAACATTAATAATATTATTTTTTTAATAATATTATTTTTAAAATTGTATAATATACTATTATATGAATGATATACATAAAATAGATTATCCAATTAATGTTGTTGGTACTATTACAAGTACGGGAACAGTAAATGGACGTAATATATCTGTTGATGGAACAACACTCGATTCACATGTCTCAAATTATTCTAATCCACATGATGTCACAAAAACACAAGTTGGTTTGAGTAATGTCAATAATACACTCATGAAATTTAATGCTAGCACATCCCCACTAGTCACTAGTGATCAAACATATGGTTACTCAATTGGCTCAATTTGGATTAATACTGTCACTTACCAAAGTTATATATGCAGTAATGCATCCACAGGCAATGCACAGTGGAATTTATTGACAATACAATCAACATCTGATGTTCCTCAAGGTACTAACTTGTATTACACAAATTCATTGGTTGCATCATATCTCTCAACCATTGAAGGAGTTCCATATGGATTAGCCACTCTTGATGCTAATGGTAAAGTCTCGTCATCACAATTAAATATAACACCTGTCATATACCAAGGCAGATGGAATGCTTCAACCAATTCACCTCTATTGCAAAGTGGTGTTGGTATACAAGGTTATTATTATGTTGTATCCACTGGTGGATCTACTTTAATTGATGGTGTGTCTTTGTGGGTAACCAGTGATTGGATTGTTTTTAATGGTACCACATGGGATAAAGTTAATAATAATGGTTTAGTTAGTAGTGTTGCTGGAAGAATTGGTGCTATAACTTTATCACCATCTGATATTACAGGATTATCAACAACATATGTACCAGAAGGAACTAACTTATATTTTACAAATGCTAGGGTGGGTAGTTATATTACGAATTATGTTACTATTAATAGTCTTACTGGGGCACCCGTTGGTACTGTAGTGGGAACAACTGATTCACAGACATTATCTAATAAAAATTTAATAGATGGTAGTGTATTTTTCGTTGATAGTTCAGATAATACTAAAAAAATAGGTTTTGTATCTTCTGGTGCAACTACAGGAACCACTTTAACTATAACAAGTGTACAGACAGCAAACAGAACTGTATCTTTCCCTGACATATCTGACACCGTTGTGACTCTCACTGCCACGCAAACACTAACGAACAAAACATTAACAAGTCCCAATATATCCACTATTATGAATACTGGCACTTTGTCCTTGCCCACAAGTAGTGATACACTAATAGGAAGAGCAACTACAGATGTTCTATCAAACAAAACTTTAATAAATATCACTTGTTTTCATGTTGATAATACAGATAATACCAAAAAAATTGGTTTTATATCATCAAATGCAACTACCGGAACTACTCTATCTTTGGCGGGAATACAAAGTGCAAATAGAACAATAACTTTTCCAGATATTTCGGATACCTTGGTAACTCTGACTGTAACACAAACATTGACCAATAAAACATTAACAAGTCCTATTATATCTACTATTTTAAATACAGGAACATTAACTTTACCAACAAACACTGATACATTGGTTGGCAGAAATACCACTGACACACTCACTAATAAAACATTAACAAGTCCTATCATTAACACTATAATAAACACAGGAACATTAACATTACCAACAAGTACAGATACACTAATTGGTAGAAATACTACAGATATTTTAACCAATAAATCTTTGGTTAATTCGTCATGTTTTCATGTCGATTCCACAGATAATACCAAAAAAATTGGATATATATCTTCAGGAGCAACCACAAGTACTATTTTGACTTTGGCCGGAATACAAACTACCAATAGAACTATTACTTTCCCAGATATCACCGATACCATTGTGACTTTGACTGCCACACAAACACTCACCAATAAAACATTAACTAGTCCAATAATTAGTGCAATATCGAATACTGGCACATTAACATTACCCACAAGTACAGATACATTAATCGGTAGAAATACAACAGATATTCTCACAAATAAAACCATAATAAATACTTCATGTTTTATGGTTGATAATTCAGATAACACCAAAAAAATTGGATTTGTTTCCTCTGGGGCAACAACTGGTACTACTTTATCATTGACTGGAATACAAACAATTAATAGAACAATTACATTCCCTGATATTTCGGATACTCTTGTGACTTTAACTGCCACACAAACCATAACCAATAAAACTTTAACATCACCATCAATTAGTTCTATATTGAACACTGGCACATTAACCTTACCTACAAGTACTGATATATTGGTGGGAAGAGCAACAACAGATATTTTGAGCAATAAATCTTTAATAAATTCTTCTTGTTTTCATGTTGATGGCACTGATAATACTAAAAAAATGGGTTTTGTATCATCGGGAGCTACAACTGGAACAACTTTGTCTTTAGCAGGAATACAAACAGTTAATAGAACCATGACTTTCCCAGATATTTCAGATACTATTGTGACTTTGACCGTCACACAAACATTGACCAATAAAACCTTAACAAGTCCCATAATATCTACTATTCTCAATACTGGAACATTAACTTTACCAACAAGTACTGATACATTGATCGGAAGAAATACAACTGATACACTAACAAACAAAACTTTAACAAGTCCAATAATAAGTACAATTGTAAATACTGGGACACTTACATTACCAACAAGTACTGATACTTTGGTAGGAAGAAACACAACAGATATTCTCACAAATAAAACTATAATAAATGCATCGTGTTTTATTGTTGATAGCACAGATAACACTAAAAAAATTGGGTTTTCGTCTCTGGGAGCAACAACAAGTACCACTTTAACTTTTGCTGGAATACAATCGGCAAATAGAACCATGACATTCCCAGATATTACCGATACTGTCGTGACTTTAACAGCAACACAGACGCTAACAAATAAAACATTAACCAATCCAAATATTTCAACTATTTTAAATACTGGCACATTAACTCTCCCAACAAGTACGGATACATTGATAGGAAGAAATACAACTGATATTCTCACAAATAAAACCATAATAAATGCTTCTTGTTTTGTTGTTGATAGTGCAGATAACACTAAAAAAATGGGTTTTGTATCATCTGGTGCAGTTACAGGTACTACTTTATCTTTAGCTTGTATACAATCCGCAAATAGAACAATTACTTTCCCAGATATCACCGATACCATCGTAACATTAACGGCAACACAAACTCTCACAAATAAAACCTTAACAAGTCCTAATATATCTACCATTTTGAATACTGGCACGTTAACCTTGCCAACAAGCACTGATACATTGGTAGGAAGATCAACAACAGATATTTTCAGTAATAAATCTTTAATAAATTCTTCTTGTTTTCATATTGATATCACAGATAATACAAAGAAAATAGGTTTCTCATCTTCAGGAGCAACAACTGGAACCACCTTATCTTTGGTAGGTATACAATCCGCAAATAGAACCATAACATTCCCAGACATCACTGATACCGTAGCGACCTTAACAGCAATACAAACATTAACAAATAAAACATTAACAACTCCAATAATTAGTATTATATCCAATACTGGATCTTTAACTTTACCAACAAGTACTGATACATTAATTGGAAGAAACACAACAGATATTCTCACAAATAAAACCATAGTAAATGCTTCTTGTTTTATTGTTGATAGTACAGATAATACCAAGAAATTCGGTTTTGTATCATCTGGAGCTACAACTGGTACCACTTTATCATTAACTGGTATACAATCTGCCAATAGAATTATTACATTTCCGGATATCACCGATACTCTTGTAACTTTGACCGCAACACAAATACTCACAAATAAAACATTAACAAGTCCAACTATTTCAACTATTTTGAATACCGGCACTCTAACTCTTCCAACAAGTACAGATACTTTGGTGGGAAGAAATACAACTGATATATTAACAAACAAAACATTAACAAGTCCAAATATTTCAACTATTTTAAATACTGGCACATTAACTCTTCCAACAAGCACTGATACTTTGATAGGAAGAAATACAACTGATATCCTAACAAATAAAACCTTAATAAATACATCTTGTTTTATTGCAGACAGCACAGATAACACAAAGAAAATTGGATTTATATCTTCGGGAGCAACCACGAGTACCACTTTATCTTTTTCCACAATACAATCTGCAAATAGAACCATCACATTCCCAGATATCACTGATACTGTTGTGACTTTGACATCAATACAAACACTCACAAATAAAACATTAACAAGTCCAACTATTTCAACTATTTTGAATACTGGCACTTTAACACTACCAACAAGCACTGATACATTAGTCGGAAGAAATACAACAGATATATTAACAAATAAAACTTTAATGAATGCTTCATGTTTTGTTGTCGACAATACCGATAATACAAAAAAAATAGGATTCATATCTTCTGGAGCAACCACGAGTACTACTTTATCATTGGCCGGAATACAAACAGTCAATAGAACTATTACTTTCCCAGATATTTCCGATACCATTGTAACATTGACAGCTTCACAAAATTTAACAAATAAAACACTCACAAATCCTATAATCAGTACAATATCCAATACAGGCACTTTAACATTACCTACATCATCAGATACATTAATGGGAAGATCAACGACTGATTTTATGCAACATAAATCAATGGCAATTGGATCAACACTTTACATAACTGGTACAGCATCACAATCCACAAATACTATTACTGGATCGAGTACTACTTTCACTAGTGCTATGATAGGAGGAGTCTTAATTTTTGCTAACGGAACTCAAGCATTCATAACTGGATTTACAAGTTCAACTGTTTTATCTTCGTTCCAATCACAAACAGTTTCAAGTCAATCTTTCATCTTGTATTATGACGGTTTGCAAATGGATAATATTGGTAATATAAGTATTTCAGGTTCATGTTATCTCGATGATACTAATAGTTATTTCTTAAATTCATCTGATCCAACAAAACGTGCTAATGTATCTTTGTCTGGAGCTACAACTGGTACAACAACAACATTAAGTTTTACTTCAACTGTAAATAGGACTATTTCTTTTCCAGATATAACTGATACTTTAGTGACTTTAACAGCACCTCAAACACTTTCAAATAAAACATTTTCTGGAACAACAATTCTTTCATCATTCACTCTTGGTTCTGTATTGTTTGCCGGTACATCTGGTCAATTAACACAAAATAATTCTGAACTATTTTGGGATAATACAAATTATAGATTGGGAATTGGAATTAGTGTACCATTACAATCATTACATGTAATTGGTAATTCTTACGTATCTGGCACATCAATGAAAAATGGATTAATTAATACAAATAATAATTACGCTGGAACAGCATCACAATCCACAAATACTATCACAGGAACAAGCACAACTTTCACTAGTGCCATGATAGGAAGTGTTTTAATATTTGCAAATGGTACTCAAGCATTTATCACCGGATTTACAAGTGCAACTGTACTGATAGCTTCCCAATCTCAAACAGTTTCAAGTCAAACATTCATATTGTATTATGGGGGAACACAAATGGATAACATTGGAAATATATCTTTTAATAAATTATGTTATTTAAATGACACCAGTTACATATTAAATTCAACTGATCCTACAAAATCCTTAAATTTGTCTTTATCTGGACAAACCACTGGAGTAACTACAACATTGAATTTTGCATCAACTGCAAATAGAATTATCTCTTTCCCAGATATAACTGATACATTAGTAACTTTATCAGCAACACAAATATTATCAAATAAATCCTTAATAAACCCAACAATCAACCAAACAACATTGGGAAATCAAGTACAACAAATCACTTCCACTGCTACTAACAGTTATCCAGTCGAATACACATATCAAAATAAAGTTACAACCACTAATTCAACAGCTACCACATTACATACATTCACTGTTCCAGCAACAACAACATATGCAATTGAAAGTATTGTAATTTGCAGAAGAACAGGCGGATCACTTGGAACTGTAGAAGATGCAGGAAGATTTAAATTAAGTGCAGTGTTTAAAAATGTGTCTGGAGTAGCAACACAAATAGGTATAACTACCAAGACAAATGATATGAGTCAGATTGGTTGGGCTTCAAATTTTGTTGCGAGTAGTAATACAGTTTTATTGCAAGTTACCGGATCAACAAGTAATAATATATCATGGGTTATGACATCAAGAGTTTACACTTTATCAACCTAAATTAATATTATATTATTCATAATACATAATTATAAAAAGAAAATATTAAGTGATGATAAAAAAGAGAAACTAGAACGTATTGCTAAATGGTATTGGACAAAAAATCGAATAGTAATTGACTTTACATGGTTTATTTTGCGTACAATGTGAACAATAAATATTTAATTATATTTTAATTATTATATATGCATAAAATAAATAATACACCACAAATTATATCTATTTAAAATGTTCGTTCATAATTTAAATAACAATATTATTATTCCATTTTGGTCACGAAATATAATTGCACTTATTCATAAACCATTTGCTCTAAAATTTTTTTTTAATCATATTTTTAAAAATCTAATTATTTTTAATATTTTGTGTTAAATGAACTCCAAATGAATTTTAGATTCGGTATAAAAATACAGAATCTATTTTATTTTATAATATTATACATGTTTAGTATTACCAACGGAAATATCATTCCGAACACAAATTTCAATATAATAGATCCTATCGATAACACAAAAATGGTAACATTTAATATAAGTGGAGCCACTACAAATACCATAACAACATTGGATTTTTCTCAAACCACTGGTCAAATCATAACTTTTCCGAATATCACAGATACTATCGTTGCCCTATCAGCATCACAAACTCTAACAAACAAAACATTAACAACACCCATAATTAGTGCTATTTCTAATACTGGCATTTTAACATTACCCACAAGCACAGATACTCTGATAGGAAGAAATACTACAGATACATTAACAAATAAAACTTTAACACAACCAATAATTAGTACTATTTCTAATACTGGCATTTTAACATTACCCACAAGTACAGATACTCTGATAGGAAGAAATACAACTGATACATTAACAAATAAAACATTAACGGCACCAATAATCAATACAATTTCAAATACTGGCACTCTAACATTACCGACCAGTACAGATACATTAATAGGAAGAACAACCACTGATACATTAACAAATAAATCTCTAATTACTGCTTCATGCGCCTTCATTGATAATTCAGATAATACCAAAAAAATTAATTTTACATCTTCTGGAGCAACAACTGGAACCACTTTGTCTTTAACTGGAATACAGTCCGCCAATAGAACCATTACATTCCCAGATATATCTGATACTTTAGTCACTTTAACTGCAACACAAACCTTAACCAATAAAACATTAACAACACCAATAATTAACAGTATATCCAATACAGGAACATTAACATTGCCAACAAGTACAGATACATTGATAGGTAGAAATACAATAGATATTCTCACAAATAAAACCATGATCAATTCATCATGTTTTGTAGTTGATAATACTGATAACACCAAAAAAATTGGATTTGTATCATCAAGTGCTACAACTGGAACTACATTGTCTTTGACAGGAATACAAACTGTTAATAGAACTATTACATTCCCCGACATTTCTGATACTCTTGTCACTTTGACCGCAACACAAACCCTAACCAATAAAACTCTTACAGTGCCAATAATAAGTACTATATCTAATACTGGTACTCTAACATTACCAATAAGTACAGATACACTTGTCGGAAGAGCTACGACTGATACATTAACAAATAAAACTCTTACCGCACCAATAATAAGCACAATATCAAATACTGGTGCTCTAACATTACCAACTAGTACTGACACATTAGTAGGAAGAAATACTGCAGATATTTTGACAAATAAAACTATAGTCAATGCATCATGTTTTATTGTTGATAATATAGATAATACAAAAAAAATTGGATTTATATCTTCGGGAGCAACCACTGGAACCACTTTATCTTTGACAGGAATACAAACTGCAAATAGAACCATCACATTCCCAGATATATCTGATACAATTGTCACTTTGACCGCAACACAAACTCTAACCAATAAAACTCTTACTGCGCCAATAATAAATACTATATCAAATACTGGTACTCTAACATTGCCAACAAGTACTGATACACTAGTGGGAAGAATAACAATCGATACATTAACTAATAAAACATTAACAGCACCAATAATCAGTACTATATCTAATACTGGTACCCTAACATTACCTACAAGTACCGATACTTTAATTGGAAGAAATACCACAGATATTTTAACAAATAAAACTATAGTCAATACATCATGTTTTATTGTTGATAGTACTGATAACACTAAAAAAATTGGTTTTGCATCATCTGGAGCAATCACTGGAACCACTTTATCTTTGACAGGAATACAAACTGCAAATAGAACTATCACATTCCCAGATATCACTGATACAATTGTCACTTTGATCGCAACACAAACTCTAACCAACAAAACTCTCACAGCACCAATAATAAGTACTATATCAAATACCGGTACCATAACATTGCCAATAAGTACAGATACACTTGTTGGAAGAGCAACAACTGATATTTTAACTAATAAAACATTAACAAGTACAACAAATACAATTAGAGCAACCCAATTTGGCACAACTGGTTCAGATGTCATAATAACTGGTTCATCACCATCTACAGGACAAACATTAGTTACTACGAGCACCACAGCAGCATCATGGCAAAATATTGTCACGTCAGTTGCATTAACAGTACCATCAATTTTTACTGTCTCTGGATCACCTGTGACATCATCGGGCACTCTAAACTTCTCACTTAATTCACAAACTGCAAATACATTCTTTGCTGGACCAACAACTGGCTCAAGTGTTGTACCTGTCTTTCGTTCTTTGGTGTCAACCGATCTACCAGCTGGATGGAATGCCAATCAACTATTCTACGCAAATTCATCGGGAGTAATCTCTCAATCCAGTAATATCACATATAATAGTGTCACGAACACCTTCATAATAAATGCAACTTTGGAAACTGGTGGATTAATAAATTCTAATGCATCCACTTACATAACTGGTACCGCTTCACAAACTACAACCTCCATAACTGGAATAGGTACAACTTTTACTTCTTCTATGGTTGGTGGTTTAATAGTATATGCAAATGGTATCGAATGTTTAATTACTGCCTTTATATCTGCCACTTCACTCACTGGCTCCATCTCACAAACTGTATCATCACAAGCATTCACTATTTATTATGGTGGTTCACAAGAAGATTCCACTGGGCAAGTTGGATTTAATAATAATATTTATATCACAAGTTCTGTGTATGATTCAACAAATTCAAAAGGAACCACTGGACAAATATTTTCTTCCACAGGAAATAAAACACAATGGGTAACCCCAAATGCTGGTACAGTCACTTCTGTATCTATGACAGTACCCTCAATCTTATCTATTTCTGGGTCTCCGATCGTTGCTTCTGGAACACTTGCATTATCATTAAATTCACAAACTGCAAATACATTCTTTTCTGGTCCATCAACTGGTTCGAGTACAACCCCTACATTCAGAACACTAACAACAACTGATCTACCAACGAATATTCCACTAAATAATCTTGCCAATTTCTCTATATCCTCACCAACTTCTGGACAATTAATTGAATATAATGGCACAAATTGGATAAATTATACACCAACATACTGGACTCAAGGTGGAAATTCTGTTGCATCAATACAAAATATTGGTACTACATCTGCATACGATCTACCATTCATCACAAATAACACAGAACATATGAGAATTCAAGAATCAACCGGAAATGTTGGAATTGGTACCACTACACCTAAAACAACATTACAAGTCAATGGATATGCAATGACATCAGGATTCATCAATAATTCAACAACCTATTCAACTGGTACCGTCTCACAAGCTACAACAGTCATCACCGGATCAAGTACAACTTTCACTCAATCTATGGTAGGTGGAACCATTATTTTTGCAAATAATATAACAGAATTTATTACAGGTTATACATCTGCCACTTCTTTAACCACAAATGTCTCTCAAACTATAACTTCACAATCATTTGTAATCTATTATGGAGGAATACAATCAGATACTTTTGGTAATATGGGAATCAATGGAAATCTTTATTTAAATGCAAAATTATATGATAGTGTTCAATCCGTGGGAACAAATGGACAAGCATTGATAAGTACTGGATCCGCAGCATCATGGCAAACAATAATTCCAAATCAACAAAATATTGTATATGTGGGTAAACATGGAAGTAATTCAAATACTGGATTAACTATTAATTCAGCAGTTTTAACATTCAATAAAGCATCATCTGTAGCAACTGGATTAAGTCCTTCATCGACTAATTCTGTATGTATATTTTGTTCCGATGCTGGAACATATGTGGAAACAAGTTTCACATTATCAAATTATGTATCAATAAATGCTTATAGTGTGATAATTAATGTTACTGGATCAAATAGTATAACAATTGGAACTCAATGTTGGATAAATATTGGAGAATTAATTGATACTACATCAAGTGGATCAGGATGTATTGTACATAATAATGGAACATCAAGTATTTCAATAAGTCTATTTCAAGCATCTGGAATTGGTATAACAATGACAAATGGTTCATCTATTTTAAATTGTGAAATTGGCACAGTAAATGTAACTTCTGGCAGTTCAATTGGATTTAATGTAGGATCTGGAAATTCATCAGCAATAACAACTTTAAATCTTGACATAGATAATACTACAGTCACAAATACATGCACTTTGATAAGTACTGCATCAACATATGGAACCGCCAATCTTGATGTATGTAACGTTTCACATACTGGAACAAGTTATTTATTCATCATGACATCCGCAAATTGTACATTTAATGTAACATCTGATACTATTGCGTCATCAACTG